>ERZ1026792.305-NODE-305-length-44551-cov-6.485031_pt1 | contig 44551 bp, 41 predicted proteins | sample MGYA00520884_ERZ1026792 | MGnify/ENA primary metagenome ERZ1026792 (study PRJEB33270, sample SAMEA104284473) | anaerobic digester metagenome | biome: Anaerobic digester microbiome; feature: mesophilic sludge digester; material: Anaerobic digester biomass | place... | reverse complement strand
TCATTGCCTGTATCCCGAAGAGCTGCGCATACTCTCCCTTCAAAGCCATCAGCTCCTCATGAGTCCCCTTCTCAGAGATGTGCCCATCATTCAGAAGACACTGGCTGGACAGAGGCGGCGCTCTCAATGAAATCGATCGCAGAGAAGGGGCCAATGCTTTCTTCGCCAAAGCTTTCGGCAGAGTTATGCTGTAAGCTTATTAAATTTCTTATTGAGATAAATGATGATACATAATATCGAAAGGTTCATATATTGTCATAACTCTATGAAAATAGGGTCAGAGAAAGCGGCGTTAAACAATTTGGTGGGATGGAATGATTGAGAAGAACTCCCTTCTAATCCTTCTTGATGAAGTGACAAAGTCCATAGACATAGATTCAAGAAGATTTGTCAACGAGGTAATTAATGAATTAAAGAAGGATAAAACCATAATAATCGTCACCCACTATTTAAATGAAGTGGAAAGAGACAGCAATAAAATCTATTTAAACCAAGAAAATCAACTTGAAAATCATAATTATAGACCTGCAGATGCATCTATGTCAAATTTAGTATCTTCATGATTGAGGCGACATTTTATGAATTGCATGAAATTTATATCACTGTTTGCAGGCCTGTTGATCCTGCCTTCTTTGAGTATGGCGGATAATGTTTCCTTTGAAACAACATATAGCGGCAATCCTGCTCTCTACAATGCATACAAAGGGCTGGATGACCTGGGAGTAAAGGATGCATGGGATATGGGCTATACAGGCGAGGGTGTGAAGGTAGCTGTAATGGATAGCGGAGTAGACTTCGCCACTCCTGACCTCATGGGAACTCAAGCCCGTGTCTCAAACGCAAGCTCTCCTTACTATGGCTGGCCCATTGTTATCGACCTGGATTCGCTATCTCTCTATAATCAGCAAAGTCCAGGAAACCCTTTCGTCCAGAGCCGTTATGCAAACACCACCTCAATAGATACAACGGGCTTTCAAACGACTGGAACCAGCAAGAGCGGCATCTACCATATAGGCGATCATCCTGATGGGTATCTTGCTCAATTCTTTGGGCAGCCTGCAAAAGTTCTCCTGGTTGACGAGAAAAGCTCTGGGGTATATGATACGGTGTACGTGGATTTGAATAATAATCGAGATTTCAAAGACGATAAACCTTGCAGAAAAGGCGATGAGATCTCCTATTGGGATAGAGATAAGGATGGCTATCCCGATGAATCGGGAGGCATGGTCTACTTTATAGCTGATGGCAAGATGCCTCTGCCACTAGCCAGAACGCTCTATGGTGAGAATGCAAAAATACCGAAGAATGGAGAGCTGGTTGCCTTCCATTACGATGATGGCTCACATGGAACTATGTGCGCCGGGATAATAGCTGCTCAGGGAAAAAATATCAAGGGCATCGCCCCTGATGCCAGGATCATGCCAGTCCAAAACTCGGCGGAAAACGATATGATCCTGTGTCTCCTTGCCTCAATCGGTTATGACGGAGTTCCAGAAAGCGGAGACGAAGCAGATATAATAAGCAGAAGCGGAGGCTTTTCGTATCTCTTCAACAAAGGCGCTGATGAGGGCTCCGCTTTCTTAGAATACCTAACCACCAATGTTTCGCCGTCTACGACTATTGTGTATGCAAATGGAAACGACGGATCTGGATACGGCACCTGCCAGTCCCCATCGAGTGAGCATGTTATCAATGCAGGCGCAATTTACGATCTTTGGTGGAACAGCTCTTCATATAGCGGTGACGTAATCTGTTTCTCCTCGCGTGGCCCCAATGTCCTCGGTCAGGTAAAGCCGAACGTATTAGCTACGGGTTATCTCGCACCTAGGGTCTTACCCCTATCAGAAACTCACAGTGGCAAAGCCGCATGGAACGATATGGGTGGCGGGACCAGCAGTGCAACGCCGCATGTTGCCGCAGTTATAGCTCTAATTTATCAAGCCTACAAAGATGCCCATGGAGAATTTCCGACCTCTGAGAAGGCCAGGGATATTCTAATGTCTTCTGCTACAGATATAGATGAAGAGGTCTTTGCCCAGGGCTCGGGAATAGTAAATGCAAAGAGGGCAGTGGAAATAGCATCCGGGAAAGATGGAGTTTTGATTGAACCTGCACTGCTCGTCACCTCACCTGTCGAGGCCGGTCCCGCTTTGGAGTTTAATTTAACCATTTCAAATTACTCTGGCAAGCCAATCGACTTGAAACCAAAAATTTTAGTAAAGGAAAAATCAAAAGAATTAACTTTCGAGAATATAAATGAAAATATCGTATTTACATTACCAGGGGATATGCTCGACTGCGATTTGCTGAAGGTCTCCTCGTATTATCCAAGAGATTCCAGGAGCACGAAACTGGAGAAATACGAGGGTTATGATCTTTACCTCTATAATTGGAGAGATACGGATAGAGATGGAGAAATACAAGAACTTGAACTTGAGTCCATAGTCTCACCTGCAGGTGATATGGGCCTTGGATTTACCTCCGAAGCTAGAGTGCATAATCCTGCTGAACGAATGGATGATGCAATTGTGGGCATCTTGAAAAATAGAGGTGAAATAAAGAGCGATGTGGTTAAGGTGGCAGTCGAAAACTACGAATGGAAACCATGGGACATAGAAACAAATCTTGATGACAATTGCCTCCGCGTCTCAATACCGACTCCAAGCACCACAGGGGTATTTCAAGGCAAAATACTTCTGGAATATGGTGACGAGAAGCAATGCATTCCCATATCTCTTTCGACCTATCTGCACGATGGTATTAAAATAAATAATACGGGTGAGATCTTCGAAAATGCTAAGATCTACGGGAGGTTTGAGGCTGAGCCAAGCAAGTTCTGGGATTCCAGGTTTTATCCGATATATCACCATGGCTATGGTTTAGCAACCGTTGAAGTTGCCTGGGAAGATCCGAATACGGATATAGATGTTTACCTCTATGGAGAAGACGTTTTCAACACATCAAAGCTATGGAAATTTACCGCCGCTGCACCCGTGGAGCTGCCCCCGTTGAAAGTTCTAAAAGAAAATGGACATAGCACGAGGGTCTCAGGAATCAACGTTATACTTTATGGTGATAGAGGGGTTGGGGGCAGCTACAGCAATTTTTACACATCTACGGGAGAGAATAGAGAGATAATAACCGGTGAATTAACTGAAGGACTGAACTTGATCACGCTGCATCAGGTGGTCTCTGGAGGTAATAAGTACGGAGAGAATGTAACTGTAAAAGTCAGTCCCTTGTCCTTTAACCTCATTGATATTAGAGCAAAGGCTGGAGAAACGGTAAGCTTCCTGCCAATAGGAATCGATGGCATAACAGGCTTTTCTAAAGGCGAAGAGATCAAAGGCGAGGAGTTTGCATTCAGCCCTATGGTCTTTCAAGCAAAGGAAGGAGATGTGTTAATGATACGTTCCGACGATGCTGAATACTCGCCACAGATATTCTTTGATTCAAACGGGAATGGAACGATGGACTGGGGAGCAAATATATACTTCGGATCGGATGATAGCAGCGAGATGGATGAGCTTATATTTTCCGAAAAGAGGTATGATGGCATCGATCCTTCTTACATTGATATAATACCAATTCATAGAAATGGGACTTACTTTTTTTTCGTCATGAACCTTTACGGCGGTCTTGAACTCTACCATATGAAGAGTCAATTTGAGGCTAATACTAACGCCAGTGCACCAATGAAGATAAAAGCGCCTGAACAGGCAGGGGCATATTTGGGAATAGCAGAAAAGGACGGGAATCTCATACCCATTCCGGTAAAACTGGTGGTAGAAGCCGGTGAACCGATATCTATCTCCCTAGATACTGCAAACCGTGCTGATCCCAATCTGCCTTTTGAAGTCAAGCTAGAGGTGCAGGACAAATTTGGCAATTTGGTCGAGAATGATACAGCAACTGCTGTTATAGAATTTAATGGTACCACGAAGAATGTGGATCTCGTTAAAGGAAAGGATTCGATCAACTTAACAGCTCCTGAGAAAACAGGGATCTACAAGATAAAAGCACAAAGTCGATACGGCATATCTGAAAAAGATATTGAAATCATTGACAAAATCCCTATTGAAACTGGTAATACCAGCATTAACAGCACAGAAATTGAAGAGAAGATGAATCAGATAGGAGATACGAGAGGTCCTGCATCGACGGAGCAAATAAAAGATCTGCCCAAAAAGGTTGAATCAGTATCATCCATCTTGACAAGTGGCAACATAAGCCTCACCTGGCAGGCTTCAGAGGATGCGGACTATTACAATGTGTATCGCCTTAAAGGTGCCTCATTAGAGAAGCTTGCTGAAGTAAAAAGTCCCGAATATACTTTGAAAGGAGAACTCTGGAAGAGCTATACTTTCAGGGTCTCTGCCGTGAACCGCGAAGGAAATGAGAGTGAACTGAGCGATCCTGTGGGGATAGTGGTTACTCCATGAGATGAACTTAATGATTTCGGATACCAGAATCATGCGGCGGGCTAGATGATAAATAGAGCGAATAAGAAAACAGGAAGTGTGCCAGTGGTCACTGAGCTGGCAGAGCTAATGCCTAATGCAAAATAGCCAGGGGTATTAAGGCTATCCGCTTATCTTTTTTTGGCTCATATTATCATCATAACAACTTTAGTCGATAAAAGAAAATGAGGCCTGCGAATGAAAAGAAGAAAAACGCTAAATCAGAGACGCTATTGAAAAAAGTAGTCTTCGAGGCCCTTAAATTATTTGCCTGATTTCTCTGGGAGGTTATGGTAATCAGATCCATTGAGTGCCGCCTCTAGCCCGGGCACCTCCTCAGCGCCGACCGGCACGGTAATTGCGGAGCCCTGGAAATCCTTATCAATGGGCTCAAATCGCCCGCCTAGGTGCTTGGCGAAGAACGCCTCAGCCACTGCATAGAAGGCGATATTATTCTTAGGCCTGACGAATCCATGTCCTTCATCCGGAAAGAGTACATAGGTCACAGAGAGATTTCTCTCCTGCATGGCCAGGACCATTTGAGCGGATTCACTCTGATTGACTATAGGATCATTGGCACCCTGAGCGATTAGCAGTGGCCGTCTCACACGATTTGCATAATTGAGAGGAGACCGTTCAGAAAGCAGTTCCCGTCCCTCTTTGGTGCTTATATTGCCCACGAAGTTTGTCCAGCGAACTCTATCCCAGTGATCATAAGGAGGAATGTTTTCCTCGCTGGAGGTGAGATTAGACATGCCGCAGATGTCCACTCCACAGGCGAAGATCTCTGGCGTGAAGGCTAATGCAGCCAGTGTCGCATAGCCGCCGTAGCTGCCTCCCATAATACCTACACGATCCGGATCGGCTATCCCTTTCTTCACGGCCCAGTCTACTCCATCGATGAGGTCATATTGCATCTTTCTGCCGTACTCAAATTTTCCAGCGTTTGTGAAGTTCTTGCCAAAGCCGGTCGAGCCCCGGAAGTTGATGCTCAGAACAGCATAGCCCCGATTTGCAAGCAGCTGATGGATGGAATTGAGGCCCCAATAATCACGTCCCTCTGGTCCGCCGTGTACGAGTAAAACCATTGGTAGAGGTCTATCTGGGATATCATCCCCATTGGAATCGCTTTTTGATGGAAGTGTGTAATAACTGACCAGGTCGAGACCATCCCGTGATTTGATGATCACTGGAATCATTTTAGCTAATGGCTCGCTCTCAAGCTTTTCATTCAGCGTAAAGAGAAATCTGGCATTTCTTGCATCTCTGTCATAATAGTAGTAAGCTAAAGGGCCATCATCACTCATATAGACAACCGTCCAGGCTTTGTCGTCGAGAGTCCGACTCTCTATGAAGAAGTCGCCATCATTAACTGTACGCAGATACTCTATGTCGTCTTTTATGCTCGGGTCGATTATCTTCCAGTGCATCCTGTCATATTCGGCGGCCACTGCCTGCACGTTTTTCTTAGTAGGATGAATAAGCGGTCTGTAAAAGCCTCTGCCGTCCAGGTCCACCTTCTCATCTTCTGCAATTATGGTCTTTTCGCCCGTCTCCAGGTTATAGGCATAAAGTGCAGCTGTATCGCGGCTACGGCTGTCTTTCAGATAAATCACCTTTCCGGTGCTGTCAAACCCAAGAATATCGACGGTCAGCTCGTCTTCCCATCCGATCTCTGCGAACGGTTTCCAGTCACCCTTTTCGGTCCGCTCAAAAATCTCCTTTCCGCCACCAGGAGTCTGCCTGGATGCAAAGCGAATATGGTAGTCGTCATCGATATAGAATTTATGAAATCCGTCATTCTTCAGGAGAAGTGTCATGCCGCCCGTCTCGATGTTTAATCGATAGAGATCACGGAATTCAGGGCTGCGGTTATTTAGCCCTATGATGATCTCCTCTGGATATTTGAAGCTTAAAGCTTGGATAGTGGTCTGAACACCATTTAAATGCGTGAAATTTTTAATTTTTTCATTGCTCAGGTTAACGCTGTATACCTGCCAGTTCCAATCCCCATTTTTATCCTGCAGGTACAGTATGTGCTCATTGGTATAGGCCCAATTATACCTGGTTATTCCTCGGTAAGTGTCATTTGTAACAGGTTTGGCCGAACCTGGATCACCAACAGGTCCCACCCAGATATTTGTAACGCCATTTACAGGTGCAATATAGCTGATCTTGGATCCATCAGGGCTAAGCATCACACTAAATTTATCCTCGCTACTGAATAGTATATTCCGTGGGATGAGTGTGACATTTCCGTTCGCGTGACTGTTAGTAATATTCTGTTGGGCAGAGATTGCGTTACTCAGTATAAAGATTAATACAATAAATCCATATATTTTTTTCATAGATTCCTCCATTTCATGAAAATACCGCCTTTGACACACTCATATCGATTGGATATGAGGAACGATCTTTTCGCTGGCTTCTTGTGCTATTATTTTCACCACCCGAATCTTTTATTGATCTGTTTGATTATAAGTATAAAAACATACCTAAAACATCGCTTTAGTTACTCAAAGAATCTCAAATAAGTCACAAAAAATTTTTTGTCTTCATTTCAGAAATGTTATTATTCATAATATAGTCCAATGATTTATACCCATTAACTGCTGTAATTCGATAAAAGCGAACTCATGCTTGCGGAGCGCCAGCGCATTTAGGGGTCTCGCCTTATTGATGAAATTAGAGGGCATGAAGTTATGCCCTCTTTGCCTAATGTGCACTCTTGATTAATCGCTGTCAAACTTAAGCACCCTGTCGTAGGCTATTTCGGTATAAGATGGCCCTACCGCTGTCTCTTTCTCATTATATGCCCGAAATACGATGTAGGCGGTATCGTTCAGCCCTATGCCGTATGATCCGGGACCTGTGGGAACCTCCGTACAGTTTACCTCGCCACTGCAGTTCCGGGCCATCTTCCATACGTAAAGGTACTTGGCCGCCGGATTTCCTGGGAGGTACTCCTCTGCGGTTCCTTCGAATATCCTAAATGCCTCCTTTGTCTGGCAGAAGATGAACTGACTTAGTGTTAACGGCAAAACTTAAGTAGATCTTCGATTCAATATTAATGAAAAGGGGGTATTATATGATAAGAGCATTTATTGCTCTTGTATGCGCAGCTCTAACTATGCAATGCGCCTCTGCTTTTGCAGAGGATACTGCCAGTTACTGGCTGGACAAAGGCAATGAATCCTGCAAAGAAGCTTTCAATGAATCGGGAAACATGACCTTGAGAAATCTCATTCTCACCGATGCCGTTGAGTCTTACGAAAAGGCCATACAGATCGAGCCGCACTCATCGTTGGCCTGGCTGAAGAAGGCGATCGCCTACTTCGAAATGGGAAATTATATTGAGGCTCTCGATAGCGTAAATAGGTCCATCGAGATTGATCCTGTAAATGCAGACGCCCTCTATATGAAGGCCGGTTTTTATGGCGAGACTGGAAGGACGAGGGATGCACTGCAAGCCTTCAACGAAACCCTGGAAGTAGACCCGGAAAGGATTGATGCCTGGTTCTGGAAGGCAGATTTCCTGGCCAGCATGGGAAGCTATGAAGAGGCGCTGAATGCCTATAACCGGACCATCGAAATTGACCCAGAGTCGATGAATGCCGCAAGATCCTGGGACAGCAAGAGCTATGTTTTGAAAAAGATGGGCCTGGAAGATCAGGCTAAAAGCGCCGCAGCCATGGCGGCAGAAACCTACGATAAGGCCATAGAGCAGAATCCAAACGATGCCAATGCCTGGTTCGGCAAAGGCTGCAATCTAAACGATCAGGGCAGGTATGACGAGGCTGCTGTGGCTTTGAACAGATCCGTCGAGCTGGCGCCCGCCTTCATTAATGCCTGGTATTTCAGAGCGGTGGCCCTGAATGCGACGGGCCGGTACGAGGAGGCCGTCAGATCCCTTGACAAATTCCTTGAGGCAAATCCGGAACATTCTTTGGCCTGGAAGCTCAAAGGAGAGGCTCTTTCCGCTTTAGGTCGCGATAAAGAGGCGCAGTCTGCTTTTGAGATGGTCAGAGTGGGCTAGGGGGGAGCGACCTCATGCCCAATTATTTTCAGCATTCATGATACCAATCTTGGTAACATCAATGATATTCCGACTAGGATCCCCTACATACGAATAAAGGATCTCTGACATCAGATACGTCGATTATTGCTACACCTCTATCAGTATTTGCTACGATAGCCATGTCTTCGAATAATGTCACACCCTCAACCCATCCGGAGAACGGACATTTTCCGATCAATTTTGGATTTGAAGGATTTGACATGTCAATTACTAGAAGTCCATTATCCTTCGAATCTTCATGGTTCCCATTAGCCAGATACAAAATATTATCTCTTATGGCCAGTCCCTCTGCGCAGGCATTATTTCCAGATCTGAATTGAGATATCACCTCCGGTCTGAAGGGATTAGATACGTCTATTACTATCAAGCCCTGTGGTCCGGCAGCTACGTATACATAGTTTCCTTCACCGCGGACGATTTCCGCGCAGGGATCTTCCAGGTAAACATTTAGCTCATTACTCTCCTTTTGGATGCTTATCCGTTTCGTGCTATTCTCCATTATTGCCCAATAACTATCATTATTTTTAACAATAGTGTCACCATTTTCGAGGGAAAAACCATTTTGATGAAATTTATTTAAGATGTGTTTTTCTATTGTCCCATTGATTAAATATTTTCCAGACTCCGGGCCCATGGAAAAGAGGTAAATCATTCCTGACCATATTGCCTGCCCTAAGTATTTAGGTAAGACTGGGTTGGAAACATCCACCACAGCTAATCCGTTTTCATTATCCGCAATATAAGCATAGTTCCCTGAACTCCACACGTCCCAAGCAGTGCCAGGAGTTTCGCATTTGCCCACGATTCTTACTGCAGATGAATCTCCGATCTCATAGATATGAAGCCCTTCCGTTCCAGCAGCTACATATGCATAACTATCCTTTATGAATAAGCCAAAGCCGGAACCCATATCGCTGATATATGAGACCATTGGATAATATGGATTTGAAATATTAATAATTGCAAGTTCTCCTTTCACAAAGGGGTCGTTTCCGTTTGGTAGAGATGCTACAAATGCATAATTGCCAGCTAATTTAATGTTCCTGAAATAAAGTCCCTTGGGCGGGTATAAGACGGAGACCATGTCCAGTCGAGATCTATTCGAGTCCAGCTGGAATATCTTCATCCCCCGGTCTCCTTCCACGGCAAAAACATATCCATCGTCGGAAGATGCAACATCAAAAGTATAACCCGCAGGAGATTTAATTATTGTCACAAATAATATAACGACAGAAATCACAAAGATTGTTACTAGGATCGTCCATTTGTTTGTCATAATTCTGCATTTAATTGTCTAGGATCGTCAAAATGAGTCTGGACTTCTGAAGAGTTCAATCCATATGTAAAATATGCTCTTCTAAATTGCCGATAGTAGCCTGGATGCTCCTGGAAATGATGGGAGTCATCGAATACCGCTAATCTGGAATACGGGTACGAGTCGCTGACCCATTGTCCCATTTCCACTGCACAAACCTGATCGCCAGTTCCAGACCAAACCATAACCTCTCCTTTGTAGCGAGAGCGGTTCAGATTTATCTGTGTTGTCGGTATTTCTCCCTTCTCACGAGCTTTAATGAAATCGGCGAGAAGGACCTTTGCCCACTCGATCGCCAGGCAAACTTCTTTCGAAGAGGCAGGATGGTAGTTTTCTAGATCTTCAGCCATCAATTCGTATAGGCGCACCTTGACTTCTAACTCCCTTGGCGCATTGAACAACGAGTATATCAAGGGAAAATTGTTAGATGGCACAAGCCAGCTTTTCATATAGGTGAATTTATCTCCCAATGAAGAATTATTTGTCCTACTGTCAGCTATTTTCATCTGCAGATCCACATCTCCTCCCTGGCCAATCATAAATAGCATGAATGCCAAGGATGCAGTTGCATCTCCTTTTTGAGCTAATGCAAAGTAAGAGCTCGCTACAGCCGGATTTGATTCATATGTATTTTTATTGAAAGTGGTATTATGCTCCCTGGCCAGATCCGGGCCGCCGCTCGCTTCAATTAAAGCCCTAGATACATGGTCTCCATATTTGTCCAAATATTGCTGAACTAGAACTCCACCTCCTGAACGACCATAGACCATGATTTTGCCGTTCTTTGGCAGCAGCCCCTTTTTTTGCATGTCTCGCCTTATCGCTTCGATGTCATCTATCTGTTCGTTGGAGCCGTAGAGCTTCATCGCTAACGTATAATTCACGGAACCGTCTTTATCAAATACTTCTGGAAATAATGTGGGGCTTACGCCACGATTTCCTATGAGCACGTACGAGAGTCCGCCTAAACTGGCATCAAAATCTCTCCAGGAGGTCGTTAATCCTACAGCCTCTTGTTGGTTATCACAAAGCCAAAAAACAACATTATCTCCAGCTATAAATTCAGGATTCAAGAGGTAAAAATCAGTAAAATTTCCAAGAGATGGGTCTTGATGATTGATTGGAATTTGCAGGTAATGATGGTATTCATCTGGCAGCATCTCAGGGTAATAGCTGCCAGCTGCCAGACGAGTGTGTGGCACTGCATTAAAATTCTGGTATTCATGCCAGCCATAAACTCCGCTTATGACGATAATTGCAAGAAGCAAGATGGCAGCTATTTTCCATTTCATATTTTAAAAGTCTCCAAGACAGAAATTGTGGTCTAGCATTCCATATTAGTACTAATACTGCTTTAATGATATAAATTTTGTGTATATTGCATGATTCATGATAATTTATCATACTAATTCTGCGCTTGTTAAATTGCGAAATTAATTGAAAATTAAGAGGGGACAAGCATGCGCTCCTCCCCACCCTTAAGGACGGGGTCTCCGCGCTGCTACGGAGATGAACCTAGGACATCATCGAATTGATCGCCCGCCCAAGCCTTGCTATTCCCTCCACGATCCTCTCCTCATCCGAGTTAGAGAAGTTCAACCTCATGGTGTTCTCCCCACCACCATTGGCGAAGAACGCCTGCCCCGGCACGAAGGCGACATTCTCCTTTATGGCACGCCCGAACAGCTCAAGCGAGGATATCCCTTCAGGAAGGGTAACCCAGAGGAACATGCCTCCCTCGGGCCGGGTATGCTCGACTCCCGCCGGGAAGCTTTCCTCTATGGCCTCAACCATTGTGTCCCTCTGCCTCCTGTAGGCGGCCCGTATCTTTTCTATATGGCTATTGATATCGTTATCCACGAGATACTGGTGAACCACCCTTTGAGCGAAGCAGCTGGAGTGCAGATCTGCGGCCTGCTTGGCAACGATGAGCTTTTCCATAATCTCCTCACGGGCGCATATCCAGCCCAGCCTGAAACCAGGTGATACCAGCTTTGAGAAGGAGCCGAGCATTATGGCCTGGTCCCCAAGGAAGGCCTTCATGGGTGCAACCTCCTCGCCCATGAACCTCAGATCGCTGTAGGGATTGTCATCGATGAGGGCCACGTTACGGTCTTTTAGCACATCTGCGATCTCCTGACGCTTGCTAGAGGAGTAGGTAATGCCGGTAGGGTTTTGGAAGTTGGTAACTGCGTAGACGAGCTTGACCTGATGCTCTGAAAGCGCTCTATCAAGCGCATCTGCGTCCATCCCGTCGTGATGCAAGGGAACCGATAGGAACTGAGGCTCGAACATCCCGAAGGACTGAATCGCTGCCAGGTAGGTCGGCCTCTCCACGATGACCCTGTCACCCTTGTTCAGGAAGACCTTCCCTGCCAGATCCAGGCCCTGCTGGGAGCCTGTTGTGATCAGGATCTCCTCTGGACTGACCTTGAGGCCCTTTTCTGCATATCTCTTGGCGATGTACTCTCTCAAAGGGGGATGGCCCTCGGTGGTGGCATACTGAAGGGCTGCATAGCCGCATTCGCCAAGTACCTTTTGGGCCGCCTCTGCTACCTCGCTCACAGGGAAGAACCTCGGATTGGGAAGACCGCCAGCAAATGAGATGATGCTGGGGTCCTCAGTTACCTTCAATATCTCTCTGATGAACGACTTATGGACTGATGACATTCTGTCGGCGAATTGGCTATCCATTTTATCCTCTTCCTGTCTCAACCTTGCTTTTTGGTCAAATGTGCTGATTTATAGGATTTAAGCGGATCGGCATAACATGTCTGCGGGAGCTTGCAGGCTTTTAATACTGTTGGCTATCTATCAAAAATCGCCGGCTATTGCTGCTTTGGGCAGAAAAGCCATCTGCATTATCCATCACCTGATCGCAAATCGGTGGATGATCGATGATTGGGGCTGTGAATAAAAATCGATGCTGACTTGAAGTATCATACCCTGCAAACAGGTTTAAATTCAAGCTAGACTATATGTCTATGATTTAAAATGTCCATTGAAGTCGATATTCCCAAAGAATTAGAGTTTAAAATAAAAGCGAATAAAGAGCTTAATGCTCTTGTGAAGAGAAGGATAGAACGTCAGATATCAACTGATATAAAAAATGACGTATTTATCTCCATGATCTGCGATGATCTTCTTAAGGACAGCGAGCTAGAGGAGAAAGATATCGACCAGATTGATCATAAGATAAAGAGAGGAATAGCGGAGAAGCTACGAGTCCTCACCACGAGAGAGATTCTGTCATTGCTGAGCATCCACGAGCCTGATTTCTAATTCTTTGCCCCACCACCAAATTCATCTACTGCCAACATAATACCATACTAATCTGGTGGTGGCAGGAATTGAAAAGCACAGTCTTTTTTGCCGGGGTCAGAGCGAGAAGCCCGGAGGACAATCTGCAAAACAAGATCCTGCGGCTCTTTGATGCTGCAGGATTTCCCTATATCATGAAGAAAGGAGACCTGACAGCGATCAAGATTCATTTCGGAGAGCAGGGAAACAGCTCTTATGTAAATCCCGTCCTGGTTCGACCCGTGGCCGATAAGATCAGATCTGCAGGAGGACAGCCTTTTCTCACCGACACCAATACCCTTTACGGAGGCAGCCGCTCCAATGCCGTCCGCCACCTGCAGACCGCAGAGGAGCACGGCTTTGGCCGGACGGTGGCCGGAGCGCCGGTGATCATCGCCGATGGCCTGCAGGGAGACAACTACCGGGAGGTGGCCATCTCCGGAAAGCACTTCCAGCGGGTCAAAATTGCCGGTGAGATCGCCTCCGCCCAGAGCATGATAGTAGTATCCCACTTCAAAGGCCACCTGCCCGCCGGCTTTGGAGGGGCGATCAAGAACCTGGGGATGGGCTGTGCCCCCGCCCTCGGGAAATCGGACCAGCATTCCGCCCGGCCCATATTCAATGCCGAGCTATGTGAAGGCTGCCGGGCCTGTGCAGATGGCTGCCCCAACCAGGCCATCACTGTGAAAAAGAAGATAACCCAGATCGACTACAGCCTGTGCACCGGCTGCGGCAAGTGCCTGCGCCTCTGCCCTGCTCATGCCCTGGACTTCGACTGGATTGTGGAGGTGCCGCCATTCATGGAGAGGATGGTGGAGTATGCCCTGGGGGCAGTGACCGGAAAGGAGGGTAAGGTGGGATTTTTTAATTTCCTTCTCAACATCACCCCTGACTGCGACTGCGTGCCCTGGAGCGACACCCCCATTGTGCCGGATATCGGCATCCTGGCCTCAAAGGATCCTGTAGCCATAGATCAGGCCAGCTATGACCTGGTAAACCGGCAGGCTGGCCTGAAAAATACCCTTTTGGAGAGGAATCTTGAGCCTGGTGAGGATAAGTTCCTGGGGATCTGGGAGAGCACTATGGGAATCATTCAGATGGATTACGGGGAGAGGATAGGTCTGGGCAGGAAGGACTATCAGTTGGAGGAGGTCTGAATCCATGAAGGTAGTAGCATTCAACGGCAGCCCCCGCAAGGATGGAAACACCGCCACCCTACTGGCAGCGGTCCTCCGGGAATTGGAGAGCCAGGGGATTGAGACGGAGCTGGTGCACCTTATAGGCCCCCTGGCTGGCTGCAAAGCCTGCTTCAAATGCAAAGAGAAAAAGAACGGCCGGTGCATTCAGGACAAGGACATGATAAATCAGTGCATCCAGAAGATGGCCGCAGCGGACGGGATCATAATCGGCTCGCCCACCTATTTTGCCGACCTCACTCCCGAGACCAAGGCCCTCATCGATCGGGCCGGTTTTGTGGCCATGGCCAATGGATATATGTTCAAGCGCAAGGTGGGGGCGGCGGTGGTGGCCGTTCGCCGGGCAGGGGCGATCCACGTCTTCGACTCCATCAACCACCTCTTCCTGATCAGCCAGATGATCATCGCCGGGTCAAGCTACTGGAACATAGGCATGGGCTTTGCAGAGAAGGATGTAGAGAGGGACGAAGAGGGGCTGGCGACCATGCGGACCCTGGGGCAGAACATGGGCTGGCTACTAAAAAGGATAGGAAATGATTGATTTTTTCATTTTTTTTATTCCCTTCAATATTGCAGCTCAAATCCCCTCATTCGCCTACCTCCCCTCCTTTTGCCCGAAAAGGTATTTAGGCTAGAGATGCAGGCATCAGAGGACGAGTGTGAGAGCGATGCAACCACTGAAAAAGGGGGACTGTGCCCTCTGACCGATGATCTCTGGGTCATATCTTTCATGGGCCGGGACAGACCCGGTCTTATTCGCGACATTCTGAATAAGCCTGCTCTTCAGAATGTGAACATCGTGGATATGGATCAGAAGGTGATGCAGGGAATCTGCATCATGACAGTGGTAGCTGATTTTGCCTCTGCGGACATCACCCCTGGCCAGCTGGAGGAATGGTACCAAAAGAATGCCAGGAACCTATCCCTTGACTTCTCCTTCCTCCCCCTGGAGAAGCATCAGGGCCGGCGCCAGACCGCTAAAGAGCTGTATATCGTCACCATTCTCGCCAAAGACAGGCCGGGGATCATTCGCGACGTGGCGGAGGTGGCCGCCAGGAATGGTGTCAACCTGGAGAGGGCCTCGGTCACCGCCCGAGGGGAGCTGATCTCCATCGAGTTTTTGATGGACTTTGCCGACTGCACTGCGGACGACTGCCGATCACAGCTTAAGAAGGAGTGCGAAGGCCTGGGGCTGGATGTGTTTATCCAGGAGCTGGGCAGATCCCGAAAAGAGAAGAGGCTCATCGTCTTCGATATGGACATGACCATTGTGGACTTCGAGATCATCAATCGCTTGGCCAGCTTTGCCGGCGTGGACGAGCAGGTCAAGGCAATCACTGACCGGGCGATGAACGGTGAGATGGACTTCAAGGAATCCCTCTGCCAGAGGGTGCGCCTCTTGAAGGGAATGCCCCTATCCACTCTGCAGGAGATCGCTGCCGACCTGCAGCTTACCCCAGGCTCTGAGGAGCTCATCCACCACTTAAAGCAGGTAGGATACAAGATCGCCCTGATCAGCGGCGGATTCACTTTCTTTACGGATGTGCTCAAGGAACGCCTGGGATTCGATTATGCCTTTGCCAACGACCTGGAGATCAAAGACGGGGTGCTAACCGGGGAGATCAAAGGGGAGATCATCGATGCCGAGGCCAAGGGGCGGATCATCTATGATCTTGCCGAGCGGGAGAAGATCAGCCCGGACAACATTGTTGCAGTGGGGGATGGGGCCAACGACTGCCTGATGATCAAGAATGCCGGCTTAGGGGTGGCCTTCAATGCCAAAGAGGTTCTAAAGAAGGTCTCGGACGGATCGCTATCCAGGGAGAACCTTCTGGGATTACTGAATGTGCTGGGGCTGGCGGAGAAGGAGAGAGAGGTCTAGGCGAATACATCCATACGCACGCTCACTGGCTAAAGCCGTATCTCCCTATGAAAGCGTGGGGCAAAAGAATCCAAGAGACTGAGCTCAAATGACGATAAGGCCCACTCCTTCCTGGCCACCAATAGTGGGCATAATTTTATTTTCTAAGAATGCAACCTACATGACAGATGCAGCCGATAAAGATAATAATAGAAATGCATCCGGACGGTTATGTTGCCTATCCTATCGGCATCAAGGGTATCGTAATTGGAGAGGGCGATACATATGGAGAAGCCCTTGCCGATGTCAAGTCTGCCATTCAATTCCACATCGAGACATTTGGCCGGGAATCCATAGAGATAGACGGAATTAGTGAGACTTTTGTGGCTGAAGTGGTAGTGTGAATCGCATTTCCATGAGAAGAATCAATCCAGATGGAAGAAAGACGCCTCTGACACTGCCGAATCAAAGGAGATCAAAGGCTCTACTCTATTAATAATGCGCTTTGGCCCCTTCACCTGATGCCGCCTCCCCCGCCCTTGACCATCTCTCCACCCAGATGCTTCTCCGGATTCTGGTCAAAGGCCTTCTTGCACCCCGGAGCGCAGAAGTAATACTTCTTGCCCTTGTACTCGCTCACCAGCTTCGCCATCTTCTCGTCCACCGCCATCTTGCATATGGGATCTATTGCCATCTTCCTCATCCTCCAGTGCCCGTAATCCTGATTGCTTTCTTTTTCGTTGCTGGCGGTATATATCTCTTGAGCAGCAGAGAGAGGGTGACCACAGTCACAGAAGAGAGGGCCATGGCAAGGCCGGCCAGCTCCGGCCGGAAGGTGATGCCATAGAGCGGATAGAGAGCCCCCGCAGCCACCGGAACCAGCAGGGCATTGTAGGCGAAGGCCCAGAAGATGTTCAGCTTGATCCTGGATATGACCTTGCGGCTGAGCTGAATGGCAGCCACAGCATCCAGAAGGTCGTCTTTCATCAAGACGATATCACCGGTCTCAATGGCCACATCTGTGCCGCTGCCTATGGCAATCCCCACATCAGCTTCCGCAAGAGCGGGAGCATCATTGATGCCATCCCCTACAAAGCCCACCCGGCTACCCGCCTCCTTCAGCCTTCTGACCTCATGGGCCTTCTCCTCGGGCAGAACCTCCGAAAGAGTTTTCTGAATGCCGATCTTCTCTGCCACTCTGGCCGCGCTGCGAGGATTGTCGCCGGTGATCATCACCACCTCAAGATTCATCTTTTTCAGCTCTTCGACTGCATAAGCAGATGAATCCTTGAGCCTGTCGGATATGGCCAAAACTCCGGACGCCTTTCCGTCCACAGCCACTAGCATGGCCGTCTTTCCCTCCTCCTCATATCCAATAGCTTTCTGGAGGAGGCCGTCAGGCATAGCGATATCCATCTCATCGAAGAGAATCCTGTTTCCTGCAGCCACGCTCATCCCGGCGATGCGGGCAACGACCCCCTTTCCGGGAAAGGCCTCAAACTGCTCAGCCGGAAGAAGATCAAATCCATCCTCCTTCGCACGTCGCACCACCGCCTCGGCCAGAGGATGCTCGCTGGGCTTTTCCGCTGACGCTGCCAGGCGCAGGAGCTTTCTCTCATCCATCTCCCAGGCGAAAAGGTCGACCACATCCGGCCGGCCAATGGTCAGAGTCCCGGTCTTGTCAAAAGCCACCACATCGAGCTTCTCCGCCGCTTCTAGAGCCTCGCCGCTCTTGACCAGAATCCCCAGCTCCGCTCCTCTTCCAATGCCCACGGTTATGGCAGTGGGCGAGGCCAGCCCCAGGGCACAGGGACAGGCCACCACCAGCACGGATATGAGCGCAGTCAGAGAGAAGAGAAGGGTATTGTGGGCTACGAAATACCAGTAAACAAAAGCCGCAGCAGCGATTGCCAGAATGGTGGGAATGAAGTAGGCCACTATCCGGTCTGCAATCCTCTGCATGGCGGGCCTTGAGCCCTGGGCCTCCTGGACCAGTGCTATGATCCCCGCCAGGACGGTATCCTTCCCCACCCTGGTGGCCTTGAAGGTCAATGAACCATTCTTGTTCATGGTCCCTCCTACCACCTTCTCGCCGGCGGCCTTGAATGCGGGGACTGGCTCTCCAGTGATCATGGACTCATCCACATAGCTTTCTCCCTCCACCACCAGGCCGTCTGCCGGAACCTTCTCCCCCGGCCGGACCAGGACCAGATCGTCGACCATAACCTCAACTGCTGCCACCTCGATCTGCCGTCCATCTCTTAAGACAGTGGCCTGTCTTGGCTGCAGCCCAACCAGCTTCCGGATGGCCTCGGATGTGCGCCCTTTGGCGTTGGCCTCCAGGTAGCGGCCCAGTGTCAGGAAGGTGGCGAGCATCACCGCTGTCTCATAGAACATGAAATCCGGGGTGAGAACGATCCCAAAGGTCCCCAGGATGCTGGAGGCATAAGCCACGCCAATGCCCATGCCATACATTACATCCATGTCCAGTGTTCTGTTTCTCAGAGCTCTCGTGGCCGCCTTAAAAATAGGATGGCTGACATAGACGAATACGGGAAGGGATACTACCAGCATGAGCAAGCTCATTAAGTTTGGAACTGCAGTGGAGATACCAGAGGGGATGATCCGGTGGAGAGGAATGTACATCATGGCCATGAGAAGAATGCTAGCTGCGAAGCCGATGATAATTCGCCGCTTCTTATCAGAAAGGTCCTTCTCTCGCAGCTCCCTTTCCTTTTCCGCTGCCTCTTCCGTCTCCTCTCCGGCAACCCCTATGAACTGGTAGCCAGATTCGATGATGGCCTTCTTCATGTCCTCCAGGCCTACCATCCCGGGATTGTAGGTAACATAGGCCTTCTCTGCCGCCAGGTTTACCTGCACATCAACCACGCCATCCAGCTTTCCCAGGGCCGCTTCTATGGCTCCCACGCACATGGCACAGGCCATGCCCCCTATCTTGAGCACAGTCTGCTGATCGATAACATCGTAACCTAGATCTCGAATTGCATTTTCGATATCAGCGAGCTTGAGTTTACTGGGATCATACTTTGCCGTCGCCGTCTCTCTTCCCAGATTGACCTGAACCCAGGAGACACCATCCAGGTTCTGGAGGGCTTTCTCAATAGCAGATGTGCAGGCGGCGCACATCATTCCTTCCACCTTCAGCTCAGCTATTCTTTCTTCAGCCATGAAAACCCCCCCTTTGCGGTTTGATTGCTTCAAATAGCCCTGATCCGCTCTAAATGAATCGCTCAAACCTCTCTTTGCCTGCTTTGCAGATGGGACAGACCTCCGGAGGGCCATCTCTGCCGCATAGATAGCCGCAGACAACGCACCTCCAGACGGGAACTGAGAGCTTCTGGCCCAGGATAGCTGCTCTGGATCCCGGTGTCTCTCCCTGTGACTGCAATTTTTGCCTTTCTTCCAAGGGAGGCCTTCTCTCCGGGATTGAGCTCAGCTCCTGCTTGCCCTCGATCACAGCCTTTGAGACGTATAGGGCGCAGTAGCAGGCCCCAGATTCTGTGATATCTGCATCTCGGTAGTTGCAGGGGCAGATTATATCCAGATCCTCGGACCTGTCATCTGCTGCCAGACGACAGGGGCAGGCTTGGTAGCCGTAACGGCGCTCGTTAACAATTAATCCATTGATAAGGCCTTTGACGAAATCGATATCCGGATTGAGGTAATATCCTCCCTGCTTTGCATCCTTTGCCAGACGGGCATGCATCCGGTCGATCTCCTCTTGAGTCGGCTCTTGAATATCATTCTTCATAAGCCCAGAGCCTCCTTGATCTCTTTCTCCTTGAAGCCGATGATCGCCTTATCGTTGACCACCAGGGTAGGAAAAGAGGTGCTGGGATTAAATCGCTTGACACTTGCGATAGCCTTTGCCCTCTCCTCCCCTTTTAAAAGATCCACGTAAATATAGTCGAAGGCGACTCCAACTGAGGATAGGAATTCCTTGGTCTTTTTGCACCAGATGCAGGTGCTCAGTGCATAAAGCATGATCTTGCCCTTATCCTTGCCTGTCACATGTTCGAGACTCATAAAATCACTAACCATCAGTTAATATGTCTTTGCAGATAAATAAGTAATCATGAATAAGTAATCGTGAGCATGATAGCATTATCCGAATAGGATCCGGATGAGACCATCAGATTAAGATTATGCGAGCAGGATTGGTCGAGATCGAATAAGCATCCTAATACCCCAAAAAATTTGGCCCAACCAGATTCACAATCTCTTGCTACTGGTTTATTCGTAGGGATTGTATGGCTGGCCCTGGGAGGAAGACGGATAGCTATATGTGTATATCATCGGCCCATCATCATATGAGTAGTAATACGGGTAGGGATATGGATAAGGATAGGGCATCGGGCTGGGGCCAGGACTCGGATCAACCCAGTGGCTGGGACCGTTGACATATATATAAGCGTAGTTGCTCCAGCCATTGCAGTAATACTGGAGGATGTGCCATCCAGGAACATCAGCGTAGAACCATCTCTTATACCAGCCTGGATAGTAGACATTTCCTGCATAATTTGTAACCAGCGATCCAGAGGGATACCACTCATAAAACCAGATGTTTCCCTTTCCCGAAATCTGCATCCATAAGGGCAGGTTGGCATAAAGATTGCAGCCCGCGACGGTCTGGGACGCATACGAGATATAAAGGCTATTCTGAGACATTCCTCCAGGTGGATAGGTCGCCTGAGGATAGGTCGCTTTGGTGGAGATCGGACTGGAAGAGGTCGATTTCAAGCTCTCCGGAGCGGAGGAATAGGCTGCCTCTTCGGTTGACCTTATTATGGTCTGGCCGCTCTCCTGCACAGAGGGAGACTGTCCTGAGGTCGTGATCGTTTTCGGTATCTCCAGCCCCATGGATTCAGGACTGGTGGGCGTGGACGGAGTAGGTGCGCCCCCAGTTGTGGTGGTGGAGTAAGGTGTCAATTGCCCCAGCGATGCGGTGCAAAGGAGCATGAGCATTGCCATTGCCAATAGAGTCCATTTCATCTAGGATCATCTCTGCAATTCATTGACCCTATGAATGTAAATAGATAACTGTCCAGATAAAATATATTTCTCCAAGAACTCGTATTTGTCCGCATATCTTCAATATGTTTGAGATGATAATATAAAATTTTTTAATCAATGAAAAACACATTCGCCCTGCATCCATCACATTTTTATTCACATCACAGTAAACCGGATCTTTGTGATCAAGGGCAAGGAAGCCTATCTAAAGAAGCTGACTGCCAGCATGTATATCCCTTCCCAGGAGGTAGGAAAGGAGCTGGATGGCAGCACCCCACCTTCTGTCTTCATCGGCAGCTGGAATTATCCTAAAGTACTCGCCGGACCTATGATTTCTCCCCTGCATGGAGATACCATGGTCATGGACCACCCTGAATCATGGATACCGGAGAATAAAACCCAAGAGGAGATCATAAGGTACCGGCTGAACCTGATAAGAGGCAAGAGATCTGTCAAGGTAACTGATATTGAGAATCGCTTTATAGAAAAGCTTCGCGACATCTCCTTATCCAGTTCGTCCATTGAGAGCGAGGCCCAGTTCATTCAGGCCCCCAAAGGCATGTCCTTTGACGACGTGCATACGCCCTTTGGTCCCAGCGCTCCTCTGGAGAGGTTTGAAATCGGCAACTCTAGGTGGGATCGAGATCTAGAGAAGGTTTACTTCGATGGGGATCTGAAGGCGGCGGATGCGGTGGAAGATCTTCACCAGCGTGGCCTTCCCTTCTCCAGCATCCAGAAGGCCTTCTCAGTGGGTGCAATGGGCATTAAAAAGAAAAGGAAGCTGGTTCCTACCCGCTGGTCTATCACCGCCTGTGACAGCGCCCTTGGCAATCGTCTTCTTCAAAGGGTCAGGGATTATGATATCATCGACTGCTGCCAGATAAGGGAGTTTGCCAGCCTCAACAACTACTATGCCGTTCTTCTCCTCCCCACTGCCTGGCAGTATGAGTGGATGGAGGCATTCCTGCGCATCATGGGAAACGAGGAGCTGATATTCTCCGATTTTGAGACAAATGGCGGCAAGAAAGGATACTCCCGGGTGGGAGGATGCTATTACTCCTGCAAGATGGCGGTCCTGGAGGGGCTGGAGAGGGAGAGAAGGCAGGCAGGGGCGATAATCCTCAGGGAAGCCTATGCCGGTTATGTGCCCCTAGGGGTCTTCAATGTTCGGGAGAATGTGAGAAATGCAATGCATCAGAAGCCACTGGAGTTCGAGGATATGAGGGCTGCTCTTGGATACATATCCACAAGGCTTGAGCTTCCAGTAAAGAGTTTTATCCGTCAGAGCGATCTTCTCCGGGGGGAGCTAAAGAGCCGCCAGACCACATTGAGCTCCTTTTCATGATATTCTCATTTTTTATGATATTCTAATGATACCATCCTGTTTATCGGAAACCTACTTTAAGTCGGTGATTGAATTACCTTCTATGCCATTCGAAGCTACCAGGATTATGAGCGGTGATATGCCTCCAGAGCTCAGGGAGAGAGTGGACAGAATTGCAGAGGAGTTTATGGCCATCGTCGATCGCCTGGTCGATGAACGCCATCTCCAGAAGGGAATAGCAAGAATTCAGCTGCCATGCAGCATGGTTTTCATCCTTGAAGCTCAGTGGCTTTACATCCTGGGTCAGTTCAGAATGGAGAACAGGATTACAGGCTACTACAATAGACCAGATAAATCATTGACCCTCCAGAAGGTAGCCAGCAATGCTAAGTGGGAGTTTGGTTTTGATGATGCTTTTGTGATCCAGCTTCCAGCTGATCTGCTGGAGAAGAGCACAGAAGAAAGGAAAAGCTCATTGCAGGAGATCGCCTCAAAGCACCTTGATGCAGAGTTTCTGAGGCTGGCCCAGCTTTTAAACTTGATACGCACCCGTCCCATATTTGGGCAGGCCACCCAACCGGTACAGCCAGGAAGCCTTCTATTGTTGCTAGCTGGGGATGAAGCGGCAAGAATGAATGCAGATTCGATCCTCAGGGCGATCGGTGCCAGCGGGCTGGCAGGCGATGAGGCTGAGGACATCAGAAGCGGAAAGTCTGCCGTCCGGGATTTATGGCGCTCTATCAATCAAGCGGCGTTGATTATTGCCGACCTGACGGGAGCAGATCCCCAGGTCATGTACGCCTTAGGCATCGCTCATACTCTGGGCAAGGATACCATCCTCATCCACCCGCAAGGCTCAAAATATCTGATTGATATTCCTAAAACACAAAGCATTGAGTATGAGGATAGCATTCAGGGCAGGGAAAAGCTGGAGGAGCAGATAAGCGAAACTCTGCGTTCCATGACGGCATCCCTATAGGATTGATAAGACTTGAGCGATCAATAGGATTCCGGGACAGGCCATATTCACCGAAGCCTATAACGTTATATATGTCTTGCCTTTATACGAAGCTCCGAATCCTAACTCAGGTCTCCAGGCTTCACATGACCCAGGAGGGGAAAAGAGTTTGAAGAAGATAAGGTTGGCAATCGCGGGCATAGGAAACTGCGCAAGCTCCCTAGTTCAGGGAATTGAATATTATAAACATGTTGGTAAAGAAAGTTGTATTGGGCTGATGCATTATGATATCAACGGCTATAGAGCTGGTGACATTGATGTTGTCGCTGCCTTTGACATAGATGCTCGAAAGGTAGGGAAGGATGTGAGCCAGGCTATATTTGCCAAGCCCAACTGCACCAATATCTTCTACTCTGATATTCCCCAAAAAAATGTTGAGGTCAAGATGGGACCTGTTTTTGACGGCGTTGCACCTCACATGGAAAACTATCCTGAAGAGAGGAGGTTCGTTGTGGCTGATGCCAAGCCGGTGGATGTAACCCGGGAGCTCGTCGACAGCGGTGCCGACGTCCTGGTAAACTACATGCCCGTAGGGTCGGAGAATGCCACTCGCTTCTATGCTCAGGCGGCTTTAGATGCCGGGGTGGGATTTGTAAACTGCATGCCCGTATTCATCGCATCTAATCCCGAATGGGCAAAGAAGTTTCAGGTGGCAGGGATTCCAATAGTGGGAGATGACATAAAATCTCAGATCGGCGCAACCATTGTGCACCGTGCTCTCACTCAGCTCTTCAAGGACCGGGCCTGCATCATGGACAGGACTTACCAGCTTAACATCGGCGGCAACACCGACTTTTTAAATATGCTCAATCGCGAGAGGCTCAAGTCCAAGAAGATATCCAAGACGGAAGCGGTCCAGTCCATCCTGGACACGCCACTGTGCGATGATGATATTCATATCGGACCCTCGGACTATGTGCCATGGCAGAAGGACAACAAGGTCTGCTTCCTGAGAATGGAGGGCAGGATATTCGGAGATACGCCAATAAATCTAGAGCTGCGTCTCTCAGTCGAGGACTCTCCCAATAGCGGAGGAAGCTCCATCGATGCCATAAGGATATGCAAGCTGGCAAAGGATAGAAAGATCGGAGGGCCGCTGCTGGGCATATCCGCCTACACCATGAAGCACCCCCCAGTGCAATTTCCTGATGAGCTGGCCAAAGAGATGGTGGAGCAGTTCATCCGGGGTGAGGTCTCTGAGCAGGAGATTGCCAGGCCAAAGCAGCGCCAGGCGGCAACTGCTCGATGACCGGGACTTTTTGCTTTAGTCTATTCTGAGGTGAATAAAATGTTCTATCGGTTGAATGAGGCTCCTGGGGTGCAGATGCTGCCTGGCCTCATAAGGCGCACCCTTGTCAGCGGAAAGGCTTTGATGATCTGCCGGTTCGATCTGGAAAGTGGGGTCCAGATCCCTGAGCATTCTCATCCTCACGACCAGGCGGGCTATGTGGTCTCGGGCAGAATTCAGATTACAATAGACGGAAATAGCCTCGAGCTGGGGCCAGGGGACAGCTACTGTGCTCCACCAGGAGTATTGCACAGCGCCAGAGCTCTGGAGGCGACAGTGGTTGTGGATACTTTCAGCCCGCCCAGAGAGGACTATCTCTCCTTATAGCCTCTTTCACTCACTTTCGCCTCGCAAGCACATCGGTTATAATCGATGAGGCCCAATTATATTTGAATGGTCACCCTGGAGAAGATAGCTCACCTGGCTGAAGATTGCGCTTTTGACTCCCTCGGGCCAGGCGTGAATATCAACCCGAAGAAACTCTCAACCCTGGGAGAGGGAACTCGGCATGACGTGTGCGCATCCACCTATTCTCCTCGCGAATCGCCCCTGCCCGGAATCTGTCATGCCTTCACCCAGGATGGCAGGTGTGTGAGCCTCTTCAAGACCCTCTACACCAACCACTGCAGCCATCAGTGCAACTACTGCATCAATGCCACCAATTGCAGCCGAAAGGTGCAAACCTTCTCCTATACACCAGATGAGCTGGCCAGGATCACCCTCTCCTTATATCGCTCCAACTATATCGAAGGACTCTTTCTCAGTTCGGGCGCTGGCAGGGATGAGGATCTGATCATGGAGAGGATGCTGGAGACTCTGCAGAAGTTGCGCAAGCAATACGACTTTCCGGGATACATCCATCTCAAGATTCTGCCCGGCTCATCCAAGAACCATATTCAGCAGGCTATGGAGCTGGCAGACCGGGTGAGCATAAACCTGGAAGCTGCCAGTGCCTCGCAGCTGAATGAGATCTGTGCCACCAAGAGCTATGAGAATGATATTCTGCAAAGGCAGAGATACATTCGCGACCTCGGGACGGATGAGAATCTGCCCGCAGGCCAGACCACCCAGCTGGTGGTGGGGGCTGCGGGAGAGAGCGATCAGGACATCTTTAAAAGAATTCTATATGAGTATAAAGATATCGGAGTAAAGCGAGCTTACTATAGCGCTTTTTCTCCCCAAAATGGAACAGCATTTGAGTCTCGAGAAGGCCAGCCCCTCTGGCGGGAGCACCGCCTCTATCAGATGGACTGGCTCTACCGGATCTACCGTTTCTCTCCGGCCGACATTCACATGGCATTTGATGAGAACGGCTTTCTATCCAACTCCGATCCCAAGCTGGCCATAGCCAGGGAGCTTTTGGATTCGCCGGTGGATCCCAACCTGGCCGCCTACCGGGAGCTTATCCGGGTGCCAGGCATCGGGCCACGGAGCGCGAAGAGAATAGTCGGCCTGAGAATGAGGAAGAATATCGTCTCGAAAAGGGAGCTTGAGGCTCTGGGGGTCGTGATCAAGAGAGCAGCTCCCTTCTTGAAGATCAACGGCTGGAGGGATACCACCCTGGAGAAGTGGTCAGGATGAGGGTGCCGGATGACTATTGCCGCTACCTGGTCATGCATGCTAAATCGAGCGAAAGGCTGCTTGCCAGGACGGAGGGCTTAACCGCTCTGGATCTGGAGGTCTCGACCAGTCCTGAGGCTATGAGCCTGAGAAGGATGGTCTATGCTGTGATGAGTGAGGTGCACAGGATGAAAGCATTTGTCAGGCTCAGGCCATTGGGGGACCGGGTCCTCTGGGGCTATATGAAACCCAGGCACAGGATCGGGGAGCACACGAGCGAGCACTTCGCCCGCCGGAATCCTGGCACGATAATAGTCCTGGGAAATGGCGCCGAGAGCTGGACGGCATTCTTCCGGCAGGACAGGATGATGCGAATTCACGGGGCGGGATTGAATGAGACTCTGGATAGATTGAAATCTGCCCTGAAGATATCGGAAGAAGAGAAAGGGGCGGATGCTGAGGGTGCCAGGGCAAATGCTCAGTATATAGATGATATCTGGCAGACCTATTATGACAGCCAGTACTGCCCGGAAAGAAAGAACCTGCAAGCATTTCGCCAGAGAATGCCAGCGCGGGATCAGGAGGCTGCCGGGCTGCAGTTGATGCAGAAGAAAAGGGAGATGACCCTGGAGGATTTCAGGCAGCAATAGTCGGTTCTCTAAATTGGAGAGGTTTGCTCTTCTCCATTAACTTGGGCTAATCGTTTGTTTAATGGACGAAAGTTTAATAGGTGCGAATGGCATAGTACTTATATCTTTAACTGGCAGAATATTCTGCTATTAAAAATCTAGAATCCAGAGGGCTTACTACGAGAGACGAAAGCAAGAAATATCGTCAATATTTTCGCAGGAGAATGGGATAATCTCCTCAATCTGAATGAGCCTAATGATGCGAGGCGATTTAGATGTCTGCATTAATCGGAGATATAAAAAAAATACCACAGGAAAAGGGACCAGAAGTTGAACTGGCCGTCTTTGGGGATGAGTATTATGCTCGCTATGAAAACAAAGGTGGTTATGCAGCGATCTACGATGAGCAGATGGGTCTGTTCACCTATGCCGAGGTTATCGATGGCAAATATATCTCCACAGGAGTTGCCATTACAAAAGAGCCTCCTGGAAATCTCAAGCCTCATCTGAGAGAGTCAGATGAGGTTATGAGGGAGAAAGCGCAAAGACGGTTTGAGAAAAGAGAACCACCGAGCTTGAGCGGATAGCTCTTGAAGCTGAAAATATGAGCGAAATTTTCTTTTTTTTAATCGATCAAATATGGAGATGAGAGCACATGAGTGCAATTAAAGGAAGGGTCGTCGAGGTTCCTCAAGAGAATGGGCCTGCTGTAAAGCTTTGGATGTCAGGAGATGAATTCTATGTCAGATACGAGAATCTTGAAGGTTATACGGTGGTCTATGATGGCAAGCTGGGCCTTTTCACCTACAGCGTTCTCGTCAATGGAGAACTGGTATCAAGTGGAGTGCCTATTTCAAATCCCGCCCCAGAAGGATTAAAAAAGCACGAGAGAGAGGATCCATCCGTTCGTCAGAGAAAATTCGAACTCAAATACGCCAGAATGCTGCCACCAATTACCCGAACCATGGACGAGCGGCCACGAACTATAGGCGAGCAGCATGGACTGCTGAGAGGCAGGCTCCTTCATGAAGGAAAGATAAAGGGTCTCACAATCCTGGTAGAGTTCCCCGATGAAAAGATCAATGTCTCTGCAGCCAATATATCAGAAATGCTCAATAAGACAGGATACAATGAGGGTGGAAACTTCTGCTCTGTCCGGGATTATTACCTTAAGATGTCCAATGGAAAGCTCGACTATACAAATGAAGTGGTAGGGCCGATTACACTGAAAAAAAACAAAATGTATTATCACTTCAACCTCTTTGTTGAGGAGGCCATGGATGCAGTCGTGGGCATGGGTATAGACCTATCCCGATTCGACTCCAAGGGAGTCGGCTTAATCGATGCTTTGAGCTTCCTTTATGCGGGAAACGCCGTTTACGATGGCGAGCTTCATCCTCATAACTCGTACATCGATCTGAAATTTGGTGATATCAAGACCTACTTGTACATGCTCTCCAATCTGGGAACGAGCAAAGACGATCTGGCAATAGGCACCATCTGCCATGAGACAGGACACCTGCTATGTCGCTTCCCGGATCTCTATGATTACGGGAGAAGGGATGAAGATCTTGTTGAGAGCGCAGGACTTGGTTTATATTGCCTGATGAGCGTTGGAGATCATCTGGACGATTGGAAGACGCCATCTCCTGTTTGTGCCTATTTTAGAAACCTGGCAGGATGGTGTGACAATGTGGTGGATCTCAATAAGCCAGGGAAGTATGAAGCCAAGCATGGCGATTATCGAACCGTGATGAAATACACGACTGACAGGGCAAATGAGTACTTCCTGGTGGAAAACCGCTCTCAAATGGGTCTGGACAGGGCTCTTCCCTCCAGTGGATTGGCTGTCTATCACTGCGACATTCTTGGGTCCAATGAGTGGCAGGAGGGTTCGCCATCCAAGCATTTTCAATGTGCTCTGCTTCAGAGAGATGGCAGCCTGCATCTTGAAAGGGGACTCAACTATGGTGATGGAACGGATCTATACAAGAAGGTCAATGGCGTTGCCTTATCGTATGATACCAATCCATCTTCAAAGATATGGGATCGCTCCGATTCAGGTTTTATAATTTCAGACATCAGTGAACCAGGAGAGGTAATATCCTTGGTTGTGGGGCCGGTGGTCTCTTCCGACACGGTCAAAGGGGAGGCAAATGTATCTATTGCCATACCTGACAATGATGTTCACGGAGTGAGCAGCTCATTGAATATCTCTGAAGAAGGAAGGGCGTCCAGGATCTATTTAAACCTCGATATATCTCATTCCTATATCAGCGACTTGAAGGTAGAGCTCATCTCGCCATCCGGTAAGAGAGCGATGATTCATAATCGCGAGGGAGGAGGTGAAGGCAATCTGATAAAGACATATGACTCCAATTCGCTGCCTTCTTTAGGGGATCTGGTAGGTTCGCCAATCAATGGCGAGTGGTCACTGACCGTAGCAGATGTAGCAGCCATTGACAAGGGCGTCCTCAATAGATGGTCAATTGAGATCGAGAAAGAAGCCTCTGAAATGGAAGTAAGCAAGGATATGGAGCCGAATGAGCTAATACCAGATAATGATCCGAGAGGGGCTAGCGTGGCGATGAATCTTGATAAGAAGGGAATCGTCCAGAGAGTTGTGACCATGGTGGATATAACTCATCCCTTCATTGGAGATTTGAGGGTGGAGATACTGTCTCCTTCTGGAAAGACTGCCATTATCCATGATAGAGGAGGCTTCGATCAGGATAACCTGGACAAGACCTATGACTCGCAGATAAATCCAGAATTGCAGGCTTTCGTAGGCCAACCAGCGGAAGGAAATTGGATACTCAGGGCTATGGATCTGTCAAGGCTGGATAAAGGCATTATAAATAAATGGAATATGAGAGTCACATATTCTGGATAGATACGCTTTTTTTCCGGGAAAAGGGGGCATAATCCTGCCCCTCCCATCCTGCCCCTCTCCCCAAAATCTATGGCTCTTCGCTGAATGGCCAAATCTTCTCTTACTGAGCAGACTTCTCCTTGCTCTTCGTTATCTCTAATAGCATAATATCGAAATAAAGCGTCTGCTCGACGAGGGGATGATTTGCATCCAGGGTGACTGTGGTCTCTGTAACATCTGTTATCTGCGCAGGGACATAAGTACCCTCGGAGGTGCAGATCTCAAGGCTCATTCCCTCGACGGGAACGAGGTCTGAAGGGAAATCCTTTTTATCCATGGTTATAGCCCGTTCTTCCTTGTAATTGCCATAGCCCTTTTCCGGAGGGATCTGGACCTTCTTTGACTCGCCAGGGCTCATGCCGACTACAGCCTCTTCAAAGCCGGGTATGAAAGAGCCTGATCCAATCTCAAACTCCAGCGGATCGCTTCCTTCTGATGTATCGAATATAACCCCTGTCCCCAGCTTGCCGGTGTAGTGCACCTTTACGGTGTCGCCCATTTTCGCCTGTGCCATATGATCCACCTCTTTATCCTCAATCCTTTTTCTTATTACTTCCATATAACTTCATCCATACATGATCCATGAGAAGGTCCATATCTGAGTAGCGACAAACGTTGGTTGATGCAATCAAGGCATATCAAGGGTGAATTCAAGGTATGATGAGATGGAAGGCAGATCGAGGGCTTGAAGCCAGAATGCTTCTGACCATGATCCTTCTGGCGGTCCTCTACCTGGCGTTTCTGGCAGTTCTGGTCTCCCAGGGCGTCAATAATATACTAATCATTTTATTCATTGGCGGGTTCATGCTCCTTCAATACTACTATTCCGATAAGATGATCCTGTCGACCATGGGCGCCAAGATGGTCTCGGAGAGTGAAGCTCCCGAGCTTCATCAAATCGTCTCCCGGCTCTGCGCCATCGCCGATTTGCCCATGCCCAAAATAGCAGTGGTAAACAGCTCAATGCCAAATGCCTTCGCCACCGGCAGGAACCAGAAGAATGCGGTGGTGGCGGTGACCACGGGCATTATGCAAAAGCTCGATCACAGCGAGCTGGAGGCGGTGCTGGCCCATGAATTGACTCATGTTAAGAACAGGGATATGATGGTGATGACCATAGCCACGTTCCTCTCCTCCATGGCCCAGATCCTGGTCAGATCCATGCCGTTCATGGGCAGTGGAGGCGGGCGCGGTCGCGACTCAGGAGGCAGCTTCATAGTGGTATTCGTGGTCTCCCTGGCGGTGTGGGTCTTGAGCTTCATACTGATACAAGCCCTCTCCAGATACCGGGAGTTTGCCGCCGACCGCGGAGCTGCAATCATCACCGGGCAGCCCTCCATCCTGGTGAGTGCATTGATGAAGATAAGCGGATTTCGGGTGCCCACAGAGGATCTGAGAAAGGTGGAGGGGCCCGTAAGCGCTCTGTTCATAGTGCCTGCCTTCAGCCGCTCTTCCATTATGAACCTCTTCTCGACCCACCCCACTTTGGAGGCCAGGATCGAGGCTCTGCAGAGGATCGAGCAGGGTCTGGAGAGCTGAAGATGGGATTTCTGGATTCCATTATGGGAAAGACGCGCCTGCCCGAGGCTAAGATCGACCGGCTATTTGCCATCTCCACCGCTGCGGTGACAATGGATGCCAACCTCGATCTTGTGCCGGATGGACAGGCTGGGTTATGCTTCAAGCCCATGGAGTCCTCTTACTATGAATCTGCCAGCAAGGAGATTGAAGACCTCCTCAAGCTGAGCTTCCAGGAGTCGGGCACATCGCACAGCCTCCAGAAGGATGAGTACGGCTATATCTGGGTGATCCTGACCGATCAGGATTTTGAGGATCTGGTGGCCAATATTCAAATGATCTGCCAGATATTGATGGAGCATGGATTCGGAACTCAGCTCTTGGCGGCAGTCTATCGCTTCAAGGGAGTGGCTGCTGTATACTGGATCTATAGCTTCAAGCTGGGATCATACTATCCCTTTGTGCCGAAATCCAACAAGCAGCGCGACACTGCAATGGAGTTCCGGTTGAGGTCACTGATGCAAAAGGAGCTGCCAATAGAGAAGGATATGGCCAAGTGGTACCCAATGTGGGGAATGCCGCTTTAGTACGGCACAAATGAAAATCCTCGTCGATCTTCCCATAGTAATTGGCGTCGCTAAAATCCCATCAAATCAAATAATCCCATCATCTTCAGGCCGATGAGGATCATCAGGGCGATGAAGATCCTCTTGAGCTTCTCCTCTGACATTTTATGGGTGACATTCACTCCCCAATGGGCAGTCAGCATGCTTGCTCCTGCTAAGAGAACGAACTGAAACAGATCGATATAGCCCACACAGTAGGCAGGAAGCCCAGCTACCCCCCATCCATTGATGGCATAGGCAATCGTCCCTCCCACAGCGTTAAAGGCAATGGCTACAGTTGATGTGCCAACCGCCTGATACATGGTAAAGCCCATGGCAATTACCATAGCAGGAACAAGGATCACGCCGCCCCCTATTCCTGCGAGCCCGGAGATAACCCCAACCACTACTCCCCATAGAATATAAGGCAAAAGGCTGCTCACCACCTCGGGCCTTCCTCGCCGCAGATCCCGGGCATATATCATTCGCAGAGCTCCTCCCATGATAATAATCCCAAAGATCATCCTGAGCAGCTCCCCCGGAGCATGAGCGGCAATGGTTCCGCCCAGAAAGGCACCTACCAGGCCAGAGAGGCCCAATGTCACTCCTGGACGCCAGAGGACTACTCCTTGGCAGTTATGACCATGGCATCCGCAGAGCGATGTGGGCAGTATGACCGCAAGGGAGGTGCCAAAAGCCACCCTGGTGGATAGAGTTGGATCCACTCCCATGGATGTCAGAGCCCAGATCTGCACCGGCACCATGATGAATCCACCTCCTACCCCCAGCATGCCGCAGGCAAATCCCACAACCATTCCCGTCAGCAGGAGGACGATAATATAGATGAGCATTGATTCTGCTATCATGGCCACCTGCAAGCGAATCTCTTGGCGGTCATCTCGCCCTGAGGGTCGATGAGATTGTATTCGTCATTTCTGAGCTTTCATTTGGTCGCGCTTTGGGCATGCATTAGTTCACGGTGCTTGGCTAAAATCTCATCCGCCAGCCGGTCCAGACGGCGAAAATCGGCCTCCTTGGGATATCCTTTGGCCACCACCGGATCGAAGAGCTGCAGCTTGAGATTGGGCATAGCCTGGGTGATCTGTTCCAGCATCTTCCCTCCCCAGCCATATGATCCGATTATGGATGCGTACCTGGTCTTCGGCCGGAGGGCATTGGCCAGGATGGCAGCATAAAGGGCCAGGGGATGAGCGCCAGAGAGCATCGTGGGCGTGCCAATTACAATGGTTGAAGCATCGACTAGGGCCTCGGCCAGCAAACCTATATCGCTGTTGGTGAGGTCGAATCGTTTGACCTCGATTCCCCTGGCGATCAGAGCATCTGCGATATAGTCGGTCATGGCTTTTGTCGAACCGTGCATGGAAACAAAGGGCAAAACCACCTGGTTTTTCACCTCGTCCGAGGCCCATTCTCCATAAGCATTTAGTATGAATTCTGGACGGGCATGGATGGGGCCGTGGCTGGGGGCAATGATGTCAATATCATAATTCGATATCCTTTCCAGGTGCTTTCTAATGTGCTGGCGGAAGGGCATCATGATCTCTGCATAATATCTCTTTGCCGCTCTATAGACCACTGCCTCATCTGCATATAGAGTGCTGGTGGCTAGATGCGATCCCAGAAAATCGCAGCTGAAGAGAATTCTGTCCGAGGCAAGATAGGACAATATGGTATCTGGCCAGTGAACCCAGGGCGCGGAGATTATCTGCAGGCTCTTGCCTCCCAGATCGATTACATCGCCGTCCTTCAGCTCCTGCGTTCTCTTTTTATCCACCAGGCCGAACTCAACCAGCAGCTCCAGGCATCTGGCCGAGCCGGCAACTGTGGAATCGGGATATAGCTCAACCAGCCGGCCAAGGCTCCCGGTGTGATCCTGTTCGGCATGCTGGACTATGATGTAGTCGATCTTCTTTATGCCCAGAGCATTCAGGTTTTCTATGAGCACATCGGCCATAGTAGAATCCACGGCATCGATGAGCGCGATCTTGTTCTTTCCCCGGACCAGATATGAGTTGTAGCTGGTTCCATCGGGCAGGGCGATCAGGGCATCAAAGAGCCTGCGGTCCCAGTCTATCGCCCCGATGGAAAATACTCCCGGCTTGATCTCTCTTACAAGGGTCATCTCTCATCCACCTGGTTGCTATTCATTTTAGCTCTTCGAAGTCGCTCTTTGATGCCCCACATTGGGGACAGGTCCAGCTGTCTGGCAATTCCTCAAAGGGAGTGTTGGGGGCGATGCCGGAGTCCGGATCTCCTATCTCAGGGTCATAGATGTAGCCGCAGAGAGTGCACTTATATTTTTTTGCCATGAAAACCACTATCCTCTTTCTGCTAATCCTCTTTTTAGCCGATTCAAGGTATCTGGATACCTTTGAAGGTATCCGGAAGCCTGAATCTATTATCTGAATCTTACTAGTCTCTATTTGAGTATAAGCGTTTGCCCAGCAAAGCAGTTTCCTCATGGAGCTTTGATCTGCTTATGAATGGATAGCATAAGCTTGAGAATGGAAAAGCTGAAATAATAATGAATTAAATAGCCATCTTGATTCGAGGTGTTTTGATGGACAGCACCGGATCAAAGAGAGAAGGTAAGTTCAAATGCAAGATCTGTCGCATGATATTTGAGTCGAAGGAAGAGCTGAAGTTTCATCTATTGGAGGAGCATAACAGAGGGTGATCGTCTCACAGCTGAGGAATTGAGAATCCCCGGTTCCTGACTGAATTATCATATCATTTTTTTATTATTGTTGGGGCTGGCATGCTCTTTTTATCTTTTTTCAGCTGATCTTTAGGCTATCGCTGCTGGTCAGGATCATTATTAGAGGGGAGTAGGCTATAAATATCAAGCCGCATATCTTTATCTTAATCAGCAGCCGAATTATGTTCCTAAAAAATGCGAGGAGACGGTTCTAATGAGGTGGATTCTGATCTTGCTTATGGCGCTCTCTCTTTTGGCCTTTGCACAGGCAATGAGCGGCACTGATAAGGTTCAGAAGGTTGGCGGCGACTTTGGACGGGCGTGGCTGGAGAAAAATCTGGGGCCAAAGAGCAGTCCGCCTGCGGCTGGCAGTCAAAGCAATCTGAGCGAGGCGGACCCACTTAGCGAGGACTGGCTGGGCATAACCTCTCCTTTTAGTGCTGGCAATGAGACGAATGATAAACCCCAAAACGGCTCGAAACAGGATTCTCCATACTCTGTGAACAGGATTATGACCCCTGTTCACGAGATAGATGCCAGCTGGAACCAGAGTTCCGCTTTTGCAGGACTGCCCGAGCCTGACAAGAATGGGCTGATAAATGGCATTCCGGCAGAGATGTACTACTCAATAGGGCCGGCTTATTTCGACTTCTAATGCAAGGCGGATAATATGCTTGCACATGTGATTTTCCATAATGCCGAGCCTGATGGGAAGGATTGACGGCTTTCCAGTTGATCTGCAGCAATACTATGATCTGTTTGGCATCTGGAAAGAGGATGCTACATAGGCCGGCTCCGGCACTTTCCTCAGGTCAACGAGCGAGGCACCTGCCGAGAGTGAGAGCTTTTGGTCTACCCCATAGCTATGAGATCAATTATTTTTTTAAGGCACATCTGAAAAAAAGATGTTTCATCCTACTGGAATCCACAAGACGCTCATCTCTTCCACATCAACGTCTGCCTTTTCCAGGGGAATCTTGATCTCTTCGATCTGATCGGCCGCTACCTTCCATCGATCGGAGATCAGCGAAATCTCCTCTGCCAGCTTATCCTCGAGCTCCTCCAGCTCTCTCTCCTTTTCCTCTTTCTTCTCTTCTGCAGAGCGCAGACGCTCCTGAGTGCGAATCGTCATTGAGCGCCGGGATGCTGCCCCGCCCAGGCTCAGGGAGCGACGCCGGCCACCGAGAAGCCCTGATAGAAGATCGCCAGCACCGTGGAGCAGCTCTTCCTGTTGCCTCTGACGGGTATCTGTATTGAGCTCTCGAACCCTTCGATCAGCGTTGTTGAGCTGGGATTTTATTCGGTTGATGGAGGACTCATGCTTATCTTTGAGCTTCGCCATTTCAATATCTGCCTTATCCTCAGCTGCCTGGAAGCATCTTCTCTCAAAATCATTCCTCGACTCGCCCACCCTGGAGTACAAATCCAGGGCAGGATTGCGTAGGATGCTTATGCTGCGACTTCTTACCAGATGATCCTGCAAGGCGCTTTTCGCTTCTTTGAAGTAGGACGCTTTATCCAGATCTGCTTTAGCCAGCAGGTAAATTGCCCTGTCGGGCGGCCTGCTGGTCAGATCTCTATCATCATAATCGACGTTAATTGCCGACTTGGGATCGAAGCGTTTGCTAAGGGGGAAGAAAATCGCTTCCCATTCCTCGGTATGATCGACCGCTGCTTTATTGTCATCATATTTGAGATGGACACGGGCGATCAGGCCTGCTTGGAGCCGCTTTCCTCCGGGCATTGACCGCACCTGAGATGCCCAGGGGGCTGATGGATCCAGATAATAGACTGCAGTGGATGGATCCACTCGGGGAGCCACCTGGCTCTCATCCCTGGATATCTCTCCAGAGGCTGGAGGGAATCCACCAGAGCTTCTCCTGGTCATCTCCATTCCTCCTTCCTGCCGCAGCGTTTCCTGTGAGGCGGCAGCTGAGGCGATCTTGAAGCTCGTGCTAGCGGCGGTCCCATAGGCAGCCCCAGCGCCGGCGGAGGAAGAGGATATGGAAATGCTGCGCAGAGGGTGATCACGGGTCAACCTCTCGATCTGGTTTCTATCTAAAGGTCCTGCCAGGTAGGACATAGACCACCGGCTGGTGAAGATCACCGGCTCTTTGGCCTTGGCCGATTGAAGGACGAACTGTCGCTTGCCCAGGTTTGAGATCAGCCGGTCGAAGAGCTTCATGTCTGTCTGGCCGGAGACCGATTCGATTCCCTCCAGAATCCTGGCCTTATCCCTTTCCGTCTGCAGTCTGCCGATCATCCATGTCCCGGCATTGGACATCGCTTTGTAATCCAGATCAACCGGATTCTGAGTGGAGAGGACCATGCCCACCCCGTAAGCCCGACCCTGCTTGAGAATGGTCAGGATCTGCTTTTTCGATGGCGGCTCGGCGGTAGGTGGAGCGAAGCCAAACACCTCATCCATATAGACCAGCGCCCTGAGGTCCGGAGTTCCAGATTGTCTTCGCATCCAGGTTATCAGCCTGGAGAGGATTAAAGTGACCACGAACTGTCGCTCGGCTTCTGAGAGATGAGCTAGATAGATTATTGAGGCCTGTGGTTGGCCACGGGAGGAATACAGCATTCTCTCGATATCAAGGGGAGGTCCCGCCATCCAGGCGGCAAAAGAGGGGGATGCAATCAGGCCGTTGAGCCTTATTGCTAGACGGTCTCTCTCCTTCTGGGGATAGAAGCTATCGATCTCAAACACCCCCAATTTTCTCATGGGCGGATGCCGTACTTGAGAGATCAGAGATCCCAGGTCCAGATCCCGGCCCTCGCTCCAGGCCTTCTCGATGATGTTTGCCAGGAGAATGTGCTCCGGGCTGGAGATGGGGTCAGCATCGATCCTGGCGAGCACCAGGAAAGAGGAGACCAGGCCCTCGATCTCATCCCGCCCGATCTCCGCCTGCGAGGAGTCGGACCAGTCCAGCCTGGGGGCAACAAGCGATCCGACCACATTGATCGGGACCCCGGATACTGAACCTGGGGTGTAAATGGTACAACTCGCAGAATCGGCAAGCTTTTGCATTCGGTCTGGCCCTATTCCCCATTCTGCCAGACCAGACCTCCAGCTTTCTGATATCTGGACGGCGAGCTGATCGGTGCCGGTAGCTTGGCTTTTTGCTTCAGCCTCATTGATCCAGGGGAGAAAGTCTCGGGGAGAGAACGATGGGAAGTTCAGGAGCAGGTTGCCCATATCCCCTTTTGGATCCAGTATAAGGCAGGGAATTCCCGAGGAGAGAGCCTCCTCCAGCATGACTATTCCAAGGCCTGTCTTGCCCGAGCCCGTCATTCCTACGATGATGCCATGGGTGGTCAGGTTGCGGGCATCGTAAATGATGTCCCTCTGCATGCGTTGGCCGCTAACCGGGTCGATTACTCCTCCCAGGAACATCTCGCCCGGCTGGATCGCCTGGTTCCCCTGGTTCCCTGCAGTCATGATAAGGCTCTCCTGTATCCTCTCAAATGATCCCAGGTTTGCTGGATGGGATAATTCTCCCGATCGTCATCAAATCTAATGCACCTTCTCTTGCGAATGTAGATCAACCCCAATCAAGGCTTTCTGTGTCTTATCCTGAAGCCTGACATAAATGATGCTAGGATTATATGTTAGACTGAAAGCGAAATATTAAAATGTATCGCAATTGAATTGTTGAGTTGATCGCTCCAACCGATATTTGATGATCTATCAATATGACAATCTAGTGAGCTATCAGCAAAACTATCTATATACTATGAGCTCTAAACATATACCAGAGGTAGGGCGGCATGACTGAGCAAGAATCATTCTGGGAGAACGAGAGCTTTGTGGTGGTCACAGATAGGACAAAGCCGGCCATGAAGTGGACAATCGAGGAGCTGGAGAAGAAAAGGAAAGAGGATCTACATCGTCGATTTGTCAGACGATCCTGAAAAAGGAAGCGTATCACAATTTTCCGATCTATCCCCTGAAATAGATTGTGCAGTAATTGGTCTGACAAAAAAGGATCCTGCACATGCAGTTGAAGAGCTAAAGACAATCGGCATCAAGAATTTCTGGATACACTGGAGAACGGAGACTGATGGGACCAAGAAGATGAGTCAGGATGCGGTGGTGCATTACATAGCCGGCAGATGCCCCATGATGTACCTGGCCGATAAGGGATTCAATATGCATTCCATACATAGAGCAGTGGCGAAGATATTAGGCAAATATTAGGAAGTAATAGGCATACCATAAGGGGATACAGGTGAGAATATAAGGTAAAATTCATAGGTAATAACCAGGAGAAAACCCAGGAACGATATAATATAAATTAAATAAATAGATATATTCTAATAGGGCTTGATGGCAAAATATATATAACTTTAGCGAGGACCTCTAAAGCATGTCGTGGCTCTTAATTCGCAATTTTAGTCGAGAGCACGGACGCGATGCGTCCTTAGATGCATCCATGATTAAACCCGGCCTATAAGGCCCAATCCGATGGCTCGGATTGGGTATTGAATGCCGAATGTGCGCTATGTTGATTGTTCGAGCATAGATGTTATTCATTCTCTGAAAGCATCGATGAACGGGATCAATCTCTTGATTCAAAACAAAGACATTGCGCTGCAATATAGCATTCAGAATAGAAGTTTTGAGGCAATGCCAGATCAGATCCAATAAGACCGGATCTTTCAAGCTGAATCCATCAGCAAGGATTCATCATATCTGATCAGCATAAGCAGATTAATTAAGTGATAAGTATAAAAAACATAGAAAGAAATGGCCGGATGAAGCCCTTCTGGTCTGCAAACTCGAGAGACTCCATCAGGTTGATTGCTCTAAATAGCGCCTATGCATTAAAGCATTTTGGCGCTCCAAGGCAAACACCGCGGCCAACTCTTTCAAGGAGTTGGAAAATGAGAAGGAATATCCTGTATACGACAGAGGATTGCACGCAAAGTAAGCGTTTGGTGTGCCTCTTAAAAGAGGCTAATTTGAGTTTTGAAGAAGCAGACATGAGAAGCAAAGAATCACTGCTGCAGCTCAAATCCATGGGCATCTCTGCTCCTGATTCTCCCCTGCTGGTTATGGATGATAATCCATTGAGGTTCTTGAGCTCAAACGACATCAATTCAATGGCAGACAAGAATTTGCTGGCATTGGTCCGGTAAGAGGACGATTATTGAGATGGGGAATGTCAGGGAAAGATTGTGTTAGATGTTATAAATAATATAGTATATCTGGAGAATTATTGAGAATGGTGTTGCCGAGATGTCCTATGTGCGGTTCCATGTGGATAGCACATAATGAAAATAATCCAAAACCAGAATGCGAGACTTGCGGTCAGAAATTAAGGAAGAGAGAGAATGGAAAGGGTTACGAGGTTGCTTGAAATGAGATCAAATAAAATGAACGCCAATTCGGATATAGATGAGTTCGATAGATCAACCAGATATAGATATGCGCTTTCATACACAGAAAGGAGGATGTTCTGAAATGGAGCCAGATGGTTACTATTTCTTCTCAGAAAAGCAAAAAAAGATCAGAGAGATGGTTGACCCATCGCCCACATTCTTTGCCAGGATAGGAGGCAAGGTGGTGGAATGCACAGAGAGAAGCTCATCACCAAAACCCTCCGGCCCCTTCGACGACTACAAATCTTATGGCAGAGGCATCTATATCGGTGAAAAGCCAGAATGAAATGGAGGGACTCATCCACTCAGAGCCTGAGGCCAAGGGTTGATCTGATTCCGGATCCACCGATTCACCATGGTGGCCGATAAAGGCGAACTGAAATATATGCATAAGTAATTTTGGGGGTGGACTGGAACTGCCTGCAAAGCCCTCTTTTATTTTTTTCTTTCAAGATCAATCTCATGAATCCGCCAGCAGATTATTCGCTCAGATATCTGAGCAATCAGCGTCCAATGCCTACCTATCCAAGCTTCCCTAAAGAGCCATCACCCATTAATCCGATTGCCTGCCTCATTCATCTCAAACGACATGATTAATACCAACATCAAAGCATACCCAAACCAGGAAATATCGAAATGGTGGATCTCTATGGCGATTAGTACCAGGCTATTTGGAAGGACTGGCCCATCCGTCACCCGCGTGGGCCTGGGAGGAGAAGGAGTGCTCCGCACCTACGGCCGGGGAAGGGATGCGCTGCAGGTTATTGAGGAGGCCGCAACCAGGGGCATTAGCTACTTTGATTCTGCCAAGGCCTATGCCGGCAGCCAGGGATATTACGGCAGTTTCTATAGGAGCCATCAGGAGAACCGATCCACCATATTTCAGACCAGCAAGTCAGCCGCCCGCGAATATCATGAAGCCCGGGCCGATCTGTTTGAGACTCTGGAGGTTATGGGATTGAAGAGCCTGGACCTGTGGCAGATCCATGACCTCCGCACCAGAAGGGAGAAGGAGGAGATCGAATCCTCCAATGGCGCCCTAAAGGCCTTCATCGAGGCAAGGGATTCGGGCCTGACGAAGTATATCGGTGTTACCGGTCACCACGATCCAGAGGTACTCCTGGCGGCGATAGAGAGCTGGCCTTTGGATGCCGTCCTCCTTCCCGTCAATCCGGCAGAGGCGATAATCGGCGGATTCATGGACAGGGTCATTACTGCTGCCCTGGATAAAGGAATAGCCGTGATAGGAATGAAGGTATTGGGGGCACGAAACTACATCGCACCAAATCTGGGGATCACACCAGAGCTATTGATCCGGTTCGCCCTCTCTCGGGATATCACCACCGCCATTGTGGGATGCTCCAGCCCGGAAGAAGTGCAGCAACTGGCCAGGTTGGGCGAGGACGGCCGACCCCTGGACCCGTTGGAGGAAGCAAGGCTGATGGATCTCTTCCGCCCACATGCTAAGAGTCTCGCCTACTACCGGGGCAGAATATGAGCCGCTCTGTCTTAAACGATGGTCAACTGCTCAGCACTCAGCCCCTCAATACTTCTGAATGCATATCCCTATTCTCAATAGCTTTATGAATTTCAAGAAGGCAGAATGTAAACGAGGTAATACTATGAGAACGATGTCATTGAAATTGATATTATTGGCACTGATCGTTGCCCTGGCAACTCCCCTGGCCCAATCAGCCGAGGGCGAAACCGCTCCGGCTATAGGCCAGCTTTATCCGGTTGACTGGCTAGAGGGAGCATACGTTACTCCCATTGATCGGGCTTCGTTGATGGACCCGGGGATTGCGGGCATGGTTCGCTGGCTGGATTCTCCTGTTCCATCCTACCCTTGGTACAGCTCCGACCTGACCTTCTCCAGACAGATGGCGCCATCATCTACATTCGCTCCATACAGGGAGTATTATTATACTCAGGCCATTCCCATGGACGGCGAGATCGTAAGCAATCCCGTTAAGTTCAATGTTACACAATCTCCACCATCTTATCTCTATTATGGAAACGGCCAGGGACTGGCTTATGCTCAGTATCTGTCCATCACCGCTCCCCAGGCCAATGACCTCTGGATCCGGGGCAGGCAAAACTGGACTCAGTATCTGGTAAGCCCAGTAGGAACGACTCTTGATCTAGTCGGCCGCGTACCCCTGGGAGGAACAGGCGGATTTTTCGAGAGCATCACAAATGGAACGAACGCCCAGAGGTCCAGGATCTACCAGTTCCATCAAGGCTATAACAGCATGAAGTACCGGGCGGATGAGATGGGAAGACATATGCTCTATTTTGTGGTGGATAACCAGCCGAGCAACGTTATAATAATCGATGTATTCGCCCAGGCCCCATCGGCTCAGCCCCCAATCTATCCCACAGAAGCAGGGCAGTCAGAGCAGTCTGCACCATCACCATCAACATTGCAACCTTCTGCTGCACCTTCCTCTGGCGATACACCGGTATCGATCCTTTATCCCGGCAAATCCGCCTTCCAGGTCTACGTCGATGGAGCGCTCGTGGGCGTAGGACAGAATGGCGTATTCAACCTGAGCGTCCAGGGCGGCGTGAATCATGTGATAAGCATCTGGGACGGCTTCTGGATGTATGAGAACGATATACTCTTCCCGGCCGGTGTGCCCAAAGAGATCCATGTGGAGGGGGTTTAGGCCAGGACCGTTTTGCAGATATCGTCCAGGATAATTCACCTCGCCTGGTCGGGGTTAATTCAGGCCTGGCAGCCCATCGGCCGGGCTGAACCCTGGCCGGTGCCCCACGATTTACGATCAATTTCCGCTAGTGTGCGGGAATGATCGGGCTGCATCGCTGTCTGGCAGGCGGGCATTCTGGGGTGCTCTCGCATGGGCGCGCGTGGCCGCGTGGGCTTGTCGCATGGAGGGCCGGGAGGCCGGTCGGGCGTGCGGTTGGGGGCTTGCCTATTTGATGGGCAGCTTTTCAAGGGGGGCTGGATTTTGGGAAGCAATGGCGGGTCAGCTTTTATTACTAGCTGAAAATTATAACCGAACAACTACCGATCACACCACAGAGCCACAGAGCGCACGGAGGACGCACAGAGATTCTTGGGCGAAGTTTCGGGGCTGTCGTCTCCAGATTTGCAATTATTGCGAATTGTAGGCTACTTGCACAGCAGCTCATCAGCTGTGCTGCATCCTCGCCGGAGTCCAAGGTCGCGCTCCCCAGTGCTTCGCTCGTGGCAGGGCCAACGGGTATCATGGCAGTTTACAGTGCGATGGATCAATTTAAATATGAATCAGATCATTTAGATTTCTGTTGGCTAATGCGCAAAAATGCATCTATTGGAAGGAGGAGTCGCTCATTCCCGAAGAGATACCAGAGCAGTACTACAGTTTAGATGATAACCAGATGCCTTACGGCGGAGCAACAGACATCCACGGCAAGATACTCTGGAAGGTCTCCAAAGAAGAGCATGACCAGATGATGTTTCGCATAAAGAAGGCATTTGGAAAAGAGTAATGGCTATGCGGCGAGCAGCCATTGATGCGGATATTTTCTTCTTTTCCATCAGCCATAAGAGCGAAAGCCTAACCAAGCGGGATATAAATCCGTACGATATTAAAAAATTTTTATTCCATCTTAGCAGTCATCCTGATATCTCGCTATGTGTTCCCATATCCGTCCTTGGAGAAGTAGTCATCATATGCGTTGAAGGTGAGTGGAAAGGCCGGGAGGACAAGCATAATCGTGAAGAGCTTCACGAGCTTATCGATATCTGGAGCGGCCTGAGAATTTCATTTCTTCACCCTAATGAAGCAGTTGCTACTACCTGCTACAATCTGTATAACCACAGCAAGTATAAAGATTCAAGAATCAAACCAGCTGATTTGGTGCATTTGGGATACGCTCTGGCTTACGACGTGGACTTTTTCATAACCACCGACAGAATTCTAAGGGGCTATAGCATCCCGAAAGAGTTCAAGACCAAAGTTCTGCATCCGCATGAAGCTCAGGCCATTTTAAAATAACGGAGCCGACGGCTTCTCATTCAGTTGGCTCGTCCTCTAGACATGGCCCTAATGGCGGAGTTGATGTTGCAGGCGTTCGTGCGTGCTCTCGCATGGGCGCGCGTGGCCGCGTGGGCTTGCCGCCTGGGGGCCGGTTGGGGGTAGTGTCCCGAAATTGCTGTAATTTAGCCGCCCTGTATCCTACTATCATTACTATACGTCCATCGTTAAATACTTTTTACCTGTGACCCACTCTTCATTTATATTTATCATGATGCATCCTGCCAATCTCATCAGGGATTGATCACTCGGGAATGCTCCTACAGGTCTGCTTCTGCGCTTT
>ERZ1026792.304-NODE-304-length-44590-cov-4.678812_pt1 | contig 44590 bp, 33 predicted proteins | sample MGYA00520884_ERZ1026792 | MGnify/ENA primary metagenome ERZ1026792 (study PRJEB33270, sample SAMEA104284473) | anaerobic digester metagenome | biome: Anaerobic digester microbiome; feature: mesophilic sludge digester; material: Anaerobic digester biomass | place... | reverse complement strand
ATTAAAACCTCTGTAGGATTCTCATTTTGGTCAAGAATCTCAAGCATTCTTCTAATTCTCCATGATTGATTTAAGACATCTTTGCTAAGCAAAAGCTCCTCATTTCTCGTTCCTGATTTTGTTACATCTATTGCAGGATATATTCTTCTATTAGCAAGTGTCCTATCCAAATGAAGCTCCATATTTCCTGTACCCTTAAACTCTTCATATACTAAATCATCCATTCTACTACCTGTATCTACTAAAGCAGTAGCAATAATAGTAAGACTTCCACCTTCCTCAAAATTTCTTGCAGCACCAAAAAACCTCTTAGGTGGGTATAGTGCAACAGGATCAAAGCCACCAGATAGTGTCTTTCCTGATGTAGGCATTGTAATATTATATGCCCTTGCTAACCTTGTTATGCTATCCATCAGAATAATCACATCCTCCCCCCACTCAACCATACACATAGCCTTTTGAAGAGCCATTTCTGCTACTCTGCAGTTATGCTCTGGCAATTCATCAAAGTTAGAAGCATAAACCTCTCCTTTTACAAATCTTTTCATATCAGTAACCTCTTCAGGCCTTTCACCAACTAAAACAACCATTAACTTTGCTTTAGGATTATTCTGTGCAATACCATTTGCAATATCTTTAAGAAGCCATGTTTTTCCTGCCTTAGGAGGAGATACAACCATAGATCTCTGACCAAACCCGATTGGAGCAAGAAGATCAATAATTCTTGTAGATATAATCTCAGGTGAAGTTTCCAACTTTATCTGTCTATTAGGGAATATAGGGGTCATTTTCATAAACTGAGGTCTATTCGCAGCTTCAAGTGCAGGTCTTCCATAAACAGTATCAACTCTAAGCAGACTCAAATACTTCTCTTTATCTTTTGGCAGTCTTGCAGGTCCTGTTACGACATCTCCTGTCCTTAGACTAAATTTCTTTATCTGTGACCCAGAAATATATACATCATTATCACTAGGAAGTAGCCCATCTGTTCTTAATATTCCATGAGTTCCATCTTTCTGAACATCTAATATACCCTCCACAAGGATATACCCCTCATCAGAAGTTATTTTCTTTAGTATCTCAAATATAAGCTCTCTTTTTTGAAGCTCCATAAAATCTTCTAAACCAAGCTTCTTTGCTTCAACACGAAGCTGAGCAAGAGTCATTTCCTCATACTCTTTAATGCTTTTTGTTTTGTTTACCATAAATGTATAAAACAGGGAAATTAATAATAAAACTTTGGGCAAATAACCCAATACTTTTTTAGTATATTGAATTACATACAAGAAGTCAAATAAAAAAAGAAAAGGGGATCGGTACTGCCCCAACCGACCCCGGTATTATCCATTAACTATTGTTTATGGATAAAACCGACGAGCATATAGATGCTTCCCCTTAATATTCTATCATAAATATATAAATATCTTAACCTTTTCCTTTTGCCCAGATGTGTTTGTGGCACCCCAGACAAAGGGAGAAAGTTAAGATATCCACATACTATGTTAAATGAACAACATATTATAACCCTAGTGTATATGATATGTCAACCCCATAAGAAGTATCCACATATAAACATATACAGATTCTTTCCTAGCAATAGTACTTCTCGTTTCTTAATCCTTAAAATGTTACGATACAGATAACTAAAAGTGTGTGTTACGATTTTTGTGGATGATGTTTGTATTTAGCTAAAGTTTTCTTATGTTTTCAACAACCTTTATCTCCATACTGCTCTTCTTTATCTTTGCATTACCAACATAAATGCCCTTATATCCTACCCTTGAAGCCTCTGCCATTACACTATCAAGCCCCCATGTACCCCGAATCTCTCCTGTAAGACCAACCTCTCCAAAGTAAATATACTTTTTATCAAGTACCTCATCTTTTACAACAGATTTAATTGCAGCACAAACTGCTAAATCAACAGCAGGATCAGAAACAGTAATACCTCCTACAACATTAACAAACACATCCTTATCTCCTAAATATACATTACCTCTCCTTGAAAGTACTGCACACAACATATCCAACCTAGGTTTCTTTATACCATTTGCAACTCTTCTTAAAGGTCCAACCTCTGCTCCTCTTTCTACAACAAGTGCTTGAACCTCAACAAAAACAACCCTTGAACCTTGAACAACTGCACTAATAGCACTACCAGATACAGAACTTTTTGTGTCAAGAAAAACTAAAGAAGGATTCCCTACTTCATTTAAACCTGCAGAAGTCATTTCAAAAACACCAATTTCATTTGTAGAACCAAACCTATTCTTCATACCTCTAATTATTCTGTACTGATTAAACTCTCCCCCCTCTATATACAAAACACAATCTACAATATGTTCTAAAATCATAGGACCAGCAATATCACCTACCTTATTTATCTGCCCTACAATCACACAAGGAATACCAGTAACTTTTGAAAGCCTGGTTAAAAGAGACCCAGAAGCTCTTACCTGACTAATACTTCCCGGATATCCTTTTGATGTTATAGAGGTAACACTTTGTATTGAATCTACAATAACAAGATCAAACTTTTCTTCAGATACAAGATTATATATATTCTCAACAATTACATCATTAGTAACAAAAATATTCTCTGGCTTACCTCCATCTACTGATAACCTATCTAATCTTGATATTAATTGAGAAGGAGACTCCTCACCACAAACATACAAAATCTTCTTCTTTGCAGAAAGATTCAATGCAACTTGAAGAAGTAATGTAGATTTTCCAACACCAGGCTCACCGCTGACAAGTACAACCTCTCCCTCTATTAAACCCCCTCCAAGTACCCTATCCAACTCTTTAAAGCCTGTACTTAAACGATTCTTAGCCCCCTTTTTACTATCGGTACTCTTTCTATATTCTATAATAGACTTATAGGGAGATTTAGTGCTACTCACCTTACCATCCTCTTTAATAACTTCATCTTCTACCTCCTCTAATGTACCCCACTGTCCACAATTACTACATCTCCCAGACCATTTTAAAAATTCACTCCCACAGGAGCTACATACATATTTCATTTATTAACTCTTTTTAGTTTAAAACAAAAACTTTACCACCCTTAATATCAAGCTTAATCTCTTTCTTCCCTTCATTTTCACTCTTTAATAGATAGTCAGCAACAGTACTTTCAACAATATCTTGCAAAACACGCCTTAGAGGTCTAGCACCATACTCCTCACTAAAACCCTCTTTAACAATGTAAGACATTAAAGATTTACTTAAAGATACAGATATGCCCTGTGTACTTAACCTTTTATTAAGTTCATCAAGCAAAAGCTCAACAATCTTTCTAGCATCTCTGGTATTTAGTGCTCTAAATATTACAATATCATCCAACCTATTAAGAAGTTCAGGCCTTAAAGTCCTTCGTAACTCAAGCATAAGGTCGGATTTCATTGCACTATATGCCTGCTCGGAACTACTTTTACTCTTCTGCTGCCCCCCTGATGAAAAACCAAGCACTTTATCTCTACTAATTTCTTCAGCTCCAATATTTGAAGTAAGAATAACTATGGTATTTTTAAAATTAACTCTTCTTCCTCTTCCATCAGTAAGATGACCATATTCAAGTATCTGAAGTAAGATATTAAGAACATCAGGATGAGCTTTCTCAATCTCATCAAAAAGAATTACAGAATGAGGATTCCTTTTAACCTTTTCAGTAAGCCATCCACCCTCTTGATATCCAACATATCCAGGAGGAGAGCCTATTAACTTAGAAACACTATGCATCTCCATCATCTCACTCATATCTATTTGTATAAGCCTGTCCTCATCTCCAAAAAGCTCCTTTGCAAGAACCTTTGCCAACTGTGTCTTTCCAACTCCAGTAGGACCAAGAAAAAGAAATGATGCCCAAGGTCTACTTACATCAGAGATACCTGTCCTTGCCCTTTTTATTGCAGAAACAACACTTTCAACAGCCTCTTTCTGTCCAATAATCTGTTTGTTTATCTTTGAATCTAACTTTAAAAGTGCACTCTTTTCTTTACTTCCTAATGTATTCAATGGAATACCTGTCCAATTTGATACCACTACTCTAATATCCTCAGCATTTACCTCCCTATCTTTATTTCCTCTCCCTTTTTCTTTCTCATTTTTTAGTTTTTTTATCCTTTTAACCAGTATATCCTCACTCTTCTTGTATCTCTCTGCAATGTCCATCTTCCCTTGTAGGATATATTCTCTTTTAGCATTTTGAATACTTCTTAACTTCGCAGTAAGAGAAGAAATATTTTCATATTCTCCCTCAACGCTTAATCTCTTTGCAGCACAAGCCTCATCAAGAAGATCTATCGCTTTATCAGGCAAATATCTATCACTAATATATCTATCGGAAAGAGTAACAGCCAGCTCAACAGCTTCCTCACTTATATTTACACCATGATGTGCCTCAAAAATAGGTTTAAGATTTTTAAGAATTTGAATACTTTCATCTATACTTGGTTCTTTTAGATATACAGGCTGAAACCTTCTTGTCAAAGCATTATCATTCTCAAAATATGCAGAATACTCCTCAGTAGTAGTTGCCCCTATACATCTAAAATCCTCTTTCAAAAGAGCAGGTTTTAAGATTGAACCAATCTCTGAAGGAGTACCTGGAATGCCACTAGTAAAAATATTATGAATTTCATCGATAAACAAAATAATATTGTTAGATTCAACAACCTCATCAACCATCTCTAAAACCTTTTCTTCAATATCTCCTCTCATTCTGCTGCCCGCCATGATACTTGCGACATCAACAGAAATTATTCTCATATCTCTTAATAACGAAGGAACTCTCCCATCAGCAATCCTTTGAGCTAACCCTTCAACTAAAACAGTTTTCCCTACACCAGCATCACCTACAATTATTGGATTATTTTTCTTTCTTCTACTAAGTATTTTTATAATATCTGACAGCTCTTTTTCTCTTCCTACAAGTGGATCTAGCTTACCTGCTCTTGCAAGCTCAACTAAATCCCTCCCTATTACATCTAACAACTTTCCCTCCTCACGCCCAGAGACAGTAATCTTTGGTTTAGAAAGAATCCCAAGTGGATATGTTGCATATTCAAAAAGATACTTTTCAAACCTTTTTTGTGTTAAACCAATCTCATTAAGACTTGAAGTAAAGAAGTTTTTAGACTCTAAAATTGCAAGCATTACATGTTCAGTACCTACATATACGTGAGAAAATCTTTGCGACCAGCTGTAAGCCTTTCTTAGAATATCTTTTGTCTCTAATGAAAGACTAATCTCCATTGGAATATCTACATTAACAGTAATATCCATTCCCAGACTCCCTAAAATTTTTCCAACAACATCTTGAATATTTAAACCCATACTACTAACAATCTTTGTAGCAAGAGCATTTTCATTTAAGAGAATACCCGCTAGAAGATGTTCAGGTTCAACATAATCACTTTTTAAGTGATCTGAAACAATAGAGGATGTACGCAATGATATGCGCAAATTCTTTGACATTCTTTTAAATGTATCTTTTACTCTTGTCCTTTCCATACTTAATTATACCAAAAAATAAAGGCAGAAAAGCGATATATGGAATAAAATAATTATTATTTAACCTCCGATTCTATAGCAGCATTTACAGCTTCAGCTAACTCTTTTTCATCCATCTTCTTTTTACCCACAACCTCAGAAGTTTCTTTCAAACTTAAACCTAAATGTCTTTCAGTTGAAGAAATAGAAAGTATTTTAACTTTAACCTTTTGTCCCACCTTTACTATATCTCCAGGATCTTTTACTAATTTGTCTGAAAGTTCAGAGATATGTATTAATCCATTCAATCCTTCCCCTATCCTTACAAAAGCACCATAAGGAACAACCTTCTGGACAACACCATCAACAATATCTCCAATTTTGTATTTAGAAATAGCCTTAGACCAAGGATCTTCTTGTAACCTTTTAATACTGTACGCAACTCTCTTTCCTCCATCAGATAAACCAATTACCATAACCTTAACCTTATCACCGACAGAGTACAATGCCCCAATATCCTCTACTTTATCCCAAGATATTTCAGAAAGATGAACTAACCCCTCTAATCCTTGAGCATTAACAAATACACCGAAAGGAGTAATTCCACTTATTGTTCCTTCCAATACATCTCCCTCTTTTACCTTCTTCAATGTCTCCGTTCTCTTCTCTATATCTCTTGCCTGAGTTACCATCTTCTCGGAAAGAATAATCCTATTTTTCTCTCTATCTAACTCAATTATCCTTGTTTTAATCTTTTCCCCTATCAAAGAATTTAACCTCTTTTGAACCTTAGAAGATATATCTCTGCCAACCTGTCTTACACCATTAGCATACACTCTAGTAGCATCAAGCTGAGAAGTAGGTATAAAACCACGAATTCCTTTACCAATCTCTACAATTAATCCCCCATTATTTGATTCAACAACTACAGCTTCAACAACCTCATTGTTTTTCTTAGCATTCTCTAAAGCAAGCCATGCACTTGCCTGTTGTGTCCTTCGGATAGAAAGGATTAATTGTCCCTTCTCATCTTCAGGTTTAACAACATATACAAGTACTTTATCCCCTACTTGAAGCTTAGTCCAGTCAAGAGTATCAGACTTCAACTCCCTGCCAGCTATTATCCCCTCTGATTTATATCCAACATCAACAATAACTACACCATTATTAACATTAACATCAACAACCTCTCCCTCAACAATATCTCCTCTTGAGAGCTGTTTTAATTTATGAGAATTATCATCAAGAAAATCATTTAACTGTGAATACTCAGAATCCTGCGAAATTTGTGTATCACTATTTTTAATCTTATCCATTATATTAACCTTTATGGCGATGTATGGTCAGCAGTAATACATACATACACTAAAATAAAAGTACTGCAATCAGCATTATATCAGAAAATTGAAAAACTATGAAGAAATGTAATTCTCTTCCTTATTAACTCCTATCTCATTAAGAAGATCAATATTAAAACTGTATCTCCCATACAAAACAAAATATCTATTTATCTTATACCAATCCTCTCTATCATATATCCTCTCTAAATCCTTTGCTATTTTGTTAGGATCTGTGCTTTTTGTTAATCCATATTTTAAAGCAGTCTTTTTAACATGAGTATCAACAGCAATACCTTGGTTAGATTGATAAAGGTCATTAAGAAATACATTCGCCGTTTTATACCCCACCCCTGGTAACTTTAAAAGAGCTTCTAAACTTGTAGGAACCTCTCCATTGTACTCTTTAACAATTATTTCAGACATCTTCTTTATATTTTTAGCCTTCGTGTGATAGTAGTTTATAGATGAAATGTACCCTTCTATATCTTTTACTGATGCAAGAGACATCGTATACCCATCGGGGTATATTTGAAATAATTTTTCTGTTACCTTATTAACCTGTTTATCTGTTGTCTGTGCAGAAAGAATAATACAAACTAGAAATTGAAACGGAGTACTCCAGTTTCTTAATTCTGTCTGAGCATTAGGAAACATCTCCTCTAACCTAGATAGAAGCAAATATGCTTTTTCTTTTTTCCTCATCTATTTTAAAGAGTTTAAAAACTTACAAACAAAAGATTTACCATATTTAATTGTAAGAATATCTAAAATTTCAGGGAAATTATTTAACATATTCTTTACCTGTACTACTATTTTATCACTATTCCAAATTAAAGCCCCTGTAGTGCTCGTAAAGGCCTTTGCAATTTCTCCAGATAGTAGATACACCTCCTTTTTGTCATTCTTAGCGACTGCATCAAGCCAAGACTCTTTTAAATATTTACTAACACCTGAGTTAGGGTATAAATATTTTTCAATCTCATGAATACCTAGATAATATGGTTTTACTATTTTATTTGCTGTCATACTTTTAGGTAAAATTCCTCTATTGACAGCAAATTTAACACATTCATTTCTAATATCCTCTCTACTTCTCCACCCATTCCTATCTTTAGTAACAACATTTTTCCAGCCTCTACCAATTTTATCCTCAAAAATATCATATATCTCCCCACTTATATCCTGAACCTCCCTTCTTTCATACAAATCTCCTCCATCATTCTTTCTCTCCTTTCTCCATTCAATATCTTTATACCTCAAACATACAACACAATTATCAATATTTAAACTCTCTCTAAAATATGAATCAAATTGTAAAGCTTCATTTACAAGCTCATCCTTTCTTAACATTTCTTCTGGATTCTCAAAGAGATGATATGCAATTGTTAAAGCATTGCTAAATGGACCTCTATCAAATATATATAGATCAAACAAGTTATCTTTCTCTATACAATTAAGTATCTCAAGTCTATTAAGAGCAAACAAAGCCATTTTAATTTCAACCTCTTTATCTTTTTTAATACTAATTTCTTTTGGAAAGCCATTAACCAGTATATCCCTTATAACATACCCAATTGGAGTACAATAGTACGGAAAAGCTATAACACGAGAGTGAAGCCCAAGCATAGAGATACATTCGGAAAAGTTTTTTACAGCATCGCCTTTTCCTACTTGATCAGCCCCTTCAAAATCAATACAGTTGTATTTTCTTTCCTCCAAAATACTAGGCCTATAATTTTAACTCTCTTTTTAGTATATCATATTAAAAATACAGAGAAAAGATTATAGCAATCTCGAAGTAAAGCTTAATACGTTCAAACATATTGAACACTACTTTTCTTTAATTTACAATATATTTCGGCCATATGAGTAAACTCTGTCTATTACCTATATCCCCAAAGGGAAGAAGGGGATAAGATAAAACAGTAAAATATACACTAAAATGTTACGTAAACAAGGGGTAAAGATGTTTTACTTGTTATTAAAGAAACAATTTGTAACTCAGTTTATGATCAACTTTTCTATCCTATGTCCTATAAAATAGAAAACCCCACTCTTTTAAAGTGGGGTTTTTAGTTTCAAAAAGTCCTGGCAATTACCTATCTTCCCAGAACCAAAGGTTCAAGTATTTTCAGCGCTGAAGTGTTTTACTTCTGAGTTCGGGATGGAGATCAGGTAGTTCCACTCCGCTGCAATCGCCAGGCGACAGATATCATTAAAATATGATAGCTATCGCCTGACAACTGCGGTTATTACTAACAGCAATCATCAGGACTTAATTCTAAAGAGCAAAAGAGTGTTTACACACTCAAAACTGAATATACAGCAATAAATTATGAAGCGTTTGGTCTATTAGTACTCCTTGGCTAAACATATTACTATGCTTACACCTAGAGCCTATCAACGTGGTAGTCTCCCACGAACCTTCAGCATAGTCAAGCTATGCAAGTATATTTAATCTTGGAAAAGGCTTCATACTTATATGCTTTCAGTATTTATCCTAAAGCAACTTAGCTACCCAGCAATGCTCTTGGTAGAACAACTGGTGCACTAGAGGTTACCTCACCCTGATCCTTTCGTACTAAGGGTCAATTTCCTCAAATATACAACGCCCATACCGGATAGAGACCGACCTGGCTCACGACGGTCTGAACCCAGCTCGCGTGCCACTTTAATCGACGAACAGTCGAACCCTTGGGGTCTTATCCAACCCCAGGATGTGACGAGCCGACATCGAGGTGCCGAACGGTGCCGTCAATGTGAACTATCGGGCACCACCAGCCTGTTATCCCCGGGGTAGCTTATCTTCGTTAAACAATCGCGATTCCACATTCTGCGAAAGGGTCACTTGAACCTACTTTCGTAACTGATCGGAATGTCTTCCTCACAGTAAAGCCTCCTTATGCTCATGCACTCTCCATCCGATTTCCATCCGGATTGAGGAGACCTTTGTGCGCTTGCGGTACTCTTTAGCAAGCAACCGCCCCAGTCAAACTGCCTACCATGCACTGTCCGTTTTTCTGATAAAGAAAAAAGTGAGAAATAAAACATCAAAAGAGTGGTATTACATATTGCGACTCCACCATTCCTGACGAAACGGCTTCATAGTCTCCCACCTATTCTATTCATCCGAGGCTTTATTTCAATGCAAAGCTGCAGTAAAGCTCCACGGGGTCTTTTTGTCCTGGTATGGGTAGGCCGCATCTTCACAGCCATTTCAATTTCACCGAGCGCGCTGTCGAGACAGTGGAAGAGTCGTTACGCCTTTCATGCAAGTCACTAATTAAGTGACGAGGTATTACGCTACCTTAGGCTTCCTGTTACTTTTTAACCATTTATTACCTAATACCAAAGTAATAAAGGCGTCATCTTTAAAGATGATCTCTACATTACTGCAGAGGTCGGACTATCTCTTCAGTCAAAATTGACTGTCTAGCATTTAGTCTCTGGGGATTCTTGTAAGAATTTCTTCTTTTGACCATTTCTTTCCTTTTCCAACTTGATTTATTTCATATGCAATATCCAACAATTTGATAAAACCTTTCTTAGTGTGATGTTCACCATTATACATTAATGTAACACCTCTACTAAACAAATCAAATGCTTTTTTCTTTGTGGCAAGTTGGTATTTTTCAAAGAATGGCAAAACCCTCTTGTAGCAAGGAGAAATACCCGCTAATTGATAAGTAAATACTGAATACGGAGATGTCTTTCTATGAATTGATCCTTCTCCTAAGACATCTTTCATAACATACAGTATCCATTTATTTCTCTCATGCTGATAAAGATAAAATGCTGGATCTATTCTGAACTTAAATTTTGATTTAGAAGTGCTTTTGACATTTAAGCAAAAACTTCCCTCTCCATCAACAAATCCAGATAAAAACCAACATAAATCTTCTGAAGGGTTAAAGATACTTCTTACAAGCCTTTCCTGCTGGTCGTCCCAGACAACAAACTTTTTACCAATTTGGTATTTGTGTCTCTTGGGATGTTCCTGCATATGGCTAGATTTTACAACGGCCCTATATCTTGTAGCAAGTAGATATATATCTACCACCGTTATAGTTACAGCCGCCATTGACCAGGGCTTTGGTTGTCCGCTTCACCACCACTAGAGCACCGAAGTGCATCTAGCAGACGGTTGACAAACTTCCTTAACCTTCTGGCATTGGGCAGGCGTCAGCACTTATACATCTTCTTACGAATTTGCAAGCGCCTGTAGTTTTGGTAACTAGTCGCTCCTCCCTATTCTGTGCCACCTCCATCGTTACTAGAAAAAATCTTGTAACGGAAGGTCCCCCTTCTTGCGAACTTACGGGGTGAATTTGCCGAATTCCTTAACAACGCATCACTCGTACGCTTTGGTGCATTTACACCAGTCCACCAGTGTCGGATTGCAGTACGGTTACTGATATTTTTGTTTACCGAAGTAAACTGCTAGAAGTTTTTCCTGGAGAATTAATATAACGGATTGGATTCCCGAAGGTCCCCTTTGTATCACAGCTCGTTTTCATTCCACAAAGTGGAAAACATTTTCCCGGATTTACCTAGGAAAACTAACTAACTGCTTGCACCCCAAACCAATTAGAGGCCCGCCTTTTCAATTCTCAAGCTCCATTGCAAATATCAATAGTACAGGAATATTAACCTGTTGTCCGTCGGATACGCTTTTCAGCCTCTCCTTAGGACCGACTAACCCATGGTTGACTGCCATAGCCATGGAAACCTTAGACATTCAGCGAGCAGGGTTTTCACCTGCTTTACGTTACTCATCCCGGCATTCTCACTTCTATACGCTCCAGCAGCTCCTTTCGGGCCACCTTCACAGCTAATTATCAAATGCTAATTTGATCATGTATAGAACGCTCCCCTACCACTTAAAAATCATAAATGATAGATAAATTTGCAGCTTCGGAATACATCTTCAGCCCCGTTGAATCTTAAGCGCAGAATCTCTTGACTAGTAAGCTTTTACGCACTTTTTAAAGGATGGCTGCCTCTGAGCCAACCTCCTAGCTGTCTGAGAAACTCCACTTCCTTTCCCACTAAGATGTAATTTAGGGTCCTTATCTGACAATCTGGGCTGTTTCCCTCTTGAACGCTGGAACTTAGATCCCAGGTTCTGACTGCTGTAATATTCTCATTGGTATTCGGAGTTTGACTGGATTGAGTACTCTTTCGAGCCTCAGATCCAATCAGTGCTCTACCCCCAATGATTAACTTACAACGCTAGCCCAAAAGCTATTTCGGGGAGAACCAGCTATTACCAGGTTCGTTTGGCATGTTACCGCTAACCTTGAGTCATCTCATAATTTTGTAACATTAAAGAGTTCGGACCTCCGGAGTAATTTCTTACTCTTTCATCCTGCTCAGGGTTAGATCACCTGGTTTCGGGTCTAGTGCATGCGACTATTTGCTAATCAAAAGATTAACAAAACGCTCTATTCAAACTCGCTTTCGCTTCGGCTCCCCAATAAACATGGTTAACCTTGCCGCACACAACTAACTCGCCGGGTCATTCTTCAATAGGCACGCCGTCACCGGATATACCGGCTCCGACTGTTTGTAAGCACACGGTTTCAGTTCTATTTCACTCCCCTAACAGGGGTACTTTTCACCTTTCCCTCACGGAACTACTTCACTATCGGTCACAAAAGATATTTAGCTTTACCAAGTGGTCTTGGTAGATTCCCACAGAATTACACTTGCTCCGTGGTACTTAAGAAATCAGAAGGAAGGCTTAATCTTTTCATATACAAGACTTTCACTTTCTATGGTCTATCTTTCCAGATATGTTCTATTAAGATTAAACTTTGTAACTTCCCGACCAGTTTGTCGCCTGATCAACTGATTCTTACAACCCCCATATTGCACGAGCGACAACCTACGAGTTCAACTCCTCCCTCATCGCAACGCGAATCAGGATTTGTATCCCTCTTACACAATATGAGTTTAAGCTTTTTCCTTTTCGCTCGCCACTACTCAGGAAATAACCTATTGGTTTCTTTTCTTGCAGGTACTGAGAGGTTTCACTTCCCTGCATTCCCGCACATACAGCTATGAATTTACTATATGGCGACTAGGTATAAGCCTAGCCGGGTTACCCCATTCGGAAATCTTTGGATTAATGCTTGTTTGGCAGCTACCCAAAGCTTATCGCAACCTACTACGTCCTTCATCGGTCTTTTGTGCCAAGGCATTCACCGTATGCCCTTAATTTGCTTCATTGAAATTGCTAATATATTCAGTTTTAAATGTGCAAAACAATGTATTGTGAAATAACTGTATAAAAATCGACCTACCCTCAACAGTTATTTACGAATCAACACATTATCTCTTCGAGAATCAAAGCATTACCTTTTCTTCCCGATACTAATATGTATGGACCTGAGGAGAATCGAACTCCTGACCTCCTCATTGCAAATGAGGCGTTCTAGCCATCTGAACTACAGGCCCTGAATCGACTGGTGGGCGTACCAAGACTCGAACTTGGGACCTCAGTCTTATCAGGACTGCGCTCTAGCCAGCTGAGCTATACGCCCATCCATACAAACTTTAAAAAGAACAACTTTAAAAGCTAAAAAGTGACAGGAAAGTCGGGTATCTCCTTGAAAGGAGGTAATTCAGCCGCAGATTCCCCTACGGCTACCTTGTTACGACTTAACCCCAGTCATAAGCGTTACCTTCGTCACCTCACTGTAAACAGCAAGGCACCTTCGGGTATCACCTACTTCCATGGCTTGACGGGCGGTGTGTGCAAGACCCGAGAACGTATTCACCGTGGCATGGCTGATCCACGATTACTAGCGAATCCAACTTCATGCGGGCGGGTTTCAGCCCACAATCCGAACTGAGATCGGCTTTAAAGGATTAGCTCCGCCTTGCGGCTTGGCTGCCCATTGTACCGACCATTGTAGCGTGTGTGTAGCCCAGGACATAAGGACTATGCGGACCAGACGTCATCCCCACCTTCCTCCCCGTTTTACCGAGGCAGTTTCCCAAGACACTTGTAACATGGGATAGGGGTTGCGCTCGTTTCGGGACTTAACCCTACATCTCACGACACGAGCTGACGACGGCCATGCAGTACCTGTGTATCACCCTCGAAGGCTATCTATGTTTCCAAAGATATGCAGATACATGTCAAACCCTGGTAAGGTTGTTCGATTGCCATCGAATTAAACCACGCGCTACTCCGCTTGTGCGGGTCCCCGCCAATTCATTTGAGTTTTAGCCTTGCGGCCGTACTTCCCAGGCGGGATGCTTAACGCGTTAGCTGCGGCACTTGGTACTTCCACTTAGAATCCGAAGATAGAAAGTGGTCATACCAAACACCTAGCATCCATTGTTTACAGCGTGGACTACACGGGTATCTAATCCGTTTTGCTACCCACGCTTTCGAGCCTTAGCGTCAGACAATAGCCAGTGAACCGCTTTCGCCACTGATGTTCTTCCGAATATCAACACATTTTACCGCTCCACTCGGAATTCCGTTCACCCATCTATGTCTCAAGTCTGATAGTTTCGAAAGCTCTCCCTTAGTTAAGCCAAGGTCTTTAACTTAAGACTTATCAAACCGCCTACGCATCTCTATACGCCCAGTAAATCCGGATAACGTTCGTACCCTACGCATCACCGATGCTTCTGGCACGTAGTTAGCAGGTACTTATTCATATGGTACAGTCATCTATTCTTCCCATATAAAAGGAGTTTACAATCCGAAGACCTTCATCCTCCACGCTGTGTCGCTGCGTCAGGGTTGCCCCCATTGCGCAAGATTCCTAATTGCTGCCTCCCGTAGGAGTGCGGACCGTGTCCCAGTTCCGCGGTGGCTGACCGTGCTCTCACACCAGCTACCCGTCTTAGCCTTGGTGAGCTATTACCTCACCAACAAGCTGATAGGACATAGACCTCTCTTGAAACGATAAATCTTTACTCTAAAACACACGAAGTGAATAGAGACCATCGGATATTACCCCGTCTTTCGACGAGCTATTCCCGGCTTCAAGGTAAGTTATCTATGTATTACTCACCCGTTTGCCACTACCCTAAAGAAAAAACCATCAACCGAAGTTTCAGGAATTCTCAAAAGGATCGTTCGACTTGCATACCTAAGGCACACAGCCAACGTTCATCCTGAGCTATGATCAAACTCTCATTGAAAAACGTTTGACTTAAACAGTGTTTAAAAAAACACAGACCAATCAACGTAAATTGGATTTACTTGACTTTAAATGAATTGTGTGACCCAATCACACTATTTAGAAAGTCGTTATATACGAATATATTTAGACTTCCTGTCACTCTTTAGCTTTTAAAGAGCTGAGAGGGATTTAAATAATGACAATACTCAATTGTATTCATTAGAGTAAACTCTAAGAGGAAACCTTTCTCACACTATCCCAAACTCGTGCCGTGATTTTAACACACAAGAAGATGTTATGCAATACCTATTTCTTCTTTTTTTGAATTCTGAACATATCACTCAATTCCCCAACAGTAGTAATATCTTCTGGGCTTTTATCTCTACCGAAATCAATTAATCTAGGAAACCTTAATGATAGACCATTCCCTATTGCTCCATTCGTGCCTGATATATTCTTTGTTATTTCATCAGCATCAACAGTAATTACATATACAGGAGATACCCATACATCAGGAGTTAAGATATCAACAACCCTAACATCCTTTGGTTTTTGCTTAACAGTAATATCCTGAAACTTAGAATACATGTCTTTAAGCAACTCATCACTCATTCCTGTACCTACCTTACATATTGCATCAAATGTCCCCTCTTTTTCATTTAAGACAGCACCCAGAATTGCACCAACGCCAAGAGAGGATCTTCTTCCAGAACCACTATAATATCCAACAACAACCATATCTATAGTATCAACAAGCTTCTTATCAATACTTTTTTTAATCTTAACCCATTCATAGTTTCTTATCCCTGGTTTATACCCACCTTTTGTCTCCTTAACTATAATCCCTTCTAAACCATTTTTAACACACTCTTTAAAATATTTCTTTATTTCTTTTTCAGTAGAAACTTTTTTACTTTCAGCTAATGCTATACTCCCCTCTTTAGAACTTTTAATATTCTTTTCAAGCATTTCTATTCTTTTTTCAGTATCTAAATTAATAAGGGAATCTCCATTAAGATAAAGAAGGTCAAATGCAAAAGCTCTAACAGGAATATCCATACTCTTGCTCTGTACAGAATATTTCCTCCTCCTTTGCATTGTTTCTTGATATGACATAAATCTCTCTGTTTTATAATTCCACCCAACAACCTCTGAATCAAGGATAAAAGACTCATTTCGTATTTTCCTCGCACTATCGACAATTTCAGGGAACATTTCCGTAACATCTTCTAGATTTCTTGTAAAGAGTTTAACACTTACATCTGATATTTTTTCATTTTCAAACAAACTTGGAGATGTTAAAGTATCCTCTTTTTTATACTTTTTCCATACTACATCCTTTTGAGTCATTACTAAATCTTTTTTATCCCACTTATGAATTTGACATCTAAGGCCATCAAATTTAGGTTGTAAAAGTACAGTCCCCATAAACCTTTCTGAGAGCTCGTCAAAGCTTCCAACACGCTGTACAAGCCTAGATAATATGGGTACTCCAGGAGTAACATGGACAGATGATAAATTTTTTCTCACATCTGATTCCTTATATTCTATGATGTTGCTAGAAATGTATCCAATATCAGGACATATACCGTATGCATGCTCAAGCAGTGGTTTAAGACTTTTATCCCCTACTGTAATAATCGACAAAACATCAAGTAATGATCTCATACTAAGTCCTAATCTTAATTCACCACAAATAGTTCTAACAAAATATTTTCCTTCAATAGGGCTTAAATTCTTAAGGCAATCAAGAATAATTCTATTCTTCTCCAACATAGACCCTGATCCAGATGTATTTACAATCTTCCAAAGAATTTCATAAAGAGAAATTAAATCAAAAATACCCCCTTTATTAGAATTCTGCCTTAATATCTCATATACAGTATCTCCTATATCTCCATACTCCTTTCTCATCTTTAATGCATCAATATTGTACTGATTTGTAAGTACTTTTACTAAACTTCTTTCAGAGTAATTAAACTCACTATTTACAAACATAGGAGCAACCCTCCCCTGTATCATATATGAAATAATTTGTCCCTCTTCCTTGTTACAATCTTTTAAGAATCTAGCCAGCTCCTGCGACATCTCATTTCTTGATGGTGTTAATTCTAATTTTTCAAACAGATTACATACCTCAATATATTTATGCATATATATGGTTGTTTAATATATTTTGTATCTCTTGCTCCCTTAAAAACTTTAATTTCATAGCGAAGGTTCATTTACAATATCCCTTTGGTTGTTTATGATTCCTAAGGCCCTTTTTCTCAACCCACCCTGGGATATTTACCTGCCTTGCTCTAGCTATTGAAAGATCTCCCTTACCTACATTGTCAGTTATGGTTGAACCTGCTGCTACATAGCCATACTCTTCTATAACAACTGGAGCTACTAAATTTGAATTACTTCCTATAAAAGCATTGTCTTTTACTGTAGAACGAAACTTATTCTTGCCATCATAATTAACAAAAACTACTCCACACCCTATATTTACATTCTTACCAACATCTGCATCACCAACATATGAAAGATGAGCTGCTTTTGTATTATCACCAATAGTAGAGTTCTTTATTTCAACGAAATTCCCTATTTTAATATTATTGCCAAGCTTACAGTTAGGTCTTAGATGGGCGAATGGACCAATATGACAATTGTTCCCTACAGTACTTGATTCAATTACTGCTGATTCTATTTCACAACTATCTCCAATTATGCTATTAATAATCCTTGTATTTCCTCTAATTACACAATTTTTCCCAATAGTTGAATTCTCTTCAATTATTACTCCTGGATAAATTATTGTACCTAATCCAATTTTTACATTCGGTTCGATATATGTGGTTTCTGGGTCAATAATTGTAACTCCATTAGAATCTTTCATGATATCTATTAAATAATATTCTTTTTATTTACTATTATTATCAATCTTTTTTCATCAATTTCTTCGTACTATTCTATCATATCTTACTATTACAATACATTATTAACTTCAATATCTTTATACATATATATGGTTATTTAATATATATTTTGTATCTCTTGTACTACCCTCCTGCCTTACAAACCCAAGTTCTACCAACACATCCATATCTCTTCGCAGTGTCCTTGTTGATACCTCAGGATACAGGTCATATATCTGCGATGGAAGTACCACTTTTTTCTTTTGCATTAATTTAAGAATACCTCTTTGTCTTTCATTAAGACTTTTACCATTTGAAACAAACATATGATTTAAGTTATCTTCTTCACCTTCTTTTGGTAATTTCTTCTGTTTTGAAACCAGTTTAAAAATGATAAACACACCAAGTAAAACAGATAATATCTCTAATATGCCTATTCTTTTCTTTTCTGCCATATATTTATACTAATTATTTTAACTCTGCCATGCAGTTTCCTATTGAAACATGGACATCTAAAGGAACATCTAAATTTACACTCTCAAGCATTATTCTTTTAGCTTCTTTTGAAAACTCCTCAACAACAGATTCTTTTACTTCCATAATTATTTCATCATGTATCTGAAGTAAAATATATGCCTCTTTTGAATACTTCTCTTCTATTAATTCATAAAGCTTTTTCATTACAAACTTCATAATATCAGCTTCACTTCCTTGTATTGGCATATTTATAGCCTCTCTTGCAGATGCAGACCTAAGTCTTACATTCTTTGACCTTATACCAGCAATATGCCTTGTAGTACCAAACATTGTTTGAACATACCCTTTCTTAAATGCTTCATACTCTATCTTCCTCATATACTCCTCTACTCCTTTGTAATGCTCAAAATATGAAGAGATATACTTTGAAGCAGTCTCTCTATCAACACCAAGAAGTGATGCTAAGCCAAATGCTGTTTGTCCAAATATCATTCCAAAATTTACAACCTTTCCTAAACTTCTCTCCTTATGAGTAATCTCTGACATCTTTTTATTTAATACTCTTGCAGCAGTAGCACTATGAATATCAAGACCGTTTATAAAGTCTTTTTTAAGAAGTTTATCATCAGATATATCTGCCATAATTCTAAGCTCCATTTGTGCATAATCCATTCCTAAAAGCTTAAAACCTTTTCTTGCAACAAAGCACTCTCTTAAACTATTAGCCCATGCTCCTTCCAGTGGAATATTCTGCAAGTTAGGATTTACAGAAGAGAATCTCCCTGATGTTGTACCTGTTTGTTTAAAATCAGTATGTATCGAGCGGATTCCTTCTTCTTCAGGGATACTATTATTGTATAGTGGATCTATATATGTGCTTAACATCTTAGTCGCATCTCGGTAGTATAAAAGCTGCTCAACAATAGGGTGTGTACCAAGCATATCATCTAGCACTGATTCCCTTGTACTTCCTTTAGACTTGTTAGGCAAACCAAGTTCCTTAAACAAAACATCAGAGAGCTGTTTTGGAGAACTAATATTAAACTCATGTCCAACTATACTGTATATTTCCTTTTCTATCTTTTTTATTTCATCTTCAACCTCTTTTTTTAACTTCAAGAGTTTATCAACATCCAAAGCAAAACCTCTTCTTTCCATTCTTGAAAGAATAATGGATATGGGAAGCTCTACTTCCTTTAAAACAGCTAGCAAGTACTTTTCATGTACTTTTAGAATCCTCTCTATACTTTCCTTTGTATAATCATACAGCTCAAGCTCATCCATCTCTTTCAGTTGGGCAATATATGCATCTTCAATAGTATCAAGTACCTCCGATATATCCGTTATTGATATTTTTTCATTAAGCACTTTACTTGAATAGTCGAAAGCAAGATCTTTGAGAGAAACATTTCTTTTTTCTGAATGAAGTAAATGCTGTGCAAGAAGTACATCAAAATAATCAGATACAGAATGAATAGATATGTATGGAGAAAGAGTAGTAAGCTCTTCAAAATTATAAAACACACAACTTTTGCCATTAATAATGCCTAAAATGTCACAAGGTTCAAGTAAGATATCCTTTGTAAAGTTATCCTCCCCTATCGCACGGAGAAGAATAAAAGCCTTGTTATCATATGATTCAGATTCATCAATATATACAACTCTTAACTCTCTGCTTTTACTTACTAGTTTCTTTACATCATCTATACTACTCCACCTAATATTTCCATTTATTTTAGAAAACATATCTAACTGATGAGAGTTATGCAAAGATGGTACTTTCCCAAAAATCTCGTCAAGTTTACTCATAAGGGATTTAAATGCATACTTCTTAAATGCAAGATCCAGTGTTCTTCTATCTAAATCTTTTAATATGCAGTCTGTTAGATGAATATTAATACCAACATCTTGTTCAATAGTTGCAAGTTTTCTACTAAACTCTGCCTGTTCAACTCCTTCTATCAAAAGAGTTTTAGTCTTTCCCTCAATCTTATCTATGTTTTTATATATCTCATCTAAACTCTCAAATTTTTGAAGTAAATTAATAGCAGTTTTATCCCCTATTCCTTTAATTCCAGGTATATTATCCGAAGGGTCTCCAACCAGTGCTTTGTAATCTACAACCTGTCTTGGATAGTATCCAAATTTCTCAAATGTTTTCTTTTCATCATATACAACAATGTTTCTAAAATTTCCATTAGGAAGACAAACATATGTTCTTTCATTTATAAGCTGAAGAAGGTCTCTATCACCACTTAATATGTACAAATCTATATTCTCCTTACTCCATTTTCCTTCGGACACATACTTTGAAATCGTTCCTAATATATCATCTGCTTCAAATCCTTCTTTCTTAATAACTGGGATATTAAATGCTTTTAATATCTCTTCTACCAATGGAAATTGATCTACCAATGATAAATCTGTAGGTTTTCTTGTTGCTTTGTAGTCTACATATATCTCATGCCTAAATGTTGGTGCATGTGTATCCATTGCACACAACACATATTTAGGTTCAAACATCTTAAATGCTTCAAGAAGCATTACTGTAAAACCATATACTGCATTTACCTGAACACCATCAGGAGTTTGAAGTGTAGATGGATATGCATGAAATGCTCTATGTACAATGGCATTAGCATCAATAGCAAGGAATGTATCTTTCTCAGACTCTTTAATCATCAATATATTTTACAAAAGAAAGAGTTTAACTACAATTACTCATTAAACAATGCATCAAACTCCTCTTTTGAGACAACCTCATTTTTAATAAGGAGAGCTACAAGTTTTTCAACATATTCTTTCTTATCAGATAATATCTTTTTAGCCTGATGATATGCAGAATCCATAATATTTTTCACTTCTGAATCAATCATTTCTGCATACTTTTCACTAAAATCCCTTCCGCCTCCGTATACATAACCTAAATGCTTTGTTTCTTCTACGTCACCATACTTTACTAAACCAAGCTTATCAGACATACCATACTGTGTCACCATCTCCTTTGCTACAGAAGTTGCTTCTTCAATATCTGCAGATGCACCAGTAGAAATTCTCCCAATGAAAAGCTCTTCAGAAGCTCTGCCTCCTACAGCAGATGTAATATTTGCAAGAAGTTCATCTTTAAATACATGCTTTTTATCATCTTCAGGAAGATATACAGTAACACCCCCCGAAATACCTCTAGGTATAATGGAAACCTGCTCAACAGGAGTAGCATGTTCTGTAAACTTTGCAACAATAGCATGTCCTGCTTCATGATATGCAGTAACCTTGAGATCATCTTCACTACTCTGCCCCTTTCTCTTTCTACCCAATTTGACTTTAAGATATGCCTCTGTTAAATCATTTTGATTAATTTTTTTCCTCCCTTCTCTAGCAGCCATAATAGCGGCCTCATTTAAAAGATTCTCTAAATCTGCACCAGAGTATCCAATTGTCTTTCTTGCAATTAAATCTAAGTCAACACTATCTTCAAACTTCTTTCCCTTAGCATGAACCATTATAATCTCCTTTCTTCCTTGATAATCAGGCATAGGAACAACAACAGTCCTATCAAATCTTCCAGGTCTTAAAATAGCAGGATCCAAAACATCAGGTCTATTAGTAGCCGCAAGTACTATCACATTCTCTCTACCCTCAAGTCCATCCATCTCTACAAGAATCTGATTTAACGTCTGCTCCCCTGCACCAGAGTGAAGCACGGTACCTCTTTTCTTTGCGACAGCATCAATCTCATCAATAAAGATAATACATGGAGCTGCTTTCCTTGCTTTATTAAACAAATCTCTTACCCTTGATGCACCAGCACCAACAAGCATCTCTTCAAATTCAGAACCTGATGTATGAAAGAAAGGAACACCTGCCTCACCTGCAACAGCTTTAGCTAAAAGTGTCTTTCCTGTACCAGGAGCTCCTACTAACAATACCCCTTTAGGGATTCTTGCTCCAATGTCTATATATTTTTTAGGACTCTTTAAAAAATCAACAATCTCAGTAAGCTCTTCCTTTACCTCATCTATCCCAGCAACATCATCAAATGTAACTCCTGTCTTTTTACCAAAAAGAAGTCTTGCTCTGCTTTGTCCAAAATCCATAATCTGTCCACCAGACTTCTGCATGTTTTTGATAAGCATATATGCTAAAACAAGTCCTGCAGCCAAAAGTATAAAGGAGATAATATCCCCTATTGAAATCCCAAGCTGAGGCTGATAATAATCATTTTTTAATGCCTTAATATCTACTCCAGCATCACTTAGCATTCCATAAAAATCAGTACCAACAGGAATCAAAGCATACTTCCTCACTAAAACATCCTTTCCATCAGACTTTACACTTTGAGTAACTATAACCATATCATCTCTTAAAACAATATCTTTATACTCTCCTTCAGAAATGTAAGATATAACCTCACTAATAGGAACCTCCTGACCTTTACTTGTAGATCCTAGAATGGCATTAATCCCTATTGTTAAAAGGAAAGACATTATTAGAAACATTACAAAACTCATAACAGGCGACATCCTCTTCTTAGGAGTAACTCTAATAATCTTTACATTAGGCTGTTTGTTTTCTTTTTTGTTTTCTTCCATATTTATATATTTTCAAATGAAATGGTAGTGGGAGGTGGGATCGAACCACCGACCTTGGGTTTATGAATCCCATGCTCTAGCCAACTGAGCTATCCCACCAAAGTCATTAGCAATTATATCAGAAATTATCCTTAATTTCTCTTAATTTGCCTTCCCACTATACTCTCCTGTTTCAGTATTAATCTTTATTTTATCTCCTTTTTTGATAAATAGAGGAACCTTAAGTTGATAGCCAGTTTCCACTGTAACAAGTTTAGTTGCATTGTTTGCAGTATTTCCCTTAACAGCATCCTGTGCCACGGTAACCTCCAATACAACAGAAGGGTTTTCTTTAATGCTTAATATTTTACCCTCATATGTAAGCATAAGTATAGAATCACCCTCCTTTAGAAAGTTTACATATGACCCTATTACATCTTTTGAGATATTTACAGTCTCATATGTTGAGGTATCCATAAAGTATGCAAAAGAATCATCTTTATACAAATACTGAGCTTCTTTTGTTTCAGGATTAATATACTCAACCTTTGTACCAGACTTTACAGTTTTGTTAATTATCTGCCCATTATCTAGTGCTTTGAGCTTCATAATTACAAGTCCTCCCTGTCTTCCTTGTGTTTTAAGCTTCCTATCTTCAAGAAAAAAGAATCTTCCATCTTCTTTAATATACATTCCTTTTACTGGCTGATCTGTTAATGGCATATATTTAAGTTATTAAAATATTAATACAACGGAGCAATAATATCACAAATATTTATTTCATACCAGAAGATATGTATAATATCTGGTTAACATAAATGTAAGAAGCAATGACAGAAAAGACAGAACAACAAGATCCAGTTTTTGAGATACTGTTTACCCAAGAAGAAATTGAAGAAAGGGTCTTAGGACTTGCACAAGAAATCTCTAAAGACTATGAATTAGATAATAAAACTCCGTTACTGCTAATAGGGGTTCTTAAGGGAGCTGTACCATTTTTAACAGACCTTTCACAGCAAATTAATCATCCAAACCTGTATATTGATTACATGGGAGTATCAAGCTATAACGGAAATACAACCTCAAACAAAGAACCTAAAATTACACTTGATACAAAAATACCAATAAAGGATAAAAATGTAATAATTGTAGAAGATATTGTAGATACAGGATACTCTATTGCTACACTAATAAATATTCTTCAGGCAAGAAAACCTAAATCATTAAAAGTATGTTCTCTCCTATCAAAACCAGAGAGAAGGGAAATAAAAGTACCAATTGACTATTTAGGATTTACAATCCCCAATTTATGGGTTCAAGGGTATGGTCTTGATACAAATGAAGAAGGAAGATACTGGCCGTATATCGCTTGCAGAAAAGAATAAAAATGGTTGCGGGGGTTGGATTCGAACCAACGTCCTTCAGGTTATGAGCCTGACGAGCTGCCACTGCTCTACCCCGCGATATTAATCTAAGTGAGATTATACTCTAAAAGCAACATTACTTCAAACTCCCTCTAAAACAAAAGATAGCCATTCTTCAAAATTACTTCCACTTTCATAAATAGACTCTTGCGAAGAAGCTATTATCTTTTCTACTTCCTCCATTGCCATCTCTAATGTACTATCAGGAATAACAAATACCACCTCATCTTTTCCTCCAAAATTAAGCCTGTCTCTTGCCTCTTTTTCCAAATATTTATCACTTGACATCTCTTCAATTCCAACAGAAAGATGAAGATTCTCAAGTCTTAACTCCTGAACCTCTCTTTCAGCCCTTTTAAGAATATCTACTTTCTGAACGGTAATTCTTACAGAATTTAAAACAAAATAAAGAACGAGAGCAAATATGACAATACTGCTTACTTTAAACAGCCAATGCTCTGATATTTTTGAAAATCCTGTACCGTTTCTGCTTTCCCTCTCCCTATCTATTCTTCTTACACTAATAGTTTTTTCCATAACAAAATATTATCAGAATACGAAATTATAAGCAAAATAGCATAATAGTTTTTATTATTGCTATTCTCTTTCAACTAGTGTTATAATCTCATAGTTATATACTACAATGTTTTAAATTAAAATCTTTAATAAATTGGAAAAGGTATTAAATCCTCAATTTTCTAAATATCAAGAAGAGTTTATTAACGAGCTTCGTAATAAAGGAAGGTCTGAGTCAACAATCATTGCTTATGCAAAAGATATTGAACAACTATTAAACTTTTTCTCATCACGAGGTATAAATAGGTTACAGGATACTACAATTGTAGATTTAGAAGCATATAAGAAACACTTACAGGACAATAACTATACTCCCAAGAGTATATCTAGAAAAATAAATAGTACAAGAACTTTTTATAGATTTTTACTTGAGCGTTCTGTAGTTACTGATAACATTGCAGAGAAACTTGCACATCCTAAGTTTGAAACAAAACCTCCTAGAGTACTCTCTGAGATGGAGTATAGGGCACTGCGAGATGTAAGCAGAGGAGATATTAGACTTTATTCGATTGTAGAAGTACTTCTTCAAACAGGTATAAGAATCGGAGAGCTAGCAACTCTAACAATTGATGATATAAGGAGATCAAAAGAGGGTGTGGATTTTCTTTACATAAAAGCATCAGGTAGTCATCCTGCAAGAAAGGTCCCATTAAATAAATCTGCTAAAAAGGCAATTGATGCATACTTAGAAATAAGGCCTGAAACAGAAGATGACACTTTGTATGTAACAAAGAATGGAAGGCCCTTGCTTGTAAGAAATATAAGGACAGCTATAGATAAAGCTTTTGAAAAAGCAAGTATTAAAAATGCTAAGGTAAATGATCTTAGAAACACATTTATAGCACATCATTTAGCAAAGGGTGTAAGTCTTGTTACTGTATCAAAATTAGTAGGTCATAAAAGAATATCTACCACAGAGAAGTACTTAGGACTTGTTACAGATAATAGGCCAGAGGCAGAGAAATTACTCAAAGAGTTGTAATAATCAGTATTCATTTAAAAATGCTAAACTTTCTACTTACTTTTCAATAAATTCATCAAAGGTAGAACTAAGGCTCTCCTCAATCAAATTAAACCAGACATAATCTTCATATTTAGGACAAGGATTCTCTTTTATTAATTCATTTCCTACTTTCTGATAAACAGACCACTCTGATTCTGAAATATTGCTCTTACTAAGTTTAGAATAGGGAATTTTATATTTATATTCCTCCATCTTACATACAAGAGGAGAAATTCTCTCAAGTATAACAAAATCTGCCAAATTCGTTGCTTTCCAAAAAAAGATAAAGATAATATTTAAAAGAATAACCCAAACAACAAAAATTACCATTAAAACCCTCTGCTTATCCATAAAACTTGTAAACAAATTTAGATGGTGGGAGCAGATGGAATCGAACCATCGACCACGGCTTTATAAGAACCGCGCTCTACCGACTGAGCTATACTCCCTAAAACAGAATGATTTTACCAAAAAGAAGTAAATTATGCACTACTAAAAATCAATAGGAGGAAAGCCTGATGGATTATTTTGTGTAGACTCATCCTCTACTCTATCTAAATCTGCTCTTCTATTTATCTCCATATTAACCAAGTTTATATCCCTCCCATACTTTAATCTAGACATTTTAGTAATAATATCTTTAACCTCAGGATTAACTTTTAAATCAAAACCTGTTTCATTTACATATTTAGGACCATATCTCGCATCAAGAGAAAATGGGCTAGGATATGAATTATTTGTTAACATTTTTACATAATAATGTGCAAGTCCCTGATTTATTATATCCGTAGCCTTAACATATGTTTCAAATTGAGGTTCCAAAAATTGAGCATCCTCATTACTGCATCTTGTAATAAAGAGAGAACCTACATTCCCAAACACTGCATTTTTAATATCCTCTGGAAGCTGTCCAATATACTGATGTGCAAGGGTAAGATTTAATCTATACTTCCTAGCCTCAGATAATATTGAAGCAAATTCCTGCGTTGCAAAGTTCTGAAACTCATCAGCATAAAAGAAGAAATCTTTTCTCTCACCCTCTGGAACATCTTCCCTGCTTAAAGCAGCTGCCAAAAGCTTTTGAACAAGCAAAAGACCTAGAAAAGACATATTCTCCTCACCAAGAGCACCTTTAGAAAGGTTTACAATTAAAATCTTGCCTGTATCCATAACCTCTCTAAAATCAAAAGAAGATTTAGACTGCCCTATTATATTTCTAATAGCTAAGTTAGTAGTAAATTTATCAAACTTACTAATAAAGTAACCAAGACTCTCTGATTTTGTCTTTGCATCAGTCTTAGCAACCTGGTCTGTCCAATACCTTCTTACAAGCTCATCCTTAACAAGAGGGAGCCATTTTTCATATACCCATTTCTCATCTTGAAGCATTCTAACAACCTCTATCAGTGTAGAGCCCTGTACACTCATTGCAGTAAGCATAGAGTTTCTCACTGCCTGTTGCATCATAGGGCCAACATACCCCTGATTATGAGGGTCAAAGAGACGTATAAGGAGATCTATAAAACTGTTTACAATCTGGTGTTTATGCTGCTCATTATAAAATTCTAAGATGTTTAAACCAAAAGGTCTTTCAAAATCACCAGCATTAAAATATATAACATCATCTGCTCTCTCTGGAGGAATTCTTTCAAGAATCATCTCTGCTGTTTCTCCATGGGGATCAATAAAACATACCCCATCGCCATTATATATATCCTGAATAATCATTCTTACCATCAGCCATGACTTACCCGTACCTGTTTGCCCCAGTATATATGCATGTCTTCTTCTATCATCTCTTTGAAAGCATATAGCTTTAACCTTACCTCTGAACACATTATTACCTACCCATATTGTATCCTTAGAATGAATATCTGAACTTATTTCATTGCTAGCAGGAAGCTCTCTCGCAAGAAGCCAATTAATATTAGGAATAGTTACATCTTTGTTAGGAAAATGATATATAGCAGCAAGTTCTTCAACATTTAAAATACTACTAGATTCAAGTGGAGGTCTTCTATATATTACATCATACATAAACTCTTCCTCTTTCTTCTTCCCCTTTATCTCAACCTTCTTAAATTTATTAATCCCTGGATTGCTATACTGATCAAATGCACCAACGATATTATCTAAATGCATCTTAGCAAGTTCTTTGTCAGGAGCAGAAGTAACAATTCTAATATCTGTAATAAAACCGTTTTTACTAATCTTCTTTTGTATTGCCTGTAACTTCTCTTCACTTACATTTATTTTCTTCTTTTCTGGATCAGAGTTATTATTTTGAATCTTTTTAACAAACCCCTCTCCATTCTTTTGCCATTTATTATCTGACGGAGATATTACTATCTGAACTATAGCACCCTCTCCTTTAGACATCTTGCTTAAAGCACTAAGTATATTAGCCATAGGATCTCCAGTAAAATCAGAAGCAACTTTAATAGGACAGTAACTTTCCTCTGCCAACTGTAGTTTTGTATATGCAACTTCACTTCCTTTCTCAAATATGTTGTACTCTTCAACCTTTCTAACATCAGCATCTTGATATGACCCAAGAATTTGTTTTTCTACATGCTCTGCAAACTTCTTAGGACAGTACACATAGAAATTTATAAGTCCAGGTGTCCCCACAACTTCAAAACTAATACTATTGTTTACTGTAAACTTTTCTGCAAGTCCTTTTCCTTTTCCCCCTATTCCAATAAGATTAGAAAACATTTTTTCAGCCACCCCTATCTCTGTTTCATTTCCCCTTGGTACTCTTACTTCAAAAAGAACCCAATTCTTTGCTTTTTCATTTCTATCTTTTCTTTTTAATCTATCTTTAATTCTTAAGAATGAATATATAGCAATTGCTAATATAACAACAGCTGAAATTATCCAGCCCCATGGGATATCAACACTAGTTTTATTTACCTCCCCATATGTATCATTGGGATATTCAACTTGGTCTCCTACTGTAATATCTTCTTCGGGTATAGGCCCTACTTGAGTTAAAATATATTCTTTCATAACAAAATGGACAGTTTAAACTGTATATATACAAGAATATCATATATGAAAGTTATAATCGAGAGAGGATATTAAAGAGGCAATTCTGCACCTGACTCTTTTTCTTGGATTACCCTATTCCACTTACCCCCTGATGTCTCAATGCCCTTCGGGGGATCTTCCTGCTGGATAGAATCATTTCTCTTATTCCCTTCAGACATATTAAAATCTCTAGGTTCTATCTTAACAATTGGAGATGTAGACACCACTTCAGAATTAACATCTTCTGGTTTAGCTATCTCAGGAGTAAGCCCAGTAGGTTGCTCTCCTTTTTCTATTAAATCAATTTGTTCAATATTAGGTTTCTCTGTCATATCCTATAATATTACACCATATATTTTCTTTTTTCAAGTAGCAACTCCCTCTCCATATCCCTTTTCTTCTCTTCTTGCCTCTTCTCATGTACTTTCTTTCCTTTTGCTAACCCTACTTCAACCTTAAATATATTTCCTTTTAAATATATCCTTAAAGGAACTAAAGTAAGATTCCCCTGTTTCATTTTACTCTGTAAGTATATCAATTCCTTCTTTTTTATCAATAACTTCCTAGACCTTGTAGAATCATAATCTGAAGAACCATCATATTTGTATTGTGCTATATCAGCATTAATAAGCCAAAGCTGTCCATTTAAAATCTTTACATACGAATCCTTTAAATTACACCTTCCACCTCTTAAAGATTTAACCTCTGCACCTGTTAATACGACTCCTGCTTCAAATCTCTCTAATATCTGATAATTATGAAGTGCTTTTTTATTTACAATATTCATCTTCAATTATACCATTACAGCTTCACTTTCCATATTGTTGTATCATCAAGAATGTACGCGTTGTTCTCATCGAAATCAGCAACAATATCTACTACTTTATTCCATGCCTTTTCATTATCATATACATACTGCCTGAGCAGCAGCATCTCATTAGGATGTCTTTTCTCCCCTGATTCCATAGGCTTTTCAAACATTAAAAGCCTCTTTTGACCACTATCAAAGAGAAACAAACTTTGATCAAGACTATCTCTTGTATGCCCACAAAGTGCATTTTTAATTGGAGAGTCCAACCCTGTTAACTTAACAGGTGATTCAACCATTCTTCCTCCACTATTTACATATCTATAAAAACCATTTTCCCCTTCCGCAGTAATATATATACTCATATCATCAGCAAATACATCATTTGCTTTTACATATTCTTCTTTCTCTAAATATGGAGAAACTAATGAATATCCCCCTTCATAGTTAATTGAACGAAGAAGAGCTTTCTGCCCCCTGTCTAAAATATATGCATTTTCATTTAGTGTTAACATTGCAAATTCAACTATATCCTCCCCTTTTATACTCTCAATACTCAATCCGCTTAGTTTAACAAACGGCTGGAATGACCCATCCTTATACTCCGACTTAAGAACTCCATTAGTTAAATCAAGAACAAATATGCTATCTGGTCTTGCATAAACCTTAAATGGTTTACTAACAACTTTATTATCATCGGGAATACTCTCTCTCTTATCATCATACAAAGATATTCTCAGTACAGACTTTGTTCCTAAATCCGCAATAATGAGAGATTCTACAGCTCCACCTGGATTTCTAAATATTGCAATATCTTGAGGATTAGAATCAGGATTAGGAGTGGAAGTGTTATAGAATTTTTTAATAGTATCATCAGATTCAGATAACCTGACCCTTTTGTACAAAGAATCTTGAACACCCAAAACCTGTGCCTGTAACTCATTTAATTTTTTACTTTCATCCTCTTCCAACTCTACAGGAACATTCTTTAACTCTTCTGAAGCTTGAAATATAGAGACTTCTGCACTTTCCCTATTTGTACCAAGCTTTGACTGAGCATCATTTAAAAGTTTTTCAACTTTGGTAAATGCATCATTTGCTATTTTACTTCTCTCCCTTGCTTCTTTTTGATCTACAGTAAACTTTATACCACCAACTATCAAACAAACCCCAAGGAGTATTAGAAGTAACTGCTTAACCCTTTTAGATCTTAGATTCTTTTCCTTGTATCCATCTATTTTAAATTCCTTAAACTCTGATGTTCTTTTTTTATGTAAACTACTCTGAGAAACCTTGGCAGATATCTTTTTAAACCACCTTTCCTTTCCCAACTTGTTTGATATCTTACTCTTTGCACTTAAGCCAATATTCTTAACACCATTAGCGACCTTCCTAGAAGTATTCTTTATAGCCTGGAAAGATGCAGAAGATGCCTTAATTACTGCATTCTTTGTAGGTTCAAGTTTTTTTGACACTTTTGAAAAGACCTCTTTTAAGTCTTGCTCATGTACCGTAGGTTTAAATACCTTTTTGCTTGCCCTAGAAGTTGGTATATAGTCGGTGTCCAAGGGTTCTTGTTTTAAATTGGGTTGTAATCTTCTCTTTGGTTTAATAACTTTTTCTTTCTGTGCACTCTCTTCCTTCTTAGATTTTTCTTCAACTCTTTCTTTTGAAAAAATAACAATACCCATATCCTCTCCTATTTCTCTTCCCAAATCTTCTAATACAGATTTAATCTCATTCCTACTTTTAGAAGAAATAAGCTTAAGGAGGTTGTCTTTCAAATACCCTTGAGATGATGCAAATACCAAGTCCTCTTTATCCATAGCAACAGCTGCTGTTTTTGCACCTTTGCTCTTAAGCATTTCTGATATATCTACCAGTTTCCCCTGTTTGTATATATAGATATCACTATCTCCAAAGACACCAATATACATACCTTCATCAGTAGACACAAAAACAGTAAAATTAACATTAACTCCATGTTCCCCTATATTTTTATCATTCATAATCAGCTGCTTTACCCTATTTGCAGCTTCACTAAGTCCTGATTTAAGAGATTCGTTTATAGACACAGTTTTAGAATATTCAAAGCCGTCTACTAGCCCATCCCATGCAAATTTTAATATCTGATCCCCTGGTATATCTATATCACTAGATGCAGAAAAAAAACCATATACATCAAAAACAGAACCATTCCCTCCACGAGGCAGGCTTTTATAATTAAACATTGATATGTATGACTTCTTTGATTCTGAATTTTTTATATATTTTGATGCACTAACAAGCATATATATTATCCTAACACAATTATTATTATTCCTAATACCCCTATCACAAGAGAAACAACAAGATTGGCATATACAAGTACTTTTGCTTTATCACTTTCTTCTAAATCAATAGTATCATGTAGTATTCTAATTTTAAGAATAAGCATAAAAGAATAAAACATGCATACTGCAAGTATAATAATCAGTGGGATTTTCAGAAGTATAACAAGACTCCCCATTTGTCCAAAATCAAATCCTAGCACTTTATCTAAAACAGTATTTCCCATTATATTTTTCCTTTCTTTTTCATTTCAACTAAATCATTAATAATATCCTGCAGTTCTCTTGGTTTAGGTACCATTTTTAACCTAAAATCTATCTCATGTCCCGCAGTATCAACATCTAAATTTCCAATATCAAAAATATTTCCCCAAAAACCTGCAGTAGTATGTGTTACATCTTCAATATTTTTTAATTGAGCTTCAGAGTAAGAATGATAAAAAGCACTTTGAAGTTTAACAACAACAAATCTTCTGTCTGTGATAACAATAACTGAGTAAAACCATTTCAGAATAGCAGTAACAAGAACATTCAAGGCAATTAACACTCCTAGAACAAATAAACCTGTATAGAGTGCAGGAGATATTGAAGAACTAAATACAGAGGATATTATTGAGAGAAGTATAGGTAATAGTAGGAATAATAATACAAGAAGTAAGTCAGGAAGATATGCAAGCCAATGCAGTCTTGTAAGAAGTATAACCTCTTCCTTAGGGTCCTTACCATAAAAATTTAACTTCTTAGGGAATACCTTAAACTCAGTACGAGCACCTTTTTTTTCTTCTTTAACTAATCTATCAATGAAAGAACTATCAACATTTTGGAACTTTTTAGGAACATTGCTCTTTCCTTTTTTCATATACACAAGAATATCATAAAAGTATATGAATTAGTAGTACTTTTATTTCATATGTATATTAATGTGAACAAATCCTGACTGTGGAATTCTAAGCCTCCCTGGTGCACGAAGATTAAAAACTGTTTTAAACTCATTTCCTGGAATAATAAATATACCTGCATTTGTGTAAAAAGTTACTGTATTTGTAGTACCATTGCTACTTGAAACTGCAACTGAAGATATAGAAGTAACAGGCTTAGCTGCTTTTGCCCTTGCTTCTGCATGTGTATACTGCCCAATGTTAGAATGACAGCCATCAACAACGGGATATATCCTTGAATCACCGTTCTTTCCTGCAGCTTTCCAAATCTGATATATATTTATGATATCCGCCATCTCTGCTTGTGTCATCCATGGTTTTCTACCACAATTTGTAGCACTATCAGAATACCAGTTACCTGTTTGACCTCTATACCATATCTTGTAAAACCAAGATACTCCTGAGATGCTATCCCATGCCCTACTCATCCAATCCCCATTTCCAGTCTTATCTGTTGTATCCCAACCAGAAGTATTACTCCACCCTCCATGAACAGCAGCATACTGAGTTGAAAATGGTTTCCCTGAAGAATCAGTTAATACCATACCTCTTGTAGCTTCAACAGCCTGCTTCCATGCACCTGTCTTTTTCCCTTTTCCTACTACTTGACAACTTTCAGATGTACAAATAGATTTTGCACCATTACTAGTATAGTTAACTGCATATGTTCTTGCAGCTATTGCTTGAGCTTTCAATACCTCCATAGGCCAGGACTCTGGTACTTCATTTAATCTTAAAAGATAATCATCTTCAAAGTTCAATGTCCCATATGTAGTAGTTGAAATATTTGTCATAATGTTTTGCGTCTGACCATTTATAACTACAGTACCTGTTCTTAAAACCTTTCCAGGATAATATGCCGAAAGTATCTGCTGATAGTTTTGCCCTGCATTAGCCCTAGCTTTAGCCCCCCATTGACTCATACCATTTCTATGTGTATATGCACCAATTGAAAACACACCAAAAGAACCTGCAGGAGCACTTTCCTTAAACCCTTGTAACGTTGTAATTCTCTCACCAGAAGCGGGAACAGCATTAGGATCTACATATGTCCCCCCTTGTCTTGTAACAAGCAATTGATACTGAAGGTCAGACAGTTCTGTTGTAAGACCATTTATTGTCCTAGTTACCTTCCCTTTCTCTGCAATCTGTTTATTTAACTCTGCTTGTACCCTATTCTTTTCCTGTTTTATAAGGGCATATGAATCATCTAAATCCTTCTTCTGTTTATCTAACTCCTCTTTTTCTTTTTCCAAACTAGCCTTAATATCAACAAGACTTTGGAACTCCCCTGTAATCTTCTCTATTTCTTCTTTTAATGTAGTTATAGTACTCTTTTTCACAAACAAACTTCTTAAAACCTGATCTAAACTTGAAAAAGAAAACAGAAATTGTCCCTCGTTATACCTACTTCTCATATATAAATCACTTGAAACTATATCTAAACTCTCTTTCTTCTTACTTAATAATCTTTGTTTTTCATCAATACTTTTTAATTTCTCCTCTATCTCTCTATCCTTTTTAGATATTTCTGCCTGTAATTTTGATATCTCTGCATCAAGCAGGTTAATCTGTTCAGACAATGTATAATTACTGCTACTTATCTCTTTTATTCTCTTCTCTATCTCAGATAAATATGTTTTCTGTTTATTTAATTCCTCTTCTTTTTGGTTAATAACCTGTTCAAGTTCTTGTGCTGTTTGAGAATATATTGGAGTACTAACAAGAAGGAATAAAATAGATGTAAGGAATACAGCAATCAATAAAATGATATATTTTGGAGCAGTAATGTTTTGAGACATTAACTTATTATACCATCTTAGACAGTCTTTTAAAGTGTAATCTCTCCTTTAGTAATGGTATCTACTACAATTGAAAGAAGCATCTTAATTAAATACAAAAATGCTAAACCAGCAATAGACCATGTAAGTGTACCTTGTGCTCTCTTCTTTTTGTCAGGTTCTCCACCAGAAGTCATCCAAAGGTATCCCCCATATATTGTCATACCTACAGCAGCAAGCACACCAATAGGAAAGATAAAGGAAATGATTTTGCTCAATGAATCAAGTAGTACCTCTAATCTAGGGGGTTCTCCTGGAGCAACTAGCCCATCTTCCTGAGCAAAAACTGGGCTACTAAACAAAACACTTAGTATTTTCACAACAAGGTTCATACTGCTGTTTACTTAATATATGAATAAATTCTTAAAGAATTAAGCCAAGAAAGTCATTAGCAAACTTTCTGCTGGTTGAACCCCTAAGAAATTCTTTAATACAAAGTTTACAAGCATTACAGCAATGAAACAAATTGCTAAACCAATAATAGCATTTGTTAATGTCTTTGTTGCTTTCCCAACCTTCTGTTCATCACCACCTGCTGTCATATATGAATATCCACCAACAATTAACATTACAACACATATTACTGCAGCTGCACCAATCATCCAATTTAGAACATCAACAATTAACTGTTCAATAGTTTTGCTTGAATCTTCATTAAGCCCTCCAGATATAGTATCCCAAAAAGATGCAAATGTTGCAATAGGAAAGGATAACAAAGTGACTCCTGATGCTAATACTTTTGACAATTTATTTTTCATATATTAAGTATTAATAAATAAATTAATTAAGTTATTATAATATATCTTCTTAAAAAGAACAATTATCTTTATTTTGTATTAGTAACTAAAAAATTCTTTAATACAAAGTTTACCAACATTACAGCTACAAAACAAATAACTAAACCAATAATAGCATTAGTTAATGTCTTTGTTGCTTTCTGTGTTTTTTCTTCATTACCACCTGAAGTCATGTATGTAAATCCTGCAACAATTAACATAACTACACATACAACAGCAGAACCACCAATTAACCAGTTTAATACTTTAACAATTAAATCCTCAAGTGTTCCAGGAGTAGAAAGCAAACTATCAAAGATTTCATCTACCCACCCCATAGGACTTTCAGCTAAAGCTAACATAGGCATAAAAAATAATGGAATTTCTGCTAAAGCAATTTTAACTGTTTTTACAATCTTCATCGCAAATTACACTATTAATTTAGATTCTTCTTTAAATAAATACTGTATTACAGGAGTTGATTCCCCTCCACCACCAGGAGGAGGTGTAGATTCTGGTTTCAAGAAATTATCAAGAACAAAGTTAACTAATATTACTGCAATAAAACAAATAACTAAACCAATAATTGCATTTGTTAATGTCTTTGATGCATCTTTTACTTTACTTTCATCCCCACCTGCAGTCATATATGAATATCCTCCAACAATAATCATTACAACACATACTACTCCTGCAGCACCGATAATCCAGTTCAAAATAGTAACAATAAAATCACTTAAATCTCCCCCTGTCCCCTCGAACCCATCTAAAATTTCCTTAACACTTAACTGTGCGAAAGCCAAGGAAACAGAACTAAAAAGTAAAATTCCCATCGTGGTTATTTTTGATAAACTCTTTTTCACTTTTAAATATTTTTAATTTATAAAAGAAATGTATCTAATACAAATTTTATCAACATCCTTGCCAAAAATACAATACACAACCCAATTACTGTAGCTGTTAAGATATTGGTAGCCTTTTTAACATTCTCAGAATCTCCCCCTGCTGTCATATATGTAATTCCCCCATAAATGATTAAACCAACTGCAATAACAGCAGAGAAACCAACAAGAAAATTCAGCACATCAACAACAAAGCCTACTATACCTTCAACAGAAGAAAACCTCTCATTAAAAGAGGGAAAATTTATCTCCCATCCCCCTAATACAATAGGAAGGAATATCCATTTTCCTTTATCTTCTTTGTTTTTTAAATCTTTCTTTCTCATATTATTATTTATTATTCAGGTAAAAATAGATTCCCTATTAATAACAAAAGAGCCGCAGAAACTAAAATAAACACCAAACCCGTAATAGCATTTCCTATCTGCTCTCTTGCATCCTTAAGTTTATCAGGATTCCCCTGACTTGTTATCATCTTGTATGCAGCAAAAGCCATAAGAAGTGCAGCTGCAAGAACACTGAGAGGTAGTGCGATATCGATTATATCCTGCATTATAGATTCTACATTTGTCTCCCCCGGATTACTCTTTTCAATTCCACTAATAAGTTCTCCCACTTTCTCAGTAATCTGACTAGCATATATTTTAAAATTCTGTCTCATAAACATGCAATTATACTAAAAAATCTACAAATTAAAAACAATTTATAATATAGCATCCTTACATATAGATCTAAAATCACAATATTTACACTTAAAACTGCTTGGAGTTGCAGTAAATTCTCTATCTTTAATCCTCCTTACTATCTCATACACACTCTCTTTTGCCTTTTCTCTTCTCTCTTCAGAAATATCCACTTCTATCTCTACACCCTCTTCTATAAATATATACTTTGCTCTTTTAACTTTTACACCAAGACTTTGCTCTGCGAAAATACAGTACAAAGGAAGCTGTAAATCATTCTTTATATCTGCCTCGTCTTTTAAATGACCTGTTTTATAATCAATTATTTCTACCTCTGGAATATCCCCTGCTTTTACCAAATCTATTCTATCAATCTTTCCAACAAAACTTCCCTCTGGAAGATGCACTGTAAATGGCTGCTCCAACCTGTATGGGTTCTGCTCTGTACTAAAGAACTTTTTGTAATACTCTTTCATTGCTTTAATACCACTCTTTTTTCTATCCTCTTCATGCTTTTTATTTTCATATCCCTTACTTATCCAATTTTTATTAAAAATCTCTATTAACTCCTCTTCTGTTGGAGAGTCTGTAATTCCAAGTCCCTCTTTGTATCTTTGAAGAAGGGTATAGAAATCTTTAAGGGTTTTATGAATGGTAGATCCAAAAGACAAAGATGCATGCGGCAGTGTTGGTATCTGCAAAACATATGCATACTCATACTTCTTAGGACAGTCAATATATGTATCTATTTGAGAATAACTAACCTTATCTCCTACTTCCATTTTTACATTTTCAGGGACAATGTTTTCAGTATCTTCTTTATAAACATTTAAACCCTCATCTGATTTCGTAACCATTGGATTATTAAAATCTTCTGTAACATCTCTATCTAATATCTCATTTAGAAATATACTCGGTTTCTTTTTTCTTTTAGCATTTCCATAAAAATTAGCAGCAGTAAGATATAGCTTTTCCTTAGCACGAGTTGCACCTACATAGAATAATCTTCTCTCTTCTGCTAAATGCTCTTCTCTTTCATCTAAGCCAGATAATGTCTCTTTTATAAGTGCCTGAGGAATTGGAATTGTGTCTCTCCTATTTTGGGAAGGGAATCTGTCAGCTACCAGATTAACTAAAAATACAACAGGAAACTCCAAACCTTTTGCACTATGAACAGTTAAAACATTTACAGCATCATACTCACTTAAATCCATCTGATCTACCAGAGGAGAATCGCCAACTTCTATACTATAGTTTAAGAAATCAACATACTCATATACATTTGAATCAGGATTAGCACGCTCATATTCTTTAATAGTATTAAAAAATCTCGCAAGATTATTTGCTTTAAACTCTGCTAACGGTCCTTTCTCTTCAAGAAGGCTATTAATATACCCACTTTCATTTATAAAATAAAGAAGGATTTCGCCAACAGATTTTTTCTCTTTAATCATTTGAGCACATTTATCATATATTGTTAAAAATCTTTTAATACCTTCTCTTGAATTTTCTGAAAAGATCTTTTTACCTAACTCGTTGACTATAAACTCCATACTGTCCCCTATACTTACCCCAAACATACCTTCAAGCTCTTCCAAAACTGACACATGGTCCTCCCTTGCAATTCTGTTAATCTCTAGAAATTCTCTTGTAGACAAACCCCACTCTTGCATAGAAAGAACCATATACATAGACACTTCATCTGTATAATCTGTTAGGGCTTTTAAGAAAGATATAAGAACTTTAATTTCATCTCTAAAGTACAAGCCCCTTGAACCACCCAGTTTATAAGGAACACCAAAATACCTTAAGTTCTGCACAATACTATCTGCATGAGCATTTGCTCTAACCAATATTGCAATATCCGACAGTTTATATCTTCTATCAGGAACAAGCTCAAGAAACGCAGACTGTCCACTTTCATTAAACTTCTGAGTACCTCTGACAGATGTCTCGTCTGAATTCCCCGTCAATGATAATATCTCTTTTGCTATCCACTCTCCCTCTGCATCTTCACTCTCAGCAGTAATTAAATTAACAACATCATCATCAAAAGGAAATGACTCCATTGCAATTAACCTTTTATCAACCTTTTCAGTTACCTCTAATCTGTATGGATTATTATTCTTAATCAAGCCGTATGCACTATCAAGTATCTTCTGATGAGATCTGTAATTTTCTGTTAAAACAATCTTTTTTGCCTTAGGATAATACTGCTTAAATTGCAGTATGTTTGAAATAGCTGCACCTCTAAATTTATAAATAGCTTGATCATCATCACCCACAACAGTTAAATTAGGATTTACCTTTCCTACTTTATCCATATCTTTTTTAGGATCTAACCCACTTAGTATATTTACTAGTACACTCTGGGAATAGTTAGTATCTTGAAACTCATCAACAAGAATATATTTAAACTTCTCTTGGTATCTCTTTAATACATTAGGTTTTTCTCTAAAGAGCTTAATAGTAAGAAGTATTAAATCACCAAAATCAAGCATAGAGTTTTTCATCTTAAGCTTTGTATACTCATCATATACTGTCGCAAGTTCTAAAGTGTCTTCATATTCTTCTTTTTCAACAGAATCCTTCTTTGAGAGAGCTCTTGCATATTCCAAGTACTCTGCAGGAGAAACATCTTCATCTTGAAGTCTTGAAAAATGATCTAGTAGGTCACTTACAAACCTAGTAGGATTCCCATACGGTCTAAATTTTTTTAGTGAAAGATCAAAGAGATGCTTTCTTAAAAATACATATGATTGAGCAGCAGACATCAGGATGTAATCTGTATCCAAACCAATGTTATACCCTTCCTGCTTCAGTATCCTGTCACAGAAAGAATGAAATGTAGATATCCATACATCACCATACCCAATAGGCATACTCTCATCTACTCTTTGCAACATTTCATCAGCTGCCTTTTCAGTAAATGTAAGAGCAAGTATTTCATCAGGCTTAGCCCATTTACTATTAATAATATGAACTATTCTTTGTGTAATAACTGCAGTTTTCCCTGTACCTGCACCTGCAATAATTAAAAGTGCTCCTTTTTTGTACTCAACTGCCTGTTTTTGTTTTTCATTCAAGTTTAAATTCATTTTGCAAGTTCTTTTAAATGAGATATTTCCTTTTGAGCAGTATCATATTCTTTAAGTGCAGGAGTTTCAAGAAGAAATGGAGTATTATGAAATTCTTTCCTATGAAGAATCTTTTTTAAAGTAGAATCCCCTAACCTGCCGTTCCCTAAATTCGCATGTCTATCTTTGTATGAGCCTAAGGCCACCATAGAATCATTAATATGAATTGCTTTTACTCGTTCAAATCCTAAAGTTTCGCCTATCTCCTCCATTACACTATCTAAATCATTAACCCAGTCATATCCAGCAGCATATGTATGCTGTGTATCAACAACAAAACCTACTCTATTCTTTTCTTTACATCCTTCTCTCATCTCTCTAAGCTCAGTAAAACTACTCCCCAAATTACCACCAGAGCCAGCAGTAGTTTCTACTAAAAGCCATTGTTTTCCACCAACCTCATTTAATACCCAATCAATACCGTACGATATTCTTTCTAAGCTATCCTCGTAATTAAGTTCTTTTTTAGAACCAGGATGAAAACATACCCCTAAAATCTCAGCATCTAATTTCTCTTTCTTTATCATCTCGCTTACTCTATTAGCAAAATCTAAATATACAACCAATCCCATTTTTCCTAAATGAAACAGTCTTTTATCCTTTCTTGCAAGATTAGTAAGATATATACCATGTATTAAAATTTTCTTAACACCAGAGCCTTTTAGTGTTTCAACAAACTGCTTAATAACTCCCTCAGGTATAGGCTTTGTTGCCCATCTCATTGGAGGAGAAAGCATAATTTGTATGCTATTAATGTCATACAAATCTCCCTGTTTTATTGTATTTTCTATACCTCCTGCTCCAGATACATGTGCTCCTAAATACATATACTGTATTTTAAAGCAAATCTCTCTCTTTATCCACTAGGTTGTATGATATAATTTGAGGTGTCAATTGGAGAGGTGCCTGAGTGGTCGAAAGGAACTCACTGCTAACGAGTCGTAGATCTAAAAGTCTACCGAGGGTTCGAATCCCTCCCTCTCCGTTTCTTTTTCATAGATATTCCCCTATACTTTATACATGAATAAAAAGAAGAACTCTCCCATATCTTTTACCCTGCTATTTCTTCTCTCAATATCACTTACCCTACTTCTCATCTGTACTTTTTTTGTAATTGCAAAAGATAACAAGAAAACAAAGCAAGAGATTAGCAATACTCAAGATATAACACCCAAACCAACCATAGAGGATATACAAATACCCAATTTTGATATACAACCAATATACTCTGATACTGACCTTAAAAAGTTCCCTCCCGATTATGACTCAATATTAAACCTACTAAAAACCTCTCTTTCTCAACATGAAAAAACCACTCTACTTCTTTATGGTCAAGCAACAGTAAAAACAAATTACACAAACATTACTGATGCATATACATACCTAATACAAAATAATATCCCAATACTAATTCCTCAAGAATATATAAACAGCTACATGAATACAGAATTTTCTACCCTGCTTAACAATGAACAAATACCTGAAGGAATAAAGGAAGATGTAAAAAGAAAAAGTAATACATTTAGAAATGAATATGAAAAATATATATATGATCAAACAGCTCTTGCAGAAGAACTCCCCACTGCTAATCAAGGAACTACTCTAAACACAGAAATAACTTCATTAGACTTTTTAATACCCTTAGAACCACAATCAATAAATGAGGCATATTACAAATTAAAAGTTCTTAAATTCCTGAACAAAGAGAATACCTATCTAACCTCTATTTTAGACACCCTTTTAGAATACTCTTCTGATATACAAAATTCTAATACTAGAATTAAATTGTCCAACCTTTTAAACCCAATTATATTTAATAATCTAAACAACAAGACTGGAATTGTATATTGGAATATGTTTGTATTTAAAGATAAAACATATGTATATCCTATGTACATAGCACAGGAGTTTACTGTAAATGATGCCAACTTTAACGAGCCATACGATGTAGAACCTCTTGTACAAAGTAAAAAATCAGTAAGAGTTCCCATCCTTATGTACCACCATATAGACCCAATGCCAAGCAGCGGTTCAAAAAACACTCTTGGCCTTTATGTAACACCAGAAGTATTTGAAGAACAATTGGCATACTTAGTTAAAAAGAACTACAAAAGTATCACTCCACAAGAGTTGTATAACCTTCTTAAAAGTGGTAAAAACCCCTCTCAAAAGAGTGTAATGATTACATTTGATGATTCAACAAAAGGCCAATATATTAATGCATATCCACTATTAAAGAAATATGGATTTACAGCTGTTTACTTTGTCCCTTCTAAGAAGTCTTCAATAACATATGCACAGTTAAGAGAAATGGGGAAAAATGGAATGATAATAGAGTCCCACTCTGCTACACATATAGACTTAGTAAAAGAAGATGATGAACAGAGACTATACTCCGAAATTGTAGAAAGCAGATATTCACTTCAAAGCGGTACAGGACAGGATGTCATATTTATCTCTTACCCAGGCTGTGTTGCAGATTCACAGGTATATCCCTATGTTATACAAGCAGGATATCTTCTTGGGGGAAGCTGCGGCAAATCAATAGATCATTACTTTCGTAATCGACTATCTTTATCAAGAGTTCATGTATTTAATAGCTTAGATAACCTAAAAGACATACTATCAGGGAAACCTTAATCTCTTTCAATAAACTCCTTGTATTTTTATAGTAGATAACATAACATTTTACATATGGAAGAGCAGAAAAAGAATTTTACACAAGGTTTACTCATCACTTTTGGAGTAATAATCTTAGGCCTTGTTAGCTACATCTACTACTACTCACATATACTCCCTCAAAGATCTGCTCCTAGATGTGAGTACAAAGGATGGGCATATGCAGATAAAGAAATATTTGATATGGGAGATGATTGTAATATGTGTTTTTGTAGTGATGGGGAAGTAATTTGTTCAAACAAAAATTGCAGTAATTTAAATCAAGAAATTGTACAAATATCTACAGACAAAAAAGGATATAAACAGGGAGAAAATATAGATATTACAATATTAAATAACACAACATCCCCTGTCTACTATTACATTCAAGACAACTCTTTTTGGAAAGTTGAAAAACAAGAAAATGAAGATTGGATAAACATCAAAGATGTCCCCTCTATTAAAAATTCAGGGGTTATTATTAATAACGATAAAATAAAAGCAGGAGACTCATGTACTCTCATATCACAACAACAAACAGGGTTAAACGAATTAAAACAAGGACAAGGCATAGAATCAAAATGGGTACAGTTTCTATGTACTCCAAAAGAAAATTTAACAACAGGAACAGTACAATATCTTCCTGCTGGACAGTATAGATTTGTCTTTACATATGGCAATTTAACAGAAGGCAAACCAGATGTGTTATCAGATGTAAAAACAGTATATTCAGATACATTCACCATTAAATAACCATATGTTTTTGTTATTCTTGCATTCTTTATCCTTAACTGATATCTTTTTGTATTTATTTTTATCTTCTTAACCCTTATGAATATACAATTAAAAGATTTCTTAGAAATACCATATACAGAATTAGAAAGATTAAACCTTGAAAGCAAAAAACAAAGAATTGAAAACTTTGGAAAGAGTAATGAAAAATTAAAAGAATATTACATACAATACCTTCAAAAAGAAACAAGGATAAAAGCAGTAACAGTAAGCTTTACAGACATTGAAGGAAAATTCCATATGCTTGATTATGATAAAGATTACATTCTAGAAGCTGATGACAACCTTACATTTGATGGTTCTTCTGTAAAAGGCTTTACACATGTAGCAGAATCTGATTTAAGACTTAAATTAGACTGGAGTTCTTTTTACTGGCTTCCAAGCGATATCTTTGGACCAGGAAAAGTAATGATATTTGCAGAAGTGTATACATCAGAAGGCAAACCTCATCCTTCAGACTTCAGATCAAGGTTGAGAGAATATACAAGAAAGCTGTATGAAAGCAACAAATATCTGGTAATGGCTGCAAATGAAATAGAGGGAATACTTGTACAAGGCTTAGATGCAGAGATTAATTTTAATGAAATAGAAGGCTTTAAACTTGCATCAAGCGGTGGATATTATCACTCTCTTCCACTAGATAACCTAAGAGTATTTATAGATTCAACAGCAGAAGCTCACAGGGCATTAGGATTTGAAAATGAAAAAGATCATCCCGAGGTTGCACCTTCCCAGTTTGAATTAAACTACAAACC
>ERZ1026792.302-NODE-302-length-44675-cov-4.887335_pt1 | contig 44675 bp, 34 predicted proteins | sample MGYA00520884_ERZ1026792 | MGnify/ENA primary metagenome ERZ1026792 (study PRJEB33270, sample SAMEA104284473) | anaerobic digester metagenome | biome: Anaerobic digester microbiome; feature: mesophilic sludge digester; material: Anaerobic digester biomass | place... | reverse complement strand
GAAAGCTTTTTATCTGTAACAAATATGTATGGATTATCCATTACAGCCTCAAGTGTTTCTGGGTCTGTTACAAAGTATGCACTAACATACCCCTGATCAAACTGCATACCTTCTGTATATTCAACTTCATCATCAAAACCTTTTGCTTCTTCTACAGTAATCACTCCATCTTTCCCTATCTTCTCAAATACTTTACCAATCATATCTCCAAGCTCTTTATCATTATTTGAAGATATTGTAGCAACTTGAGAAATCTCTTCCTGTGTTTTTATCTTTTTAGAAGATTTAACTAACTCCTCTACAACAATATCTACAGCTTTATCTAACCCTCTTTTAAGAGAGATAGGGTTGGCACCTGCAGTAACATTTTTAAAACCTGCATTAGCAATAGCTTGAGCCAAAACAGTTACTGTAGTAGTTCCATCACCTGCAGTATCATTTACCTTTCTTGCAGCCTCTTTAAGCATCTCTACACCTACATTCTTAAAAGGGTCTTTCTCTTCAATCTCTTTTGCTACAGTTACTCCATCTTTAGTGACAACTTGAGAACCAAAAGATTTTGCCAATGCAACATTTCTCCCTCTAGGACCAAGTGTCGTTTTAACAGCATCAGCAATTATATCAACACCTGCTTTAAGTGCTCTTCTAGCTTCTTCTCCATATATTATTTCTTTTGCCATATTATTTAAGAATTACAAATTATCTAGTTATTTAGCAATAGCTAAAATATCATCAGTATCAAGTATGTACCACTCTTTTCCATCAATCTCTATCTCTTCAGGAGCATATTTCTTAAAGTAGACCATATCTCCTACCTTAACATCAAATTTAAGAAGATTCCCTTTAGAATCTTTACCTTTACCAAGTGCTACAACCTTACCATATGAAGGTTTCTTCTCATCAGAAGCATTTGGGGGTATAACTAAACCGCCAGGAGTCTTTTCTTGAATCTCTTGTGGTTCAATCAACACTCTGCTACCTAATGGTTGAATCTTTATATTTTCTGCCATATTAATTAATTAAAACAAATTAAATTAGCAATTTACAAGCAAGACTGCTAAGTATTTTAATCAGCAGTAAGCCAAATGTCAATATCTTGAACCTTTTAAGATTACAAAATCACCAAGAAGCTCAATATTTTCTATATATCTTCCTACAAGACCATTCTCATTTAATGTAACTACTGCCTCCCCTATACCTTTATTAATCTTTGAAGATATATCTGATATATCACTTATATCAAAAGGACCTACTTTGACATCAGTTGTATACAGCTGAGCACTCTGTACATTATCTTTGTTTATATCTACAGATACCCAAACAGAAAACCTTTTATATCTTAAATCAATGTATATCACCCACCTTGATTCACTTGGCTGTATATATATTCTTTCAACATTTATATTCTCACCAAAATATGAATCTAATGTATTGTAGATTACAGAACCTATCTCAGTAACATTTAGCTCTAAAGACCTTACATCATCAGTTGATAGTGCGAACTCTGCTATTTTCCCTCCTAGGTCTATACTTTCTGCACTAGTTTGATTAATTACATAGGCTGTATTAATACCTTTTTCAAATTCTTTTTCCCAGTTCATATATCTTAAACTAATATATCCTACAAACAATAAAAGAAAGATTATTAGTAAAAGAAAAAGTGTTAAAACGGTGTGAAAAAACTTTTTCATACATTAATTCTTTAAATTATTCCCATTTCCATTCCCATTTTTATTCAAGTTTTTAATTCTGTTCCATATTCTTTTAATCAAATCTACCGCCATATCGTATTCTCTAGGAGAAAATATCTTTGAACCCAAAAGATACAAAAGTAAACCACCAAGTGAGGTAATTATGAAGAGGATAATAACATATACAGTTCTTGAAGTATCTAATCTAAAATCAAACAACTTAAACAGAAAGTACATACCAGTTATCATAATTAAGGTATTAACAATCTTTTTTAAAATTGGGCTTACAGTTTCCTTCCATGTTATAACTTTTTTAGTACTATTTAACATTAAAGAAGAAATTATAACCTGGAATAAATATGAAAGACTTAAACTCAATGCCAAACCTCCAACTGCATAGTTAGAGGTTCCTCTTGTAGTCATCCACTTTATAGTATCTTTAAAGAATGAATGAATTACAGGCATAACTCCTTCCCCATTAGCTTGAGATATTTGTATCCATATCTGTTCAACTATTGGTCTCCAGTCATAATAATGGCTAAAGAAATTTGTAAGATAGTAAGCACCAAGTAAATTAATTACAACTCCTAAGAATATTGATATTAATGGCTTCCATGTATTTTTTAAAGCATAAAAAGCTCTTAACAAAATCAACTCAATTGTCTGTCCTATGATAGAACCTGTTAAAAGTGCAAGAGACCAAGAGGTAAGTATAGTATCCTGCCAGTCAAAAGCTCCTGTACCATATACAAGACGAACAATAGGAAGTCTAAGTACCAAAAGTACTGCTACAATTGGAAAAACAAGATACAAAGAAAGCTGAATAGAATCATTGAGTACCTTTTTAAAACTTACTTCATCCTTTTTATTACTAAATTTCGCTAAATCAGGAAGTGTAACTTGAGCAACAGCTCCACCAACTATACTAATAGGAAAGAAATGAAGACTGTTTGCAAATTTATATGCACTCAGTGCTCCTGCTGTAAGAGTAAAACTAATTATTGTGTTTACTACAGTACTAATCTGCTCACCTAACACTCCTAACATTCTTGGTATTGCGAGATGAAATGCTTTTGATATTTCCTTCTTTTGTTGCTGCTCATCAATTTCTACTTCATTTTCATTACCATCCTCTTTATAAAACCTCTTTAGTGTTGGTATTTGAACTGCAAGATGAATAACTGATCCTATAACAGCTGATATTGCTATTGCTGTAACATCCATCTTAAAAATACCAACAAGAATATATGTACCAAATATCATTGCAAGGTCATAAAAAAGAGGTGCCAGTGATGTAACAAAAAACTGTTTTCTTACTTGTAGATATGAAGTTACAAATGCACTTATGCTTAAAAATAGTGGAGAGAGTAAACCTATTCTAAATAACCTAAGAAAAAGAGGATAATCTGCTTGAGTCATTCTAAACCCAATATTTAATATTGTAGAGGCACTCTCACTATTAATTATCCATTCTGTAATGGTAGGTGCAAGTATAAATGCTATTAAAACAAACAAGAAACAAAGAAGAAAGAAATACATTGTAATCTTTTTAAATAACTCATTAAGACTTTTCTTTCCTCTGTCATACAGTTGATCTGTTAATATGGGAATAATAGCTGCATTAACAGAACCTGCAACAAGAACCATAAATATCATATCTGGAATAGTAAATGATGCCCAAAAGATATCTAATTCATGAGATGCTCCAAATAGTTGTGCAAATACTCTAAGCTTCCAAAACCCAAGTATTTTGGTTATCAAGAGCATTATCATAATAACGATTACACTATTCTTCTTTTTAAATTCTTTCATAAGTGATAGTTGGTTTAAGCTTTAATATAATAATTGAAAAGCTTTTAATTTTCAAATCTTTTTAACATTTTAGTATTAAAATATTTTTATGCTACTAATAAATAATATCTTTCCTAAACAGTGTGTTTTCTGCTCTAGGGTTGGAGAAGATATATGTAATAACTGCTTAAAAAAGATACCACACTCTCTTCCTCGGTGTCCTATATGTCAGAAATTAAACAATGGCTATTATACACATAAAAAGTGTAGCAGCAAACCAATCCAATGTTTTACAGGATGGAACATATCTAGGGAACAAGAGATTAAGCTAAAACAAAAAGCATCTAAAGGAATAGCTTCTATATATAAATACATGCTTATGAGAGAAATATCATATCTACAAATTGAGGAAATTATCAAGAGCTCTTTTATACTCCCAATCTACTCAGAAGACCATACTATCTACACTCTTAATAATACACTTAGTAAAGAGTTAAAGAGTCGTGGAAAGAAGCAGTATATGCTGTTTGTAGGATTGAGTATAGAGAATATAGATTGGGTAATTAAAGAAACAAAGATTACCCCAAAATATACAGAGATAAAAGTATTAACTTTATTTAATACTTTTACTCATTAGGTTGTTCTTCTTCTTTTTCTGTTGTTTCTTGTTCAGCAGACTTTTCTTCTTCTACTTTTTCTGTTGGTTCTTGTTCAGTAGATTTCTCTTTCTCTGTATCTTCTTCATTCGCACCAAGCTGCTCCAGAGAATTAACCACACCTTTGTATGTATCACTATCTTCCAGTTTATTGTTTTCAAGTATCTGTTTTGCTGCTTTTAAGTAAGTAATTGCATTCTCTGTATCTTTCTTCTCATTAAAAATACTGGCAGAAAGAATTAAGGATTGTACATGACTTCCATTTATAGTTAAAACCCTATTAAACATAGCAAGGGCATTATCATAATCCTCTTTAACCATATATATTTGGCCTGCTTTATAGTAAGAATCATAATCTAAAGGATTAATACTAACACAAGTATTCAGAGCTCCTAAGGCATCTTGTGTATAATCAGAATACCCTGCACCAATTAACCCTATATACACCGATGCTCTTGTATTCCAGTTAGAATATGTAAGCGGAGAAGTATCTATTGCCCTCTTAGACAAATCTACTGCAGTATTCTTCCATGTTGTTATATTAGATAATAAAGCCTCTTTTTCAGTTTCCTTAGCATCTTTGTATTTCTCACTTAACAGATTTATAACATCAATAGAAACTAAACTTGCTCTTCTATTTGAATACGGATCAGTAGAATCATATCTAAGTGCTTTATCATAATATCCTGCCATCCTATTTAAGAATTCTTCTCTTACCTCTATTGAAACATTTTCTTCCTGATGTTCTCTTCCCGTTTCTATACCGTATGCTTCCGCTCTAACAACATATGCACCATTAAGAACCTTTAAGGTAAGTAATACTACAATAGCTACTGTAGCAATAGTAAACAATGCAGTTAAAAATCCATTTACTCCATTCATTGTCTTACGGATATCCTTATTAACCGTCCCTGTATTAACTGCCCAGAACTTAAGCAGAAACTCTTCGCTATTTCCTTCAAGGTTATACAAAGCTACCAAAAGAAGTGCTGATACAAAAAGCATAAAGAATGTCAAAAATGAAAAAGGCATAAAGAAAGAACCAAAAAGAATAAATATATGAGTTAATCCTAAAAGAAGAATATCCGAACTTCCTTTTGTACTATCACTAGATATTTGTTTTATTAACAATTTCAAAGAAACAACAATTAACAATACCAATGCCATGACACCAAGAAGACCTCTATTCGCGAGTGTAGTAAGCAATTCATTAGAACCAACTATAAAGGTTGTATTACCAAGCATTATTGTAGAATCTGCAGCAGGTTTATACAAATTATATGCTACACCAAAAGAATCATTCCCAAAACCAATAATTCCTCTTGAAAAATTATCAACTATGGAAGAGCTTGCTACTCTCCATGATATGTCTGATCCAAGCCTTATTGGAGTAACAGCCTCATATGATTCTCCAAGTACAGATTTTGTAAAAGATTTGTATTGAAACCCAACACTAAAGCCAAATGAAAGAACAGCAAATATTATTACAATAATTGGGAGCGATCTAAGCTCTTTCCCTAATTTATTCCATATTAAGACACAAACTAAAATTGTAAATACAAAGAAGAGAACAGGAACTAAAATACCTTGACTTACAGAAAACAGTGGAAGGGAGATAAAGGATATAGCTAGGGCTACAATTGGGAATATAATGCTCTGATACTTTTCTTCTTTAAATGAGTTAATAAGGAGAAAAAGATTAAGAAATACAGAAACTCCACATATGAGCATAATCTCTTGGAATGAAAATGTAAGAGGTAATCCAACAACAAAAAATTCTTTTACATAAGGTATCCAGCTAAATATATTAACTTTTAAAACAGAAAGCATACTTAGAAGAATAAGAATGAACAAACCAAAAGATAATGAAGATACAGCTCTAACTATATCTTTTCTCCTTCGCAGAAACCCTCTTGAAAGGAAAAATAAGAAGAAAAGAAATATTATTACAAAAAGTCCACTACCCATTCTCCCATCATATCCCCAGAAAGCCATCCATCTATCTCTTGCAAAAATAGTAGAAAGTAGAAATGAAAAGAAAAATAAAAGAAATGCTTTATCTAATGGAGATTTAATAATGGAGACCTTCCCATCCCATATCCATTTAACTATTTCAAGTAAGATTAAAATTGAAGATAGTACGATAAACAAAATACTCTTAATCTTCTCTGTTGAATCATATGGAAGTGGTATAACAAACCAAGGAATAATAAACATGATTAAATTAAAAATTATTCTTTGTACTTTTGATATCTTCTCAAATTTATCAGGAAGTACCTGTGTAGATTGGTTTTTTTCTTCTAACATTTTAGGCAGTAATTAAAATTATCTTACTATAAGAAATATGTTAGCAGAAAATAAAGGGGGATTAAAGTCCCCCTTCATTATTCATCGTTTTAATCCTCAACAACCTCTCCCTCTTTTACCTCATCTTCTTTCTTGTCAGACTTATTTTCATCATCATCTTCTTTACTTTCTTCTTTCTTCTCAGAAGATTCTTTAGAAGCCTTTTCATACATTTTCTTACTTACTTCTTGCATTCTTTCAGTAAGTTTTTCTACCTTCTTTTCAAGCTCTTCCTCATCGAAATCTTCTTTTTCAATTATTTCTTTTATCTCCTTAACACCTTCTTCAAGATCTTTTTTATCACTATCCTCTATTTTATCTCCACTATCTTTAAGAAGTCTTTCAATACTAAAGCAGAGTGAATCAGCATTATTCCTCTTTTCAGCTCTCTCTTTCTTCTTCTTATCTTCTTCTGCATGCTTTGCTGCTTCCTCTACCATCTTTTGTATTTCATCTTCTTTAAGACCTGTTGATGCGGTAATAGTAATCTTTTGTTCTTTGTTTGTAGCTAAGTCCTTAGCACTTACATTTAAGATACCATTAGCATCAATTGCAAAAGTAACCTCAATCTGAGGAACTCCTCTTGGTGCAGGAGGAATACCATCAAGAATAAATCTGCCTAATGTTTTGTTATCTTCTGCCATTTCTCTTTCACCCTGAAGTACATGAATCTCTACTGCAGGCTGGTTATCTGCAGCAGTTGTAAATATTTGTTTCTTCTCAACAGGGATTGTTGTGTTCCTTTCAATAAGCTTTGTCATAACACCTCCTAATGTTTCCAAACCAAGAGAAAGAGGTGTAACATCAAGAAGTGTAATATCTTTTACCTCTCCACCAAGAACACCTCCCTGAATAGCTGCCCCTATCGCTACTACCTCATCAGGATTTACACCTTTATTAGGTTCTTTTCCAAATATCTCTTTTACCTTCTTTACAACAGCAGGCATTCTTGTCATTCCCCCTACCAGTATTACCTCATCTATATCAGAAGCAGTAAGTTTTGCATCTTTAAGTGCTTTCTCACAAGGTTTAACAGTTCTCTCTATTAAATCAGCAGTTAATTTCTCAAGATCTGCTCTTGTCATCTTAACCTTAAGATGCTTAGGTCCTGCGGAGGTAGCAGTAATGTATGGAATATTAATTTCAGTCTCTTCAGATGTTGATAACTCTATCTTAGCTTTCTCTGCTGCTTCTTTAAGTCTTTGAAGTGCAGTTCTATCTTCTTTAAGGTCTACACCTTCGTTATCCTTAAAGTCTTTAACTAATTTATCAATAATCTTTTGATCAAAATCATCACCACCAAGATGTGTATCTCCATTTGTAGAGAGAACTTCAAATACTCCATCACCAATCTCAAGTATTGAAATATCAAATGTACCACCCCCAAGGTCAAATATTGCAATCTGTTCATCTTTTCTATTATCCAATCCATATGCAAGTGCAGCAGCTGTAGGTTCATTTACAATTCTTTTAACATCAAAACCTGCAATCTTACCAGCATCTTTTGTTGCTTGTCTTTGAGAGTCATCAAAATATGCAGGAACGGTAATCACAGCCTCTGTTACCTTTTCACCTAAGAACTCTTCTGCATCTTCTTTCATTTTGCCCAATATCTTTGCAGATATCTCCTGAGGAGTGTACCATTTATCTCCCATCTTTACTTCAACACCACCACTTTTTGATTCTCTCATCTTAAATGGCAGAAGCTCTTTATCTCTTTGTACTTCTGGATCATTCCAAGACCTACCAATAAGTCTTTTAACAGAGTAAATTGTCCCTTCAGGATTTGTTATTGCCTGATTCTTTGCAGGAGCACCAACTAAAATTTCTCCCTTATCATCAACAGCAACAACAGAAGGTGTCAATCTTCCCCCTTGTGCATTTGGTATTATGTTTGGTTTACCACCTGACATATATGCCATTGCACTATTTGTAGTACCTAAGTCTATTCCTATAATTTTTCCCATATTTAAAGTAATAAAAATTTAACTATTTGCTTTTTTCTTTAGTAACAACCACTTTTGATGGTCGTACAACAATATCATCTAACATATATCCGGGTAAAATGACATCATAAATAGCACCCGGAGTATCTCCATCTACAGTACTTAAAGCTTCGTGCTGAGATGGATCAAATTTCGTACCCTTTTGTGGTACAAATTTCTTTAACCCTATCTCTTCTAAACTCTTTTCTAAATTGTTAAATATCTCTACAACACCATTTGCCCAAGCCAATGCCTTTTCATCAAACTTAATATCCCCTTTTGTTTTAATAGCCATTGTTAAAGCATCAATAACTGGTATAAGCTTTTCAGCCAATGATTTTCTAGATTGTAAATACAGAAATCCCAATCGTTTATCTGTATTAGCTTCTAAATTCTGGTAATCTGCTAGTGCCTTTTTAAGTTGATTAATGATAACCAACTTCTCATCTTCAACCTTATCAATAGTAAGAGCAAGTTCTTTTATCTTCTCCCTTAACTCCTCTTCTTTTTTAGACGTATTTTGTTTTTTAACACTTTGTGTTTTTTTATCTTCTTTCATATACATACAGAGTTATTTTAATTCCAGCCTCTCATAATATTACGCATAGAGTTCTGAACCTCTCGAAGAGCAGGGACACTCTTTGCATAATCCATTCTTTTTGACCCTATCACACCAACATATGAATCTCTCGCATCCCAAAACGGCATCTTAGTAAATGCAAGGGCACACTCCTCTAATCCTTTTATCCCCGATTCCTCTCCAATTATTAAAGATACACCAGAGCCTCCATACTTCTTAACTAAATTGTTTAAAAAACTCTCATCTTCAAGTATATTTATTACCCTTTGCAGTTTATCAGTATCTCTAAGCTCTTCATATTTAAACAGCTGGGAAACACCCCAATATCTTAAAATCTCATCAATTATTACAAAAGATGCAGACTCTGTCTCATCAGAAACTACAGTTAATATCGAATCTACAATGGTATTCTTTGAAAATCTTTCTCTAAATATTCCCCTCCTGATTTCTACTGTAATCATAGGATTAAGAGAACAGTTTCCAAGAATATCCCTTACATACAACCTTAAAGCTTGATCTGTAGGATGTCTTCCTGAAGATGTATGACTCTTCTCAAGTAATCCTTGATCCATAAGCTTGACCATTTCATTTCTGATAGTTGCAGAGCTCACACCTAAATCATATTTTTCTAAAAGAGCAATTGAACCAACTTCATCTGCACTTTCCATAAACTCTTTAATTATCGCTATTAATATCTCTTTTTGTCTTTCAGTTATATTTTCCATATTAGCACTCTTACAGCTTACCTGCTAAGAGTATATTGGGAAATTCTGAATTCGTCAAGAGTAAGATGTATAAAATTGCAAAATATATATTTCTTTGATATACTTTCACTCGTTATGGAAAAACTTCAATTAGAAAAAAGAGAAATTACAGGTAAAAAGGTTAAGCATTTAAGACAGAAAGGACTAACCCCTGCTGTAGTATATGATTCTCAGGGGCAATCTATAAATGTTACTATGAGTAGTTCAGATGCACAGTGGCTCTACAAAAACACTACATCCACTACTATACTTGACACACAGCTTGAGAAAGAGAGTTTTAAGGCACTTGTTAAAGAGTTTAGTATTAATCCAGTAACTGATGAGATAAATCATGTATCATTATTTAGAATAGATGAAAATGTACCAATGGTGTTTACAATACCATTTAAGATTGTTGGTATATCACCTGCAGTTAAAAATAATATTGGTGTATTAGTAGAGGTCTTAGATAGTATTGATGTAAAGTGTAAAATGGCAGATTTAGTACCTTACATTGAAATAGATATATCAAATTTAGAAAATGTAGGACAAACTATAGCTGTTGATGATATTAAGCTTCCAAAAGGAATGTCACTTATAAATGATGAACAAGCAAAGGCTGCTATTGTTACAATAACTGAACCTCAAAAGGTTGAAGAAGTACAGCCTACTGTAACAGAAGAAGCAGTTGAGGAAGAAGTAACAGAGGGCGAAGAGGGTGCAGAAACCACACAAGAAGAACAAACAGCTGGTGAAAATAAATAAAAGGTATGAAAATTCCACTATTTTCCTGTATAATCAACCATGATTTCTATTATCATTACATCATGGAAAGAACCTAAGACTATTGGTAAATGTATAGAGTGTATAGTAGATAGGAAATATTCTGGACTAAATGAGGATTTTGAAGTAATACAAGTATCTCCAGACAAAGAAACATTAGAAGCAGGACTATATACAGCAAAGAAACTTCACCTAAACAACAAAGAGTTCATACAAATTCAAGACCCTAGAAAGGGTAAGCCATCTGCATTAAAGCTTGCATTTAAAAAAGCAAGGGGAGATATATGGATTCTTACAGATGGTGATACATATTTTGAAAAGAATGCAGTTAAATATTTAATTGAACCATTCAAAAACAGTAAGGTCGGAGGAGTAAGTGGAAGACCTGTAGCAATGAATAAAAAAAACAGTATGTTCGGATACTGGGGACATCTTCTTTCTGATGCTGCACATCATAGAAGAATAATAACTATGAATAAAAAAGAAAGTAATTACTATCTTAGTAATCAAGAATTTTTCCCTATGAGTGGATATATTATGGCAGTAAGGAATTTTAATTTTGATATTCCTCCTAATGTGCTATCTGATGATGCATATTTATCATATTCTATAAGAAATATTGGAAAGGAAATAGCATATGCTCCTTTAGCAAAATGTTATGTAAAGTATCCAACAAATTTAAAAGATTACTACAAGCAAAAGGTTAGATCCTTAGGAGGATTTATACAGTTAAAAGAGTTTGGGGTTTTTCAAAAAGATAAACAGAGTAGAAGTTTTCTCATTGAATTAAAATATGCTTCTTTTGTCTTAAAATATGCAACAAACCTTAAAGAGTTTATATGGTCATTAACATTGTTTCCTGTAAGATTAATAACATGGATAAAGATATTTTGGGAAAGAGTCATACTTAAAAAAGATATGCCTAAGACAGGTTGGGAAAGAATTCAAAGTACAAAATAATTACCATCTGAAATGAGCAAATGCTTTATTAGCCTCTGCCATTCTCTCTACATCATTCTTTTTCTTTACTGCATCACCCTCACCTTTGAAAGCACTTACCATCTCTTCTTCAAGAAGTTTATCAAATGATTTACCTGATTTTGACCTTGATACATCAACAAGCCACCTTACTGCTAATGTCTCCTGTCTTCTAGGAGTTACAGGAACAGGTACTTGATAGTTTGCTCCACCAACTCTTCTTGATTTAACCTCAAGAGCTGGTCTCACATTATCTACAGCAGTATGTACAAATTCTATTACAGGAGTATTTACCTTCTGTGCACCCGATTCTATAGCAGTATATACAAGCTCCTGTGCTAATGATTTCTTTCCATCAAGCATAACTTTGTTTATTAATCTTCCAATTACTTCATCATTATACTTTTTATCTTTTACTATAGCTCTTTTTTTAGCTCTTTTTCCTCTCATTTATCTATATTAAAATATTATTCATTTGAAGACTTCTTTACACCATATTTAGACCTTGCCTTCTTTCTTCCCTTAACTCCCGCTGTATCATATCTTCCCCTTACAACAACATATTTAACACCAGGTAAGTCCCTCTTCCTTCCTGCTTTAACCATAACAACAGAGTGCTCCTGAAGATTATGACCTTCTCCAGGAATATATGCAGTAACCTCCATACCATTTGAAAGTCTTACCCTTGCAACTTTACGAAGTGCAGAGTTAGGTTTTTTAGGTGTCATTGTTTTAACCTGAAGACATACTGCTCTTTTAAAAGGATTATTAGCTCTCTTATACCTGTTTTTTAAAGGGTTATAATCTGTTGCCAATGCAATATGCTTGGTTTTCGTACTCTTTGATTTTCTAGGTTTTCTTACTAACTGATTAATAGTCGGCATGAGTTGTATTATACAATAAAATCAATTAAATTTTAACTTCCTCTAAACTATAAATATCTTTTATCTCAGCTTCCTGCCCTGATGGTATTCTTCTTCCAATAATCACATTCTCTTTCATTCCTCTTAAATAGTCTGTCTTACCAAGTATTGCAGTATTTGTTAAAACTCTAACCTGCTCTTGGAATGACATAGCAGAAAGGAAGCTCTCAGTATACAATGCAGATGTTTTAATGCCAAGTAGTTTTGGTGATATTAAAACTTTTCTCTTGTTCTCTTTCAAAAGTAATTCATTTTTTACATCGGTAATAAATCTATTAACCATTGAACCAACTAAATAATTAGTATCTCCTGAATCTAATACTCTCCCTAGTCTTGCCATCTGTCTAATAACAACCTCTAAATGAATATCATCAATAGGAACTGCCTGCTCATTAAATACCTTCTGAACTTGATCCAATATATATTTTTGAGCAACAAGTAATCCAGCAACATCGGCGAGTTTCTTAGGATCTACAGAGCCTGCTACTAATTGTGTCCCTGCCTTAATTTCATCTCCTTCTGCAACAAGTATTTCTACATTAGGAAGCACAGAAACAGTCTCCTCTGCCTTTATACTTCCAGAAAGTGTAAGAATTCCTCCCTCTATTTTCACAACCCCACTAAATGGAGATTGCTTCTCAGCTCCATCAGAATCAACATAAAGGGTCTGACCTGCTTTTACCTGTTGACCATCTGAAACAAGAACACTCTTTGCATCAGAAATTACAATATCTTTAACAACATTTTTCTCACCGATAATTGTAATAACTGCTGAATCATCTTCTGCTCTATCAATATGAACTTTTCCATTTACTGTTGCAATATCAGCCTCTGCCTTGGGAGTTCTAGCTTCAAAAAGCTCTTCTACTCTTGGAAGTCCTTGTACAATATCAGTTGTCTGAACACCTCCCTTATGAAATGTCTGCATAGTCATCTGAGTACTTGGTTCTCCAATTGATTGTGCAGCTATAACACCAACAGCTTTACCCATTTCAATCTCCATACCATTTTCTATATTTAATCCATAACATTTCTTACAAATACCAAGAGGAGCTTTACAAAGTATAGGGGTTCTAACATATATCTCCTCTATACCCTCACTTATAATTTTATCAACAATCTCTCTTGTAATACTCTCATTCTTCTTTACAATTACTTCTCCCTTAGAATCAACAACATCCTGAGCAACAACTCTTCCAAATATCCTTTTATCAAAACTCATTCTTCTATCATCACCCTTTCTCATGACAAGACCTTCACCTTCATATCCACAATCTTCCATTCTTATAATTACCTCATGTGCTACATCAACAAGCTTTCTAGTTAAATACCCAGAAGATGAGGTTCTTAATGATCTATCAGCAATACCTTTTCTTCCACCATTAGCTGCAACAAAATACTCAAAAGCATTAAGCCCGTCTCTATAATTTCCTTTAATTGGAAGTGGAATAGAGTTTCCTCTAGAATCTTTAACAATTCCTTTAATAGTAAGAACCTGTCTTGCTTGAATCTTTCCTCCATTAGCTTTTGATTCTACCATCTCATATATTGGATTATTTTTATCAAGCTTTTCCCATGCTTCATCAGCAATTTTAGTCGCGAAATCATTCCACATTTCAGTAGAAATCTTTACTTTTTCTTTCTCTGTAATTAATCCCTGTAGATAATTTTCTTGGAGTTGAAGATCTTTTTCCTCTATTTCCTTAATTCTTGATTTAATATCAAAATCAACATTACAATCCTTCATACCAAAGGAAAAACCTAAATCTGTTGCATATTTAAAACCCATATCTTTAAGATTATCCAAAAGCTCTACAACTACATCTTGTGAATACTTGTCCTTTATATCATCAATTATTGCTGATACTGTTCCTCCACTAACCCTTTCATTAATAAACCTATACCCCTGTGGCATTATACTGTTAAATATACATCTGCCTACAGAAGTACTTATAACCTCATCATTTATCCTTACTAGGATTTCATCATTAATACCTATAATATCCTCTTCATATGCTCTAATTGCTAGAGCTGTAGATGCAAAAATCTTTGGTTTTTCAACTTCATTTTTGTCAGTCATAAGATAGTAACCAAGAAGCATATCTTTTGATGGAGTTGCTAAAACTTCACCATTTGAAATATTAACAATGTTCTTAGAGGCCATAATCTTTTCTTTTCCTTCTCTCAATGCCTCATCAGTTAAAAGAAGATGTACTGACATCTGATCCCCATCAAAGTCTGCATTAAATGCTTTACATACCAATGGGTGCAATCTTATTGCCTCTCCTTCAACTAATTTAGGATAGAATGCTTGAATACTATATTTATGAAGTGTAGGAGCACGATTAAGTAATACAGGTTTACCCTCAATAACTTTCTCTAAGATATCCCAAATCATACTGTCTTCCTCTTCAACTAAATCTCTTGCTACTCTTACATTAGGTGCAATTTCCTTATCTAAAAGCTCATGTATAACAAAAGGTTTAAACATCTCAAGAAGAACAGATTTAGGAACACCGCATTGATCTAATTTAAGACTTGGGTCTCCAACAATCACTGCACGACCAGAATAATCAACTCTCTTTCCTAGAAGATTCTTTCTAAATATACCTTTCTTCCCCCTTAAATCATCAGTAAGAGACTGATATGGGAGTCTCTTGCTATTCATCATAGGCTTAGATGGTCTATGTGAATTGTCAATTACAGCATCAACAGCTTCCTGAAGCATTCTCTTTTCATTTCGAAGTATTACATCAGGTGCCCCTATTTCCATAAGCCTCTTTAAACGATTATTTCTATTAATAACTCTTCTGTATAAATCATTAAGGTCAGATGTTGCAAACTTTCCTCCAGGAAGAGGAATAATAGGTCTTAAATCAGGTGGAAGAACAGGAAGAACATCTATTACCATCCAGCTTGGGTCTAATTTGTTTTGCTGGAAACCTTCAAGATATTGTATTCTCCTTATAGTTATAAGTTTCTTCTCCCCTTTCTCTTTTTTCATTCTTTTTCTTAAATTTTCAAGCTCTTCATCAATATTTAAATTCTCCAATAGTTTTTTAATTGCTTCTGCACCCATCATTGCATTGAAGAAAAGAAGCCCTCTATCTTCCAAATCAATATATTCATCTTCAGAAAGAACAGAACCTACTTCTACTTTTTCAATTATCTGCTGAAGTTTAGAGTAAAAGTTCTCTATTTCTTCTTCTCTCTCAGCAAAATCTCTCCTTACCTTAGCAACTGCTTGTCTCTTTTTATGCTCTAACTGATCTATCTTAAAATCATTTTTATCTTTCTCTTTCTTTGCAGCCTTAATATCTTCATCATATACAGCCTCAGTCTCTTTTAACTCTTCTTCAAGTTCATCTTTAAGACTATTCAATTCATCTTTTTTAATAGCCTCTAACTTTGAAAGCATATCCTTTCTCTTCTCACTTTCTATTTCCACAACCATATATCTGGTGTAATAGATGACAGAAAGAAGCTTTTTATGAGACATGTCTAAAACTATAGACATTTTGTTAGGTATTCCATAAGCAAACCATACATGAGCGACAGGTACAGCTAAATTAATATGCCCCATTCTTTCTCTTCTCACATCTTTAGTTGTAACCTCAACACCACATTTATCACATACTATTCCCTTATATCTAATCTTTTTATACTTACCACAGTAACATTCGTAGTTCTTTGTAGGTCCAAATATCTTTTCACAGAAAAGACCATCTGGTTCAGCCCTGAATGTTCTGTAGTTTATCGTTTCTGCTTTTGTAACTTCCCCATATGACCAGTCAAGTATCTGTTCTGGTGATGCAAGGGTTAACCTTAATGCATCAAAATCTTCAAAAGCATTTTTATGATTTCTATTACGATTTTGATTATTGTTCATTCTCAATAACCTCCTGTGATTTTTTAGAAATTAATTCCATATTTAAGCAAAGTGCATTTAATTCTTTAATTAATACTTTAAAGGATTCTGGAACATTAACATTCTCTATCTTTTCACCATGTATTATTGCTTTATATGCACTTGACCTACCTTTAATATCATCTGATTTAATAGTAAGCATCTCTTGGAGTGCATATGGTGCACCATGTGCTTCTAAAGCCCAAACTTCCATCTCTCCAAATCTTTGACCACCTCTCTGTGCTTTACCACTAAGAGGCTGTTGAGTAACAGCAGTATATGGCCCTGTAGATCTAGCGTGAACTTTTTCATCTGCAATATGATGAAGTTTAAGTATATACTTCATTCCAACAGTTACTTTTCTTGGAAACTTCTTACCTGTTCTTCCATCATACAAATCAACTTTCTCTTCCATTTCAAACCCTTTTTTCTTCATCTCTTTTTCAAGCCATTCCATATTTACATCTTCAAACAGGGGAAATGCAAATTTCTCATTAAGAAGTTTTGCATACTGACCAAAATGAACCTCTTCTGCCTGTCCCATATTCATTCTCTTAAGAAAAGTAGGAGTAAGAACTATATCAACAGGCTGGCCATCTTGCGTAAACGGCATATCTTCTATTGGACGAATTGCAGAAACGGTATTTTTATCTCCGTGTCTTCCAGATATTTTATCCCCATATCCTAATTTCTTTGTATCAGCAACCCATACCTTTACTTGCTCTAATACACCAGGACTTAACTTGTCACCATTTTGTACAGATAATCTTTGAGTACGAATAACAATGCCTTCTTCTCCATGAGGGAGCCTTAATGAGTTATCTCTTACATCACTTGCAGACTCTCCAAAAATTGCTCTAAGCAATCTCTCCTCTGCAGTTAACTCCTTCTCTCCTCTTGGTGCAACAACACCAACAAGAATGTCCCCTGCTTTAACTTTAACCCCTTCTCTTACAATCCCTGACTCATCAAGTTTTTGAAGTATTCTGTCATTTACATGAGGAATATCGGCTGAAATAACTTCAGGACCCAGCTCTGTATCTTTTACCTCTATCTCATGCTCTCTAATATGTACAGATGTTAGTAAATCATCTCTTACAATTCTTTCAGAAATTACTACAGCATCTTCATAATTGTAACCCTCATAAAACATTAATGCTGCTCTTAGGTTTGTACCTATGGCAAGCTCGCCATTAACACATGTAGGACCATCTACAAGGATATCCCCTTTCTTGAACTTCTGTCCTACCTGCACAGCAGGCTTCTGAGAGAATGAAGTATTATCATTAGTTCTATAAAAATTAGTTATCTTATACTCCTTCTCCCCCTCTTTCTTATAATTAACAACAACCCTATTTGCATCTACATACAAAACTTCACCATCATCTTTAGCAAAGATGCACCAATTTGACTGTCTTGCAACAATTTCTTCAACACCTGTACCTACTAAAGGAGATTCCTGTTTTACCAAAGGAACAGCCTGTCTTTGCATATTTGCACCTGCTAAAGCTCTCATTGCCTCATCATGAGATACAAAAGGAATCAATGACATACCTAAACCTGCCTGCTGATATGTAAGAACATCAACATAATTTACTAAGTTAACATCCTCTAGTATAAAGTCACCTTTATGTCTTACAGGAACTAATGTTTCAAGAACATTATTAAACTCATCGGTATTTACAGATGGGATACTAATATATTTATCTTCCTCTTCTAAAGCATCAAGATAATCTACCTCCTCTGAGATAAATGGCTTGACTTTTATACTTTTTTTATTCTTTATAGATAAAATCTTCTCTGCAATATCTTTTGTAATAAATGTACCTGTCTTTGCTACTCCCTTTATACTTTCATCTAAAATTCTATTTACTAAATCCCCCTTGGTATTCTTTACTTCACTTTTAACCCTCCTATATGGTGCTTCAAGGAAACCAAATTCATTAACCCTTGCTAAAATTGCAAGCTGTGTAACTACACCAATATTTACACTTTCAGGACTTGTTACAGGGTCAAACTTTGCATATTGTGAGTTATGAACCTCACGAATTGAAAAGGTTGCTCTTTCTTTTGTAATACCACCAGGACCAGCAGCAGTAACTTTCCTTTTATTCTCCAATTCAGCAAGAATATTTGTCTGATCCATGAATGTAGAAAGCTGATTTGCACCAAAGAAAGATTGAATTGAAGCTGCAATAGGCTTAGTACCAACTAACATTGATGGTGTAACCTTTGCATCTTGTCCATAAAGACTCATTTTATCCCTTATATTTTTTTCTAATCTTCTTACACCTCCAAGCAGCTGTCTTTCTAAAACCTCTCCAACACTTCTAATTCTTCTATTGAATAAATGATCTATATCATCAGAAGGTTCAACTCCATTATTTATTTTAATAAGTTTCTTTACGATAAGGATGATATCTTCAGGATAGAGGACTGCTTCATCAGGATTGTGGACATCATATGTTGTTCCAAGCTTTCTATTTAATTGATATCTACCTATCTTTCCCAAATCAAACTTCTTTCTATTAAAGAAGTTACTCTTAATATATTTTTCAGCACTATCAAGTGTAACAGACTCATCAGGTCTTAATTTATTATATATACTGATAATTGCATCCTCTTTACTTTTGGTAAAATCTCTTGCCAGTGTTGCTTCAATATATTTATATTCAGAATGGGTATCAACATCCTTAAACAAATTAAGAATCTCTTGATCTGTTTCATATCCTAAAACTCTTAAAAGTTCAGTAATTAAAACCTTAGGTCTCTTAGGTAATATTCTAATTGATATTACATTATATTTGTTTGTTTCAATTTCATACCATGGTCCTCTACCAGGCATAAGTCTTGCACTATAAAGTGTTCGAAAAGGTAGAATCTCAGATTCCTCAAAAAGGACACCTTCTGCTCTAACAATCTGGTGAGTAACAACCCTTCTTACTCCATTAACAATAAATGAACCATCTTCTGTCATTATTGGGAGATCAGCAATAAAGATTTCCTGCTCTTTTATTTCTCCTGTCTTATTATTAAGCAGTTGAACAGTAGAATATACAGGAATCTCATAAGAAAGCCCTTTATTTAATGCCTCTTCAATACCAACATAGGGTTCCCCATATCTAAAAGATTTAAACTCCAATGTCCACATTCTCTCCATTGTATCCTTCACGGGACTAATCTCTCCGAAGAGTCTTTGAAAACCTCCATCATAAAAATCCTTAAAAGAGGATTTTTGAGCTTCAATTAGACTTGGTATTTCAAAAGAGGAGGAAAAACCTTTTCCTAAATTAAGTCTGGAAGCTCTATTTCGCCTTGGTTCTATCATAAACAGTGGTTTATAGGTTATAAATTACATGTAACAAAGCGATAATTTCTTGGCCATTAAAAATGACCTAGAAACAACACAAATATCGCTTTAATAAAAGCAAATTTAAACTGACTCTGGCGAGTTTATCACATTTATACAATATAGTCAAAGGATTTCAGACATTTTTGCAAATATTTTTCTTAGAAGATAATATACGAGTGGAAATATTTTGTCAAAAGTTGTAAATTCCTTTATTATATATATACCAATTTATCCATAATTATATTATGCCTCGAAAAAAGAAAAAGAAAGAAATAAATATAAAGAGCTCAGAAACCAAAACTTTCTTTGGTTTAATACTACTTGTACTATCTATAGCATTAATACTAACTCCTTTTATTAACGAAGATGCCCCTGTATTTATACAAATATCCACACTTCTAGGTTGGCCATCTGTTGTATGGGGGATAGCAATACTGGGACTCTCCATAAATCTTCTTACTCAAGGAAAGTATTTCAGTAAAGGTGTTCAAACATTCGGATTAATCCTTTTATCAGTAGTTTTAAATACACTTCTAACATTCTGGCTCCCTATAGAAAGCCTAGAGAATGTGTCCACACTGCAAAAAGCAGGAGGAAGTTTAGGAAAAAGTGTACATATAGCAATTAACAATATTACTGGTGATGTTCTAGAATTAATAATACTCATTGTTCTCCTTGTTGTTGCATTTTCAATGATAACTGGAGTTCAAATTAAACAGATAGCGGATGTAATTAGCCAAATATTTTCAAAAATTTCATTTAAAGACTTACCTCAAAAGATTGGATCAGCAATGGATGAAGGGAAAATGATAATAAATGGGGAGGAGCTACCACACAATGAAGAAAATGGTTTAAGAACAGATATCCCAGAGCAACTCCATATTGAAGACGGCAGTAACGACTTACCAAGTAATGGTAATACATCAGTAACAAGGATGCCACAAGCACAAATTCCAATTATAAATAATGCAGAAAGCAGTAGTACAGACTTAGCTCCTGCAAAACCTAAATATCTCAACTGGAAATATCCTAGCATTGAAGGACTACAAGAACCTGTAAAAAGTGAACAGCCAAAAGAAGTGTATAAAAATGAGGCAAGAGTTATTGAAACAGTTCTTAGAAGCTTTAATATTCCTGCAAAAGTAGTTGGAATAACAATAGGGCCTACGGTTGTAAGATATGCATTAGCAATACCTGCTGGTGTTGCAGTAAACAGGGTAAAGAGGCAAAGCAGTGATATAGAGGTGGCTCTAAAAGTTAGTAGAGGAATGATGAGAATTGAAGCCCCTATTCCAGGAACTTCATATATTGGAATAGAAATACCAAACAAAAGCCCTAACTATGTATATATGAAAGAGATGGCAAGAAAACTTCTCTCAGAAGCAGATAGATATGAACTCCCCCTTATACTAGGAAGAGATATAACAGGTAATCCAGAAATTAGGGACTTAGTTAATATGCCACACTTACTTGTTGCAGGTATGACAAGAGCAGGAAAATCAGTTGGAATAAACTCTATACTTGGAGGATTACTACTAACAAAGACACCTGATGAACTTAAGCTAATACTTGTAGATCCTAAGATTGTTGAAATGGAAGCATATAATGGAATTCCTCATTTAATAACTCCCGTTATAAATGATATGGAGCTTGTTGTAAATGCACTAGAGTGGACAATAAGTGAAATGATGAAAAGATATAGGATGATGAAACAAGTTCTTGCAAAAAACATAGTTCAATATAACCAAAAAATGGGATATCCTGCGATGCCATATCTGATAATAGTAATAGATGAAATGGCAGATTTAATGCTTGTTGCAGGACCTGAAGTAGAATCAAAAATCCAAAGAATTGCACAAATGGGAAGAGCTGTTGGAATACACTTAATACTAGCAACTCAAAAGCCAGTAGTAACAGTTATTACAGGTTTAATAAAGTCAAATATCTCAGGAAGAATAGCATATGCAGTACCTTCAGCAATGGATTCAAGAGTAATTTTAGATCAGACAGGAGCAGAAAATCTTCTTGGAAATGGAGATATGCTGTATAAAGATCAAACAATGTCAAAACCAATAAGAATACAAGGTTGCTTCATATCTACAGAAGACTCAATGTACATTATAAATCAAGTTAAATCACAAAAGATGGAAGAAAAGGAGGAAGGTGAACTTGATATTACAAAACCAACAGCTGGAAAAGGATTGGGTGGCATCTCAGATAAAAGAGAGCCTGAATTCCCACAAGCTCTTGATGTTGTCATTGCAGAAGGAAAAGCCTCAGCTTCTCTTCTACAGAGAAGGTTAAATATAGGGTACAATAAAGCAGCAAGATTAATGGAACAGCTTGAAGCTGCAGGAGCTATAGGAAAACAAGATGGTGTTAAACCAAGAGATGTTTTAGTCTCCTCTGCATCTGAGATATTAGGCAATTCTGAAAACAATGAACAAGAAAGCTTCTAGTTTTGATATACTCTTTCATATATGATAACCGCTGGTGAAGTAATAAAAGAAAAGAGAAAAGCCCTTGGAAAAAGCCTAGATACAATAAGCTCAGATACTAAAATACAAAAAAGATATCTAGAATATATTGAGAATAATGAGTTTGATAAGTTTGATTCTCCAGTATTTGCCTCTGGTTTTATCAAAATATATGCACAATACTTAGGTCTAGATGTTGACAAAGTTCTTGCATTATACAGAAGAAGTCTCAATATACCATCAAAAACTAAAAAAACTAAAAAGCCAAAGAGAGAAAAGAAAAAAATTAAAATATCTCCAAAGACAATAGGATTAGGATTGTTAATACTCTTTTTAATCTCAATTGTGGGATATATTGGTTATCAGATATATAAATTTCAAAAACCCCCAGAATTAACAATATTACAGCCACAAGATGAATTTTCATCTCAGGAAGAGAATATTTTAATAAAAGGAAAAACTCAGTCAGGAACAATTATTGAAATAAATGGAAAGCAGATAAAAGTAAATAATAATGGAGAGTTTGAATACGAATACAAACTTACACAAGGAGTAAATACAATATCAATAAAGGCATGGAAGGAAACAAATACGCAGCTGCAAAACAAAATTACATTAAGAGTAACATATACACCAAAAGATGAAGAGATAGCAACACCTACAGAAACAAAAGAGTTTATTCTCACATTATCTATAACCAATTCTCCAGCATGGATTAAGTTAGATGTTGATGGAGAAAACAAAATATCTGGAGTACTTCAAGAGAATACCCAACATGAATATAAAGTAGAAAAAACATTTACCTTAGTTACAGGAAAAGCAAATAATACCTCTTTAAAAGTAAATGGAGAAGAGATTAAAATCTTGACGTCTGCACAAACAGGTATAGGTCAGATTACCTGCAATATCCAAGAAAATAAACTGTTCTGCGAATAACTCTCAGAAATTGATATAATTAGGTATGGAATCTTCAAGAGATCAAATAGAAGAGATTAAAAGCAGGTTGGATATTGTTGATGTTATAGGAAAGTACTTACCTTTAAAGAAAGCAGGAAAAAACTATACTGCGAAATGTCCATTTCATACTGAAAAAACTCCCTCCTTTATGGTAAGCCCAGAGCTTCAAAGATATAAATGCTTTGGATGCGGTGAGAATGGAGATATCTTTACATTTGTTCAAAAGATAGAAAATATTGATTTCCCAGAAGCATTGGAAAAACTCGCAAAAGAGGCTGGTATAACTTTAACTAGACAAAAAGCTAACACATTCTTTGAGAGATTAGAGGAAATAAATAGAAAAGCCACAATATACTTCTATAAACAGTTAAAAGAACCTAAAAATATACAAGCACTACATTATGTTAAAGAAGAAAGAGGTATAACAGATGAAAGTATTAAAAACTTTGGTATAGGATACGCTCCAGGTAGTCTAGGTCTTTTAGACTATATTCAAAAAGAAAATAAATACTCAAAAAGTGAACTTCTTCAATCTGGGCTATTTGTTGAAAAAGAAGGAAAGTTAAGAAGCAAATTCTTTAAAAGAATAATGTTCCCAATAAGGTCGTCAACTGGAAAAGTAATAGCCTTTACAGGAAGAGTGTTACCTGGAAATGAGTTTGGTCCTAAATATATGAACTCACCAGAGACACCAATATATCATAAAAAAGATAATCTTTATGGACAGTACGAATCAAGACAAGAGGCACGAAAACAAGACCTCATAATACTATGTGAGGGAACAACGGATGTAATCTCTGCACATCAAATAGGAGTGAAAAATATCGTAGCACCTCTCGGCACATCTCTTACAAAAGAACAGCTTGAGAAAGTATCAAAATTAACAAAAAATGTTCTTTTTCTTTTTGATAGCGACAGTGCAGGGCAAAAGGCTTTAGAAAGAGCATTTATTCTTTCACAAGAGCTATCTTTAAATACATATGCTGTAACCACAGCCCCATATAAAGATATAGATGAGATGATAAAGACAAATCCAGAGAAATTTAAGAAGATAATTTCTAAGAAATTAGATGCCTATACTTATCTTCTTACCCAGTTTGTCGCGTCACGAGACATAAATCGTTATGAAGACTATCAACAGATTGTTTCATGGATAGAAAAAATGCTGTCAAATGTAAAGAATCCTACACTTTTGCACTACTATTCTCAAAAGACTTTTAAGATCACAAAAATTGAACCTCTTAAAAGGCTTGATATGACGCCAGTTTCACACCAAACGAAAAATAGTGGTATCACATCTAGCAAAATTGCTACTCATGAAGAAGATTTCCTCCAACTGCTTCTATTCCAAAATGGCCTATATTCTGTGGAAAATTTTGATTTAAAATTTTTTGACGATGAGAGAGTCAAAGAAATAATAGCATACATAAAGGAAAATCCTAATGCCACAAGAGAAGAAATTCTAAAAAATTTCGATGATAATGACAGGATAAAAGAGCTTATAGAGAATACTATATTTTCCTTTTCTAAAGAAGAAAGTTCCACGCAAGATTTACTTAATATGTATAATACAATTATTCGTGACTATTTCGCTAGAAAAGAGAGAGAGTATGGTGTTAAAATAGCTACAGCAGAAGAAACAGGAAATATAAAAGAGAGTGAAAGACTGCTTAAAGAGTTTCAAGCTTTAACTAAAGAAAAACAAAAATATGAGCAAAGTAGCAGATTATGATACATATGACTATGACTACAGTACATACTGGAGTAAAAGGAAGTATGAACATGAAGCTGAGAGTCTTGTACTTAAAAAACTCTTAAAAAATGAGAAAGGAGGATGGTTTCTTGATGTCGGCGGATCCTTTGGCAGACTTGCAGATAGCTATTACAAAAAATATTCAAGAACAGTAATAGCTGATTACTCTCTTAAAACCCTTCAGAAAAACTATAAAGAGCTAAAAAGTAAATATCCTAATATAGAGTTAATTGCTGCTAATGCCTACTTTCTTCCATTTAAAGATAATGTATTTGATGGAGCACTGATGGTAAGGGTACTGCACCATATTGAAGAACCACAAAAATGTATATCCGAAATATTTAGAACACAAAGTAATAATGGAATATATATTCAGGAGTTTGCAAATAAAATACATATTAAAGCAACTATAAAAGCTTTGTTTACTTTAAATTTTTCATTTTTTAATATCTCTCCATATCAACAGCCTGATAAACATCATTATGAAGGAACTAAGCAAGGCTCTCATGTACTTTTTCTTAACTATCATCCTAAATATATCTATAAAATTCTTACAGAAGCAGGATATATTATAGAGAAAAAATATGGTTGTTCTTTCTTAAGAATTAATATTCTTAAAAAAATCTTTAAAACAAATTTCCTTCTATTTTGGGAAAACATATTTCAAAATATACTTTCCTTTACAAACTTTTCTCCAAGTATATTTATAAAAGCAGTAGCTAAAAAAGAAAATAATAGAAAGGAAGAGAGTAAAAGAATAGAAGATATTTTAGTGTGCCCGCAATGTAGGGGAGAGTTAGAGATAACAAGTAAAAGAGCAGTTTGCAGACACTGTAAGAATGAATATCTTAAAAAGGATAATATCTGGGATTTTAGAGTTTAATGAAGATTAAAAAGTCTTTAGGACAAAATTTCTTTGTAAATGAGAATCTAGGAAACTATATTATCAATATCCTTGCAAATTCAAACTGTACATCAGTAGTTGAAATAGGACCAGGATTAGGTTTCTTTACAGAAAAGCTAATTAAAAAATTTGAGAATGTGACAGTAATAGAAAAAGATAAGGAGATTGCACAAAACCTTAAATTTCAATTTCCAAAGATTTTAGTAATTAATAATGATTTCTTAGATATTGACCTTAATACAATTGCAAGTGAAAATACAACCTTTTTTGGATCTCTCCCATTTAATGTATCAAAGAAAATTATTAAGAAAGTAATAGAAAGTAAATATTTTACAAATCCATCATTTTTTATTATTCAAAAAGAAGTTGCAGAGAAATATCTATACAAACAACCATACTCCATTCTTTCTCTTACAACAGCAATGTATGCTGATTGTAAAAAAGTATTTGATATCTCTCCTGACTCATTTAGACCAAAACCTCATGTAACTAGCTCCTTTATTTCATTTTCTCCAACAAGCAGAAAAATTAATAACAAGGAAGATATTGCTAATCTCATCAAACTCTCATTTAGACAACCAAGAAAGAATATATTAAACAATCTTAAAGGTACAAGATTTGAGAAGGGTGCACAAGAATTTAAGAATTTAAGACCAGAACAGTTATCGTTAGACGATTTTATCAAGCTATATGAATATTCTTCTTAAGCATTTGGTATAATTGCTTTAATGACAAAGAAGAAAAAAGAAAAACAGTTAGAGCTAACCCTTCCAGATACACCTAAAAATATCTATTACAAATACAAAAACCAATATGAATTATGGCTTGCTGGGATAGAAACAAAGAAGTTTGTAAAAGATCCACTTACTTGGTTTGTAATAATAACATCACTTGCTCTTATTGCTACTCAAGTTTATACAATACAAAGTAAAACACAAATCCCAAGTAAAGTACCAATTTTTAACTATTTCCCTAACCCGTCAAAAAGACTTGCTGCTAATCAATACATTTATTTTTTCCCTATTCTATGTTTTTTAATACTACTATGTACAATTGTTCTCTCAAACAGCTATTATCATAAAGAGAGAGAGTTAATAAAGGTTCTTGAGATAGTTTGTCTTCTTTCAAATATCTCAATCTGTTTCATATTTATGAAATTAGTTTTAATCTTTTAAAAAATGGATAGTTCAGTACCAACAAAATTATTAGAAAAAATACTTAACATTGGGAATGTAGATATGACATCTCAATATGGGAAATATTTAAGCTACTGGCCAGTTCTTTTAATAGGTTTAATTGTGTCTTTCATAATAATTCCATTAATAGGAAAACTCGCTATTAAATTTGGGATAACTTATAAACCTGGAGTAAGAAGAAAAAATAGGGAGTTTGACAATCCTCAAAAAGCAATACATGAGAAAGAGACCCCAGCCCTAGGAGGATTAGCTGTTACTATCCCTCTTTTAATTGCAATTCCTCTGTTTTTTAGATTTGATCCTGTGATATCAGCAATTACTATTGCTCTCTTAATCCTAATAATAGGGTCTGTACTTGATGATGTTTTAAACTTACCAGCAAAGGTTCAGCTTGGATATCAAATAGTTGCAGCAGTAGTTATTGCATTTTCTGTAATAGATCTCTCAAATATTAGCTTTTTTACTAACGATATCCTTAATCTTACACAATCTACTTGGAGTACAAATATTCTCTCAATGCCAATATCTTTTGTGTTTCCAGGAGACTTGATTTTAATATGCTGGATTCTGCTTTGTATTAATTCTGTGAAGTGGGTAGGCGGCTCACCAGGATTAGTAGAATCATATTCTCTTTCCATATTTCTGCTTTTGTTTGTAATAAGTGTAAGAACATATTCCCTCTTTTCAAGCACCTTATCCATATTTATATCCGGTACCCTTCTTTCTCTCCTTTACTTTGCATTTCCTCCACCTAAAATTATGTCTGGTTCAAGTGGAAAATCAGTTTATGGATTTCTAATAAGCATATTAGCACTAATAAGTGGAGCAAAATTTTCTACTACAATAATGCTTCTAGCACTTCCAATAATTGATGCGATATATGTAATAATTTATAGATATATAACATACAAACCTAAAAACCCTATTGAGCTAATGAAAATAAATGATACTTCACATCTTCATCATCAACTTCTTAAACTTAATTTTACAAGTGTACAAATTCTTTTAATAGAAACTGCTGTTGCCCTGCTTGTAGGCTCTTTTGCAATCCTTGCAACAGGTGCACTTAGATATTTTGCTTTAATATTTGGTACTGCATTAGTAATAGGATTTATTGTATTTACAAACTACAAAGCAAAAACAAAAAAAGAAAAGGAAAAACCTTCTCCAGAATCAAAGTACTCATATTAATTCCTGGACAAATATTTATTGCTTCAATATAATTAGAGTATATGAAAAAGCCTAAAACTGCCTATATACTAATAATCCTTTTACTAATTTTGTCTGTTCTTTTTTTTCTCTTCCCTTTTGAAGATATTGCAAAGAATTTACCTGTACTTAAAACATTTTACAAAAATACAACACTGGAAATAACAACACCAAATGGTAAGGCATCTGTAAAAATAAATGGGAAGAGCTATGGTGAAACACCTGCAACAATTACAGAGCTTGTGGCAGATGAATATGAGGTTGAATTAACTAGGATATCTGAAAGCAGTGGCTTTTATAAGCCTCATATCTTTAATATTAAATTAACAAAGAATTCTACATCTAGGATAAATATGGAGATAGGACCAGATGATAATCTCCATGGCTTTATCCTCTACTACACACAAGATAATACTACTGGTGAAAACAAAGGAAAGCTCATATTAACTTCTAATGCTGATAATGCAAAAGCAATAATAAGCAGTAAATATGAAGAAAATATCCCTGTTACAAATCTTGAACTAACTGCTGGAGAGTATAATGTAAAAATCTCTGCACCTAATTTTGAGGATTTAGAATTTCCTATTGTTATAAGGGAAAAACACATATTAAATGTGAAGGTCTATCAATTTCCCATCCCTGTAAGTTTTGATTTAGTAGAAAATAATGAGTAATGCGGATTTAAGTAAAATAAAAGGACAACTCCCTGTTTCTGTTATAGTTCACGGAGGAAACTATATCTCTTTTCTTCTAGCAAAAACTCTTCTTGAACAAGGAAGTCATGTAGTAATCATTGATAAATATACAAATACCTCAAAGCAGTATTTTACTGAACTTAAAAAATCAGGAAAGGTTAGTTTTATTGATTTCAAAGGCATAAAAGCTTTTTATGATAAAGTAGCACGAATAGATTACCTCTATTATATGCTTGGTGAGAAAGCAGAGGAATCAAAGAATGTAGATAGTAAAGATTTTCTTGCAGAAGCTGATTATTTAAATCAAAGTCTTACTGCTGCAAATAAGTATAAAGCAAAGATATCTCTTGTTACATCACTAAGATTAAACAGAGAACTATCTAATCTTGTAAATAATGAACAAACAGGAAAAGCAAAACCATATACCCCTCTTGAACTTCAAAGATATGGAGAAAACTTCTGTGCTGAATATGTAGATAAGACAAGGGCAAATTTAAGAATAATTAGACTAGGAACAATCATTGGAAGAGGTGTTACAAAGATATCAGACCCTATTGTTGATAAGCTCTTTACAGATGCAACACAAAAAACTCAAATAGAAATAGAAGGAGAAGGCCTTGAAATTCACAATCTTATTCATGAAAGTGATGCAGTATATGGAATTCTTAAATTAACATTCTCAGATGATACAAAAGGCGAAGTAATCTCATTATGTAATAATAATGACTACTCAACACTTTCAATTGCATATAAATTACTAGAACTTGATGTAGAAGCAGAAGCAATTAAGTTTGTAGAAAGTACAAATGGAGGTACAATTCTCCAAGACCTTTATGTTCCTGCACCTCATGCATCACAGTATGGCTGGAGACAAAATGTCTCTTTAGAAGAAGCAACAATACAACAGGTACAAGCATATTATGAAAAAGCAGATAAGAAATGGGAGGTAGATAAAACAGAAAGAGAAAAAGAAAAGTCATATACCCCACAAACAGCTGTTACACAGACTAAATTAGGACAGATTATATCCTCTATAACAAAACCTTTCCAAAAGCTTAAAGAACCAGATAAACTGTTTAAAGAAATTAATTATGGAAAAATTTTTAGAAATATATCTCTCTTTGCACTCCTTGTTTTACTTTTTTACTACTTAATAACCCCAATAATAGGAATTGCAATAGGGGGGCATTTTATACAAACACAAGGAGATGAACTTAAACAATCAATCACAGAGCTTAATTTTGATGAAATAGAGAAAACAACAGAATCTCTCTCTACCAATGCATCAAGAGTTGAGGATAGTTTTAATAGACTCTCATGGCTATTTAAGCTTCTAGGAAAAAATAAGGAATATGTAGATTTCTTCCAGGTAATTCAAGGAACAAAGTATATTGCAGAAAGTGGACAAAACCTTGCTACCGGCCTTAAGCCCCTAGGACTATATATAAAAGACTTCACACCATCTATTAATTTTGAGTCACAACAAAGTGAGAATGCACAAGAGTATACTTCTTACCTTGAGGCAATTAAAAACAACAGATACTTACTTCAAGAGGGAGTTTACAAAATATCTCTAGCAGACAGCCTTATTTCTTCTGCAGATACAAGAGGATATCCCTCATCATTAAAAAATACAATAAATGAATACAAAGATTTAGTTTCTCAAATTAGAACATCTGTAGAACCAATTGAAAAAATATCTGAGTTTTTACCAGAACTACTTGGTTTAAACCAAAGGAGAAGGTATCTCATACTATTTCAAGATAACGGAGAGATACGAAGTACTGGCGGATGGATATCAGATTATGCAATAGTAGCAATAGAAAACGGACAAATAAGAGAACTGTTTGTAGATGATATCTATAATGCTCAAGCATTATTAAAATTAAAAGGAAAGACATACAAAACTCCAACCTCTATGCTTAAAGCCTTAGGTGGTGTCCCTTTCTCTTTCCCATTGGTTAACTGGGATCCTAATCTAGAGAATGTTCTTCTTTACTCTGAGCAATTTGTCTATGATTTAGGAAAAGGAAACTCTCTAGATGGAGTTATTACATTAGATACAGTTTTTATTCAAAGGCTCCTTGATAAATGGGGCGGAATAGAGGTAGCTGGAGAAAGTGAATTAATAAATTCAGAGAACTTCTACCCAAGAGTTTTTAAGGAACCTACAACTGGTTTAGTTTCTGATCCAAGAACATCTGTTTTCTTAGCAGACTTCTTTAATTCTGTAATTACAAAGATATTTTCAAACAAGATAACAGATAACAAAGATGTATATGAGGTTGTAAAAGACTCTATTGATGAAAAACATATTCTTTTCTCATTTAAAAATGCTTCAGCTCAATCATATTTAAATGAAAATGGCTGGGTGAGTAATTTAGAACAGAAGTTTGCAGTAGCACCTATAAATATTGATTGGAACTGGGGTGGGAATAAAGCCAATCTATATATAAAAAAGAATCATACCTTAAATATTCAAGTTAAAGATGAAAAAACTATTGATTATACATATCAAGTTACAATAGAAAATGACTCTACTAAAGAAGAGTTTCCGCAAGGAGAGTATAGAAACTATATAAGGATATATGTACCATACAATGCAGAAATAACAGCACTTCGTGGATTAACAAATAACAGCTATGACATGTACATAGAAAATGGGTATAAAGTAATTGCAGGTTGGTTTAATGTACCAATTCAACAAACTTTAACATTAGAACTTAGATACAGATTAAATAAAACAGCTAATAATACAAACTTCCCATTGCTTAAAACAGATACAAACTATCAGATGGATATATACATATTTAAACAGCCTGGGAGCAGAAAAGATTCATACAGCCTCTCTTTAAGCTACCCGTCAGAATGGATTGTTGAAAACAGTGAAGGATTAACAAGAATAGAAAATAATGTAAATAGAAGATTTGAGCTATCATCAGACCAGCACTTCTATATATCATGGCAAAGATAGTCTAGATTCTAACTTTCTCTTTCCCTTTTAAATACAGGTATAAATCTAGTATCTCTTCAACAGATGTTTCTCTCATAGATGCAAATTTGCTAATCTCTTCAACATCTAAATCCGTGTTTATAGGCATTCTATTGCTTATACCAATAGGTTTAAAATATGTAGCAATGTGATTTGATTTACAATTTGGGCATGAGAAGTGTATAATACTTGAGATGTCTGTATCTTGTATTATTTCTAAATCCTCTACAGAGTAAGGATGACCGCATTTATCACAAAATTTAGCTATTGTATCAATAAAAAATTGTTTTTTGTCATTTAAGTCCTTGCCCATATATTAAATTATACCATAACAGTAAAATGAACAAATCAAATAAATCAAAATATATAGAGCAACTTGTTAAAAAAGGAAAACAACAGGGCTTTCTCTCACAGGAAGATATTTTAGAGATATTCCCTACAATAGAGGAAGACATTGTACTACTTGATGATATTTTTAAAGAACTACAAGAGAATGAAATAGAAGTACTTGAACCAGAAGAAAATATATCTCCAGATAGTGAGAATCTAACTCTTGAAAAGAAGATAAGAATACTTAAAACAATACAATCAACCCTGTCAACAGATGCAATAAGGTCATACCTTTATGAAATAGGGAAAATCCCACTTCTTACTGCAGATGAAGAAGTTATACTTGCTAAAAGAATTGAGAAAGGTGATAAAGAAGCTGCACAGTTATTAATTACTGCTAATTTAAGATTGGTTGTAAGTATTGCTAAAAAGTATAGTAAAAGCGGACTAGAACTCTTAGACCTTATTCAAGAAGGAAATATCGGCCTTATGAGAGCAGTTGAGAAATTTGATTATCACAAAGGTTTTAAGTTTTCTACCTATGCTACATGGTGGATAAGGCAGGCAATAACAAGAGCAATTGCTGATCAAGCAAGAACTATTCGTGTCCCTGTACATATGATTGAAACTATAAATAAATTCAATAAAGTAAGTACTACATTAGCTACTAGACTCGGAAGACAACCTACAGATGAAGAAATTGCTAAAGAAATGGATATAGAGCTGGATAAAATAGCAGAAATAAGAAAGATAAAACAAAATCCCTCTTCTCTTGCAACTCCAATTGGAGATGAAAAGGATAGTAAATTGCAAGATATTCTTCCCGATGAATGGTCACAAAGCCCAGAGGATTATGCAAGTTCTGAATACTTAAAAAATCAACTTAGAGATATTCTTGACTCCCTGCAAGATAGAGAAAGAAAAGTCCTTTCATTAAGATTTGGTCTAACAGATGGTGTAAGCAGGACATTAGAAGAAGTAGGTAGAGAGTTTGGAGTAACAAGAGAAAGAATAAGACAAATTGAAGCTAAAGCATTAAAGAAACTTAAAGAAAAATCATCTGATAAAAAGCTAGATGATTATATAAACCGTTAATTAGCGGACTCTTCTGTCTTAACCATATCAAAAAATGAAGAAGGAGGAATAGCATATGTATCATCAATCCTCTTAGATACATCATTTAACACCTCCTCATCAAAAGAGGAATTTAAGGGAGCTGTATATTCCTCTGCTTTAGGATTTATTGTAGATAAAGATTTCTTAGAGAAAAGTAAAATCCCTACCCATACTATTACAAGAATAATGGTAAGCACAATTATTGGAACATATTTTCTTACTATTTCCATATTCTATTCATAAAAATTTACATCTTTTATATTGTATACTCTTAAAGTAATTGAATAATTAGTAGTTCCATCTTTCTCTATTTTATTACTATATGATATCCCCTCTATAACAGGATACATAGGAAGACTCTCAAGTTCTTTAAGCAGTATCATTAAATTAGATTTATTTCCTCCAACGTTTATTCTTACATTGTAAGGAATAAGTACAGTTGTATTTAGGCCTAAATCTTCCTTTGCAGATCCTTTTACTTCAGAAAATGATATAGACTTTAAAACAAAACTATTCCTTGTAACAATCGGCTCAATATTAGCTAACAACAAGCTGAAATTCTCATCTGCAGGAAATATTAAAGTTATATCCTCAAATGCCTTCTTGTTATTATTATACTGTTCATCTAAACTACTTAATGTCTGAAGCTTATTCTTAAGTGCAGTAGAGATTCTTTCTTTTTCTTTTATCTCTTTATCAATACTTCTAACAGTATTTACTGTAGGAACAATAGCAAAAACAATCAATAGAATTGCTGCAATATATGTTAATCCTGTAAAGATTGTCTCTGCCCTTTTATTAGAACCTTCTTTTGCAATCTTTACATATTCAACTTTTCTTTCACTGTTATCTTCTATTGCCATGTTATTCTACTTTTCCTGTAGCATTAAAACTTATACTTACATCATACTCTACATCTTTCATGTTAATATTTACTCTGACATCACTGTAATATGTATTATTTTTTAAATTCTCTTCATAACTTCTTAAAGCATTAAAATCTGTAGTTTTAATAGACAGAGAAACCTTTCCATTGTTAATTGAAATACTCTCAACATTAAGAGTTAAAGGAACACCATTAATAACTTCTGAAATCAAATTCGAGTTTATCTCCTGCTTATCCCTAACAGTTTTTACATCAGTTAACAAAGTCTGATAATTACCATATCTAACAACACTTTTCTTCCATGTAGCATTCTCCAATGTAGAAACCTGACTATTAATCTGCTCTGCTAAATCGTTATTTTTCCCATCCATAACAAATCTATACCCAAATGCAGCTAAAGAGATAATTTCTACAATAATAAGCATCCATTTCCCAATAGTAGTTAACCAAGAAATTGAAATTTGTCCAACACTTTCACCACTTCCTACTGGTTCTAACAGATTTATAGATTTTGCTTCTTCTTTTTCGTTAAACATAGGGCAGTAATACCATCTACTACTAACAGTATACAGATGTTTTTAAAAAGTTTCCATAGTATTAGTAGAGTAAATTGTATTCTGATATAATTAAAACTGAAATTATGAATAAAAGCAATACAAACAAAATATTTATTGGAGTCTCATGGCCATATGCTAGTGGAAAAATTCACTTAGGACATCTAGCAGGTCAAAACATTACCTGTGATGTCTTTGCACGATATCACAGATTAAAGGGTAATGAGGTATTAATGGTTTCAGGAAGTGACAGTCATGGTACCCCTATACTCTTTAAAGCACAAGAGCTTGGAATTGCGCCTGAGAAACTTGCTCAACAATCTCATAAAGAGATTAAAGAAACATTCAAAAAACTTTCTTTAATATATGAGAACTATACATCTACTACAACTGAAAATCATAAAGAAGTTACACAGAATATCTTTTTAGTACTTAAAGAACTTGGATATCTCTATCCTAAAAAATCAAAACAATTTTTTGATGAAAAGGTAGGGAAATTTCTTCCTGATAGATATGTAAGAGGAACATGTCCAAACTGCGGTGAGCCAAATGCAAGAGGAGATGAATGTCCAACATGCGGTGCATTTCTTAAACCAACAGACTTAATTAATCCATACAGTACCCTTTCAGATACCAAACCTGTATTAAAAGAAACAGAACACTTTTATCTTGATCTTAAAAAATTAGAAAAACCACTTTCAGAGTGGATAGATAAACAAGGTATTCACTGGAGAAAATGGGTAAGAGAATTTTCAAAAGGGTGGATTAATGAAGGGCTGGAACCAAGAGAAGTAACAAGAGATATGAAATTTGGAATAGCTGTTCCAGTTGAAGGATGGGAAGATAAAGTAATATATGTATGGATGGAGGCAGTAATCGGGTATCTCTCTGCATCAATAGAATGGGCACAAAAGAGTGGAGATTCAAGTAAATGGGAAAACTTCTGGAAAGATCCAAACTGTAAACATTACTATTTTATCGCAGGTGGGAATGTTCCATTTCATACAATAATATGGCCAGGACAGTTAATTGCATACAATGAAAAATATAGTAATGATGCTTTGTGGGAGAAATACAAACTACCAGGGGAGAGTAAAAGAGAAAAACTAAATCTACCATATGATGTCCCTGCTAACAAAATGCTTCTCTACAAGGGAAAGAAGATGTCAAAGAGTGATAATACTGGAATGAGTGCAGATTCACTTCTTGAAAAGTATAGTCCTGATTTAATAAGGTTCTTCTTCGTAAGAAACTCTCCTGAAAATCATGATAGAGAGTTTGAATGGTCTGATTTTATTGATTGTAATAACAATGAGCTTGTAGCTAACATTGGTAATTTTATAAATAGAACACTTACATTTGTTAATACAAAGTTTAATAATACTGTTCCTAAGGGAAGTTTAGAGAATAATGTACAAAAAGAAATAGAAAAGGAATTTAACAAAATAGGAGAGTATATAGAAAAATGTGAGTTTGTAAAAGCAAGTGAAGAACTTCTTCATTTAGGAGATTTTGCAAACAAATATTTTAATGATAAAGCTCCATGGGTATCATTTAAAGAAAATATTAAAGATTGTGAGAACACTATTTTTAACTCAATACAGTTAGTTAATGCATTAAGGATACTTCTAAAGCCTTTTACACCTAATAGTTCTGAAAAGCTTAAGGTTATGCTTAATATACAAGATGAATATGATCAAAATATTGATTTAGAGAAGAATGGTAAAGTAAGTAAAATACAAGATAACTGGAAGTTTACTCAAATAGATAGTGATACTCATTTAAATACTCCAGAGATATTATTTGAAAAGATACAATAAATACTGCATTTTCAAGGTTTTTTGATATAATGAGAGTGGAGGTGGAATATGACCAAATCCTTGAATTTTCGCTGTCTTAAAGGGGGAAAGTTAACAACTATTTCTTCCAAGGAGGAGGAAAAGAAAAAACAGAAACCAATGTTTAATATCGTAAGACAGAAAGGGAAAGGGGGTGATCCATTCTCTAGAAAGCATTAGTATTTTGATGCTTTCCCAATGGAGAGAGTCTATAAATATTAATAATTGTTTCTTTATATTAATATTTACGATTTCTATCGTTGACTCTCTCCATCTTCCTTCCTTTGAAATATTTATATCTGTTGACTCATTAAAAGCCCATCTGCAAGATGTAACTTCACTAACTCCTGCCATACAGACTCTGTAACAAAAGGAACAAAAGGATGCATAATTATCAAATTTCTTTTTAAAATGTATAAAAGCTCTGAAAGCTTCTCAATCCTCTTCTCAGAACCAATACTCTCATCTTTAATCTCTTTTTTTACTTCTTCTATCCATATATCACAAAGCTGATGCCAGAAGAACTCCCTTATAGCCTCTGCACCAAGATTAAACTGATATTTCTCAATGTACTTGCTTACCTTTTGTATATGTGCCTCTGTTTGTTTTACTCTTTCAAGCTTCATATCTACCTTAAAATTAGCAACTTTCCCTATCTCACTCTCATCAATATTTAAGATTATAAACCTACTTGCATTCCATATCTTGTTAACAAAATTTCTGTTTCCTTTTATCTTTTCTTCCCTTAAAGGAGCATTAGAACCAGGAAGAGCATCAGAATAATACCAAAGTCTAAGAGCATCAGCCCCATATTTATCGAAAACCTCTTGAGGCTCAACACCATTCCCTTTACTTTTTGACATCTTTGAACCATCAGAAGCTAAAATCATTCCTGTTAAAAAAATTGTATTAAAAGGGACCTGCCCTGTTCTGTATATTCCAAGCATAAGCATTCTAGCAGACCACCAAAAAAGAATATCTCTTGCATGAATCATTGTTTGTGTAGGATAGTATTTCTTAAAATCCTCTCCATCAGGCCCTCCTAGAGTAGAAAACGGCCACTGTCCAGAACTAAACCATGTATCAAAAACATCAGTTTCAGCTTCCCATTCTTCACCTGTTTTAGGCGGCTTCTCTCCAATATATATGCTCCCATCACCTTTTACCTTAACATTAAACTCTTTCTCAAAATCCTTAAATATCTTTCCTTTGTTTTCATTTAACCAATCATAAAGCTTTTTACCTCCACTGTACCATACAGGAATTCTTTGCCCCCACCATAACTGCCTTGAAATACACCATGGCTTAATATTCTCAAAGAAAAACTCTAATGCTTTCTGTTGACCATGAGGAATTACCCTAACATCACCATTTTCAAGTGCTCCAAGTGCTTTTTCTGCTAAATTATCTACATTAACAAACCACTGCTCTGAAATTATTGGTTCAACAGGAGTACCACACCTCTCACATATCGCTACATCATGTTTAATGTTTTGAATATCTTCAAGCAGGCCCAGTTTGTCCAAATCTTCACAAAGCTGCTTTGAACAGGTAATAGTATCCATTCCTTTGTATTTTTCAGGAATATCTCCTGTCATCTTTCCGTTTTCATCAATAACATTGACAATTTCAAGACCATGTTTTTTACCTAAATCAAAATCAACTGGAGAGTGAGCAGGGGTTACTTTAACTGCACCAGTACCTACTTCCATATCAACACTTTCATCTGCAATAACTGGAATTTCTTTGTTTTGAATAGGGAGCAAAACCTTTTTACCAATATATTTTTTGTACCTCTCATCCTTAGGATTTACTGCAACAGCACTATCCCCAAGCATAGTTTCAGGTCTTGTTGTTGCAACCATAATATACTCATCTCTGCTTCCAACAATAGGGTACTTTATAAACGCAAATATCCCTCTTCTTTCTTCATGCTCTGTATCAATATCAGCTAATGCAGTCTTACAATTAGGACAAACATTTACAATCCTTTTATCTCTGTATACCAATCCACCCTTAAACAGCATCTCAAAAGTCTCATATACAACCTTTGTAAGTCTTGGATCTAATGTAAAAAATTCTCTACTGTAATCGGCACTAAGCCCAATATTTTTCTCCTGCTCCCTTGCATTAGATGCATTCTTCATACAAAAGTCATAACACTGTTTAAAGAATTCTTCCCTTCCCATCTCCCATTTACTCTCTCCTCGCCTTTCCAGCTCTGCACTAAATGCAGTTTCAGTTTGGATACCTGCATGGTCTTTCCCAGGCAGAAGAAGTGTAGGATGACCTGTCATTCTCATATATCTCCCTATTGCATCATGAAAAGAGTAACCACACATATGCCCAAGATGTAAATTACCATTAGCATTAGGAGGAGGAAGAGAAATTGTGAAAGGTTTCTTTACTTCAACCTTCTTCTCTTTTAAGAATTTCTCCATATTATCAGGATTAAACAAACCAGAACTTTCCCAAAGAGAATATATGTCTCTTTCTTCCTGTTGAAATGTTTTTGAAATATCGTCCTTCATTTTTCTTGATGTATTATACCAGCCATTATTAATTTTACATACTTTTAATCTAATTTACATATATTCTGGTATAATGAGAGATTATGGAAACAAAACAAAACAAATTTAAAAATCAAAATCTCAAAGTATGTACACTATCAGGAACTACAGAGATAGGGAGAAATTGTAACTTCATTGAAGTTAATAATGAGATAGTTGTAGTTGATGCAGGATACTCATTTCCTGGGCAAGAAATGTATGGGGTAGATTACTTAATACCTAATCTTAAATATTTAAAGAAAAACAAAAAAAAGGTAAAAGCAATATTAATAACTCATGGACATTTAGACCACACAGGTGCTCTAAAATGGATGTTACCAGAATTAGATTTTCCTCCAATATATGCGGGCTCTTTTGCTAAGGCCTTGATAGAGCACAAATTAGAAGAAGAGGGATTAAAGAACAAAACAAAAATTTATGGGGTAGATAGGCATACCACAATAAATATTGGAAAGAATTTTAGGGTTACATTTATAGGGATTAATCACAGTATTCCTGATGCTTTCTCAATATTTGTTGAAACTCCCAAAGGAAATGTATTTTTCTCTGGGGATTATAAAATAGATACACAACCTACAAATGAGCTTGAGGCAGATTATGAGAAATTAAGGTCATTAAGAGGAAGAATAGATCTTGCATTAATGGAAAGTACTAATGCATCAAAGACAGGAAAGGCTCCTTCTGAAACAGAAATATTTGCTAACCTTGAAAATATTATTAAAGATGCAAATGGAAGAGTAATTGTTGCTGCATTCTCTTCTCTTTTAACAAGACTTTATGCTTTGTTTGAAATAGCGAAGAAGACAAACAGAAAAATTGTAATATCCGGAAGAAGCTTACAAGAAACAATATCAATTGCAACCAAACAGGGATATATCAAAATTCCAGAAGGTCTTGTAATTAAAGAAAAAGATATCCAAAAGTATAGTGATAACCAGCTTCTCATTCTTTGTACAGGAAGCCAAGGAGAGAGATTCTCTTCATTAAACAGAATATCTTTAAATGAACATAAATATATTAAGATTAAAAAGGGAGATTTGGTAATAATGTCTTCATCTGAAATTCCTGAGAATATATCTGCTATTGAAAAAATGACTGACAGACTAATTGCTCTTGGTGCTGACTTAATTAAAGATACAATTGAGGTAAAAATACATTCAACAGGACATGGAAATCAAGAGGATATGAAAATCATGTATGACTTAATTCAACCTAAGGTTGTAATGCCAATACATGGTCCTCTTACTTTTAGGTATTTTAATAAAAAGAACTATATATCATGGGGGATGAAAGAAGAAGATGTCTTACTTACAGATGATGGTGTAGTATGGGCATTTAACGGAAAACATTGGTACAAAAATGGTTCAGTAGAATCCAAGCCTATCTTAATAGATGGTCTTGGTGTAGGTGATACGGGAGAGATAGTTCTAAAAGACAGAAAACAGCTTTCAGAGTATGGTATGTTTATAATTGTTATCAACCTAAGTGCAAATACTCACAGATTAATGGGTAAACCTCAGTTTGTATCTAGAGGATTCATATATATGAAAAAATCTCAAGAGCTTCTTAAAGAAATCAAAACCATAATATATGATATACACAGAGATTGGATGAACATTTCTAAGAAAAACAACAACTATGATTACAGTGAACTTAAATCTTTAATGGAGAAAGAAATTGGCAAATATATATACAAGAAAACAGAGAGAGAGCCTATTATCCAAATTGTTGTTGTATAATTAATAGGCATTGATGATATAATTAGAAAGTATGATAAAACTGCCATTAAAAAAATCACTAGGAAAATCCCTTCTTGATGGAAATACTCCAATTGTTGCACTTGATATAGGGACAGAAACAATAAAAAGCATCCTGTTTACTATGAATGATTATGGTGTTACTGTAAATAAAGTATCACGAATACAACAGCAACAACATGCAATGAGGAGTGGAATAATTACAAACTTAGATACAGTTCTTGAGAACTGTAAACTTTCAATTAACGAGCTGCTTGCAAATCTTAAACCAGAAGAATTCCCAAGATATGTAATGATGGGTATAGCAGGAGAGTATGTACAAGGAGTATCAATAGTTGTTAATTATGAAAGAGAGCAGCATTTTGAAAAAGAGGTAACACAAAAAGAGCAGGAGAAAATAATAAAGGAAGTAAAATCTCAAATTGCAGTAACAGGTAAAGATGACCTAAGTTTAAGAACAGGTCTTAAAAATGATGATATAGAGATACTACATATAACACCAACAGGTATGGAAATAGGAGGAATGCCTGTAAACTCTCTTGTTGGATATAAAGGAAGAAATGTAAAGCTTAACTTTTATGCATCTTTTGCTCCAAGAACATATACAGAAGCTCTTAGAAAAGTTGCTTCCTCTCTTAATTTTGAAGTGCTTGGTATTGTATCTCAACCATTTGCAGTTGCAAGAGCTCACTCAGGAGGAAGAAATACAAATTTCTCAGCAATATTCCTTGATATAGGAGGAGGAACCACTGATGTAGCAATTGTTAAAAATGGTAATGTTGCAGATACTCAGATGTTTGCATTTGGAGGAAGAGTATTTACAAAAGAATTAGCAAGATTGACTGATTCTGATTTTAGGCATGCAGAGTTAAGAAAGATAAAATACTCACAAAAAGAATTACCTAAAGAAGTAATGAGGCAGGTTCAAAAGACCATGTACACAACAGCAACACTATGGATGAGGACATTAAAAGCTGCTCTTGAAAGCTGTGAAGATACAGGACCACTCCCTACACAAATATATCTTTGTGGAGGCGGTGCACTTCTTCCTGATATTAAAAGTGCATTAATGGAGTTTCCTTGGAAAAGATATCTCCCTATTGCAGTTGTACCAAAGATAGAGATGTTTACACCTGATTTACTCGGATCTGTAACTGATAATAGTGGAGATTTACAATATATATATGATATAACTCCTGCCTCACTTGCGAAATTCCTGTATGATATGGAAATGGACAGGAAAACTAAAAATATAAATTGGGAAGCATAATATGGAAGACAATACAATTATAGAAAAAATAGTAGTAGAACCATCTCATGAGCTAACTGATTTAGTCAGAGCTATTCATAAAAGCAATGCAGAAAGAATAATTCTTACATTTACAGAACACTCAGATATTTTAATAAGCCCTATTAATCTAAAAGTCTTAAATGAAACAGCAGAAAGAGAGGGAAAACTCCTCATAACTCAAATAATTCAGAATCCAACAGGTATTAGGAACTCTCTTTTGGCAGGAATTAAAGCAATAGATACCCCATCTAATCCTACACCTGAGGATTGGGAAGAGGCAGCTGAAATGTTAGAAAAAAAGAAAAAAGAACAGCTTGAAAGAAAGAAAACTTTAAAAAACATTTCTGCTATTAAAGAAAGTGAAAGTAAAGCTTTTGAAGAAAAAGTGGAAAGTGTTATAGAAAAGGCAAGTGAAGAAGAAGTTAAAAAAACTGAACCTCCAAAAGAAGATAGTATGAGTCAATATGTGGATAGGAGGGGTCTTAAAACTCCCTCTCCCTTTATTTCAATTGACCAAGATATTCCTAAAATAGAAAAAGATGTAGTTACTGAAAGTATTCAGAGTGAATCTAAAAAAGTAAGACCAAAATTTTTTAAATTTAAACCGCCTTTTAATCAAAACAAGAATATTCCTACTACTGGTAAAAAGAAAATATCAAAAACTTTCTTAAGGGTTGTCATTCCTCTCTTTGCTCTATTAATAATAGGTGGAATTCTTTACAATCATTTTGCTACATTTGTAAAAGTAAAAATATTTGTTGAGTCAAAGCCTGTTAAAATTGAAACAGTATTATCAGGAGACAAGAATATAGAGGAGATAGATTTTGAAAATTCTAAGATACCAATTAAAACAGAAGAGAAGAGTAAGAGTCTATCTACCACTATTACTGCAACAGGAAAGGCATACAAAGGAGAAAAGGCAGAGGGGAAGATAAATATATTTTTCTCAGAAGATTGCACAGAAGAAACACAACCGATTACACTTGAGGCTGGCCATACTTTATCCACAACAATTGATGGTAAAACATTGGTATATGAATTAAAAGATGGAGTTACTATAAAGTGTGATGAGGCTTTGTCAGGAAAAGAGGCCTCTATTATAGCAACAAACTTTGGCCGAGAATATAATATATCAACCTTAAATAAAAGCTTTACAATACAAGGGCATACAGAAATCTTTGGTAAAAATACTACCCTTATTTCAGGAGGTACTAAGGATGAATATCCTGTTCTTTCACAGGGAGATATAGATAAGGGGGTAGAGGAGTTAAGTTCTACTGCAATTGAGGAAATAAAGTCAGAGTTAAGAGAGGTATCTGGTGATTGGGTAATTATAGAGGATACTATACTTAGTGCTGTTGATAAAACAAGTATTAAAACAGATAAAAAGGTGGGGGAGGAAGCAACTGATGTTAATTTAGATCTTACTGTAAAGGGTTCTGCAACATATTACAATAAGCACAATCTTAACGATAAGATAAAAGAGCTTCTTAAGAAGAAGGCTGAGGATGAGAAGTTATTTAATAGTGAGAATGATCTTGATTTGGAACTTAATAATGATATTAAAATCGATATATCTGTTGTTGAAGCTAAAAAGGATGTAGTTAAGATTAAGATTGTTGCTAGTACTACTGTTAAACCTAAGGTAAATAAAGATAAGATTGCACAAGATTTAATGGGTATGGGATGGAAAGAGGGTATTGAGTGTTTAAGTAGTTTACAGTTTGGAGAGAAGAAGCCTGAGGCTGTATTTTATCCTGAGAAATATCCTACATTTTTAAAGAGATTTCCTGATAGAAAGGGTGGGGTGTTAATAGAAATAAAAGAGATAGAGGTTACTCAGGAAGAAGATTAATCCTTTATTTTAATCAAAAATATTGATAGAATACGTTATTTATGTACCCGTAGCTCAATCGGATAGAGCAATTGCCTTCTAAGCAGTAGGTTGCCGGTTCGATTCCGGCCGGGTACACCAGGAGAGATGCCTGAGCGGTCGAAAGGACACGCTTGGAGAGCGTGCGTATGAGAAATCGTACCGTGGGTTCGAATCCCACTCTCTCCGTGGGCTATACTTTCAGATATAAAACTTAATACTCTTCTTCCTGTACTAAACCTTTGAATAGAAATCATAAAAATACTTTATATCTCCTTTAGGAAACAGTTCTTTTAACTCAAATACATTTTCTAAATCTTTTTCAGTCTTAGCTTTTTCTAACCTTGATAAAAATTCCTCTGCCATATCCTTTTTAACACCCCATTCTGAATTAATAAATTGTCCCCATATAACTAGCCTTTGAGGTTTTGGAGATATAGATTTCATATTGTTAGTATATTCTTTAGGAAAGAGTCTCTTGTATGATTCTAAATTATATAACCAACTACCACCTTGAACATATTTAGCATTAGGATGATTCT
>ERZ1026792.300-NODE-300-length-45020-cov-3.404295_pt1 | contig 45020 bp, 42 predicted proteins | sample MGYA00520884_ERZ1026792 | MGnify/ENA primary metagenome ERZ1026792 (study PRJEB33270, sample SAMEA104284473) | anaerobic digester metagenome | biome: Anaerobic digester microbiome; feature: mesophilic sludge digester; material: Anaerobic digester biomass | place... | reverse complement strand
CGTGCCACCAGCTCGGCCGGCGCGGTGGCGTAGTCGAACGTCGCGCCCGGCACCGGCGTGGCCAGCAGGCCGCTGTTGAACACGCCGCCGGCGATCACCTCCACCCCACGCGCCGCGCACTGTGCGAGCAGTGCCGAACCGCTGCGATCGAGCAGCGTGAAGCGACCGGCCAGCAGGATGCAATCGAGATCGACCCGCTCCACGAACCGGGCCAGCATCGCGACCTGGTTCATGCCGCACCCCACCTTGCCGATCACGCCCTGCTCGCGCAGCTCGACAAGCGCAGGGAAGGCGGTCGACAGGGCCTCCGCCTCGTGCGCATCGGGGTCGTGCACGTGCACGATGTCGAGCCGGTCGACGCCCAACCGCACCAGCGACTCGTCGAGCGATCGCAGCACGCCGTCGCGACTGAAGTCGAACACCGGGTCGACCTGCGGGATGTCGACGAACGACGACGGCGGCCGCACGGCACCCGGCATTGGCGCGACCAACACGCGACCGACCTTGGACGCAAGCGTGAGCTCGGCGCGTGGCAACGACGCGAGCGCACGACCCAGCCGCACCTCGCTGAGCCCGTGGCCGTACTGCGGCGCAGTGTCGAAGAAGCGGATGCCCTGCTGCCACGCGGCGTGCACGGTGGCGGCGGCATCGTCGTCGGTGACCGCGGCGAAGAGGTTGCCCAGCGGCGCGCAGCCCAGCCCCAGGTGCGCCGCGCCCGACGGGTTCATCGCCACTCGGCACCATCGGGGAAGCGCAGCGCCTCGATCGAATCGGCATGCATCTCGATCGAGTATCCCGGCGCCTCCGGCACCACGTACGCACCATTGCGCACGATGGCCGGGTGCAGGAAGTGCTCGTGCAAGTGGTCGGCGTACTCGGTGGTGCGGTCGTGCAGCGAGCCGCTGACGCACAGGTAGTCGATCACCGAGATGTGCTGCACGTACTCGCACAGCCCGATGCCACCGGCATGCGGGCACACCGGCACCCCGCGGGCGGCGGCAAGCAGCAGCACCGCCAGCACCTCGTTCAACCCGCCGAGGCGACAGGCATCCACCTGCGCGTAGTCGATCGCCTCCGCCTGCAGCAGCTGCTTGAAGATCAGCCGGTTCGCCGCGTGCTCGCCGGTGGCCACCCCCACCGGAGCCACCCCGCGGCGAATAGTGGCATGGCCGAGCATGTCGTCGGGGTGCGTCGGCTCCTCGATCCAGCGCAGGCCGTAGGGGCGCAGCTCGTTGGTCCACTCGATCGCCTGGTGCACGTCCCACACCTGGTTGGCATCGGCCATCAGCTGCAGGTCGTCGCCGATCTCCTCGCGCATCACCTCGCAGCGGCGCATGTCGCTGACCACATCGATGCCAACCTTCGTCTTGAAGCTGCGCCAGCCCTGGCCCAACGCCGCCTGGCAGCGAGCACGCACCTCGTCCTCCGGGTAGCCCAACCAACCCGCCGACGTGATGTACGCCGGGTAGCCGTCGCGGCGCAGTTCGGCCAGCCGCTCGGCCTTGCCGGCCTGCATCCGCTGCAACATCTCCAGTGCGCGCACTTCGTCCACCTCGTCGCGCAGGTAGCGGAAGTCGATGCAGTCCGCGAACTGCGCAGGTTCCATCTCGGCCACCAGCTGCCACACCGGCACGCCACGCTCCTTGGCCCACAAGTCCCACACCGCGTTCACCAACGCCGCCGTGGCCAGGTGGATGACACCCTTGTCGGGCCCCAGCCAACGAAGTTGCGAGTGGTTGGTGACGCTGCGCCAGAACGCGCCCATGTGATCGGTGAGGTCGCTCAGCCGGCGGCCGACCACCAGTTCGCCGAGCGCCTCGATGGCCGCGCAGCACAGCTCGTTGCCCTTGCCGATCGTGAAGGTCATGCCGTGGCCCGAGTGCTGGCCGTCGGTGTGCAGCACCACGTAGGCCGCCGAGTAGTCGGGGTCGGGATGGTTGGCATCGCTGCCGTGCAGGAACGCCGACGTGCGCGCCCGCAGGTCGTGCGTACTGACGGAGAGGATGGTGGTCATGGCGCGCTCCGCTGGTGGTGGTGCCCCAGCGACCGGTCGGTCGCAAGCGCCACGACCATAGGCGCGAGACTGACGCCTGCGAGCGCTGAACGTGGGGAGCCAACATGAGTGCACGGGTCGTCGTCATCACCGGAGCAGCAGGCGGCATCGGCGCGGCGATGATGGCCACGTTCGCCGCGCTGGGCGACACACCCGTCGGGCTCGACCTCGTCGCCGCACCCGGTGTGATCGGCGTCTTCGACATCACCGACCCGGCCCAGTGCGTCGCCGCCGCGCAACGCATCGTCGACGAGCACGGCCGCATCGACGTGCTGTGCAACAACGCCGGCATCAGTGCCGTCGGCGACGTCGTGGAGTCGACCCCCGACGACTGGCAGCGCGTGTTCGCGGTCAACGTCTTCGGCGTGGCCAACATGTCGCGCGCCGTGTTGCCCCACATGCGCACCGCCGGCCGCGGGGCGGTTGTCAACACGTGCAGCATCGTCGCCACCGTCGGGCTGGTGCAGCGCGCGGTGTACGGCGCGTCGAAGGGCGCCGTACAGGCACTCACCAAGGCGATGGCCGCCGACGAGGTGCACCACGGCATCCGAGTCAACTGCGTGTCGCCGGGCACCGTGCAGAGCCCATGGGTGGAGCGCCTGGTGGCCACCACGCCCGACCCCACCGCAACCTACGAAGCGCTGCGCAAGCGCCAGCCGATGGGGCAACTGGTCAGCTGCCAGGCGGTGGCCGACGCCGTCGCCTACCTCGCCGCTGACACCACGTTCACCACCGGCATCGACCTGCTGGTCGACGGTGGCATCAGCGGCATCCGCATCGTCGACACACCATGACCGCCGGCGAACGGCTGCGAGTGGCGCTCGTCGGTGGCCCGATGTACGACCACCTCTACACGATGCTCGACCCAGCAGCGGTGGAAGTGGTCATCCATGCCGACCACCCCGCGCTGAACCGCGAGGTCGCCGCACTGCTCGCTGCGGGCGAGCGGCTGGACGTGATCGCCACGCACTCCAAGTACGCACCGTCGCAGGCTCTGTGGCTGCACCCGTTGGAGGGGTTGGTCGACACCGATGCACTCGCTCCGCTGGCGGTCGACCTGTGCCGCTTCGACGACGTGCTGCTGTGCGTGCCGCGACTGATCGACGTGCGCATCATGTGGTCTCGCCACGACTCGCCTCCCAGCACCTGGCAGGCGCTCGCCGACAGCGACGTCGTGTTCGGCTTCCCCGGTCGCGAGTCGGGGCTGTTCGGCACCTTCTTCGAACTGGTGGTCGGTGCCGGCGGGCGCCTGTTCACCGACGACGGTCGCCCGAGCATCGACTCGCCCGCAGCCGTCGCCGCGGTGCAGCTGCTGTGCCGCCTGGCCGCACGGGCACGGGCCGACGTGCCCGACTGGCACTACGACCAGGTCGACGCGGCGCTGCTCGACGGCCGCGTGGATGCAGCGGGTGTGTGGCCCGGCGGCTGGGGCCGGATCCGCGACTCTCGCGCCGAGCTGCAGCCCCACCCGTACCCGGCCGGCGAGCAGCGATGGGTCAGCTACGCCGGTTGCCACGCGTGGGCGATTCCGCGCACGTGCAGCAACCTGCCGGCGGCCACGGCACTGGTGCAACTGCTGGTCGGCCACGAGGCCAACGCGCTCGACGCACAGGGCGGCAGCGTGTGCGCTCACGTCGGCGCGTTTGCCGCCGTGCAACCGGTGAACGACACCGACCGCCGGCGGCTGGCCATCACCGCGGCCACCATCGAGCAGGCGATGATCACCTACCCACCACACCCCCGCTTCCCCGACGTGGAAGATGCCGGATGGCGGGCAATCAACGCGGCACTGCTCGGCCGCCTCAGCCCAGCCGGCGCGGTCGCCGAGATGCAACGTCACGCCGAGCGAATCCTCGGCGCCGTCTGACGACCGCCAATGCCCAACGACCCGGCGACGCGTGACGGCCGATGTCAGTCGCCGCAGGCAACCGACAGCACATCGTGCGGCACACGATCCGCCGGCAGCACTTCGGCCCCGTCGATGGCGACACGCCAGTTGCGCGAACGAAGCGTGAGCGCACCGAAGCCCACCAGCAGCAGCACCGAACCGACCCCGAAGGCGAGGTGCAGGTTGGTGGCATCGGCGATGGAGCCGATGAACAACAGCCCGATGCCGTACGACACGCCCATGGCCGCCTGCATGATGGACACCACGCGGCCGCGGCTGGCGGGCGGGGCATCGCGCTGGATGATGGCCGACGAACTGATGAACATGCTGGCCGAGGCAGCACCCAGCAGCGCCCCGCCGGCGATGAGCCACGCCTTGTTGGGAGCCAACGCGTACACGGCCAACGCCAACGACAGCGCCCACACCAGCCGACCGACGAGGAACGACCGCCGGTGCCGCGCGGCCAGCACCGTGATGAGCACACCGCCGAGGATGGCACCCACGCCCTGCGCCGACGCGACCGCGCCGGTGAGGCCGGTGCCGCCGCCGTACTCGGCGCGCACGTAGATGGGGATGAGGCCCATGAACGGCACCACCGTGAGGTTGAACAGCACCAGCAGCACCACGCCGTGCCAGCACCCCGGTGTGGCGCGCAGCGTGCGCCAGCCGTCGACCAGCCGTTCACGCACGCTGCCACCGGCACCCTCGGCACCGTCGTGCGGGCGGAACGGCCGCCGCACCAGCGACACCGCCGCGGCCATGACCACGAAGCTGAACGCGTTGAACCCGATGGTCCATGCCGGGCCGACGCTGAGCACCAGCACCGACCCGAGCAACGGCCCGATGATGCGCCCGCTGTTCCACGAGTAGACACCCAGCGACACCATGGCCATCAGCTCGTCGGCGGGCACCAGATCGGGCTGCATCGCTGCGTAGCTGGGCGCGCCCGTGGCGCCAGCCGCGCTGCCGAGCAGGATGAGCAAGGTGAGGACGGCCGGCGTGCGCACACCCATGCCCAGCACCACCGCCAGCACCGTGGTGACCAGTGCCTGCGCCATGAGCGCAATGGCGAACACCTTGCGCCGGTCGTAACGATCGGCCAGCAGGCCGCCCACCGGCGACGCGATGCCCTGGGGCATGAACGTGGCCAGCGCCACCAGCCCGGTCTGAATGGCCGAGCCGGTGCCGGCCGCCACCAGGCTGCCGACCACGATGAGCTGCACCCAGGTACCCACATCGGAGACCACCGCCGCCCCCCACAGCAACCGCACCTCGCGGTGGCGCAGCGGGACGAAGGGATGGTTGCTCACGACAAACAAACGTACCGGTTGCACTCGCAACTACCGGTGGCAATTCCGTCACACCCGGCGACGTGTGCAGGAACGAGAAGATTCGGTGAGAACGAGAATCAGTTGCTCAGCCGAGCACCTTCGACTTCAACGTGCGAATGTGTTGCGTCACGGCGGCTGACGTGAGCCGATGGCTGGTCGCGATGGCACGGAGGGAAGTCGCCTCGCTGCGTAGCGCATGACAGCTAGCCTCGGCGCCGTGAGCTGGGCGGTCGTCTCCGAAGCCGTGGTGAGTGCGGTCGAACCCGACCCCGACCTGCTGATCGTGTGCGGCGAGCAGCCGTCATGGTTCTGCGAGGGTGCGTGGAACGCAACTCACAACCGCATGCTGGCACGAGCCGCCGACTGGTTCGTCACCCGTCCGCTGCTCACCGCCGTGGTGCTGTTGGTGGCCTGGCTGCTCAATCGCTACTTGCGCCGCGTCGTCACGGTGTTCGTCACCCGCCTCACCACCGGCCGCCAGCTGGCCAACGAAGCGCTGCAGAAGATCGGCGTCGACCGCCCGGCCGAGACGATGCGCATCAACGCCCGCGATCGAGGCAGAGCCGAGACGCTGGCGGCCGTCAGCCGCGCGTCGGTGTCGTGGTTCGTGTGGTCGATGGCCGTGCTCGTGGTGCTGGGCATCTTCAACATCGACCTCGCGCCGTTGCTGGCGGGCGCCGGCATCGCCGGCATCGCCCTCGGTTTCGGCGCGCAGACGTTGGTGCGCGACTGCATCTCCGGCTTCTTCATCCTGCTCGAGGATCAGTGCGGCGTGGGCGACGAAGTCGACCTCGGCGAGGCGGTGGGCACCGTCGAGTCGCTCACCTTGCGGATGACCAGCGTGCGCGGCGTCGACGGCACGCTGTGGAACGTGCCCAACGGTGTCATCCAGCGCGTCGGCAACCGCACCCGCAGCTGGTCGCAGGGCGTGGTCGACATCACCATCTGGTTCGACGGCGACATCGACGACGCGCTGGCCGCCGTGCACGAGGGAATCGCCGTGGCCATCGAGGTGCCGGAGTTGGCGGAGGTGCTGCTGCAGCCTCCCACGGTGCTCGGGGTGGAACGCCTCGACGCCAGCGGCACCGTCCTACGCGTCACCGTGCGCACCAAGCCGGGCAAGCAATGGGCCGCGATGCGCGAAGTGCGGCTGGCCATTCGCCGCTCGTTGGTCGAGCACGACATCCCGTTGCACCCACCGGTGGCCCCCGGCCGGCCACTGCCACCCAACGCCTGACGCCACTGGCGCTCCACGCTCAGCAACGCCACTCAACCGGGCTAGGCGGCTGCCTCGACGATCGAGCGCAGGTGCGGCCAGGCCGCAGCGAAGCCGGCATGCAACTGCATGTCGTCGACATCGTCGAGGTGCACCCACGCCACGGCGTCGGTCTCGAAGTTGACCGAGGCACCGAACGGTTCGTCGACCTCCAGCACCACCGTCGTGTACTGCCAATCGACGGCCGGCGCGAACACGTACTCGCCCAGTTCGCGATGGTGCGGCGGAATGTCGCCCACTTCCTCGCTGGCCTCGCGCAGGGCCGCCTCGTAGGGCGTTTCGCCTTCGTCGATCGCGCCGCCGGCGCAGCTCCAGGTTCCGCCTTCGTGAGCCCACGCAGAACGCTTCTGCAACATCACCAGCGGCAAACCCCCGGCAGGGCGCAGCACGAAGACCACACCGGCCGCACCGAACACACCCCAGCGCGTGTGCCCATCGGAGCAGCGCACGAACCCGTCACCCGAACGACCCGACATGCCGGCGCACGCTATCGACGCCGCAGCAGCAGCGGCGTAGGGTGCGCGCATGCCCAGCGATCTCGTCCTCAAGTCGATGAACACCATCCACCGCACGATGTTGAAGCTGTCGTTCGGCCACATCGGATGGGATGCGGGCGGCATGCCGGTGCTCGAGCTCACCACCACCGGCCGCAAGAGCGGCCAGCGGCGTGCGGTGATGCTCACCTCACCCGTGCAGCAAGGCGACACGATCGTGATCGTCGCCTCTCGCGGCGGCGACGACGTGCACCCCGCCTGGTACCTCAACCTGCAAGCCAACCCCGACGTGGAGGTGAAGTGGAAGGGTGCCGCGGCGAAGCCCTACACCGCTCGCACCGCCACCCCCGAAGAACGAGCCGAGCTCTGGGGCACCGTCACCTCCAAGTACAAGAACTACGCCGGCTACCAGACCAAGACCGAACGGGAGATCCCGCTGGTGCTCCTCACGCCGGTCGCCTAGACCCCGCTGATCGTGCCGACGCTGCTCACGCAGTGGCGGTTGCGAGGTGCCGTGCCGAGGAACCCATCAGCGCCAGGAAGTTGTCGCAGTAGAAGGCCTGCCGCACCGCTTCGCCGGCATCGCCGAGGCTGCGTTCGAACCGCTCGATCGGGCGACGACCACCCTCCACGTGCGGGTAGTCGCTGTTGAACAGCATCGTCTCGACACCCGCCTGATCGATGATCCAGCCCACATCCTCCGTCGGGTACGGGGTGAACTTCATCGAACGGCGCACGTACTCGCTGGGCCGCAGCTGCAACGCCCGCACGCGATCCTCGTGCTTCACGAACGCATCGAACGCGCTCTCCATCTGTCGCATCCAGCTGGGCACCCAGATGGCACCCTGCTCGATCACACCGATGCGCAGCAGCGGGAAGCGGTCGAGGACGCCATCGAACAACATCGTCGCCAACGTCTGCATCGGCGGAAAAGGGATGGCCATGTAATCCACCGACCGGAAGTTCTCGGCGCCACCATGGAAGTCGGGCGGGATGGGCAGACCGTTGACGAAGTAGCTGCGATCGATGAGATCGCCGGTACCGCCGACATGGAACACGACCGGGATGTCGGCCTCCTGCGCCACCGCCCAGACCGGGTCGAGCGACCGGTGCGATGGCGAGTGCCCGGCCGGGCACCCGCTGGCCACGAGCAGCGCGGCAGCACCCATCGCCACCGCTTCGGCAGCCATCGCCGCGGCCAGTGAGAAGTCGGCCAGCGGCACGTAGCACGTGGGCAGCAGGCGCGCATCCACAGAACAGAACTCGACCATGCCGCGGTTGTGCGCTCGCGCGGCACCGTACGCCAGCTCCAGGTCGCCGCTGTGCTCCCACTGGAACAGGCGACCGTTGTGGAAGGTGTTGAACATCAGCTGGCTCTCGAAACCCAACAGGTCGAGTGCCCGCGGCCGATCAGCGGGCAAGAACGCGCCGGTGGCAGCGAAGTTCTTGCGCAACATGATCTCCGCCGCTTCCGCGGCCACGTACGCATCGCTGCGGTGGCGAGCGGTGAGGCGCTGAAAGGCAGCGTCGAGATCGGCCAGTTGTTCGTCGACGGAGCCGGTCTGCTTCAGCTCGTTGCCACCGCTGAGGTCGAGCGTCGGCACACGATCGCGGATGGAAGGGTCGGCATGATCGCGCAGCCAGGTCGGCGGCTCCATGATGTGCGCATCCGCGTCGTGCACGATGCGACCGAGCTGGTTGTATGGCATGGCAACCTCTCCCCAGGTGCTCGACCAGGGTACGGTACGAGCAACGAAGCCCGATCGTAAACCCTCGTGTGTGGAGAAACCCATGGGACTGTTCAGCAAGAAGCCAAAGTCCTCCATCGATCCTGCCGAGTTCCTGTCGCTGCGCAGCGAGCTGGCCGACCTGCGCGACCGGCTGGAAGCGAGCGAGCACGCCAAGGCGATCACCGAGGCACGCCTGGCCGCGCTCGATGCCACCACCACCGCGATGTCGGCCGAGCGGCCCAGCGGCGAAGACCTGCGCACGCGGGTCAGCGAGTTGGAAGAGCAACTCAACGTGGTCGCGGAGCACGCTGCCGCCGCGCAGACCAACGCCGACAACGCCGAGGCAAAGGCCACGGCCGCCGTTGCAGCCAACGCCGCCGGCACCCCTGCCGACGCACCGGCGACCGAGCCTCACCCCGAGCTGCTCGCTCGCGTGGAGGCGCTCGCCGAACAGATCAACGCCATCAGCAACGCGCCCGACCCCTCCATCGCCGCCCGCCTCGATGAGCTGGCCTCCAAGGTCGAGGCCGGGCCGGGCACCGACCCTGGCCTGCTGGCCCGCCTCGACCAGCTCAGCTCGCGGCTCGACAGCACACCCGATGGCGGTCGTCTCAGTGAGATGGAGGCCCGCCTCGGCGAGCTCGCTGCCAGAGCCGCCGAGCCCGTCGCCGGCACCGCCAGTGGCCCCGACCCCGACACCGCGGCCCGTCTCGACCAGCTCGCCGAACGAGTCGCGTCGGTCGACTCCATCACCAGCCAGTTGGCTCAGCTCAACGCCCGTGTCAGCGCGCAGGCCGAGTTCGGCACTCAGCTCAGCAGCCTGCGCGATCGCATCAGCCAACTGCACGACGAAACCGAGGAGCGCCGCGCTGCCGCAGTCGCCGCCACCGACGATGCCGACCTGCGCGATCGCGTCAACGCCATCGCCGATCGCATCGCCGCCACCGAAGGCCTCGCCACCCAGATCGCCCAGCTGGCGGAACGGGTGGCAGCCACCGACACCACCACCCGGCAGGCCACCGAACGTGTTGCCGTCGTCGAACAGCGGTTGAACGCTGTCAGCACCGAACTGGCAAACCAGGTCGGCGAGCTCGGCCGCGACATCGACGGTCTGGCCGCGCACAGCAACGAGTTGGCGAAGAGCAGCGTCGCCGACGACGTGATCGACGACCTGAAGTCGGCGCAGGTGAAGCTGGCCGCCGAGCAGGCACGTTACGAGATCGCCTTCCGCGAAGACCTCGCCGCGTTGGCCGAGCAGGTACGCCGCGGCCCCACCGGTTAGGGGGCCGCCCGCCGCAGGTCTCAGTCGTCGAGCAGGTCGAGTGCTTGCGCCACCAGGTCGCGAGCAGCTTTCATCTTCTCGCCGTACGTGGCGAAGTCTTGCTCGCCCAGCGCCGCATCGGCGTCCTCGAAGAGCTGCTCCGCCTGGTTGAGCAGATCGCTGGCGGTGGAATCAGGCGCCGGCTCATTGGGGTCGGTGGGCTCAGCGATGCCGCCGACGACATCACCGATGTCGATCTTCAGGCCTGGGAACAGCTGCGCCAGTGCGATCTCCAACGACTCGCCGAAGCCGACCTCGCCTCGGTAGTAGGCCACGATGAGCCGTACCTGCGGCTGCCCGACCGTTTGCGACTCGACGTAGACGGGCCGCGCCCAGACCAAGGAATCGCCGACCGGAATGGCTTGCAGGTCGCCGTACACGACCTCCGACCCGACCGAGCCGAGCACGGTGACCGTGGAGGTGAACGCTCGATCGGTGGAGATGTTGGCACCCACCACGTTGGGGCCTTCCGGCAACGAGCCGCCGACCTCGTAGGCGACGAGCTGCCCCGAGCTGTCGGCGGTCATGTACGCCACCATCTCGCGGCGCTCGTTCTTCACACTGAACGGCTGGAACGGCCGGAACATGGTGAACGTCGACGCGGCATCGCCGTTGGCGTGGAACATCGTGTAGTAGGGCACGAACCTGTCGGCCTTCTGCTCGGTGGGGAAGCTGCTCGCGCCGGCATCGACTTCCGCGGTGGCGCTCTCGGCCGGGTCGGTGGTGACCGTGACGCTCACCGAGCTCTTGTTGGGCTGCTCGGGCGCGGCCAGTGCGACCGACCAGGCGCCCTCGCGATCGAAGAACTGCTCGCCTTCGAGCCGGTACTTCGAGTAGGCAGCGGTCTGCAACCGGAACAGCTCTTCCGGGTAGCGCAGGTGCTCTGCCAGGTCGGCCGGCACCGGCTGGTCGGAGAAGAGGTCGGGGAAGGCCGACTGCCACACCTGCAGCACCGGATCGTTGGGGTCGTTGACGTACAACGTGACCGAGCCGTCGTAGGCATCGACGACGGCCTTCACGCTGTTGCGGACGTAGTTGAGCGCCTTGTTGAGACCGGAGCCGCCTGCGAGCTGCGACAGGTCGGCGTTCTGCCCGTACGGATACCGGCTGCTCGTGGTGTAGCCGTCGATCACCCACACCACGCGGTCGCCGAAGGCCACCGGGTAGGGGTCGCCGTCGAAAGAAAGGAACGGTGCCAGCTTCTGCACGCGCTCGCGGGGGTTGCGAATCATCAGCAGCTGCGAGTCGTCGTCGATGGCGCTGGAGCCGAGCAGGTTGTAGTCCCACTCGTTGAGCGCGAACGCCAACCGGCGCGTGGTGGACGACAGCGGCACGCCTGCCGTGCCCTCGTACGCGGCAACTGACTCGCCGGGGCACGCCGTTTCGGTGACCGAGGTGTTGACCACCGCGTAGCCCGACAGCGCGGGGCTGAAGTACAGATCGGGCTTGTCGAGCGACACGATGTCGTCGCGGTACGCGGGGTTGCCACTGGCTTCGATCTGGCCGGCGGGCGACATCACCAGGCCGCAACCGTGCGTGTTGATGAGGTGCGTGCCCTGCCACGACTTGTTGCCCACCTGATCGAGGTCGAGCTCGCGCGCGCCGACGATGACCTGGCGCATCTCGCCGTCGACCAGGTAGCGATCGGGGTCGAGGTCGTTGATGGTCTGGCCGGAGTTGCCTTCGTCGGTCTGGAAACGGGTGACCATCTTTCCTTCGGGCTTGAGCAGGCGCACGTCGCGGAGTGCGGCCACGTTGTCGGAGAGCTCCGACCGAGTGAGGTCGCCGAACTCGACCTGCTCCACCGTCACGTCGTCGATGCCGAGGGCATGGCGGGTGGCCTCGATGTTGTACGCGATGTACTTTGCTTCCTTGTCCTTCTGGTTCGGATTCACCACCAGCGACTGCACAGCACTGGGGTAGATGACGCCACCGATCAAGGCGACCACCGCCCACAGCGCCGAGGCCGCCACCGCCGGCCGCCACCGCTGCGTCTTCAACGAGCTGAGGTACAAGCCGGCCGTGAGCAGTGCGATGAGCGCGAGCAGCAGCACCGCCGGCAGCTGAGCGTTGTCGACGGCGTAGGTGACACCTCGCACCGCGCCGCGGTTGGCCGTCGTCAGCTCGTAGCGGGTGACCCAGTAGTCGGCGGCCTTGAGCACCGCCAGCACCGCCAGCAGCACCGCCACGTGCGCCTTCGTGGCCCGACGCACCTTCGGCTTCGGCGGCTGGATGACGATGCCGCCCGACAGCACGTGTGTGGCCACCACCAGCAGAGTGATGAACAGCACCGCCAGGAACAGCCAGTCGAGCACGAACGTGACGAACGGCAACTTGAACATGTAGAAGCCGACGTCGTTGCCGAAGTGGCGATCGGCGATGCCGAACGACTTGCTGTTGCGGAACATCAGCCAGTCCTGCCAACGGCTGATGGTGGGCACTGCGAACAGGAACCCGAACACGATGGCGACCGCGAACCGGAAGATGCGCATGCGGTGCCCGAAGAACTCGTGGAAGCGCTCGACCAGCGGGTGCGTGTTGGCCGAGAACGTAGTGGGCGCCAACCGATCGGCGATGATGAGGTTCAGCAGCGCAAGCACCACGAACGTGCCCGCGAACATGGCGAACATGGTGAACTTGGCACCCAGCACGCCCCAGAACACGTCGGTACGACCCACCGATTGGTGCCACAGGTAGTCGACGAAGAAACCGGAGAGGAAGCGAGCGGAGAGCAGCAGCCCGACGAACGCGACCGCAAGGATGATGAGCAGCACCCGGCCACGATCGCCGAGGCGACTGGGCTTGCGGGTTCGGCGTGGTAGATCGGCAGCGTTCCGCACGCGGCGAAGGTTACAGGGGTGCTCGCTGCAGCATGCAGCGGCATCCCTCGTGCGCGGGCGCACACGTGTGATCCGTGGGGAAGGCCTGCCCTGCCCCGATCACACCGGCCAGCGCGTTGTCCTCTGCGTCGGGACACGCTGGCCCATTGGGGTCGACCGACCAGCACACCGGGGTGCCGGGGGCGAGCGCAACGAGGGCACCGCGACCGAATGCCATGCGAGCCACGTCGTCGAGGTGCTCGTCGATGCGTTGCGTCTTCCACTCGCGATACACCGAGCGCACCGTGTTGGCCAGCTCGCCGTTGTCGCCATCGGCATCGGCAACGGCGCGGCTCAAGCGCTCGCGCAGCGGACCGACGACCGCAACCGAGAGTGCCTCGATGGCAGGCTGCAGTGCCTTTGCACGAGTGATCTCGTGCAAATGATCACCCTTGTCACCGTCGTCGATGCTGGCGGCTCCGGCCAGCGCGGACAGCCGCAGCTCGCTCTCGATGGCCGTCGCGTAGCGCCGCGAGTGGTCGGCCTCTTGCGGCAGCAGAGCGGCGAGCGCAGCAACCGGATCGTTGCGCCGCAAGATGTGCAACACGTCGTTCTGCTCGTCGGCCAGCACCCGCTTCAGCTTGCGCGCGGCAGCGACGATGAGCGGTGTGAGTGCAGCGTCGCGACGCCCGAACGGCGAGTCGTCGGCTTCGCGTAGCTCGAGCGGCGCAGCCGGCGACACTGCGAACACCGACAGCTCCTCGGCCACCGCCGTCGTCGCTGCATCGGGCAGCGGTTCGGAGCCGTCGCTCGCCGGCTCGACGGCGGCTTCTGCAGCCGGTACGTCGACCGGTTCGGCAACGACTGGTTCAGCAACGACTGGTTCGGGTTGGCTGCGGGCAGCGCGCAATCGTGCGAACAGGTCGCCGACCGATGCCTTCTCCTCGCCATCGCCGACCTCGTCGGTGGCATCGACCTCGTCGGAGGCATCGACTTCCTCAGCGTCGATGTCCACGACGTCAACGACGTCAGGGTCGGCAACGTCGATGTCAACGTCGATCTCGCCGGCGAAGAGCGAGACCACCGTGGCCATCACACCATCGCTGTCGTCCTCGGCATCGTCGTCGGCATCGTCGTCGGCATGACCGTCGGCTTCGATGTGCTCGTCATTGTCGTCGTCATGCGCCGCCGGCTCGCGCAGCAGCACGACCGTGTCGTCGATCTGCAGCGCAACGGTCGGGTCGTCGACCTCGTCGACCTCGTCCGTGAGGTCGACGTCGGCGTCGGCGTCGTAGGGCTCGCGGTCGGGCTGGTCGGCCTCGGTGGGCACCTGGCGCGCCCGCACGTCGTTGGCCGGCACCATCAACGGCACCGGGCCGGTGGTGGGCGACAGGTTCACGTACTCGTTGGGTTCGCCCAGCGGAGTCATCTCCGCCATCACATCGACAGCGGCCAAGCGCGCCCGCTCGAATGCGTTCAGCAACCGATCGCGGCCGTGCACCAGCTGCTCGATCTGCTGACGAGCCAGTTCGCGACGCCGGGCCAGCTCACCCAGCACCCGCTCGCGATACGCGCGGGCTTCGTTGACCATCTCGCGGCCCTGCTGCTTGGCCATCTGCAGCTCGGATTCGGCGTCGGACGACGCATCCTGGCGGCGACGCGACGCTTCGATCTCGGCCTCTTCACGCAGCCGCTGCGCCTCGTCGGTGGCCTCGCGCAGCACACGCGATGCACCGTCCTCGGCCCTCATCTTGATCTGCGAGGCCGCCTCGCGGGCGGTGGAGAGGATGCGCGCGGCCTCCTCGCCCAGCATGCGAGTGACCACTTCCTCGTCGAGCACCACCGCGGCATTGGGCACGTTGCGCTGAGCAACCCGCAGCTCGCGCTCGAGGAACTTCTCGCGCTCTTGCAGGCGGGCGAGTTCGGCGGCCACCATGCGCAGGAACTCGCGCACCTCGTCGGGCTCGTAGCCGCGCCGCGACGTGGAGAAGTTGGCCGTCGATACCGCCGTCGGCGACGAAGGGTCGGGTCGTGAGAACGAAATGGCCATTGGCGCAAATCGTAGGTGGGATCACCGCCGAAAGGGTGGCAATGGCGTGCGGGGCGCCCGCGCGCCGTCAGTCGCCTTCGGTGGTGGGTGGCGGATCAACCAGTTGCACAGGGTCGCCACCGATCCGCTCCAACGCGGCCAGCGCTTCCTCGATGGTGGCGACAGGGATGATCTCCACGTCGTTCCCCACCACCTCGCGAGCGTGAGCGATGCCGTCGAGGCCATCATCACCTTGGTTCACCGGCACCAGGAAGTACTTCACCCCGACCTGCTGCACGGCCGACGCCTTGGAGTTGAGCCCACCGATGGCGCCCACCTTGCCCTCCACGTCGATCGTGCCCGTGACCGCCACTCGCTGACCACCCATCAGGTCGCCCTCGGTGAGCTCATCGATCATCGTCAACGTGAAGGCGAGACCGGCGGACGGGCCACCGATCCTGTCGGAGTCGATGCTCACGTCGATCCCCTCCGGCAGTTCGACCGTCGTGGTATCGATGGGCCGGAAGCCGATGATGGTGCGCGGCGGGTCTTCGCCCGGTGCCAGGATCGTCTCGATCTCGCCCGACATCGGCTCGCCCGCACGCTCGAACTCGACCTCGATCATCTCACCCGGCTTCACCCCCGCCAGCGCAGGTGCCAAGTCGTCGATGATGGAGATGTCGGTGCCGTTGACCTTCTTCAACACGTCACCCGGGTCGAGCAACTCGTCGGCAGGGCTGAACTCCACACACTCCGTGCGCGCTTCGTTGGCCTCCAAGCAGAGCAGGAAGTCGATGATCACGTCGCCCGGCTGCAGCTCCACCGGGTAGCCGGCAGCCTTCAACGCCACGTAGACCGCGTTGTCCTTGGCGCTGCGCATCTGTTGCTGGCCGGACTGGATGAGTTGCTGCTCGGACTGATCGCCGTACTTGTCGCGATGGCTGAGGAACCTGGCTGCGTCGTTCTCGCGGGTGACGAACCAGTCGAACATGCTGATCTTCGGCTGCGTGATGGTGACGAAGTAGATCTGGCCGGCGGTGTCGAAGGTGGGTGCGCCGGTGATCTCCAGGCGGGGTTCCACCGGCTCGGCGTCGGCGGGCACCAGGGCGAACTCGACGGCCTCGGTGGTGGGCTGCAGGCACACCGGCGGGTCGGCGTCGTCGAACTCGCGGCATCGATCCTTCGACACGAATGCAGTGCTGGGCGTGAAGCTGAGCACCACGGGCGCAGCGGCCGCGATGAGCCCGACGACCACCATCGGCACCGCCCACCAGCGATGGACCGCGCGCGGCGCCCTCACCGCGGCAGCGGCCTCCGATACCATCTCTTCTTGCGTGAGCATCACAGAAGTCACCACCGCTGCTGGTTGGATTACCGGTCTGGCCATTGTGGCCCTGATCGCGACCGGATGGCGCAAGCCTGCCAGAGCAACTGCCGATCCGGCACGCGCGCGGCGACCGAGATCGGCGTTCACCGGCTTGGAAGTGGCCGAGGTCAAGGCACCGATGGCAAAACGATCACCTTGGTGGCGGCGGCTGTGGGCCATTGCCGCCAGCGGCGCGCTGGCGGTGTGGGTGGGCGCCGTGGTCGCCACCATCGTCGGGTTCGGCGTTGCGTGGCTGGTGATCACCCTCACCGATCTGCTGAAGCAATGAACGCCGAGAACCACCTCCGGCAGTTGGTGATCGCGGGGCACGAGGGCAGTGAGCAGACAGCCCGCGCCGGCCTCGGCGACGTCGACCCCGCCGCCCGGCAACTGGCGCTCGGGGCCCTCCACCGCATGGGCAAGCTCACCGACACCGACGTCCGCGCCGCCCTCACCGATGCTGCCGCCGTGGTGCGACGCCGCGCCGCGTCGCTGGCTGCCACGCGCCCCGCGATCTCGGTGCTCGCTGCGCTCCACGATGAGGAGGCAACGGTGGTGGAGACTGCCGCATGGGCGGCCGGCGAACAAGAGACCGTGAGCGACGACGTGCTCGCACGGCTCGTCGACCTTGCGCTCACCGCCACCGACCCGCTGCTGCGTGAGGCGGCCGTGGCGGCGCTGGGGGCGATCGGCGACGAGCGCGGGCTGCCGGCGATCCTTGCCGGTTGTGCCGACAAGCCCAACATCCGCCGCCGCGCCGTGCTGGCGTTGGCACCCTTCAGCGGCGCGGCGGTCGACGCCGCACTGGCCGCCGCACTGATCGATCGCGACTGGCAGGTGCGCCAGGCCGCGGAGGACCTGCTGCCGCACATGACCGACGATCCCGAAAATTCTTAGTACTAAACCCATCCGGCGTCACGAGCACTCCGAACCTCCCGCACTCGGCCGATCAACCCGTCGGCCCCACACCAGGGAGACACCATGAAGAAGAAGCTCGTGCTGCTCGTCGCAGCAGCCGCCGCCAGCGTGCTGCCGATGACCGCCTCTGCCAGCGCCGCCCCCGCCGCCGGCGACCCCACCAAGACGATCGCCGAGCAGGCCTCGGCCGATCCGCAGTTCTCGACGCTCGTCGCCGCACTCGGCGCTGCCGACCTGGTGGGCCCGTTCGATGCATGCACCGATGCCAAGACCACCGTGTTCGCACCCACCAACGACGCGTTCGCCGCCGCACTGACCGCCCTGGGCATGACCGCCGACCAACTGCTGGCCGACACGGAACTGCTCACCAGCGTGCTCACCTACCACGTGGTCTCCGGAGCAGTCGACGCAGCAACCGTCGTCGGTCTCACCGAAGCCACCACGCTCAACGGCGCGAAGATCTCGATCAAGGTCGTCGACGGCACGGTGCTCCTCAACGACACGGTCAAGGTCACCACCACCGACATCCAGGCCTGCAACGGCATCATCCACGTGATCGACGCGGTGCTGCTGCCGCCGGCAGCCCCCACCGCCCCCACGGGCGAGATGCCGGCCACTGGTGCAGCTTCCGACACCCTGGTGATGGGCGCTGCGGCGCTGTTGCTGGGTGGCGCCGGTGCGCTGCTCATCAGCCGCCGGCGTCGCCCCGTCAACGCCTGATCACGCCGTCGGCTCTGCCGACCTACCTGGCAACGACCCCGCTCCCCGCGCCCGCCGGGGGCGGGGTCGTGTCGCGTCACCGCACGTTGCCGTCGTCGATGCCGAAGTGCTGCATCAGCAGCGAACTCCACTCCTCGCTCGACGAGACTGCGCTCTCCGTCCACGCGCCCGTGCCGTCGCGCGACCGCAGCACGTCCATGCGCAGCGTGACGCGCGACCCGGTTGCATCCAGTGCGCGCGTGGCGAACGCCTTCTCGGTCCAGCTCAACCCCGGTTGCGTCTGCAGGAACGTGCTGCGGCTGTCGAACACCGCCAACGACACCGGCTGCTGGGCCACCCGCAACTGCGGTTCCCACTCACTCGGCGCGGGCGCCGACCCGGCCGACCCAGCCGACATCAGCTCGGTCAGCGTGAAGGCAGCGCCACCGAGATCGAGGCGCGCCGCACGCGGCACGGCGACTCGTTCGCCCGACTCGACCAGCAAGGGATGGATGCAGCAGTCGCCGAACCCCACGTCGACGAACCAACGTGCACCGTCGGCGTGAACGATCAGGCCGAGATGGTCGTGCCGAGGGCCCCAGTCGGCGAGGTCGGCCTCCCACACCCTGCACGAGGCGTAGTCGACCGCGAAGCCGAGCCTGCGCAGCAATGCACCGAACGCTCCGTTGAGCTCGAAGCACCACCCACCGCGCTGCTGCTCCACGACCTTCGCGTACGACCACTCGACGTCGGTGCGCACGCCGCGATGGTGGAACGCGTGCAGGTTCTCGAAGGGCACACGGATGAGGTGAGCCAGCTGCAGCGCCGCCAGCAGATCGACCGATGGCGGGCCGATCTGGGCGTCGAGCCCGATGCGGGCGAGGTAGCGCTCGGCCGAGAACACGGCCAGCAGCGTATGGCACCATCCGAGACATACGACACGTGGGAACGACCGCTCACACGGCGACGGCCGCCCCTACAGTGCCCCGATGCGCCGTCTCGCCGTCCTGCTGTGCTCCGCTGCCCTCGTCGTGTCCTGCAGTTCGGCCGACGACTCGGCTTCCGATGCCTCGATCATCAGCACGTCCACGACCGAGACGTCCGCCGCCGAGCGACCGTTCGAGGTGTTCGCACCATCGAGCTACAGCCCTGATGCACCGATGCCGCTGGTGGTGCTGCTGCACGGGTTCGGCGCCAGCGGCGCGATTCAGGAGGCCTACTTCCGGCTCGAACCGCTGGCCGAGCAACGTGGCTTTCTGTTCGTGCACCCCGACGGCACCATCAACGCATTGGGCAAGCGGTTCTGGAACGCCACCGATGCATGCTGCGGCTTCAGCTCCACCGTCGACGACTCGGCGTACCTCATGTCGTTGATCGAGCAGGTGCAGGCACAGTTCAACGTCGACCCGAAGCGCATCTACCTCGTCGGTCACTCCAACGGAGGCTTCATGTCGTACCGCATGGCATGCGAGCACGCCGACACCATCGCTGCCATCGTCAGCCTGGCCGGCGCCACCTACCTCGACACCGACGAGTGCGACCCCACCGAACCGGTGAGCGTGCTGCAGATCCACGGCACGGCCGATGACACCATCGCCTTCGATGGTGGCTCCATTCTCGGCAACGAGTTCCCTGGAGCACTCGCCACCGTCACCAGCTGGGCCGCCTACAACGAGTGCACCGGTGACGCCATCGACCTGCCCACGCCGCTCGACCTGGAGGGCAGCATCGACGGCGACGAGTCGACCGCCACGCAGTTCGCAGGCTGCCCCGCCGGCGGAGCCACCGAGCTCTGGACCATTCCCGGCGGCAGCCACATCCCCGGCCCGTCACCCACCTTCAGTGCCGAGATCATCGACTTCCTCTTCGACCATCCCAAGCCCTGACCACGCCGGCAGATGGTGACCGGCCGGTTCTACAGTGCTGCCATGCGCCGCGTCTCGATCATCACGATCGCGTGCGTGCTGGCGGGTGCCGCATGCAGCACGCAACCGGCCGGCAGCGACACAGCGGCCACGGCCCTCACCGCGCCGGTGCTCGCGCCGGCCACGGTGTCGACGATCACCCCTGCGGCCGATCCTGCTGTCGATCGACCGTTCGAGGTGTTCGCACCCACCACCTACGACGGCACCACCGCGCTACCGCTGGCGGTGCTGCTGCACGGGTACGGCATCAACGGCGAGATGGAGGAGGGGTACTTGCACCTGCAGCCGCTCGCCCAGGAGCGGGGCATGCTGCTGGTGGCGCCCGATGGCACCACCGACGCCGACGACAAGCACTTCTGGAACGCCACCGACGCCTGTTGCGGGTTCGGCGAGACCAACGTGGACGACTCCGCGTACGTGGCCGCCGTCATCGAGCAGGTGCGGGCGCGCTACCTGGTGGATCCGAAGCGCATCTTCCTCGTCGGATACTCCAATGGCGGCTTCATGTCGTACCGGATGGCATGCGATCATGCGGGCACCATCGCGGCCATCGTCAGCATCTCGGGTGCGACGTTTCTCGACCCGGCCGATTGCACCCCGTCGGTGCCGGTGAACGTGCTCGAGATCCACGGCACCGACGACGAGACCATCGAGTACGGCGGCGGCGACTTCCGCGGCACCGCGTACCCCGGTGCTGAACAGTCGATGGCGATGTGGGCCACGTACAACACGTGCGCCGGCACACCCACCGCGTCGCCGACACTGCTCGATCTGGAGGCGACGATCGCAGGGGCCGAAGCCGTTGCCACGCGATACGGCGCCTGCCCGGCCGGCGGAGCCGTCGAGTTGTGGACGATTCCGGGGGGCACGCACGTGCCCGAGCTCTCCGACAGCTTCACCGCCGCGGTCGTCGACTTCCTGCTCGCGCACCCCAAGCCGTGACCCCGGCCCGAACCGACGCCCAACCCCATCGCGTCACAGGTCGTAGCGGTAGACGTTGGTGTCGCGCTGGGTGAAACCGATGCGCTGGTAGAGCCGGTTGGCCGCCTCACGCGACGGGCGGCTGGTGAGGCTGACGGCCTTCGCGCCTCGGGTGCGGGCCTCTGCCAGGGCCGCCTGGTTCAGCGAGTCGCCAACGCCGTGGCCGCGAGCCGCGCCATCGACGACCACGTCTTCGATCCACGCCTTGAGACCGGTGGGAATGCGGTACAGCACGAGCGTGAGCGTGCCCACGATCACCCCGTCGAGCCGGGCCACGAACACCACCGAGCCCGGGTCGGCGACCAGCAGTGCCACCTGGGCACCATCGGGCGGCGGCGAGCTCTGCGACAACTGCGGGACGAGGCGGGCGAACGCGTCGAGCAGCTCGTCGGTGGCCTCGGTGGCGATCTCGATGGTGACACTCACGAAGCGCGACCCTAATGGTGGGTGACGGGCATCGCCTCGACACCGCTCGACACGACACGTCTCGCCACCGACAGTATCGTTCGCCACCATGCAACCTGCTCGAGCCCTGGCGGCCGCACTGGAGCCGCTGGTCGGCCAGGTGTACTTCTCGCCCGAATGCCATGCCAACTACGTCGCCCTCGGGTTCGCGCCCAGCAGCGGTCTTGCCGGTGGGGTGGCCCTGCCCGACGGGCCGGCCTACTTCACCAGCCGCGGTTCGGTGATGGGCCAGGTGCCCGGCGAGGTCGTCGCCGCCGCATTCGCCGTGTTCAACCCCGCCGCCGTGATCCCCTCGGTTCGGCACGGCTGGTCGCTCACCGACGCCGCCACCATCTGCCAGGCCCGCGACGACGGCGCCATCGCGCAGCTGCAGCGCCTGTTGGGCGAGGCACCCGCGGGCATCGAGCGCGCACACGCCCTGCTGGCCCGCGCCGTCGAGCCGCTGCGCCCGGAAGGCCGTCCGCTGTATGCCGGCCTGCGCTCGCTGTCGATGCCCACCACCGACCTCGGCGCGGTGTGGCGCCTCGGCGACCTGCTGCGTGAGTATCGAGGCGACAGCCACACGGCGGCCTGGATCAGCGCCGGGCTCGACGCCACCGAGATCGGCCTGCTCAGCGAGCTCTACTGGGGCCTGCCGATGCGCAGCTACAGCCGCACACGAGCCTGGAGCGACGAGCAGTTCGAGGCCGCACACCAGCGCTTGCGCTCGCGCGGGCTCGTCGACGAGATCGGTTTCACGCCGGCCGGCCAGCAGCTCCGCGAAGACGTGGAGATCGCCACCGACCAGCAGACTGCCTGCGTCGTGCGGGCGCTGGGCACGGGGCTCGACGAGCTGCTGCAGCTGCTCACACCATGGGGCGAGGCCATCCGCGCCGGCCATGGCTACCCCGCCTCGGGCCCTCACGATCTGGCCGACCTGGCCAGCGTTCGCTGATACGGTCCGCTGATGATCCTGCACACGCTTGCCCACGTCGGTACCGATCAGTTCGCAGACCACACCGGCTGGCACCCGAAGCCGCAGGGGTTGTGCCAGGGCGATGTCTGCGTGCCCGCAGCGGGCAGCCTGCGCTCCGACGGCACCATCGACATCGAGGTCGCCGCGCAGCGATTGGGCATGCCGTTGGTGCACGACGAGGCGCACGGCGTGTGGGCGCTGGGGCCGGCCACGCTGGGCGGCAAGGCACTCGCCACGGCCACCGCCGCCGATCCCGAGCTGCGCACTCACGACGGCCGGCCGTTCCGGTTGTCGTCGCTGCGCGGGCGCAAGGTGCTGTTGGTCGCCTGGTCCAGTTATTGAGGCTGCCGCACCAGCCTGCCCGGGTGGCAGGCGCTCCACACCGAACTGCAGCCGCTCGGGCTCACCGTCGTCACCGTCGCTCTCGACGTGGAACCGGCACACACCACCAAGTGGATCGATGCAGCACGGCCCGCCGACCCTGCGCTGGCGCACCCCAGCCTGATCGACACGCAGCACATCACCGACGAGCTGTTCGGCTTCAGCAACATCCCGATGGCCGTGTGGATCGACGAGGCCGGCACCATCGTGCGCCCTGCCGAAGGTGCCTCCATCGAGCAGAGCCCGATGCGCGACATGGAGATTCCGGAAGGCCTGCCCGAGCGACTCACGCGCCTGCTGGTGGAGGTGAAGAACATCCCCGATGTGGCGCTCGACTACCGCGCCGCCATCGTCGACTGGGCCACCAACGGTGCCGATTCCCCGTACGTGCTGTCGGCCGATGAGGTCGTGGCCCGCTCACAACCACGCGGCGACGACGAGGCCCGCGCCGCTGCCTGCTTCGAACTGGGTGAGCACCTGCGCCGCACCGTCGGCCCCGACGCGGCCGTGCCGTGGTGGCGCGAGGCGCACCGGTTGTACCCGGCCAACTGGACCTACAAGCGCCAAGCCTGGACGCTGGTCACCACCGCCGAGGGCGCCGACGAGAACGACTTGATGCAGGGGCCCAACGACGTCTACGCCGGCAACTGGCTCGACGACGTCATCGCGTCCGGTGGCGGCGCTGCCTACACCATCGTCCCGCAGCTGTGACCCGGTGCTTGTAGCGCCGCAGCCGTCACGGCGCGGTCAGCTCTGGCGGGTCGCGTCGAGCCAGCCGATGCCGAAGTCGACGATCTCGCGCATGCTGCACCCGATGATCTCTCCGGCCCCCAGTGGCACTCGCGTCTCTCCACCAGTCGCTGCGGCGAAGGCCGCGCCCAACGCGACGAAGTCGTCGCTGTCGTAGTCGATGTCGTCGTACACGACCCAGCGGCGTTCGCCGTCGACCATCATCGCTGTGCCGTACGGGATGACGTGGCGCGACGCCCAGCGCGTGCGCGACTCGGCGAGGTGCAGGGACGTGCTGTTGCCGTGCCCCACACCCAGAAGCACGATCTGCGCATCACACTCGTAGAGGCGAGCCAGCGGAGAGCCGGCGCCGAACGCTGAACCGAGCGCGTGCGGGTGCAGCAGCTGGTGCGCGAGCGGCCCATTGGCGACGAACGAATCCGCGGGGTGCGGGCTGCGCACGGTGGCCGGGTGATGGCGGAAGCACTCGACCACCTCTCCCATGTGCGTCATCGGCGTGAGCGCCGCGTCGTACGCCGGCATCTCGTGGCGGATCGTCTGCCACCACGCCTCGGGCACCGGCGGCCACTGCCACCGCGAGGGCTCGCTCCAATCACTGGAGAGTGACGGCATCACGATCGTGCCCTCGGTTCCCGTCACCTCCCACAGCGCCTCCACGACCGCCTGCCCGCCGCCCAGCACCCACCCCAGCCGCGAGAGCGACGAGTGCACGATCGCCACCGACCCGCGTCGCAGACCGGCGTCGCGCAACGCCGCGACGACCATCGCGCGGGTGATCGGAGCCCCCGTGCGGGCCACTGCAGCCGCTTCTCCGGTTGCGACGAGCACCGGCTTCACCATGATGAGCGCCGGATTGTCCGGCCACAGATCGTGAAACTCTTCGAGTGGGGCGTAGCCGAGCGCCTCGTAGAAGGAACGGGTGCGCGCGTATCCCTCGTCCGGGTGCGAAGGCCCGAGCGTCTTGACCTGCAGGAGGCGAACGCCATCAGCCGCCGCAGCAGCTTCGAATGCTGCGACCAGCGAGCGGCCCACGCCGTGCCGATGCCACTCGGGAAGCACGGCGATGAGATAGATCTCCGCCGACGCGGCATGACGCATCGGTGCCAGCACACCGATGACAGCACCCTTGTCGTCGACCGCGCTCCAGGTGGGATGCGTCTGAACGAACGACACGTATTCGTCGTTCGACTCGGGAATGCCAAACCAACTGGGCAAGGCGTCGAGCACCGCGCGACAGCTCGCCGCAAGACCGAGTTGCGGCGCAACGATGCGAGCTTGCGGAGAGGAAGCGGCCATCGTCGAATGCTTTCACCTGCGCGCCACCGGGGTCGACCGCTTTGGCCAAGCCGCTCCACGTCGATGGCGATAGCGTGACGGGCCATGGAGCACGTCCGCTGGCTGGCGCAACCCTCGCTGCAGCGCCCCATCCTGATTGCGGCCTTCACCGGCTGGAACGATGCGGCCGATGCAGCCAGCAACAGCGTGCGGCACCTCGTCGAAGCGTGGCAGGCGCAGCCCCTCGCCGAGATCGACCCGGAGGAGTTCACCGACTTCGCCACCGTGCGGCCTCATGTACGGCTCACGCCCGAGCAGCGACGCACCATCGTGTGGCCCACGGTCGGTGCGTGGAGCGCCAGCACCCCGGGCGGCGACGTGATCCTGGTGCTCGGCCCGGAGCCGGCGTTGCGTTGGCGGCTGTTCACCCAGCAGCTGATCGGCATCGCCCAACAGTTCGACGTCTCGATGGTGCTCACCCTCGGCGCACTGCTCGCCGACGTGCCGCACAGCCGGCCGGTGCAGCTCATCGGCACCGCCACGGAGCAAGACACCATCGATCGCTTCGATCTCCAGCGCAGCCGCTACGAAGGGCCTACGGGCATCGTCGGCGTGGTGCAAGATGCGTGCACGCGCGCCGACCTGTCGTGTGCATCGCTGTGGGCTGCGGTACCCGCCTACGCGTCGCAGGTGCCTTCACCGAAGGCATCGCTGGCGCTGGTCGAGCGAGCGTGCGAGATCATCGGCACCCCCGCCCCCACGTCGCGCCTGCACGCCGACGCCATCGCCTACGACGCTCGCGTGTCGGCGTTCGTTGCCGACGATGCCGATCTCGTCGGCTACGTCGAGCGCCTCGAATCGTTGTCCGACAGCGGCCAGCTCGACGACCACGACTTCGACGAGGATGACGACGACGACGATGACGACACGGTCGGCGGTGAGCTGGCAGCGGAGCCGGAGGTGAACAGCGAAGCGTTCATGGCCGAGCTCGAGCGCTTCCTGCGCGATCAGGAGGGCGACGGCAAGTAGTCGCGTCGGGCGCGCCACCTCGCTCGACGGTCACTCGTGCTGGCCTCGCCACACCGGGCTGCGCGGTGGCTCGAAGGTGGCCGCGAACTGCTCGCCGTCGATGGCAGCGAACGCCATCGGGCCCCACCACTCGGCGCCCACGGTGGGCGACGGCAGCCGGTCACGGGCGAACCAGCCCACGTCGGCGGTCTCCAGCGGATGCGGCACCAGACTGCCGCCCTTGGCCTGGCAGTGGAAGAGCAGCAGGTACATCGCGAAGCGGGTGAAGCCCATGCGCTGCCCGTCGATCACGCTCAGCAGTTGCACCGGCTCGCACTCGATGCCGGTCTCCTCCAACACCTCCTTCACCACCACCTCGCTGGGCGAGTAGCCGCTGTCGGCCCACCCGGTGGGGTACAGCCACAGACCGCTATCGCCGCGCTGCACCAACAGGATCTCGCCCGCCGCGTTGCCCACCACGGCACCGATCGCAACCTTCGGGGTGACGTACCCCGGTATGCCTTCGCCGACGTTGTCCATCCACTCCTGGATGAAGTGGTCGCTCTCGCGCCGAACCTCCAAGGCCTCGGCCGCCGCAGCCTTGATGTCGGCCGCCACGTGCAGCACCTCCTCGAACCGTTCGCGCTCGTACAGGCTCTGCGTGAAGCCGAGGCCTGTGCGTGCGATGGCGGCCAACGCCTCGCTCCAGCGGGCGAGATCGCGAGTGAAGTCGTTGGGCGCAGCGTCGCTCACGCTCGCGACCATAGGCGCTTCAGACGTCGACTGCGACTGCTACCGCCGCCAACATCACTTGATCGTCGGAAGTGACGGCATTGAAGGAGAGCTGCACACCGGACATGCCAGTGACCGAGGCAACCAGCACGTCGGTGCCCAACGTGTTGTCGTACGCGGGGCTGCGCGGCGCGGGCACAGAGCCCCGAAAGGCATTGCTGAGCGAGAAGCCCGACAGTGACAACTTGTCGCTGGCGAAGAGGCGATCGCCTTCGAACGCCACCGCCACCAACGTTGCCGTGCTCGCCGGCTGCAGCAGGTTGACGGTGAACGAGCTCGACGCCGTGCTGGTGACCACCTGCTGTGGAGCGGTGACCATCAAGAAGCGCTCGGGCAGCGAGGCGTCGTGCGTGATGACCACGAGCGACCAGCCGCCGAAGGATTGCTGGCCCAGCGCGGTCTGGATGTCGGCCACTGCGTAGGTACCACTGCCGGTGACGAGCGAAGTGACTTCCGCTATCGCGAAGTAGGTGCCGCCGCTGTTGTCCTTCAGCTGATCGGCCACGACGGTGCTGACGCCGGCCGGCGTGGTGAACGTGACCGTGTTGCGCGCCGCCGGGTTGGGTGCCGCCGGCGTACCTTGCGCCACGTCGCCGCTCCAGGTGAGGAACGCACGCGACACCGTGCCGCTCATCGAGAGAGCGGCAGTCGACGAGTTGAACACGCCACCTGCCGTGTTGACGTGCTGCATCGCGAAGTCGAGATGGTTGAGCATGTCGCCTGCCCCGGTGCGGGCGAGGGCGCAGGCCGGGTCGGTGTCGGCGCAGGTGGTGACCGAATTGCCGATGGCGACGACGGCGCCTCGTTCGGTCTCGGCGGCGAGAAGCCCGTTGACGGCACCCACCGCCACGGTGACGGGCGTGGTGCTGACGGCCGCCCCGACGGGCGCCGAGATCGTGGGCGTGAAGGTGATGCTGGACCCGACCGAGGGCGAGAGCGCGAACGTGAGCTGCAGCACCGACGACTGGCCGGCGGCCAGTGCCAGCAACGTGCACGACCCGGTGCTGTTGCACGTCCAACCCGACCCGTAGGCGCTCACCAGGCTGGCGGCCGGGGTGGCAACACCCAGGGAACGAAAGAGCGCAGCGCCGGTGGGTGCCGGCAGGTCGACTCGCACACCGTTGGCGGTGGAGTTGCCGGTGTTGGCGACGGTCACCTGCACGCGCACCTGACCATTGGCCACCGCGACTGTGCGTTGCATCGCAACTGCCGACAGCGCGGGTGGCGGCGGCGCCTGGGTGGTGGTGGCGGCGGCCTGCGTGGTGGTGGGCGAGGGCACCGTCACGGTGGTGGGCACTGGTGTGGCCACGGTGGTGGGCACCTGCGCACTGGGGTTGGACGGCGTCGGGCCGGTGGGGGTCGACGGGGTGGTGGGCGAGACCCGTGGGGTGTTCCTCGGGGCGGTGCCACCGGGCGTGGGCGGGCTCGTGGCAGCGGGCAAGGTGGCCGTCGACCCGGGCGCTGGCGCAGTGGTGAACGTGGGCGGGTTCGGTGCGCCGCCCGACGGCACCGAAGTGGACGGCCTGGACGTGGAGGGCCTGGAGGCAGCTGGCACGGTGGTGGGGAGCGAGGAGTCGACGGGTTGATCGTCGGCGCCGGTGGCACCGGTGCCGGCCGACCGTGCCACCACCGTCGTCGCCGCGGCGGCAGCCACTTGCGATTCATCGCGGCCACCGAATGCTGCCAGCAACACGGCCGCTGCAACCAGCACGCCGGCAGCCACCGTGCCACCGGCCAGCGCGCGCTGCGGCTTGGAGGCTCGCGCCACCCACCCGAGCACCCCCTTCCCCCCGAGATTGGAGAGGTACGCCGTGGAGGAGACCCCGATGAGCGCCGGGATGAGGGCCGCGCGCAGCGTGTTGTTGGTGTCGGTGAGCTCACCCATCAGACGCGTGCACGACTCGCACCCGTCGAGGTGCGCATCGACTCGCCGCCGGTCGCGTGCCGACAACCCGTCGCGGACGTAGGCCCCGAGGTTGGCCGCGCAGTCGCGGCACTCTGCGGCGTGCTGATCGCGAAGGTGCGCCTGCAAGTAGGCCTGGCGCAGCCCCTCACGAGCGCGATACGCCAACGCGGCCACCGCGTTGGGCGCGAGACCCAGCAGCGGCGCCACTTCGGCAACGCTGCGACCCTCCACCTCGGTGTGCCACAGCACCAGCTGCCACCGCTCGGGAAGGGTGGCGAACGCAGCGGCGGCAAACGCACCGTCCTCCTGGCTCCGCGCCGAATCGAGCAGGGCGACGTTCACTTCATCGCTGAGGTCGTCGGTGGGCTCCTCGCGGTTGCGACGAACCCTGTCGTAGAACACGTTGCGCACGGAAGTGACCAAGTAGGGCCGAAACGACACATCGGGCCCGCCCCCCGCCTGCAACGCGCGCAGCACCCTCGCGAACGCCTCGGACGTGACGTCGTCGGCGTCGGCACGCGACCGGGTGAGCGCCCGCGCCGCCGCCCGCGCCGAGTCGACGTGGCGACGATAGAGCTCGCCATACGCGTCGCTGTCACCCTTGCGCGCGCTACCGATCAGCTCGGCATCACTGAGCTCTCGCACCGCCATGGTGATGGCCACTGGGATTTCACTTCCTTTGATGCCTCGACCCACCGATCGGTCGAGCCTAGCGAACACATTCGTTACGGGAGTGACGTCATGACGGGGCACCTATGACGTCATTCGGTCGTGAAGATTCGGCGAAGAGTGCTCGATGCATGGGTCCGCGAGGTTCGAACCGGCTGGGGTGAGCGCGCATACCGCTCGGTGAGCGCCGTCGCCCCGGTGCTCTGCGCCGGCGACCTGCAGTCGGTCGGCCATCTGCTGGCCACCGACGGTCACCAGCTCGACGACGTGCTGGGCTGGTTCCGCCACCTGGCGACTCGATCGAAGTCCTTCCGGCGGCGACTCGAGCGTGGCGGCATCATCGACATCACCAGCGGGTGGGCGGGCCGGGTGCTGCACTACGACTTCGGCGCCGACTCGGTCGCTCCGCTCGAAGTCCTGCGCCTTCGTGTGCAGCAGCACGTCGAGCTGTGCCGCAGCGTCGGCGAGGCTCCGGGCCGCAACCTCGCGATCGTCGTCATCGAGGGCAACGGCTCCCCGAGCTGTGCCCCTCAACTGAGGCTGCACGCTCGCCGGACGTTCGTCGCCGGCGAAACGATGGCTGCCACGCCGTCGGGCAAGCTCCTCGTGCTCGTGCGCCGCGACGACGGTCTGCGCTCGCGAACACTTCGTCTGGCCGACGCCATGCGCCACGACGACCAACTCGACGGCCCACCGGTGCGCGTGTGGATCGAACCGCTGTCGATGGCGGCAGAGCACATCGACTCGCACCTCGTCGGCCTGGCGAGCTGACGCTCCCGCCGGTCGATCGCTGCTCGCCACCTCTGGGGCATCTGCAGATCGGGCCGCAGCGAACGGTCCCACCCTCCTACACTCGCCCCGTGCAGTCGCGTTCCGTCACCGGTCTTGTCGGGCTGCTGGCCATCATCCTTCCGGCAGCGTGCAGTGACGACAGCACGGCCGGCCCGGCGTCGAGCGACACCGTCGTCGCCACCAGCACCACGGTGCATCCCGACGACGGTGCGTTGGTGATCGGTGCCATCCTGCCCAACAGCGGCCTCGCCGCCGACCTCGGCGCTTCGATGAACGATGCACTCACGATGGGCATGACCGAGATCAACGCCGCCGGCGGCATCAATGGCCGGCGGGTGCGGCTGATCGTCCGTGAGGAGGGCGACACCCCCGCCACGGCCGCGCTCGCCGTGCAGGGCCTCACGCAGCTCGGTGTCGACGCCATCATCGGCCCCACGTCGTCCACCAACACCCTGAGCACCCTGACGGCGTCGGTCGATGCCGGCGTGCTCACCTGCGGTCCGACAGCCTCCGCGCTCGCACTCGACGAGTTCCCCGATGACGGGCTCTTCTTCCGCACCATTCCCAGCGACTCGTTGCAGGCCCAAGCCATCGCCAGTGTGGTGGAAGCATCCGGCAGCAGCACGGCCATCGTCGTCTACCTCGACGACGACTACGGCCGGCCGTTCGCCGAGGCCACGCAAGAGGCGATCATTGCGCGAGGTACCCGTGTGTCGGCCACTGTCGCGTTCACCGCCAACGAGGACTCGGTCTCGGCCGCGGTCGAGCAGGTGCTGGCCAACCAGCCAGAAGTCGTCGCCGTCATCGCCGATGGTGCCAGCGGCCCGGCCATCATCAACGCCATCGATGCCGCCGCCACCACGCGACTCACGTACGTCGTCAACGACGCCATTCGCCGGCCCGCTCCGTCCGCGCAGCCGTTCAGCGCCCAGCTGTCGAGGAAGGTGGTGGGCGTCGCACCCGTTGCCTACGCCACGTCGCCTGCGTTCACCCAGGCGCTCTTGGGTGTCGATCCGACGACCACCGGTCTGTACGCCCACAACGCCTACGACTGCTTGGCCATCATCGCGCTCGCAGCACAGGCCACCGGCTCCAACCAACCGCGCGACCTCGCCGACGCCGTCTCCACGGTGACCACCAGCGGCACCGGCTGCACGACGTTCATCGCCTGCAGCGCTGCGCTGACCGAGGGTCGCAACATCAACTACAACGGGCCTATCGGCAACCTGTCGATCGGGCCCAGTGGCAACGTGACCACCGCCGACTTCGACCGGTTCCGGTTCGACGCGAGCGGGCGCGACGTCTCCGATGGCACCATCACCATCGGCAACGACTGACAGGCACCATCGGCAACGACTGACAGGCACCATCTGCAACGACTGATTGCCCGGCACGGGTCAGAGCGTGGCGACCAGCTCCTCCACCGCGACCACCATGCCGGTGTAGAACGGACCGAACTCGGCATAGACGCTGGATGCCAGATCGAAGCGCATCGTGTACACGACTTCCTTCAGGTCGTCGGGATGCACCGCGAACAGCGTGACGCCCCACTCGTAGTCGTCGAGGCCGGTGGAGCCGGTGACGTACTGCACCACTCGGCCGGCGAACTTGCGTCCGCTGGTGCCGTGCTCGTGCATCAGGTCCTTGCGCTCGTCGAACGGCAGGGTGAACCAGTTGGCGTGCCCTTCGCGCTTCTTCGACATCGGGTAGAAGCACCATGCCGGCATGTGGTGCTGGCGCGGCGGGATGTCGGGGTACAGGCGGCCCTGCAACATCTCCTCCGGCATGCCCTTGGCGTACTCGCTCACCTCGGTGAGGCTGACGTAGCTGTCGACCACTTCCAGCCCGGCTCGCTGCAGACCGGTCTGCAACGCCCGCAGTACCTGCCAGTCTTCGTGCATGGCCATGAACGCGGCGTCGCACTTGTGCCCCAGCGTGGACACCGCCACCACTTGCACACCGGCGGCCTCGGCGGCCTTGACCGCGGCCACGACGCTGTCGCCGTCGAACAACGGCGTTGCCTTGCAGAACAGGTGCAGCATGCCACGACCGACAGAAGGCTTGATGGGTTCGCTCATGGTGGCCAGGCTACGGGCAAAGCCAGCCGGAGGGCCTAGGGCGCAAGGCGCTCGGGCGAGTAGATGTTGAGCCGATCGGTGCGCACGAAGCCGGCCAGCACCAGCCCGGCACGGCGCGCGGTGTGCACCGCCAGCGCGGTGGGGGCGCTGACTGCCACGAGCGTGCCGAAGCCGGCGGACCACGCCTTCTGCACCAGCTCGAAGCTGGCCCGACCACTCACGAACAAGCCCAGGCCGGTGGCCGGCAGCGACCCGTCGAGCAGCAACCGGCCGATGACCTTGTCGACCGCGTTGTGGCGGCCGACGTCTTCGCGAACGAGCAGCACGTCGCCCTGCGGGGTGAAGGCCGCCGCGGCGTGCACCGACCCGGTGGTGTCGAACAGACCCTGCGCTGCGCGCGCCGCCTCAGGGATGGCGTGCAGCACATCCATCGTGATGGGCGCGGTGGCGGGAAGGACCAACAGCCGGTCGCACAGCTCGTCGATGGCGTCGTTGCCGCACAGGCCGCAGCTGGACGTGGTGTTACCCAGGCGAGGCCGCGGCGCCGGCGCCCGACCGCCCGTCTCCACAGTGACGACGTTGAACTCGCTCCCCACCGCCGAGCCGTTGGCGCAGTAGCGCACACCCACCACGGCGCAGCCGGCCAGCAGACCCTCGGTGTGGCAGAAGCCGACGGCCAGCTCGTAGTCGTTGCCGGGGGTGCGCATGGTGGTGCTGACGGTGATGCCATCGAGTTGCACCGTCATCGGTTCTTCCACGATCAGTTCGTCGGGATGGCGCGAGCGTTCGCCCGCGCGGATGGTGGTGACCAGAAGCGTCTCGCTGCGGCGGCGGGCTGCCATCGCAGCGACGGTACCCGCACTTCGCGCAATTGGGAAGCACCGAAGGAATAGGGTCCTCGGCATGGAGACACAGAACAACGGTCGCATCCTGGTCGCCGAGCTCGTGGGCACCGCCGTGCTGATGTTGGGCGGGCCCGGCGTCGCGATCTTCTCGTTCCAGTACGTCGGCGTCGCCGGTGTCGCCGCCGGCTTCGGGCTCTCCTTGCTCATCATGGCCTACGTGATCGGGCCGATCAGTGGCTGCCACATCAACCCGGCGGTCACGTTGGGCATGCTGCTCTCCCGCAAGATCAACGGCACCCACGCCGTGTTCGCAGTCATTGGTCAGCTCATCGGCGCCGTCGGGGGCGCCGCCATCATCTACGGCATCGCCAGCGGCCGCGACGACTGGCAGCGTGGCTCCTTCGCATCCAACCTCTGGTCGGGCAAGCACTTCGGTGTCGGTGCCGCCATCGTCACCGAGGTCATCCTCACCGCACTGCTGGTGATGGTGGTGCTGTTCACCACCACCCGCAAGTTCGCCCCCGGCTTCGGCGGGCTGGTCGCCGGTCTCACGCTCACCCTCATCCACCTCATCTCCATCCCCATCGACAACACCTCGGTCAACCCGGCCCGCAGCCTGGGCACGGCGCTGTTCGCCGAGACCTCCACCGGCGCGCTCGAACAGCTGTGGGTGTTCATCGTCTTCCCGCTGGTGGGCGCCGTCGTCGGCGTGGTGCTCTTCCTCATCCTCGACGAGACCCGCCTGGAAGACACGATGCTGGCCGAAGTGCCAGGGCTCAGCGAGGTGCGCGACACGCTGGAGAACGTCACCGACGAAGCGGTGGAAGCGATCGAGGACGGCCTCGACTGAGCGGGCTCAGGCCGGCAGCAGCGACAGCAGCTCGGCCCGGCGTTTCGGGCCCAGCGCCGGCTCGGGCGGACGATTGTCTCGGTCCTGCCAAGCAGCGAGCACGCGGGCGCTCACATCGGCGTCGCTCACCAGCGAATCGGGAGTAGCCAGCAGGTTGAGCCCACGGAAGAACGCGCGCAGCACCACTGCGTCGCTGCGCATCGCGGGCAGCAGCCCATCGCGGAACACGCTGCGCATGAACGTGCGCGGGTCGCTGGTGTCGCCGTCGGGGTCGTCGCCGGCAAGCAGGGCGGCCGCCACGCGGCGAGCCTCCGCGTCTTGATCGACGCCGGCTCGGTACCAGGGGAAGATCTCTGCGCGCAACGCGTCGTCGTAGGCCAACGCCAAGGCGCTCGGGTCGTCGCCGTGGCGCGCCACTGCATCGGCCATCAGGTGCGCGCTCCAGAACGCCGTGGAGCACCCGCGCCCGTAGAGCGGGTTGGTGCACAGCACGGCATCGCCCACCGGCAGCACCCCAGTGGCCACCGGTGCACCGGCCACCACATGATCACGCCAGCGGTTCAACAGGCCGGCCATCACGTGCACCTCTTCGGTGATCGGCAACGCCCGACCGTCGAGCCAGGGTGCAGTGGCCACCAACTGCCGGGCGCACTCATCGAACACCACCGGGTCGGCCAACAGCTTGCGCAGCTCGCCGTCGACCGTCGGCGTGGCCAGCGTGACGCTGAAGGTGTGGTTGTCGCCCACGAACACGCCGTACTTGAGGTATCCGAGGTCGCCACCGATGGGACCCGTGCGCGGTGGGTAGTCGTGGCCCGGCAGCAGCCGATAGAAGCGGCTGAAGTAGACGATGCCCGTGTCGTCGACTTCCTCGGCCACGGGAGCGGCGCCGATGGCCGCGAGCCACTCGCTGAGCGCGCTGCGCCTGCCGGCCGCAACCACGGTGAGGTCGGCGGAGATGGTGGTGCCGTCGGCCAGTCGCACACCGGTCACGTGGGGCACAGCGCCTGGCCCGGCCGGTTGCGCGAGCAGCCCTTCCACCCCGACCCCGGTACGGAACGTCACCCGGCCCTCTGCCACCGCGGCACGCCGCAGCACCCACTCGAACGTGGTGCGCCGGCACGCCAGCATCACCAGCTCGTCATCCTCGGGCAGCCGCTGGAAGTCGACGATCGTGGGCGGCAGGTCGTCGCCGAAGCGCATCTCCGTGGCTCCCTCGGCCAACAGCTCGGCGTAGACATCGGCGTAGTCGCGACGCAGCAGGCCGACCAACCGGGCCAGAAAGGCATGGCTGTGGCGAACCTGCGGCGCCCCACGGCGATCCCAGTCGAAGGCTTCGTCGGCCGACGACGGCATTGGCGTGTCGTCGCGCTCGACCACCGTGACCTGATGACCTTGGCGGGCCAGCACCAACGCCGACCCGAGACCCGACACACCGCCACCGACGACCAGCACATGCATGCCGCGACCTTACGAGGCGACCGGCGAGGATCGCTTGTCGTGCTGGATCGGTCGTGCTGGATCGGTCGTGCCGGATCGTTCGTGCTGGATCGGTCGCGCTGGATCGGTCGTGCTCAGGCTGCGAGCAGCACCTTGGGTTCGCACGGCTGGGGCTCGCCGGCGCAGGCCAGTTCCGACGGAACGAACCGATCGGCAGCGGCGGCGGAGGCGAGGGTCGCAGCCGACCACCACACCTGCGGGCTGTGCGCCTCGAGCAACGGGTGCCACAGCACGCCGAAGTCGCTGAGGCCACCGGCCACCAAGCGGTCGATGGCCCACACGTAGAAGACGGCCTTGGTGTCGTGGTAGCCCGCCCCGTCGAACGAGGGGCGCTCGCTGCGCAGCTGGTCGAGCGCGCTGACGGCACCGGTCTCGCGAACGGTGCGAAGAATGCTGGAGAGGAACTCGGTGTGCGTCATGACACCAGTATCCGCCGTTGAGAGCTGAGAATTCAGCGCATCTTGTGGCACAATGGTCGATATGGCAGTGGATTCCTCAGGACTAGACCGTATCGACAGCGAAATCCTCTCCATTCTCCGCGACGACGCCCGCATTCCCTACCAGACCCTCGGCGATCGGGTGCACCTCTCCGCCAACGCCGCCGCCGATCGAGTTCGCCGGCTCGTGCGCACCGGCGTCATCCGCAGCTTCACCATCGAGGTCGACCAAGGCCGGCTCGGTCGCGACCTGGAAGCGGTGATCGATGTACGTGCCGCCGACGTCGACCGCTTCCGCCGCGGTGCGCTCACGTGCCCGGAAGTCACCCGACTGGCCCACGTCACGGGCCGCACCGACTTCCAGGTGCACGTGCACGTTGCCGGCACCGCCGGGCTGAACGCGCTCCTGCAGCGCTTCACCACCGAGTTCGGCGCCGCCGAGACGCTGACCACGGTGGTCCTCGAGCGGGCCCGCTGACAGCGGCGTGCGCCGTGTTGCCGCTTTAGCAGTCAAGGGTTTAGAGTGCTAGCACTCTCATGCCGCGAGTGTCAGCCCGCGGGATGTGTCAATTCACCGCAACTACCTCACCGTGGAGGAACGAAATGGCCAAGCAGATCGCTTTCGACGAAGCCGCTCGCCGCTCACTCGAGGCGGGCATGAACAAGCTCGCCGATGCCGTGCGTGTCACGCTCGGGCCGAAGGGTCGCAACGTCGTGCTCGACAAGAAGTGGGGCTCGCCCACCATCACCAACGACGGTGTCTCCATCGCCAAGGAGATCGAGCTGGAAGATCCGTACGAGCGCATCGGCGCCGAGCTGGTGAAGGAAGTCGCCAAGAAGACCGACGACGTGGCCGGTGACGGCACCACCACCGCCACCGTGCTTGCCTGGAGCCTGGTGCACGAAGGCCTGCGCAACGTGGCCGCCGGCGCCAACCCGATGACCCTCAAGAAGGGCATCGAAGCAGCCGTGGAGGCCGCCGTCGGTTCCATCCGCGAGCTGGCCAAGGAAGTCGACTCCAAGGAGCAGATCGCACAGGTCGCTTCCATCTCCGCTGCCGACACCGAGATCGGCGCCACCATCTCCGAGGCCATCGACAAGGTGGGCAAGGACGGCGTCATCACCGTCGAGGAGAGCCAGACCTTCGGCATCGAGCTCGACTTCGTCGAGGGCATGCGCTTCGACAAGGGCTACATCAGCCCCTACTTCGCCACCGACATGGAGCGCATGGAGGCATCGCTCGACGATCCGTACGTGCTGCTCGTCAGCTCCAAGATCAGCTCGGTACGCGACCTGCTGCCCGTGCTCGAGAAGATCATGCAGAGCGGTCGCCCGCTGATGATCGTCGCCGAGGACGTGGAGGGCGAAGCCCTCGCCACGCTCGTCGTCAACAAGATCCGCGGCACGTTCAAGTCGGCAGCCGTCAAGGCCCCCGGCTTCGGCGACCGCCGCAAGGCCATGCTGCAAGACCTCGCCATCCTCACCGGCGGCCAGGTCATCAGCGAAGAGGTCGGCCTCAAGCTGGAGAACACCACGCTCGACCTGCTGGGCAGCGCCAAGCGCATCATCATTACCAAGGATGAGACCACGGTCATCGAAGGCGCCGGCGCCGAGGACGACATCAAGGGTCGCATCAACCAGATCAAGGCCGAGATCGACAACACCGACAGCGACTACGACCGCGAGAAGCTGCAAGAGCGCCTTGCCAAGCTCAGCGGCGGCGTTGCCGTGCTGAAGGTCGGTGCCGCCACCGAGGTGGAGCTGAAGGAGAAGAAGCACCGCATCGAAGACGCGGTCAGCACCACCAAGGCTGCCATCGAAGAGGGCGTCGTGCCCGGCGGTGGCGTGGCGTTGCTGCGTGCGCAGGCCGCAGTGCTGGCCGTTGCCGACTCGCTCAGCGGCGACGAGGCCACGGGTGCTCGCCTGGTGGCCAAGTGCCTCGAGGCCCCGCTGAAGCAGATCGCCGAGAACGCCGGCATGGAAGGCGGCGTTGCCGTCGCCATGGTGAAGAGCCTGAAGGGCAACGAAGGCCTCAACGCTGCCACCGGCGTGTACGAGGATCTCGTCAAGCTGGGCGTCATCGACGCTGCCAAGGTCACCCGCTCGGCGCTGCAGAACGCAGCCTCGATCGCAGCCCTGTTCCTCACCACCGAAGCCGTCGTGGCCGACAAGCCGGAGAAGGATTCCGGCGGCGGCATGGGCGGCGGCGGCATGGAAGACTTCTGACCACGTCGGAAGCCTGCTGAGCAGTCAGTGAGTGAAGGCCCGGTGCTTCGGCACCGGGCCTTCGCCGTTCTCCACCGCTGCCACGGCGCGGGCTGCAGCCCGCAGGGCGTCAGCCGCCGGCGACGGCGGGGATGATGCTGACGGTGGTGCCTTCGGGCGTGGCGGTGTTGAGCCCGTCGAGGTACCGCACATCGTCGTCGGCGACGAACAGGTTGACGAACTTGCGCATCGCGCCCGACTCGTCGAGCAGGCGATCGCTGAAGCCCGGGTGCGCCGTCTCCAGGTTGGCGATGACTTCGGTGAGGGTGGAGCCGGCCACCTGCACCGTGGACGCGCCACCCGCCAACGGACGCAAGGTGGTGGGGATTCGAACGGTCACAGACATGCGTCAAACTCTACCAACCGGGTCGGGATTTCAACTCGCAGCTCCGGCCCCTCACCCGTAGCCTTTCCGGATGCGAGTGCTCGCCGCGGTCGACAAGTTCAAGGGCACGGCAACCGCCCGGCAAGTCGCGGCTGCGATCGGGCATGCCTGCTGGGAGCTCGGCCACGAGTGCGTCGAGCAACCGGTGGCCGACGGTGGTGAGGGCACCCTGGAAGCACTCGGCGGCGCCAACCGCACCAGCACGGTCACCGGCCCATTGGGCGACGCGGTGCAGGCCGAGTGGCGACTCCATCGCGGCACGGCGGTCATCGAGATGGCTCGCGCCTCGGGGCTCACGTTGGTCGGCGGCGCCGCGGGCAACGATGCCATGGCCGCCTCCACCACCGGCACCGGCGAGCTCATCGACCAGGCACTCGACCTGGGCGCGAAGAAGATCATCGTGTGCCTCGGCGGCTCGGCCACCACCGACGGAGGGTTGGGCTGCGTGCGCGCCATCACCGCCCCTCACCGGCTGCGTGGCGTGCAGTTGCTGGTGGCCTGCGATGTGCAGACGCTGTTCGCTGATGCAGCACCGGTGTTCGCCCCGCAGAAGGGCGCCTCGCCCGCACAGGTCGACATGTTGCGCGGCCGGCTCGAGCGGTTGGCGCAGATGTACCAGGAGCAGTACGGGGTCGACGTGCGCAACGCGCCAGGAACGGGTGCGGCCGGCGGGCTCGCCGGCGGGCTGGTCGCGTTGGGCGGCAAGCTGCTGCCCGGCTTCGACCTCGTGGCAGACGAGGTCGATCTGCACGACCACATCGCGGCCGCCGATCTGGTGCTCACCGGCGAGGGCTACCTCGACGAGCAGAGCTTCGAAGGCAAGGTGGTGGGCGGTGTGCAGGCGCTGTGCGCAGAAGCCGGGCGGCCAGTCGCGGCCATCGTCGGCGACAGTGCGCCGGAGGTGCGCGACCGCATCACGCATCGTTCGCTCGCTCACGAGTTCGGGTTGCAGCGCGCCATGCACGAGCCGCTGTGGTGCATCGAAGCAGCAGCGAGCAGCCTGCTGCGCCATCTCTTTCCCTGAACTGCTGCACACTCGCGGCGACACCACTAGCTTCACGGGATGCCCGACGATCCAACTGGCCCCTTCGCCGATCTTGCCATCGTCAACTGCACGGCGCTGCTGGGCGTCACTGCCGACCGCACCACGTTCGCACCCGGAACCACGCTCGAGATCACCGGTGGCCGGCTCACTCGCATCGATCCGAACCCGGCGCAGGCGCCGCGGGCTCGCGAGGTCATCGACGCGCAGGGCATGGTGGCCATGCCGGGGCTCATCAACACGCACTGCCACGCGGCGATGACGTTCCTGCGCGGCGCGGCAGAAGACGTCGCAGTCGCTCGTTGGTTCAACGACTACATCTGGCCGATGGAGGTGAACGTCGGCGAACGCGACGTGTACCTGGGCACGCTGGTTGCCATCGCCGAGATGATCGAGTGCGGGGTCACCACGTTCGCCGATCACTACTTCTTCATGGATCAGGCCGCGCAGGCCGTGGCCGACACGGGCATCCGCGCCAACCTCGGTTCCGCGTTCTTCAGCTCGCAAGGTCCGGTCGGTCTGGCCGAGTCGGTGGCGTTCGCCGAGCGGTGGCAGGGCAAGGTCGACGGGCGCATCACCACGTCGATCGCCCCTCACGCCCCGTACACGGTGAACGACGACGACCTGCGCGGCGCCGCCGACGCCGCGCGAGGCTTGGGGGTGAAGGTGCACCTGCACGCGTCGGAGGACCTCGCACAGGCCAAGGCAAGCGTCTCCTCGCGTGGCCTCACCCCCATCCAGGTGCTGCACGAGACCGGCGTGCTCGATGCCGGCACCATCATCGCCCATGGAAACGGCATCTTCGACAGCGACATCCCGCTGTTGGCCGCGACTCGCGATCGCGTCGGGGTCACCCACGGGCCGAAGGGCTACTTCAAGTTCGCACTCGGGCCGCTCACGCCGATCGCATCACTGCGCGCAGCGGGCGTGCCGGTGGGCTACTGCACCGACGGGGCAGCCTCGAACAACACGCTCGACATCCTGGAGAGCATGCGCATCACGGCGCTCTCGCAGAAGCAGGTGCGCGACGATGCCACCTGGTTCAAGAGCGCGATGGCGCTGGAGATGGCCGGCCCCGAGTCGGCCGCTGTGTTGGGCATGCGTGGCCAGATCGGCGAGCTCACGGTGGGGGCGAAGGCCGACGTGATCCTGGTCGACGTCGACGGCTTCCACTGCCAGCCATTGCACGATCTGGCGGCGGCGCTGGTGTATTCGATCCAGCCCACCGATGTGCGCACGACGATCGTCGACGGGCGGGTGCTGATGCGCGATCGGCAGTTGCTCACCATCAACCGGGAGGCGCTGCTCGACGAGTTCCGCCAGCGGGCCCGCGAGATCACCGACCGCACGCACGGCCGCTCCATCCAGGACTACACCAACTGAGACGGGGCGTCAGACGGTGGTGACGACAGTGACGCCCGTGGGCGCTGCGCCCGCGATCTCGGCAAGGGTCTTGCCGGCGTAGTCGTTGCCCAGCATCAGCACCACACCGCTGTCGGCACCCCAGTTGCCGCTGGCCACCGGCACCGGAATGCCCTGAGCAACCGACACGATGCCACCGAGCACCGTGGCCAGCGAGTCGGCGACCGCCTTCGCGTTGGGATCGTCGGCGTTGTACAGCACCTTGCTGATGTCGAGCTTCTCCGAGGCGTTGACGGGTTCGGCCATCGAGAAGCCCTTGGCGCTGATGGCCGTGGACATGTTCTTGGCAGCGCCGTTGATGGTGCTGGCGTTGGCCACCTGCACCTTGGTACCGGTGGTGACGAGCGCAGCAGCCGTGGTGGTGGTGACCGCGATCACCGGCACGGTGGTGATGGTGGGGTCGATGACGCCGGCAACGGTGGTGGTAGTGGTGGCGCTGGGCTTCACGCTGCTACCACTGCTGTCGTCGTCGTTGACCTTGCGCAGGATGAGGAACCCGAGCACGAGCGCGATGAGCGTGACAGCGATCGCCACTGTGCTGCCCATGGGGGCGGCGCCGTTGGTGCGCCCGGTACGGCCCGCATTGTCGTTGCTCATCGTGGCTCCTCAGTTCGTATCAGGTGCGTCAGCCCTGTTCGCCTGCAGCCGCGCCATCGATGAGTGCCCGACGGCGACGATCGCGGTGACGGCGCAGGCGGCGAACCACCAGCTGGTCGGCGAGCAACGCCGCCGGGAGATCGATCACCCGGTTGAGATCGAGATTGTAGTCCTCCACGGAACAGGCAAAACGCGCGCGGATGGCATCGTGGCGATCTTCGTCCAGCATGAACCACGTGGCTTCGAACTGGAGAATGGCCAGGTCGCGCTCATCGAGGGTGTCGGGTGTCGGGTGTTGCTCGGTCATGGTGCACCCAGCCTGCCTCACGACGGTCACTGAAACCGGACATCGCACAGACGTTCGTGGGGTCACCGGCGACGGTCAGCCGGTGTTGGCTAGCCTGCACCACCATGCCCGCAGCTCGCCCGTTCATGATCGGTGTCGCCGGTGGCACGTGCTCGGGCAAGACCACCGTCAGCGAACGGCTGGCAGAGCTGGCCGGCGACGAGAAGCTGGCGCTGATCAAGCTCGACTCGTACTACGTGTCGCATGATCACAAGCCGTTCGAGGAACGCGAGACGGCGAACTACGACCACCCGGATGCGTTCGACTGGCAGCTGCTCAACGACCACCTGGCCGCGCTCTCGCACGGCTCGACGGTGCCCGTGCCCATCTACGACTACACGATGCACCGCCGCAGCGGCGAGGTGCGCATGGTGGCACCCGCGCGGATCGTGGTGGTCGAGGGCATCCTCGTGCTGTACGAGCCCACGCTGCGCGACCGGTTCGACCTGAAGGTGTACATCGACACCGATGCCGATCTGCGGTTCATCCGCCGGCTGCAGCGTGACGTGGCCGAGCGCGGGCGCACGCCGGAGAGCATCATCGTCCAGTACCTCGATTCGGTGCGCCCCAGCCACGAGCAGTTCATCGAGCCCAGCAAGCGCCACGCCGACGTGATCTTTCCCCAGGGTGGCCTCAACGCGCCCGCCATCGACGTGCTGCTGGCCCGCGTGCGCGAGCTGGCCGTCATCGGGTAACCATCCGGACTCGATCGGCGGGCACGAAACAGCATCCCGTTACACTCGGCGAACGAGTCGCCGGGTTAGCTCAGCTGGCAGAGCAACGCACTTGTAATGCGTAGGTCAAGGGTTCGATTCCCTTACCCGGCTCCAGATAACACCAGTTAGATGGCACTTTTGTGAAATCCACTCTCGTCCGACTAGAGGGTCATCCAAGATCCATCCAAGATTTTGGGTAGTGTGCCGATCATGAAGGGATCGATGCGCGAACGTCGGCCGGGTGCGTGGGAGCTGATCGTGCAGCTGCCGTGCGATCCCGTCACCGGTATTGCCAAGCAGCTGAGCCGTACGGTGCGGGGCACCAAACGCGACGCGCAGCGGGCTCTGGCAGCGCTGGTCACCGAGGTGTCGGCAGGCAAGATCTCATCGTCGACCACCACGCTCAACCAGCTGTTGGTGCAGTGGCTCGACCTTGTCAGCGCGCAGTTGGCGGCTACCACGGTTCGCGAGTATCGGCGGTTGGTGGCCACCCGGTTGGCGCCCGATCTCGGTGCGCTCACGTTGCGGCGGATCACCACTCAACGACTCGACAGCTACTACGCCGGCCTGGCCCGCGATCGTGGGCTGGCCGCGGCGACGGTCCGTCACCACCATGCAGTGTTGCGCGGTGCGCTCGGTCAGGCGGTGGCGTGGGGGTGGATTCCCACCAACCCGGCCGCGGGTGCAAGCCCACCCAAGATCCGCCGGCGTGAGATCGCGCCACCACCGCTCGATGTCACCCGCCAGCTCCTCGCTGCCGCGGATGATCACGGCCCCGAGTTCGGTGCCCTGTTGCGTGTGCTCGCGGCAACCGGTGCCCGACGCGGTGAGGTGTGCGGTTTGCGATGGTCCGACATCAACTGGCACACGAACACGCTGTCGATCAACCGGTCGGTGGCATCGGTTGCCGGCGGAACGATCGTCAAAGACACCAAGACCCACGCCGCGCGCCACATCGCGATCGACACCGACACGATGGCCGCGTTGGCCCGTCAACTGGAACGGGCCAAGGACTGCGCGGTGGCCTGCCAGCTCGAGTTCGACGACAACAGCTTCGTGTTCTCGTCGACGCCTGACGGGGCCCAGCCGTTGCATCCGGACTCGATCACCACCGGCTTTCGACGGCTCTGCGACAAGGTCGGCCTGAAGGGTGTGCGCCTCCACGATCTGCGCCACCTCCACGCAACACAGCTGCTCGCAGCTGGGGTGCCCGTACGCACCGTCAGCGGCCGCCTCGGCCATGCCAACGCTGCGACCACCCTCAACGTCTACGCCCACTTCCTCCAGGCCAGCGACCGCCAAGCAGCCGACGTCATCGAAGGCCTCCTCGCCGCTCCGCCCGCCACTACCTGACGTTCATCGACGGAGGGGTCACTGTGGAGAGCTTGCCGGGTCTTCGAGGAGTGCATCGATCACGGCGGCCGAGATGACGATGCGCCCACGAAAGCGCAGCGACGGAAGCTCCTTCGTCCTCACGCACTGATACGCAGTGGTGCGCGAGATCCCAAGGATCGCGGCCGCTTCGTCAACGCTGTACGTGCGCCGAACTGTCGCTGGCTCGCTGCGCGTCGGTGGGCTAGTCAGATGCTCGCTGGCGCGTCGCATGGACGACTCGCGGAGGCGGGCGGACGTGGTCTGCGCGTACGGGGTCATCACACCAGTGAGTGGTCAACGACAGCACGACCAAGCGCAGTGTCGTCGCTCCTGTGGCGCGCACCGGGCGGGAACGGTGACCACCGAAGTGGCATGTGGAGCGAGTTCGCAGCCTGTGCTCGAACCGAATGGTCTACGTTGCCGTGGAGCGACGACTCGTCCAAGCGCGACGTCGAGAGGATGCGCTGGGTCTGCGCCCACGTGTGTCCGTCCCGAGTCGGTTGCGAACGCGACGTCGAGGACGACCTAGCCGACGGTCGCGTCGTCGCTGGCTTCCGTGCGGGAGTATCAGTCCGAGCCAGGAGCCGGCGCCTTGCTGCTGATCAAGAGGAGGGCACGACAGATTCGAACGGCCGTCAGACGAATGATCCGGGGTCACCCGAGCTCTCGTAGCGGTTGACCCACCCAAACGCAATCAACAAATTCTGTGTTGCGACGGGTCGACGAGACCGCATCGTCCCAGTTGTCAAACGCCGTGCCAGTCGGGACCCGGCGAAGTGGTGTCGGATGTTGATTGCTGACAAGCGTCTCCCGGCGCGAGTTCCTCGGTCAAGAACCCGCTAGTGGCCTGGGCTGGGCTGGCAGTCGACCATGGGACCGCGGAAACGAACACCACCGGCAGGGTCCACGCGTCGATGAACCTGCATGTGAGCTGCCTAGCGTGGACTGAATGACGACCAGGATGTATGCGCTGCAGACGGAGGCGTTGGACGCGTGGCGGACCGCGGGTCGGCGGGGAATCGTCGAGGCAGTGACTGGGTCGGGCAAGACCCAGATCGGCGCTGAGGCGATCCGTGAGGCGCTCGCGGATCGCCGTCATGTGGTGGTGCTAGTGCCGAGCCAGGAGCTGCAACAGCAATGGGCTGCGATTCTCGCTGCGGAATTCGGCAGCGTAACTCAGGTCCAGCTCCTTGGGAACGGTAACAACTCGAGCCCGAACTCGGCGCGATTGCTAGTCGCCATCGTGCACTCGGCACGCGAGCTGAGGACCGTTCCCAAAGGTTCCTTGCTGGTGGCTGACGAGTGCCACCACTATGCGGCGCCAGCCCACTCTAAGGCAC
>ERZ1026792.299-NODE-299-length-45028-cov-5.012427_pt1 | contig 45028 bp, 43 predicted proteins | sample MGYA00520884_ERZ1026792 | MGnify/ENA primary metagenome ERZ1026792 (study PRJEB33270, sample SAMEA104284473) | anaerobic digester metagenome | biome: Anaerobic digester microbiome; feature: mesophilic sludge digester; material: Anaerobic digester biomass | place... | reverse complement strand
CCCCCACCCCCAGCGCCACGAACGCCGCCCGCAGATCATCGCCGAGCTGCTGCAGGGCAAACTCGGCGACGATCTGCGGGCGGCGTTCGTGGCGCTGGGGGTGGGGGAGGACCCGGACCTGACAGCGATCGAATCGGTTTGTTACGACCCGGGGGCGGCGGTCTTCGACCTGGCGCTGCCCGAAGAGGTCGAGTATGCCGGGGCGTCGGTCGCACGATCCGAACCCGCCTTCCGTTGGCACCGCGACGACCAAACCGGGTAGCGTCGCCCGTCCGCCGGGAATCCCCGGCACCCGCGTCCCGCGCGGAGCCCCGGTGATCGGGGCACCCTCAGGGAGGCCGGGCCCTACGCCCACACCGGAGCACCATGACCAACCACGTTCCCACCAACATGCCGCCCAAGGGCGACATCATCGCCAAGCATGCCCGTGACGCATCCGACACGGGCTCGCCCGAGGTGCAGATCGCGCTGCTGACCGCGCGGATCACGCACCTCACCGAGCACCTCCGCTCGCACAAGCGCGATCACCACACCCGCCGGGGCCTGCTGCAGATGGTCGGCCGCCGCCGTCGTCTGCTCAACTACCTGAAGAACACCGACATCGAGCGCTACCGTGCGCTGATCGCCGAGCTGGGGCTCCGCCGCTGATTCGAGCGGCGACTGCGTCGATCAGTCGCTGAATCGGTCAGCCGCCGGTCACCCGGCGGCGTCGATCAACACATCCGAGCAGGCCGCCAGTGCGTCGGCATCGGTGCCGTTCGGCTGGTAGGCCTCGTCGTCGACATGGTCGACGATCTCGCTCACCTCGCCCCCGGTTGCGCGGTAGAGGCAGGCGGCGTAGTTGCGTGCGACGACCGCCCCGACTTCGGTGCCGATGCGCGAGTCGGTGATCACCGCCTCGAAATCGCTTTGGGACAGATCGCCCGACGAACCGCACGCGACCATGGGGACGATTGCGATCGCCGCGACGATCGCCGCCAACCGAGGCTGCGCACGGCGGGTCGGCGATCCGGTGGGGGGCCCACCACGTTGGTTCATGGCCGTCGAGCGTACCCGGTGAAGCCGCCGGGGCCGCCGGTCGACTACGATGGGCCGTTCACGAACGCGGTTGAGTTCAGCCGCCAGTTGCCGCCCCCCGAATACGCAACCCACTTCGGTGGCCCGCCAGCGTCCAGCGAACAGCTGAGCTGTCCGGCCGTCTTGACAGCAGGGATGTTCGGGGGTCGACAACTGACTGCTGGCCTCTCCGCTCCAACCGGTGCGCATTGACGCGACGCTGTCGCCGCGCACCTCATCAAGGAGAACTACATGGTCACAACGCCAATTGAGGGCGCACTGCGCGTCCGCGCCACGGTCGCCGACGATCCCGCCGGTGACAAAGAGGTCACGATGGAGGCCGGTCGCCTGGCGTCCCTCGCCGACGGCTCCGTGCTCGTCGGCCTGGGTGACACCCGGGTGCTGGTCACCGCGACCGCTTCCCGCCGGGTCCGCGAGGGCGCCGACTTCTTCCCGCTCACCGTCGACATCGAAGAGCGCTCGTACGCCGCCGGAAAGATCCCCGGCTCCTTCTTCCGTCGTGAGGGGCGGGCCTCCGAGGCCGCCATCCTCACCGACCGTCTGATCGACCGGCCGCTGCGCCCGTCGTTCCCGAGCACCTTCCGCAACGAGGTCCACGTCGTCGGCCTCGTCCTCGGCGCCGACCAGGAGAACCCCTACGACGTGCTGGCGCTCAACGGCGCCTCCGCAGCGCTCATGCTGTCCGGCATCCCCTTCGAGGGTCCGGTTGGCGCGGTGCGCCTGTCCTACTCGGCCGATGGTGAGTGGCTGCCCCACCCAACCTACGCCGAGAGCGATGCCGGTTCCTTCGACATGGTCGTGGCCGGGCGTCAGCTGGACGGTTCCGATGGTGAGCCCGGCGACATCGCCGTCATGATGGTGGAAGCCGGCGGCACCGAGGGTGCCTGGGAGCTCTACGAAGAGGGCGCCCCCAAGGTCGACGAGGAGGCGCTTGCCGCCGGCCTCGAAGCCTCCAAGGCCCACATCGCCGCCATGATCGATCTGCAGCGCCAGCTGGTCGAGGTGCACCACGAGACCCACGGCACCCCCGAGCCGATCGCTTGGGTGCCGCAGGTGGATTACACCCCGGAGGTGGCCGACGCCGTCGCCGCCGCTGCGGGTGACCGCATCTCGGAGACCGCTGCGATCGCCGACAAGGCCGAGCGCACCGCCGCAGAGGCCGCACTGCGTGACGATCTGGTCGCCCAGGTTGCCGGCGCCGCCGATGAGGCCGAGCGTGGCTCGGTCGAGAAGCAGGCCAAGGCCGCCTTCCGCGCCGCCACCAAGGAGGCGGTGCGCAGCCGCATCGTCAACGAGGGCGCCCGCATCGACGGCCGCGGCCCCGCCGACATCCGGCAGCTGACCGCCGAGGTGGGCATCATCCCGACCGCACACGGCACCGGCCTGTTCCAGCGGGGCGAGACCCAGGTGATGAACATCGCCACCCTGGGCATCGGGCGCATGGACCAGATGATCGACGGTATCGACCCGGTCACCAAGAAGCGCTTCATGCACCACTACAACTTCCCGCCGTTCTCCACCGGCGAGCCTGGCTTCATGCGTGGCCCGAAGCGCCGCGAGATCGGCCACGGTGCGCTCGCCGAGAAGGCGCTGTTCCCGTTGATTCCCTCGATGGCCGAGTTCCCCTACACCATCCGGCTGGTGTCCGAGGCGCTGGCGTCCAACGGCTCCACCTCGATGGCGTCGATCTGCGCCGGCAGCCTCTCGTTGATGGACGCCGGTGTGCCCCTGCGGGCGCCGGTGGCCGGCATTGCGATGGGCCTGGTGTTCGCCGACGGCAAGTACACCTCGCTCACCGACATCCTTGGCGCCGAGGATGCCTTCGGCGACATGGACTTCAAGGTGGCCGGTACGTCCGAGTTCGTCACCGCGCTGCAGCTCGACACCAAGATCGAGGGCATCCCGGCTGACGTGCTGATCGATGCGCTCAACCAGGCCAAGGAGGCCCGCATGGCGGTTCTCGAGGTCATGGCGGGCGCCATTGCCGAGCCTCGTCCCGAGGTCAACGAGACCGCACCGAAGATCATCAGCTTCGAGATTCCCGCCGACAAGATCGGTGAGGTCATCGGCCCCAAGGGCAAGGTGATCAACACGATCCAGGGCGAGACCGGCGCCGACATCTCGGTCGACGATGACGGCATGGTGGGCGTCGTGTCCGTCTCCGCCGTCGATGGCAACGCCGTGGCCGAAGCCGAGCGTCAGATCCGTCTGATCCTCGACCCGCCCACGCCCGAGGTGAACGCCGAGTACACCGGCAAGGTCGTGTCGATTACCAAGTTCGGCGCCTTCATCAACATCCTGCCGGGCCGCGATGGTCTGCTCCACATCTCCAAGATCGGTGGCGGCAAGCGCATCGACAAGGTGGAGGACGTGCTCGAGCTGGGCCAGGACCTTGCCGTGTACGTCGAGGACATCGACCCCAACGGCAAGGTGTCGCTGCGCATGGCCGGTGACACCGGCGAGAAGTCCGGTGGCGACTCGAGCGGAAGCCGGTCCTCCTCCCCAAAAGCTGACGGCCCCTCGCAGGGCCGTTCCGCCGCCGCAGCCTCCGACCGTCGTGCCGAGGGCTCAGGTGGTCGACAGGGCGATGGAAGTGGTTCGAGCGACGGTTCATCGAGCGACGGTTCATCGAGTGACCGGGACTCGAGTGGCTCGGGCTCAGACCGCCCGAAGCGGGCACCCGAGTTTGCCCCGGTGCTCGAGGCCAAGCTGACCGAGGCGTACGGCGACCTTGGACCAGAGCCGGCACCCCGCAGCGCGGGTGGGGGCGGTCGCCGCGGTGGCGGTGGGGGTCGGGGTGGCCGACGCGGCCGCTAGGCCCACCAAGCCTTCCGACCCGGTTTCGACCGGCGCGTCGCAGCGGCGGCCGCCCCTTCTGGGGCGGTCGCCGCTGCGCGTCGTGTTCCGCCTGGCACAGGTCACGATTCTGCTGTGGGCGGTGGTCGTGCTGGTGGAGCGGTACGACGAGACCGCGACTCAGCCGGTCGACTCGGCGACCCAAAAGGCCGATCTGGTGCTCGGGGACGAGGTGTTCAGCGACTCGTTCGAGCGAGCCGACGGGCCGCTGGGCGGCGATGAATCATGGCAGGTCGTCACCGGCAACTGGGTGATCGCCGGGAGCGCCGCTCAGATCGTGGCGGATCCTTCGGGTGCGTTCGTTCCCGCGCTCGCCGTCGCCGAGGTGCCGAAGGCAGACCGCCTGGTCATCCAACTCAGCATCGACTCGCCCAACGATGGCGTCGGCGTCGTCTACGGCTACGACGGGCCCGGCGAGTTCAACCGAATTGGCTTTAATCCGTCGTTCGCCGCCGTCGGTGTCGAAAAGATCCGTGGTGGCCAGGCCGAGACGGTCGGCCGCTTTGGTCCCGTCGGAATCCCCGATACCTACGAGGTCAGCCTGGAGTTCGCACGAGGCGAATTGCAGGTCTGGGTGGGCAACCAAGTGGTTGGCCAGGTGCCGCTGGGGGACGGCGGGCTGCCCACTTCGTTCGGGTTGTCGTCGTCGGCCGGGTCGCCAGCGAAATTTGACGACGTGCGGGTCTATGCGGGGCCTTAGCCTTCCGGCGCCTATTGAGCGAAGTGCCCGCACGTCCCTGCCGGCCCGGGCGCTCTGGGGGATCCTGGCCATCTGGCTGGCGTCGCTGGGCTTTCGGGTGCTGTACGTCTCGGTGATCAATCCCGACCAGGCCCTCACGGGGGATGGCCTCTACTACCACCTGCTCGGCAATCGGCTTGCTGAGGGCGAGGGGTTCGTATCACTCACCGGTCTGGGGGGAGTGGAGGAGGTGGCCGACCACCCGCCCGGCTATCCCGTTCTGCTTGGCCTGTCGAGCCGCGTGGGACTGGACTCTCGCGATGAGCATCGCTTGGTGTCGGCCCTCTTCGGGTCACTGGTCGTCCCGTTCATCGGCTTGGCGGCCGGTCGCCTGGCCGGGAGGCGTCGCCGGGGCCCTCCGCCGGCCCCGAGGCTGGTGGCGTGGGCGGCGATCTCCGCTGCGGTGATCGCCGCCATCGACGTCAACATGTGGGTCTGGGACGCCCTGATTCTGGCCGAGCCGCTGGTGCTTGCCGCCGTCGGGGCATGGCTCTATGGCATGTTGGCCTACGACGACGAGCCGTCGTTGGTCGCCGCCCTGGGGTTGGGTGTGGCCTTCGGCGTGGCCGCTGCGACGCGCTCGGAGTTGCTGGTCGCAGTAGCGGTCCTGCCGGTGTTGTTGCTGCGCGCCCGTCATCTGCCATGGAGGCGTCTCGCGGTCCACGGTGTGGCGATGGGCGCCGGATTGGTCCTGCTGGTTGGGCCCTGGGTGTGGATCAACCTGCACCGATTCTCCGAGCCGGTGGTGATGACCACCGGCTTGGGTACCACGATGGTGCAGGGCAACTGCACCGCCGGCTTTTATGGCCCCTACACGGGCTATTCCGACTTCGCGTGTTTCGACCGCACCCGCAGCGTGGTCACCCCCGGGATGGACGCCTCCGAACGCGACGTGCTCGGCCGAGAGATCGCCAGTGACTACATCGGCCGCAACCTGGGTCGGCTTCCGGTGGTGGCGACGGCCCGCGTGGCCCGCACGTTCGGCTTCTTCCGGCCCGTGCAACAGAGCGGCTTCATCGAGGGGGTGGAACTCCGTGGTCCGCATTGGGTGGTGTGGGGTGGCCTGATCAGCTGGCAGTTGCTGTTGCCCCTTGGTGTGGGTGGGGTGGTGCTGGCTCGCCGCGAGGGACGGCTGATCGCTCCCGTTCTGGCGGTGACCGGCGCCGTGGTGGTTGCCGTGGCACTCACCCAGGGCGCCGATCGCTACCGCATGGCCCTCGAACCGCTGCTGATCGCCTACGCCGGGTACGCGGTGGCAAGGTGCCTTTCGGTGGTCGGGCGGTCCACCCCGGCGCTGGCGGACACGGGCCTCGGACGATGGCTGCGCAAGTGGTCGCCGACTCCGGAGGCGCCCTTGTTGGGGTCGCCGACTCCGGAGGAACCGGTGTCGGAATCGGCGAGTTCGTCGTGACCAACCTGGCCATTCGCGTGGTGGGTGCCGACCACCCGGGGATTACCGCCGACCTGATGTCCACGTTGGCGGCGCTGGGGGCCGACCTCCAGGACGTCGAGCAGGTGCTGGTGCGCCAGCGTCTGGTCTTGGCGGCGGTGGTCGGCACCGAGCGCCCCGAGTCAGTTCGACGCGAGATGGCGGCCTTCGCCGAACGACACGACCTCTCCGTCGAACTCGATGACGTGGCCGACGCCGACGCCCGACCTGTGGAAACCCAGATCATCACGGTGCTGGCGCCCCGGATCACCCCGGCGGCCCTGGAGATCATCACCGACACGCTGGGATCGTTGGGTGCCAACATCGACCGGATCGTGCGCCTGGCACGGTATCCGGTGTACTGCTACGAGCTTCGGGTGTCGGGCGCCGATGCCGAGGAGATCCGAACCCGTGTCACCGCTGCCGGTGCGGCGGCGCGGGTGGACGTGGCGGTGCAACGCGAAACGCTGGGCCGTCGCGCGATGCGGCTGGTGGCATTCGACGTGGACTCCACGCTCATCCAGGGCGAGCTGATCGATGAGGTGGCCAAAGTTGCGGGATGCGGCGACGAGGTCGCCGCCATCACCGCTGCGGCCATGGCGGGGGAACTCGACTTCGAGGCGGCGCTTCGGGCCCGGGTGGCGTTACTGGAAGGCGTTCCGGCGGACGTGCTCACCCGGGTGGCCCGCGAGGTGCCCTTTACGCCCGGGGCACGCACGCTGGTGGCCACGCTGAAGCGCTTGGGCTTCACCGTGGTGGCCTTCTCCGGCGGGTTCACGATGATGACCGACATCGTCGGTGATCGGCTCGGCCTCGACGCCACCCACGCCAACGACCTGGAGGTGCTCGACGGGCGCCTGACCGGGCGCCTCACCGGTCGGGTGGTCGATCGGGCCCGCAAGGGTGAGCTGCTCGGAGAGCTGGCATCGCAGGCGGGTATCCCGCTCGAGCAGACCGTGGCAGTGGGTGATGGCGCCAACGATCTCGACATGCTGGGCCGCGCCGGGCTGGGTATCGCGTTCAACGCCAAGACCGTGTTGCGCGAGGTGGCCGATGCAGCGATATCGGTGCCATACCTCGACGTCGTGTTGTTCCTGTTGGGGGTGGGCCGCAGCGACGTGGAACGCGAACGGCTGACTCGGGTGGATCCGCCTCCGGCCGAGTTCTCGTGAAGCGGCCTCGTCGCCACATAGAGTTGCGGTCTGCGAAGAAGGGTGGCCGATGGGCTTTGTTGCTGAGTACCTGAACGAAACACAGGCAATTGTTGAACGCCTGGATGTCGAGGCCATCGAGGCGGTCGCGACCGCCCTGGCTGCGGTTCGCCTCGGTGGCGGGAGGCTGTTCATCCTGGGGGTCGGGGGCTCGGCCGGCCACGCCTCCCACGCGGTCAACGACTTTCGCAAGCTCTGTGGCTTCGAGGCCTATGCGCCCACCGACAACGTGTCCGAGCTGACCGCCCGCATCAACGACGAGGGCTGGTCGGGCGTGTTCGCCGGCTGGCTCGCCGGGTCTCGTCTGGGCCCCGACGATGGCCTGCTGATCTTCAGCGTCGGCGGCGGAGACCGTGAGGCCGGCGTGTCGGCCAACCTGGTGGAGGCGATCGACGCGGCGGTCGAGGTGGGAGCGTCGGTGTGCGGGATCGTCGGTCGCGATGGGGGCGAAACGGCCCGCCGGGCGGATGCCTGCGTGGTCATTCCCACCGTGGAGCCATCTCGGATCACGCCCCACACCGAAGGCTTGGCGGCGGTGGTGTGGCACCTGCTGGTCAGCCACCCGGCGTTGCAGACCCAGCCGACCAAGTGGGAGTCGATCCGTGGTTCGTGACGGACCGCTGAGGAGCACGTGCCCCTCGTGACTGCCGGGCAGGGTCGCGTGAAGTGGGCCAGATGGGTGGGATGCGTCGTGTTCCTGCTGGCGCTGGTGTTGCGGCTCGGCGCTGCGGTCGGCGACCTGCCCCACGTGTACGACTTCGACGAGCGGCTCTTCATGGACCTGGAGATCGGCCCGATGTTCAGCGAGCGCACGCTGGAGCCTCAGGGGTACGGTCACCCGGCCCTCTACAAGGACGTCTCCGTCACGACCCTGATGGTCGTGGGAGGGTTGGCCGGGTGGGACAAAGACGATGTGTCGACCGGATCTGGGATCGTCGGCGATCGATTGGTCCGAAATCCGATGCCGTGGTTCACCCTGCGGACGCTGGTGGCGCTGCTGGGTGCCGTCGCCGTCGTGATGGTGTGGGATTCGGCGCGGCGCCTCGGCGTGCCGAACTGGGCCGCCGGGTTGGCCGCCGGCATCGGAGCCGTCGCTCCCGTGCTGCTCGGCGCCCCCCAGCGGGTCGCGTCGGATGGCTATTCGGTGTTCTTTGCCATGACGTGCGTGTGGCTGCTGGCCAGGGTGGTACAGCGGCCATCGCTGCGGCGACAGGCGGCGCTCGGCGTTGCGATCGGCCTGGTCATGTCGGCCAAATACAACGGTGCACCGCTGGCGCTGCTGGCGTTGGTGGTCCCCCTCACCACCGACGGGTCGTGGCGCCGACGGGTTGGGTGGGTGCTCGCAGCGGGAGGAGCGGCCGCGGCGGCCTTTGTGATCACCAACCCGTACTCGGTGCTGCACCCGGATTCGGCGTGGCAGGGCATCGTCGTGCAGAACAAGGCCTATTCCTTTTACAGCCTGGGCAACATGGGCCGCACGCCGTTGTTCAACCTTCGAACCCTGCTCGACGACGCCGGGCCGATGGCGGCGTTGGCGCTGGCCGCGGTGCCGATGGCGGCGGTCGCCTGGCGGCGGGCGGGTACGGATTCCGACTCCCGGACGGCGAACCGGTCGACCCTGGTGGCCGCGACCGGCCTGCTCGTCGGCATCGCCGGGTGGCTGACGCTGATTGGCCGTTACGAGGTTCGAGAGGCCCGCAACGTCATGGCGCTCGTCCTGCCGGTGTGTGTGCTGGGGGCGCTGGGCCTGCAGGCGTGGAGCTCGTTGTGGCCCCGGCCTCGCAACGCGTCGGTGTTGGCCGCGCTGGTGCTGCTCGGGTCGGGGTGGGCCGGCGTTCAGGTGTCGAAGGGCGCATTCGAATGGGGCAGGGTCGTCGCCGACGAACGGGCCGATGCACGCGGCTGGCTCGAGGGAAACGTCCAACCCGGCCAGAGGCTGGTGGGGGAGGTGGGTACGCCGTACTTGGGGCGAAGTGACGTGGTCCAGGAGACGATTGGCAACCTTGCTGAGCTCGATCTGGACGAGTTGCGCACGCGGCGGACCCAATGGGTCGTGACCTCGTCGGGAATGACCGAGGGCGTGGTGTCCGATCAGGCGCGTTGGGGCGACCAGATCGCCGACTATCAACGAAAGCTTGCCGGGGTGTGCGAGTGGCACACCTTCCAAAGTTGGAACACCGAAACGAGCGTTGGAGTCGTGTGTCCCCTCAACGATCTTGGAGTCAACTCCGGTCTGGCGGCGGGGTGAAGTCATTCCCGGGGACGGGTAGGTCGGCCGGGCTAGCGTGGCCGTGACGGAGGACGATGCTCAGTGCTGGTCAAAATATGATGTTCAGGTTGGACGGCCTCGAGCGAGGGTTTCATGGGTCCTGAACCGACGAGTCAGGGTCGAAACTGGTGTGTGGTCGGCGGAGCGGGATTCATCGGCTCGACGTTGGTGGCCCGGCTGCTGGCCGAGGAGCGCGTGGACCGTGTGGTGGTGCTCGACAACCTGTCGTCGGGAAGCCGGGAGTTGCTCGGCGCCTCGCTCGACGACGCTCGGGTGGAGTTGGTCGAGGGGGACTGCGGCGACCCAGCCGTAGCCGCCAGGGCACTCAATGGGGCAGACGTGGTTGTACACCTGGCGTCCAACCCCGACATCGCACGAGCGGTCACCGAACCCGAGATCGACTTCTCATCGGGTACCCGGTTGACCAACTGTGTCGTGGAGTCGGCCCGCAGGCAGGGTGTGGGCACCATGGTCTATGCATCGGGCAGTGGGGTGTACGGCGACCTGGGCGACCTGGAGATTCCGGAGGACCACGGTCCGATGCTCCCCGTCTCGACCTACGGCGCCTCCAAGCTGGCCGGCGAGGCACTGGTGTGCGCATACGCGCACATGTTTGGGATTCGCGGTCGCGCCTTCCGCTTCGCCAACGTGGTCGGGCCGCACCAGACCCATGGCGTGGGTTACGACTTTCTGGGCAAGCTGGCCAACGACCCCACCCGGTTGGAGATCCTGGGCGACGGGCGGCAGTCGAAGTGTTACATCGCGGTGGCCGACGTGCTCGACGCGATCTTCTGTGTGCTCGACGGGCCCGACGACACACCCTACGAGGTGTTCAACGTGTCGACCGAGGATGCATTGAGCGTCGACCAGATTGCCGCGGCGGCCTGTCGGGCGGTCGGCGTGGATCCTGATGCGGTGAGCCTTGAGCACACCGGTGGTCAGCGCGGCTGGAACGGCGACGTTCCCGTCGTGCGACTCGATACCTCCCGGATCCGGTCGCGGGGCTGGGTTCCGAAGCGCACCTCGGCCGCCGCCATGGAGTGGGCGTTGGCGTCGATGGCGACCAGGTGAGTCGCCGATGAGCCGACGGTTCCTGGTGATCGTGTCCGTTGTTGGCCTGATCTCCGGTCTGCTGCTGGGCGCCCTCGTCTACCTCCCGCGGGTGAACGGATATCAGTCGGTGGTTCCCCAGCACGACACGTCTCAACTGCGCTCCGGTGGCCGTCCGGCTGATGGGGACGACGAGTGAGCGGCGTTGAGTCGCCCGGGCCCGGATGGCTCGAGGCGCACGCGGCCAGGCTCCTCATGGCGGTGTCGGCACCGCTGATCGTGGCGGTGCTGGGCGCGGTGGTGCTGATCTCCATAGCGGCCATGATCGCCGGTTCCATCGGTTCCCCATGATCCCAAGCTCGTGCCACCGCGGTTCGTCGACAGGACCAGATTCGAGCCGTCACCTGATCCCGCAGGTGAAACACCGACCTTCGGGTGGGGCGTGAGTGTCCTCGAAACGTGGAGGAGGGCGACGGCGCCATAACCAGAACATGAACGGCGTCGTCGCGAAAGACTAGTTTTCTGAGCGATACGGACCGACGCTCGTCGGTTCGCCAGACGCTCGGAGGATCAGCGTGGCATCAGACGACACCGAGTGCCCGGCAGCGCCAGTGGATTCCGCAACGACGGACACCTCCCCCTCTCGAACGGCTCCGCCCGACCGCCCGACCGTGGCCGCCGCTACACGCGATGGTGAAGTCCTCGGTAACGATGATGCTGGCGATGAGTCGCTGACTCCGGCCGAGAAGCGCCTGTTGGGGGGGCTTGCCCTAGCGGGGGTGGTGGTGCTGCTGATTATCCTCGCCGTCAACTTCTTTGGCGGTGACGACACAACGGACGAGGCCAATCCGGAAGCGACCGAAGTTGTCTCCGAAGCGTTCGGCGACGGTGGCGGGGTCGTGGCGACGCCCAAGGCGTTGGAGCCCACCGGCGATCCTGTGGCCGACAACCTCGATCGGGCCGAGTTGGCTGGCGGGCCACTGGATTGGTCGGTGTTGGGCGCCGGCACCTGGGCAATCAGCGACGGTGCCATGGTGTCGAGCACCGCCTCGAAGGACGCACAGCCGATGGCGGTGGCAACGGTTCCCGACGACCTTGGCGACGACTGGGCATTCTCCATCTCGGTGGATCAGCCCGCCCAGGACGCCGGTTTGGTCTGGGGGGTCGTCGATGCGGAGAACTATTGGGAGCTGCGGGCCAACCAGCAGTATGCAGCGGTCGTGATCAATCGCATCGAGCAGGGTCAGGCCATTCAGGTGAAGCTCTTCGGGCCCACCGGGCTGGCCGAAGGTCAGCGTTACACGGTGCAGCACCTGGGTGACACGATTACGCTCGCCGAGGGCGACACGCCATTTTTGTCTATGTCGGATCCGTCGCTGGCCAAGCCCCGCATGGTGGGGGTCATCGCCAGCACCGAAGAAGAGGCAGCCTTCACCAAACCGGCGGTCTCAAAGATCGACCCCAAGTCGTGAATCGCCACCGGCGCGCGAAGGAGCTCACCCGATGACTCATGTATTGACCGCACTTCCCGAGGCCGAGGGGCTCACCCCACCTGAACTGTTCGCCGACGGGGCCGACCTGGTCACGATCGAGAAACTGGCCGCAGACCCGGCCATCGATGGCTTCACGACCAACCCGACGCTGCTGCGCAAGGCCGGGGTGACCGACTACGAGGGCTTTGCCCGCGCGGCGCTCGAACTGGTGGGCGACCGGCCGATCTCCTTCGAGGTGTTTGCCGACGACGCCCCCGAGATCGCACGCCAAGCCCGGCTGTTGGCGGGATGGGGCCACGGCGTGTTCGTCAAGGTGCCGGTGATGACCACCGACGGGGCTTCAACGCACGAGGTGGTGGCAGATCTGGCCGCAGACGGGGTGCAGCTGAACGTGACCGCCTTGATGACGCCCGGGCAGGTGGCGACGGTGTCGGCGGCACTTGCCGGTGGGCCGCCCAGCTACATCTCGGTGTTCGCCGGACGGGTGGCCGACGCCGGGCGGGACCCTCTTCCGGTCATGGCCGCCTCGGTTGCGATCATGGCCGCCGAGTTAGATCAGCGCTTGATCTGGGCCAGCCCTCGGGAGGCCTACAACTACGTTCAGGCCGCCCAGGTGGGTTGCCACGTGATCACGATGACGTCCGACCTGATCGCCAAGCTGCCCACGATCGGCAAGGACCTGGACGCCTTCTCGCTGGATACGGTGGCCATGTTCCGCAACGACGCGGTCGCCTCCGGCTACGCGCTGTGACTCCGGCACAACAGTGACCGCCCGCGACCTGGCGGTGTCGGCGGCCAAGTCGTCGGTGCTCTGGCTGCGCGACGAGCGCCGTCTTGAACGGCTGCTGGCCCGCCTCGCCGTCGACGGCGAGCGGTCCCGCTACTCCCATCGTCTGCTGGCCCCCACCGCCACGCTGTCGCCGTGGTATGACGACCAAGCCTTTCTGGCCACCTACGAGGCCGTCGTCGACAACACCCTGGTGGACATCTACCGCTGTTGGGACCTGTGGGCGGCGCTGGCGCAGGTGGCCGAGGTGCCGGGCGATGTGTTGGAGGTTGGGGTGTGGCGCGGGGGAACCGGTGCGCTGATGGCCGAGCGGGCTCGCCGACTCGGCTTGGACGCCGAGGTGATCCTGGCCGACACGTTCCGTGGGGTCGTCAACGCGGGGAGCGAAGACCCCTGGTATCGGGGCGGGGAGCACTCCGACACGTCGGTGGCGATCGTCGAGGAGCTGCTCGCCGGGTTTCCGGGGGTTCGCCACCGGATCGCAGAGGGAATGTTCCCCGACGATACCGGCGAGGAGCTTGCCGGCCGCTCGTTGCGTCTCGTGCACATCGACGTCGACGTCTATGACTCGGCCAAGGCCACGCTCAACTGGGCCTGGCCCCGCCTGGGCGTCGGCGGCCTGGTCATCTTCGACGACTACGGCTTCTACGAGTGCGAGGGCGTGGCGGCCCTCGGTGCCGAACTGATGGCCGCAGCCGGCACCGTGCTCCGCGGCATCACCAGCCTGAACGGGCACCTCACCCTGGTCAAGCTGGCCGACGAGCCGTTGCCCACGTGTTGAGCCCGAGCTTGTGGCGGCGACAGGCGATGTCCTCGGGAACGAACCCGGCCTCCACCAGCTTGGGCCACAGGTCCCGGGGGTCGTAGTAACGCCGGTGGTCGTTCATCTCCTCGGCGGGGGAGAGGCCCAGCCGAAAGGCCGAGAACTCCAGCGCGGTCTTACCCCACCAGCTGGGCACGTTGACGAAGAGCACTCCGTCCGGCCTCAGCAGCCGTCGGCAGGCAACCAGCGTTCCCCGGTCGTCATCGAGGTGCTCCAGCACCGAGCTGAGCACCACGACATCGAAGTGGGCCTCGCCCAGGTCGTCCAGGGTCGTGGGCAGCGGACCGGTCACCAGCGTGGTGTTGGGCAACGTGGCGAGGTCGTCGTTGAGCGCCAGATCGACCAGGGTCAGCTCGGCCACCTCGGCGGCGATGGAGCGGCCCAGGCTGGCCTCGTAGCCACATCCCAGGTCGGCCACCCGGCGATTGGCCAGTGGGCCGACCCGGCGCCGCAGCGCCGCCCGGCCCCACCAGGTGCCTAGGCGGTCCACGGGGCTCATCGCCTCGTGTTGCCCGAAGGAGCCAGTGCGCGTCGCCATGGGCTCAGTCCCGTCGTACCGCCACTACGGCGTGTAGCAGCAACGTGAAGGCGAAGGTGGCGAACCCGATGATGCCCAGCGTCAGGCCGGCGATGGCCAGGTGCGCGACCGGGAGGTCGCCCTCGGTCAAGGTGAAGTCGCGGCTGGCGTAGCGAACCAGCAGCGGCAGGGTGGCCAGGGCCCCCACGGCGCCCCCGGCCATGGCGGTGCCCACGGTGCGGGTGTATCGGTAGCGGCGGAGCAGCCGCTGGGTGGTCATGCCCCGTCGGTCGTAGATCACGCGGGCGAGCAGCCCCAACTGGTAGCTGAAGATGCCCAGCGTGCTGGCCACCAGGCCGAAGATCATCGTCGTCGTGGTAAACGTCACCCCGGCAACCGTGAGCGGTCCCGCAGCGAGCGGAACGGTCAGCAGCAGGCCGACGACGAGGGCCGCCATGCCTGGGCGCACCAGGAAAAAGTCGGCGCCGTGGATGAACATGGCCTTGAGGTTGATCCAGGCCGCCGAGAACGGGCTGAACCAGCCGGAGCGCTTGTGGTGGCTGAGCCGTCCGTCGGCGTCCTTGAGGAAACGCACCGGCACCTCCTGGGTGCGCAGCCCCAGATGAACCGACTTGATGACCATCTCGGAGGCGTACTCCCAGCTCTGGGACACCAGCCGCATGCGCTTGAGGCCATCCAGGGTGAGACCCCGCATCCCGCAGTGGATGTCGGAGAAGTCCGAGTTGTACACCAGGTTGAGAATCCACGTGGTGAACGGGGTGCCGAAGTAGCGATGGAGGGCCGGCATGGACCCGTCCTCGATCGTGCCCTTCCAGCGGCTCCCCATGACGAACTCGCAGTCGTTCTGGAACGCTTCGATGAACGGGGCGAGCAGGCGGAAGTCGTAGGTGCAGTCGGCGTCTCCCATGATCACCCACGGGGCCCGGATGACGGCGATCGAGTCGAGGTAGGCGCGCCCCAGGCCGCGCTTGGGCGTGCGGAGCACCCGGGCGCCACCGGCCACCGCGATGTGGGGGGTGTCGTCGTCCGAGCTGTCGACGATCAGGATCTCGCCGCGAACCCCGGCGTCGGCCAGGCCCTGGTGACACCAGGCGACGAAGGTCTCCATCGTGATCGCCTCGTTGAGCGCCGGGATCACGATCGACACCTGAGGATCCGGCTCGTCGTCGGCGGGGATCCACACCTCGAGTGCGGGATCCTCGGGGTGTGGATCCACGTTGTGGGGGCGAGTCGGCCGCGTGTCGATGCTCATGCTGGTGGTGATGCTGTCAGCATCAGCGCCCCCCCGCCAGTAGCGCCGCCTCGAGGCGGGCGACGCCCTCGGGCGTGCCCACCTCGTCGTAGGGCAGGTGCGCCTCGAAGGGCGCCACCAGATCGCGGGTCGACCAGGCGGCCATCGCGTCGGCCAGGTCGAGGCGCGGAGCCTCGGTGCCGTCGTCCAGCCCTGCGATCAGCTTCCGGTTGAGCACGCTGATTCCGTAGTCGATGTGGGTCATGTCGGTGCCGGCGCCGGCCACGATCGGCGCTTTGGAGTAGCGCAGGCGGTCGTCGCTCAAGGTCACGTTGGAGGGCTCTCGACCGTCGCGGTTGTCGATTACCGCCATCGTGGCCGGTGCCCCGCTGCCGTCTGCCGCCTCCCACAGCGCCCGCAGGTCCAGGCGCAGCCAGCTGTCGCCATACAGCACGCAGAACCGCTCGTGGAGCAGGCCTCGCCGGTGGGCCAGGAGGAGGGCCCCGCCCGTGCCCGGCCGCGAGGTTGCGTCGCCGTCGTCGCTGTAGGTGATCGACAACCCAAACGGCGAGCCGTCGCCAAGCTCGGCACGGATCGCGTCGCCCAGATGTCCGATGCACTCCACCACCTCGGTCACCCCCTGGGTGGCCAGCCACTCCAACTGGCGGTGGGCGAACGGCCGACCGAGTACCTCGACCAGATGCTTGGGCCGGGAGCGCCCCAGCTCGCCCAGCCGGGTACCCAACCCGCCCGAGAGAACGACGCATTGACGGGCGGGAGTGGGTGGGGTGACGTCCGACGGCTGCATGCGCTATCCGGCGGTGAGGACGGTGCTGCCCAGGTGGTCGAAGCGGAACCGGAGCTCGCCCAAACCCTCGGCCCGCATGGCCCGACGAACCCGGTTGGGTTCTGGCGCGTACACCATGAGGAAGCCGCCTGCGCCGGCGCCCACCACCTTGCCGCCCAACGCTCCGGCGGCCCGGGCGGTGTCGTAGTAGCGGTCGATGTCGGCGTTCGACATGCCGGAGGTTCGGGCCCGCTTGGCCTCCCAGTGCTCGTGCATCAGCTCGCCGAAGGCGGCGGTGTCGCCGGCCAGCAGCGCCGCCGAAATCTCGTCGCCCAGCGCCTTGGTGCGGTCCAGATTGGCCAGCATCGCCTCGTCGGCCTCGGCCGACTTCCGGTCCTGGTCGGCCAACATGGCCGAGGCTGCCCGGGAATACCCGGTGAAGAACAACAACAGGTGCTCCTCCAGGTCGCCCATCGTGTCGACGGTGACCGCCAGGCGCCGCGCGTCCACCCGGTCGTCGGGGTGGAACTCGAACGAGGTGAGCCCACCGTAAGCGGCGATGTACTGGTCCTGCTTGCCGACTGGTTCCTTGAGGTGATCGATCTCGATGGCGCAGGCCTGCGCGGCCAGGGCGTCGGTCAACACGGCCTCGTGGCGGTGCGCGTACAGCGCCCGCAGCAGGCCCACGGTGAACGACCCTGACGACCCCAGCCCAGTCCCGGCCGGAATGTCGGCCATCGAGACGATCTCCACCCCTGAAGGAATCCGGTGAAGCCCCAACGCGGTGCGCAGGATGTCGTGGTCGATGTCGGCGATGTCGGCCACCCGTTCGATCGTCGAGTATTTCAGGAGGTAGTCGTCGGTGAAGGTGGGGTTGATCGAGATGTAGACGTATCGGTTGATCGCCGCGGACACCAGCCGTCCGCCCCGCTGTCGGTAGTAGCTGGGAAGGTCGGTTCCCCCGCCGCCCAATGAGATGCGCAACGGGGTTCGGGTGATGATCATCGCCGCCAATGATACCGCCCGGGCACGTGGATGCTGACGGGCGGTACCGTGGTGGCATGACGATTCGTGTCGGGGTGTTTGGGGCGGGCGGCCGGATGGGCTCGACGGTGTGCCGGGCCGTTGTGGCCGATGCGGACCTGGAGCTGGTGGCGGCGGTTGACCCTCATCACGCGGGCCTGGACCTGTCCTCGTTGGCCGGGCCCGAGGTGGGTGACCTCCAGGTGGCACACGACGTCGACGCGCTGTCCGACGCCGGTGCCGAGGTGGCGGTCGACTTCACTCATTTGGAGGCCGCCAGGGTCAACCTGGCGTGGCTTGCCGACGCCGGCATTCACGCCGTGGTGGGCACCACCGGCTTCGACGACGACGATCTCGCCCGGTTTCGCGCCGGATTCAGGCGGTCGAACTGCGTGATCGCACCCAACTTCGCCATCGGCGCCATCCTGATGATGCGCCTGGCCGCCGATGCCGCCCCATACTTCGAGACCGCCGAGGTGATCGAGTACCACCACGACAACAAGGTCGATGCCCCTTCGGGTACGGCGATGTTGACCGCCGAGCGGATCGCCGGTGCGTCGTCGGACTGGGCGGACGACCCCACCCGCACCACGGTGGTCGACGGCGCCCGGGGCGGCCAGGCGTATCCCGGAGTCCGAGTCCACTCGGTGCGCATGCGGGGCATGGTCGCCCACCAGGAGGTGCTGCTGGGTACCACCGGCCAAACGCTCACCATCCGCCACGACAGCTACGACCGTACCAGCTTTATGCCGGGCGTGGTCTTGGCGGCCAAGGCGATCAGCGGCCGCCCAGGAGTCACGGTGGGCCTCGATGGTCTGCTGGACCTTTAGGGAGCGACCGCGGCGAGGAAGCGCAACGCGCTTTAGATCCCAGCGGCAAAATCGTCAAGCTTGTTCTGAGCGGGCAGGCAGTTCTGGTTGGATAAGGAGCGTGCAGCAGCCACCCTGGGGTATTCGGTAGCTCATCCGGGCGTGGTGCACGGCTCAGTCCCTGTTCGGGTGCCCTTGGCGCCGATTGTGACTGTGCTTTCAGTCCCTACGTTTGTGATTGGCCCGTCGGTGTCGAACCAAATCAAAGGTGTTCCCTGCTGGTAGAGGACTACGCGCTTGTCAATGGACTCGACTGTCACCCATCCACTTCGGTTGGGAGCCGCGGACGACGTCAGGACACTCTCGGTCCCATCCCGAACTTGCACGACCTCCCAACCCGTATATGGGCCGGTGGGACGGATGATTGTGTGGTCCGCGTTGCTGCGGAAATCGACGATGACGCCACCCTTCGATTCCGATTGGAGCCGATACACACCGACCCTGTCGGCACAAGCGGTGGCTACGTCCACGATTTGGGCCGATGCCTCGGTGCCAACGTTAATCCGACGAACTGGTAAGTCCAGATAGTTCGAAACGAGCGGTCGGTCTGCCGGGCTGATCGGGCCGATAACCACGTCAGGGTTCTTTCCCGCGCCAAGCCCAAACTCACTGGCGAGGGAGGTGGGGGGCTCGGTGGGGTGGATGGGGTCGACGTTGGCTGCCTCCGCCACCCGCCCAGCCAAAAACATCGTCCCGAGCGCCAACATGCCCACGCCGACATTGCGTGAGACCTTCCGCTTTGACAACGCTGATGTCAGGCCGGCTGCAGCCAGCATCACGATGAGAGGGAGAAACACCGTCCGATACCTGGTGTAACCGACGCCGACAGCGATCCCCACCAGCGAAGGAGCGATGTAGCAACCAAGTAGCAGAAGGCGGGTTCGAGAGCGATGCCACAACACGGCAGCGCCCGGGATGGCAAGCAGGCAGAGCGCTACCCACTCGAGCCAAACCCATACACCGACCCCTGCGGGTGCCTCACCGTAGGACTTGGTGCGCTCAGCCTGGTCACCGGGCGAATACAATCCTAGGGAGCGTCCGAGTCGGCCGGCCATGACGGCGGGGTAGTCCGACAGATGCTCTCGTATAAACGACGGTCCTGCAGGGTCGAGCGCCTGGGTATTGTCAGAGGTGACACCCGCTGCATCCAGTTCCTCACGTGAGAAATAGTCGGCGCGGGGGAACAGGCAAATCAAGCTTGAGTAGGCAAAGTCGTTGCGATAGAACGTATCCGGGCATGCGCCGTAGGTAATGTGGGCGCCGCCGCCAGTGGTTGTCAGCACGGGTGAGCCAGTTAGGTGAGCCGTGGTCGCCCACCAGGGGATCATGACTGCAATGGCTGCCGCTGCGACTGCTACGGCTGGCAGCGCTGCGCAAAATCGTGACCCAGTCTCACCTCCAAAGATTGTTTTGCGATGCGTGACGAGCACCACTCCAATCGATATTGGGATGAGCATGACCAACTCGCCCCTCGTCAGGGCTGCCATACCACTAGTGGACCCAGCGGCGAGCGCCCATCGCCACTTGCGGGTATCAAGCCAGGTGGCCATGGACCAAATGCACAGAATCAGCCAGAGCGAGGCAAGCGTTTCTGGATAGAGGTTGAGGTCGCCGTTAATCAAGTTGATGGAGACAGCCGAGATGATACCCGCGGTCAGAGCGACGCGGTTGGAAAAGAGTCGCTGTGTGAGCGCGATCATGGCGAGGAAGAGTGCGAGACCGATGGCAACGCCCCGAACTCGATACTGGTCGATCGTCGAGGCGCCGAGCACCTGATAGAGGGTGACGGTCAGGGGGTAGATAGGAGGTTGGAAGGTATACAGCCCCCCATAGCTTGAGGCCCCCAACAAGCCAGAGGCTCGCTTGGACAACTCGATGTACCCCGCAGGGTCGATGCCTTCTTGATAAGTGAACAGGCGGAGCAGCCCCACCCGAAATGCGACGGTGGCCACTCCCACGATCACTACGGCTAATCGGAATGCGCGGTTTCCGAGTGTTGTTGGCGAATGAGTTGTCGACGATCGGTTTCGTATGTTACGGGATGAAATGATTGAGATGGCTCCGCAATTTTGTTGGTTGGACCAGGCTGCGGTCCGATAGTGCTAGTCGGGGGAAGTGCTAATCGGGGGAAGTGCTAGTCGGGGATCCGTAGGTCATTCTAAACCGGCCGCCGTCTTTCGGGTCGAGAATCGGAACCAACGGCTGAATCGGCACAAGGTTGGACCCGGCTGCGGGACCGATCAGTCGTCGATCGGAAGCGATGTCCGGCTGTGGCTCACGAGCGAGATGCATTGCTGTTCAGCAGTTCGGGTCAGGCGGCGATGGAGAGGCTGCCAGAGTATTATGGCTCTCGCGTCGACGCCTCAGGGGCCATTGAGGTCGTCGGCGCTTCCGGCGAGCCGCTTCACCTGGACCACCGTGTACACCGCCAGGACGACCAGCGCGATGCGGGTAAACCAGCTCTGCGAGCTGACGATGGCCTCGACGAGCCAGTCGAGCTGGTCGGCGAAGAGCGCGGCGAGCAGCCGGATGAGTGCGATCCGGGTCAACGTGCCGGCGATGTTGAGCCCCCAGAACAGTCGCGGCGGCATCCTGATCACCCCGGCGGCCAGGCACACCGGGTTGTTTGGGGCGACGAAGGTGAGGATGGCGAGCGTGCGGTGGGCACCGGGGTTGGCGCCGCTGGTCAGCTCGGTGAGCCAGTCCTTGGCGCCGGGGTAGAGGTCCGACCCCCAACGGACAGCGACATCCCGATAGCGCACGCCGAGCGCATAGAACAGCGGGTCGGGGGCCAACAGCCGAAGCAACGGCACGGCGAAGAACACCCACTCGGGCACCCGTCCCGCCACCGTGATCAGGATCTTGTTCGTTGAGTTGAACGCGAGCAGTCGCACCGGCTGGTCGTCCACCCAGCGGGCCAGGTTGGCGAAGCCGATGTTGTTGGCGGCGATCAGCAATCCGATGGCGACGAAGACGGCGACGAGTGTGGGCTTGCTGAACGGCGCAACCGGGGGGCGGGGCTGGGCCACAACTGCGTCATCTGGGGTCACAACTGCGTCATCTCGGGCCACAACTGCGTCATCTCGGGCCACGACGGCGCCACTCGGGGCCGGGTCTGCGGCCGGCGGCGGTGCTGCGTCGGCGTGGTCGTCGGGCGTGGCGATCAGCTCACGCTAGCGCCGGCTGGCGGGCCCGGCAGGTCCGGTTCAACCGACGGCAGCGACCGAAACGATGTGGGCGGGGTCCACCCAGTCGACCCGATCGTCGAAGCCGCCTGAGCTCTCGCGGGTTTCGCCGTGGCGCTGTCCGATGACGAAACCCAGCGCACGGTCACCCAGCGAGACGAGCGACCCGCACAACACCGACCCGTCGCTGGTCGTGATCTCCAGGTCGGTGCCCCGTCGGGCCAGATCGGCCACAAGGTTGGTCACGGCCGAGCCGTGCGGTGTCGGGTCCACGGTCGATCGCCGACGAGGCGCCGGATGTGCCACGGTGACCCGCACGAGGGCGCCGACGTCGATGTGTGCGCTGGAACCCGATTCGGTGCCGCCTGTCCGATCGAGCGTGAGGAGGTCGTCGGTCACCGCCACCGCCGTGCCTGCCAGCGTCGTGCCGCCGAGGAGGTAGACCCGCACCCACAGTGCCCGCTCGGCGGCGTCGCGACAGCGATCGGCGAGGGTGAGGTCGCTTTCGAGTCGGTGTCGTTGGGCGCGTCGGTCCCGCCGCTCGTCGAGCGCAGCTTGCACCGGGTTGTCGGAAGTCTCCACTCGGACATCGTCTCGACCACGTGCTGGGCTGTCAACCGAGAGGCCTCGGCGGTGGGCTGATCCGGCGCGGCTCTATGCTGAGGGATCGTCGAGCCGGGCCCGCTGAGGGTCGGAGCGCCGATGCCCACGTGTTCGCCGGCGATCAGAACCGGGTCTATGACCGAGACTTCCCCCACATCCGATCCGGTGCCGTCGGCGGTGACGTCGACCGAGCCCGTCCAAGCGGCGCCCTCCGACGGGTCAGCTTCGTCGGAAGGCGCCAACCGCGCCGTTGTTCGCATCCCGGCCAACCACCTGATGGCCACGCTGCTCGGCCCTGCCGATGAGTATCTTGACGTCATCGAGCAGAGCTTCGATGACACCGCGGTCCACATCCGTGGCAACGAGATCACGGCCGACGGGCCCGAGTCGACCAATGTGGTGCGGCTCTTCGAGGAACTGTTGGTGGTCGCCGAGGCCGGGCAGCGCATCGACCCCGGCGTCGTGGCGCGCACCATCGACATGGTGCGCGCGGATGAAGCGCCGTCGAAGGTGCTGACGTCCACGGTGCTGCGACGAAACGTGGGCGGCAACGTTCGCCCCAAGACCGCCGGCCAGAAGCGCTACGTCGACGCGATCGCCAACAACCTGGTCACGTTCGGCATCGGCCCGGCGGGCACCGGCAAGTCGTGGCTGGCGGTAGCCACCGCCGTGCAGGCGCTGCAGGCCAAGGTGGTCGATCGCATCGTGTTGACCCGCCCGGCGGTCGAGGCGGGGGAGCGGCTGGGCTTTCTGCCCGGCGACCTGATGGCCAAGGTGGACCCCTACCTGCGGCCGTTGTACGACGCGATGCACGACATGGTGGGTGCCGAGGGTGCCGCGCGCCTGTTGGAGCGGGGCACGGTGGAGGTGGCGCCGTTGGCTTTCATGCGTGGCCGCACGCTCAACTCCAGCTTCATCATCCTGGACGAGGCCCAGAACACCACGCCCGAGCAGATGAAGATGTTCCTCACCCGCATCGGCTTTGGCTCGAAGGCGGTCATCACCGGCGACCGCACCCAGAAGGACGTGGCCACCGGCCGGTCGGGCCTCGATGGCCTGGCCGAGGTGCTCGTCGATATCGATGGCGTGGCGTTCGTCGAGCTGACCCGACGGGACGTGGTGCGTCACCGCATCGTCGCCGAGATCGTCGATGCCTACGAACGCGCCGATGAGCGGGCGCAGTCGGCTCGGCCGCCTGACACCTCGGCCCAGGGGTCGCGTGAGCGCCGCAGCTGACGGGAGGTTCGGTGCCGGGTCGTCGACGCCGATCCGCGTCGACGTGCAGGATCAACGGGCGGATCCGGTCGCGCTTCCCGTGGCCCCGCAGCGCCTCGCCGAGTTGCTGGTCGACACGCTGATCGACGCCGGGGTGCCCGGACCCGCCCAGGCCGATCTCACGATGGTCGACCCGGACACGATCGCCTCGCTCAACGTCGAGCACCTCGGCGGCGACGGACCAACCGATGTGCTGAGTTTTCCGCTGGACCCCTTTCCGGACGATGCGTGGCCGGTGGCCCCGCCCGACCCGGCCGGCGCCGTGCCGCCGCGCATGGTCGGCGACGTCGTCATCTGCCCGGCGGTGGCCGTGGCCCAGGCGTCCGGTCATGCCGGGTCCCCGGCCGACGAACTGGCGTTGCTGGTCGTGCACGCCGGTCTGCACCTGGTGGGCCACGATCACGCCGAACCGGACGAGGCGGCGGTGATGGTCGCCGCCGAGCGAGCCGTGTTGGCCGAGCGGTGGGGGCCCCTGACGGGCGACCCATGGGCCGACACCTCGGCGAGCGACACGGCGTGATGGTGGCGATGTCGTTGGGCACCACCGAGTGGATTCTCGCGCCGGTCGTCGTGGCACTGGTGGCGTGCATCTCGGTGTTGGCGTGGGCCGAGACCGCCATCGGCCGCACGAGCCGGGCCCGCGCCGCCGCCATGGTCGATCAACTCGGGCCACGTGCCGAGCGCGTGCTCCGGCTGGCGTCGGCGCCGGAACGCTACGTCAACGTGATGTTGTTGCTGCTGCTGATGTTGCAGCTCACCGAGGCCACGCTGGTCGGTGTGTTGGGCGCCCGGCTCTTTGGCCCGGTTGGGCTGGTGGTCGCCACCATCTTGAACGTCGTGGTCGTGTTCGTGGTGGCCGAGGCCGCACCCAAGACCTGGGCCTTGGAACACCCCGAGTCGGCGCTGCTCGCCGCACCACTGGTGGAGATGCTGGCCGGGTTCCCCCCGTTGCGGTGGCTGTCGAGATCGTTGATCGGTATGAGCAACGTCGTGTTGCCGGGAAAGGGACGCCGCGAGGGGCCCTACCTCTCCGATGAGGAGATCGTTCACTTCGCCACCGAGGCGCTCGAGGCCGAGGTCATCGAGGAGCACGAACGCGACATGATCGAATCGGTGCTCGACTTCGGCGACACGCTGGTGCGCGAGGTGATGGTGCCCCGACCCGAGATGGTGACCGTGGCCGGAGACACCCCCCTGGACGACGCGATCGACCTGGCCCTGCGCCGGGGTCTGACCCGCATGCCCGTCCATGATGGCGATGCGGACGACATCGCCACGGTGGTCAACATCAAGGATGCGCTGCGGCGGGTGCGCGAGGGGCGCGGCGGCGACACCGTCTCGTCGGTGGCGGCTCCGGCGTTGCTGGTTCCGGAACTGATCGCCGTCAACCGCGTGCTCCCCCAAATGCGCCACGCCCGCACCCACATGGCCATCGTTTTCGACGAACACGGCGGCACCGCCGGTCTGGTCACGATGGAGGACCTGCTCGAGGAGTTGGTGGGGGAGATCGAGGACGAGACCGACCGCCACGAGCCGCTGGCCCGCCGTCGCGACGACGGCTCGGTGATGCTGCGCGGCTCGTTGAGCATCGACGATGCCAACGAGCATCTGGAAACCAACCTGACCGATCACCCCGAGGAGGCCCTTCCCGAGGGCGACTGGGAGTCGGTGGGTGGGCTGATCGTCGAGCAGTTGGGCCGTCCGGCGGCCCTCGGCGACGAGGTGCTCGCCGACGGCCTTCGGCTGGCGGTGCAGGAGATGCGGGGACGACGGATCATGTGGGTGCTGGTTGAGGCCCAGGCCGGCGATGGCGCGCCCGACGAGAACGACCACCTACGCGACGAACGGAACCACCACGATGTCTGAACACGACGCCGAGCCCAGCGGGGACCAACCAACCGACACCGCGGTGGATCCACCGGCGGAATCACCGGCGGATGCGGCCGACGAGATGCGCTCGGGGTTCGTCGCGCTGGCGGGACGTCCCAATGTCGGCAAGTCGTCGTTGACCAACGCCATCGTGGGGCAGAAGGTCACCATCGTGTCGCCCCGGCCCCAGACCACCCGTCACGAGATTCGAGGGATGCTCACCACGGCCACCTCGCAGCTGATCCTGGTGGACACCCCTGGCGTCCACAAGCCCAAGACCGCCATGGGCAAGCGCCTGAACCGCACCGCAAAGGAGGCGCGGGAGGACACCGACGCCACCGTGCTGGTCGTGGACGCATCCAAGGGAGTGGGCGGTCCCGGCGATGCCCGGCTGATGGCGGCCATGCCCGACGACGTCATCGTGGCGATCAACAAGATCGACCGTCTGCCCCAGGAACAGGTGTTGGCGGCGATCAAGGATGCGTCCTCGTTGGCGAGGCGCTTCGAGAAGGGGTCAGTCGAGTTCTTTCCCATCTCGGCACGAACCAGCCAGGGTGTCCCGGAGCTGACCGAACACCTCATCGGACGGCTCCCCCCTGGCCCGCTGTGGTACCCCGAGGACCAGGTGCGCGACACCGGCGAGGGGTTTTGGGTGGCCGAGCTGGTACGCGAGCAGCTGTTGGCCACCGCCCGGGAGGAACTGCCGCACTCGATCGCCACCCGTTGTGTCGAGATGAACTGGCCCTACGTGGAGGTGGAGATCCTGGTGGAGAGGATCTCCCAGAAGGGCATGGTGATCGGCCACCAGGGCGAAAACCTCAAGCGTGCTGGCATCGGCGCCCGCAAGCTGCTGCCCGAGGGCACCCACCTCGAGCTGAAGGTGAAGGTCAACCGTGACTGGCAGCGCAAGGACGCCGAGCTCGACAAGCTGGGCTACTGAGCAGTCCCGTCGCCCCTCTCATTCGGCCCAATCGCGAGGTTTGTCCCTCTCGCGTTGTCCTGCGACGCGATAGCGACAAACCTCGCGCCCATTCCGAGTAACGGACAACCAAGGCGTCGCACCGCCCGAGGCCGGCGCACCGCCAACGCACCAGTCCAACCATCACCATCGACAACGAAGGGGCACAGGCCATGATCACCAGGGCACAACTCGAGGAGGGCAACCTCGTCCTCCGCCGCACCTATGCCGCCGGCATCGATGACGTCTGGGTGGCGATCACGCAGTCCGATCGTCTCGCCCGGTGGTACGGAACCTGGACCGGTGACCCGGAGTCGGGGTCGGTGATGGTCACCATGAATGCCGAAGCCGAGGAGGTCGCCCCGGCCCGCTATGACATCACCGAGTGCGACGCTCCCAGGAGGCTGTCGCTCACCTTCGGTGAGGCCGACGTCCGCTGGCGCTTGGACATCGAGTTGAGCGAGTCGGACGGGGCGACCACCCTGACATTCGTCCAGCAGGACATCGATCCGGACATGGCGACGGACATGGGCGCTGGTTGGGGCTGGTATCTCGACCGCCTGGGCGCCGGCATCGACGGCACGACCCCGCCGACCCTCGACGATTTCGAATCGACCTACCTCGGCGCGTGATGAGGCCGGAGCGGGTGCCACTGTCACCTTCGCGCCTGTGGGCCAACCGATCGAATTGGGGTGCTGAGCGTCTGGTCGAAAGCCGGGCAAGCCTGTATGACGAGCAAATCCATCTGGTGGTGTTGGGGGCGATTGCATGAGTTCAACTTCGCTCATGAAGGTCACCGGGAACGGGCAGGTCTCGATCCCGGCGGCGACCCGGGCCCGATGGAACGCGGATCGCGTGGTTGCTGTCGATTTGGGTGACCGTGTCGTCATGCGGCCCCTTCCGGACGATCCGGTGGGAGACCTACGCGGCAAGTACAAGGATCGTCTGCCCACCTCCGACGATTCAATCAGGCAGGAGGATCGCCGGCTGGATGCTGCGGCCGAGGCAGGAGGGTGATGCTCGATGCGTACGCGGTGTTGCCGCTGTTGCGCGGTGAAGCCGCAGCCGCTGATGTCGAGGCGCTCCTCGGCGGGGATCAATCCGCCGCACTGACGTCGTTGGGCCTGGCCGAGGTGGTCGGCCGCCTTGTTCGCCTGAGTGGCGTCACGGTCGAGGAGGCGGTGCTCGACCTGTGCCAGTTGGGCCCGGCGAAGCCATCCCCGCTGAATTCGGATAGTGTACTGGCTGTACTTGACTCCCCAACGAAGTTATATCTAGTGTTCGCATTCGGCGGAGAATGCGATGGCTCTTTCACATGTCAATGGAACCCCCTGGCTCGTCAACGCCACAGCCAGCATACGGTCAGGCTTCACATGTGTCTCCCGGGTATCCTGTAGCTACGTCTCATGGGGCCCCGTTGAGCCAGTATGCAGACTTTGGTTCAAGAGTGGTTGGTGAAATAATAGATGGGGCCGTTGTTTATGGGGCGCTTCTCGTTCTGACCCGGATATTTCAGCCGGGTAGCGGATTGTTGGTGGTTTGACGCGACAGGTGCCCCTGCTGGCTGGAAGAATGGAGAGTACGAACAGCTCTATTCGACCAGCTAGAGGAGCACCTGTCAGGTGAATGCTACAGGCACGTTGTTTGATGCCGGGGAACTGATTAGTCAGCCCCGCCGACGGTCAGCTTCGGTGAAGGTCAAGGTGAGCGATGACAAGGTGACCGGGGTCGGTGGGGTGGTGTTGTGGGGTCCGATGTTGGACAACCTGAACCTGGTCGGAGTCGCCGATCAGCGTCTGCTGCGACCGATCGGGCCTGGTGGCTACACCGGCGGTGAGTGCTATCGGGCGTTGGTTGAGATCTTGTTGGCCGGAGGCGATTTCTTGTCGGACCGGTCCCTGTTAGATGGTCCGACCCAACAGTTGCGTGGCGCTCACGTGTTGCCGTCACACCCGACGATGTTCCGGTTCTGTGGCGGAGCCGATTTTGGTCGGGTCCAGAAAGCCGCTGCGGTGAACCGGACGATGTTGGCCCGGGCGTGGGCGTCGGGTGCCGGGCCTACGGGTGGGATCGTCACGGTCGACCCGGACGCCACGCTGGTCGACACCTACGGGCCACAGAAGGAAGGCTCAAAGTTCTCCTACCGGGGCGAGGTTGGCCTGTCACCGCTGATCGGGGTGTGTGGCGAGACCGGTGACGTGCTCGCGATCCGTGCCCGTGGCGGGAACGCCCACCCAGGACGCGACAACGCCGGGTTCATCCGAGAGTGTGTGTCGGCGATCCCCAAACCGGTCCGGGAAACAACGAACTTGTGGGTCCGTGTCGATTCCGCCGGCTACCAACACGCCGTGTTTAACACCGCCGAAGAGTTGGGGGCCGTGTTCACCGTGACCGCCCCCCAACGCTCCAACGTGAAAGCGAAAGTCCGCGAGTTGGCTACCAACCCTGACACGCAATGGGTGCCCGCGTTGGCCGGTGAGGCCAAGCACGGTTCCGAGGTCGCAGAAACACCTTTCGTGATGGGGCAAGGCAAATCACGGCGCATGTTGCGGATGATCGTGCGCCGTCAACGCACCAGCGCAGGTGACCAACTGTCCTTTGACGATCTTGACGGATGGCGGTTCCACGCGATCGTCACGAACCTGCCCGCCCTGTTCGCACCCGCCGACATGGTTGAGGCCCACCATCGGCTTCGTGGCGGGATCCCCGAGGACACCATCCGGCAACTCAAAGAAGACTTCGGGCTGATCCACGCGCCGGTGAAGAACTTCTTCGGGAACTGGTTGTGGTGGCACGCCTCAGCGCTTGCACACAACACCGCCCGCTGGGTCCGCCACCTCGGCCTGCCCCCGACGTTCAAACGGTGCCGCGGGAAACGGCTCCGCCTCGCGTTCTTCAACGTCGCCGCCCGGATCGTGAACCACGCCGGCGGACTCGAGTTGCGGCTCCCTCGATCCCACGCCTGGGCCGACGCGTTCATCGAGGCCCTCACACGGATACGGGCCCTGCCCGCGTTCGCCTGACCCGGCCAGGCACCCACACACCCAGACTCAGCCCGGACAACCCGCCCGACACCACGACCCTCTACCTCACCGCACCCCAAAACCAGTCGAACAACATTCAACCTCGCACTCTGGGCCGCACCCACCCAAAACAGTGACCTACACGCCGTTCAAGGACCGGGCTGAAATATCCGGGTCTGAGTTTGGTTGGGCAGGCCGCAACCGCCGGAAGCACGACCTGCACCTACGACGAGTTTGGCTTCGAAACCTGTGAACTTAACGGAACTGCCTCCGCGTTTCTGGCCGTTGCAGCCTTGATGTGGTTCGTCGGGGCCTGGCTCTACTTTGCTTGGCCATGGTCAACGTCGGGGCAAACGCTCGGAATGAAGGTGACCAAGATCAAGATGGTCGATCAAAACAACTTTGCGGAGACGGTCTCGTTCGGGCGTGCTTCATGGCGATTTCTGTTTAGGTGGGGCACCAATTGCTGTTGTGTCGGTGGGCTTGGATCACTTTGGATGCTCTGGGACCCCGATTCGCGAACTTGGCAAGATATGGCTGGGGGCACTCACGTGGTGAAGCTTTTCCCGGCCCTCCCTTCGGGGTTGCCGATACAGGGCTTTGTTGTTCAGCCAGCTCAGGCACCGCCCGACTGGCAACCCGATACGCAGCCGCAGCCCGGCCCGAACCCAACTGAATGGTGGAAATGAAACGGAGGTCAGGTGGCACCGTCGCGGATCTCGCGTAGGTAGTTGATGACCTCGTTGCGGTCCTTGGTGCGTCGCATCGGGGGCAGGGCCGTGATCAGGTCCCAGCGGTAGCTCCTGGCGGTGGCCAGGCGCCTGTCGAACACGACGACGACGCCTCGGTCGTTGATTGAGCGAATCAGGCGGCCGGTGCCCTGGGCGAGCAGCGTCGCAGCGCGGGGCACGTCGATCGTCTTAAACGCCGATGACCCGGCCCGCTCCCGGCGGGCGTCCAGCAGCGGGTCGTCGGGGCGGGCGAACGGCAACCGATCGATCGTCACCAGCGACAGCGTGGGCCCCGGCACGTCGATGCCCTGCCAGTAGCCCATCGTGGCGAACAGGCAGGTGGGCTCGTCCTCGCTGAAGCGACGCACGAGCACCGCCTTGGAATGCTGACCCTGGCGGAGCACCGGGAACGGCAGGCCGGGTGCGAGTTCATCGTGGGCCGCGATCATCGCCCGGTGGCTGGTGAACAGCGCCAACGTACGCCCGCCGGCGGCACGGATCAGGCGGTCCAACTCCATGCGCATGGCCTCGGGGTAGCCGTCCTCTCGCACGTCGGGCAGCGAGGTCGCGCAATACAACAGCGCCTGGTGCGCGTAGTCGAACGGGCTGCCTACGTCGAGTACCTCGGTGGACCCCTCCGGCATGCCCAACACCTGTGGCAGGGTGGCCGGGATGGTGGCGGAGGTGAGGATCACGGTCGAGGGGGTGGGCGGCCACTCGTCGTCCTCACCGCCCGGACCATCGCCGAAGCCCCCGCCGAACGCGCCTTCGAAGGCTGGGCCGTTCGTGCCCTCGTCCCGCTCGGCCGGGTCGGGGTTCCAGAGCAATCGGTCCAGGGTGTCGGCGACGGCCAACGGGGCCAGGCGCATGCGGGGCGGGCCCGGATCGTCGTTCACGAAGCGAACCAGATCGGCGGAGGGGTCGATCATCTGGGTGAGGTCCTCGGCCAGCGCCGAGGCCGCCGTCAGGGCGCGGGCCTTGCGGGTGGCGACGTCGGCGCTGGACTCGCCCGGCACCTTGCGCACCGCGGCCATGGCCGAGGCCAGGTGCGCCTGGGCCAGGCTCAGCGTGAGCATGACCGCATCGTCGAGCGTGTCGAGCCGCTCGCCCCGGTGATCTTCCAGATCGTCGCCCAGCCCCCGACCGACCGAATCCAGCTGGGCCACCAGGGCGGGGTCGGACACGATGGCGGCGACGTTGCGGGCAACGGCTGCGAACCGTCCGGCCGTGATCTCGATGCCACAGACCGATGAGATCACCTCCTCGGTGGTGTGAGCCTCGTCCAGGATGGCCACCTCGTGAGGGGGGAGCACCATGCCGTCGGCGGCCAGGTTGAGTCCCCAGAGGTGGGTGTTGACCACCACCACGTCGGCCGAGGCGGCGCGGGATCTGGCCGCCTCGGCGAAGCAGTCCTCGCCGCGGGCGCAGTTCGAGGCGCCGGGGCACTCGCGTGGTCCCACCGAGACGGCGCTCCACGCCGCAACGGAGGGATCGCGCTCCAGTTCGGCCTTGTCGCCCACGCTGGAGGTCTCGGCCCATTCGACCAACCGGGCCAGCTCGGCCTGGGGATCGTCCGCACCATCGTCGAGTTCGAGGGAGCCCTGCGCCAACTGCTCGGTCACCTCGTCCACCCGCTGAAGGCAGGCATAGTTGGACCTGCCCTTCAGCACGGCGAAGCGCACCTTGCGGTTGAGGGCGGTGGCCAGAAACGGCAGGTCCACCTCGGCCAGTTGGTCTTGGAGCGCCTTGGTGGCGGTCGCCACCACCGTGCGCCTGCCCGACAGCACCGCCGGCACCAGGTACGCCAGCGACTTTCCTGTACCGGTGCCCGCCTGCACCACCAGGTGGCGTTCGTCGGCGATGGCCTTGGCCACCGCCTGGGCCATCGTCACCTGGCCAGGCCGTTCCTCGCCGCCACCGGCCAGCGACCCGGTGACCGCCGCCAGCGCGCTCACCACGGGATCGGGCGGCGCCGCGGCGCCGTCGGTGGTGGGGTCAGGCGCAGTCACGGGTCACCAAGCTACCCGGCTTGGATGGAAGGACTCCGAGCCATCCCGACGTTGCGTCGGGAGTCCTACACGAGAACGATCTGGGCCCGAAGACTCTGTGCATCGAGAAGCGTCGCCAGGTCATCAGGGTCGCTGGTCAGCACCTGATCGGACTGGCGCACCTGCAGCGACAAGAGTGCATCCACGACATCGGTGGTGCGGCTGGAGGCGAGCAGCTTGCCGGCGTCCTTGGCCGCTTCCAGGTCGGTGACCTCCACGTGCATCATCGCGAGCGACCTGGCGAGTCGGGCTTGGCGAGCCCCGTCGCGCCAAGCCTGCGCTATGACGGGCGCTGTCGTCACCAGTTCGGCGCCCGAGCGTCGGCCCAGCTCGATGAGCCCGGCCACCCGACGGTCGGCCCGGTCGATCCCGATGAGCGCACCGGCGTCCAGCACCAGCCTCATGCGACGCTGGTCCTGCGAGGCGCCACGTAGGGGACACCTGCTTCATTGGCCAGCTTGACCAACTCGTCCTCGTCGAAGGCCCCAAACTCTTCCTGGTAGTCATCAAGCCAGGCGTCCACCAGCCGGGTCCGGAGCCATGCGCTCATCGCCTCGTTCACCACCGCCGAAAATGATCGTCCCGATGCTTGAGCAATCTGGGCCGCAGCCTCCCGAACATCCGACGGAAGTGACACGGTGACGCGTTCGCTGCTCGTGCGCATACGCTCGATCATAATCATGTATGCACCTCGAACGAAAGGGTTCTTCGGGTGGCAGCGTCAAGGTGTGACTTCGTAACCTGGTGACTGTGCCCACCTGGTGACTGTGCCTACCTGGTGACTGTGAGTTCGGCGTCGAAGCTGAGGTCGCCGCCCCGTCGGGTGTCGTTGTGCACTTCGACGGCGATCGAGTTGGTGCCCTCGCCCAGCAGCGCCGGGTCGATCGGAACCATGGTGGGGTCGCGCTCATCGGCGCCCCACAGGCTGACTGCCGCATAGGTGTCAGCGGTCAGCGGTCCTGGGGGCAGGTTCGATCGCCACACTTCCACGCCGTTGAGGTACACCGCAGCGCCGTCATCGCGGATCACCGACAGCTCGGCCGACGTCACTCGCCGCAGTCCCGGTCGAAGGCCGCCAGGAACGGCTGGTCGTGCCTGGTGGAGCCGGGCCGCGTCGCACCTGGGTGAAACGCCCGCCGACGAACACCCGATCGCCCACCTCGGCGAAGGCCCACACCGGCGCCGGCCACACGACGTCGGAGCGGTCGCTGAGGCCGGTGTGTACTCCTGCCAACGAGATGTGCTGAAACTTGAGGGTATCGAGCCACTTGCCTGAAAAATGGGGCGTGCTCCCCGGGGAGCACGCCCCGGGACCCATCCACTGGCCATGCCGACCCGCGGGTAGGTTGCCACGATGCCCCTGATCCGCGATTCGGCAGTGGTGGTGCGCACCCACAAGTTGGGCGAGGCCGACCGAATCATTGTTTTGCTCACCGAAGGTCGGGGCCGAATTCGTGCTGTTGCCAAGGGCGTGCGGCGCACGGGTTCCAAATTCGGGTCGCGGCTGGACCCGGGGAGCCATGTGGCCGTGCAGTTGCACGAGGGCCGCAGTGAGCTGTTGATCGTGACCCAGGCGGAACGGATCGACACGTTCTCTGCCACCCGGTCCGACCTGGATCGTCTGGCGGCCGTCGCGGCCACGCTGGAGGTGGCCGAGCAACTGGCCACCGACGGTGGGCGGGACCAGCCGCTGTACCGCAAGACGGTGGGGGTGCTCCGCACCATCGAGCAGCGCCCCGGCCCGTTGGTGGTTCCGGCGTTCTTCCTGCGACTGCTGCAGGCCGACGGGGTGGGTTTTGAGCTGACGAGGTGTGTGAGCTGCGGTGAGGCGGCCGAACTGGTGGCCATCGACCCCTCGGTCGGCGGTGCGCAATGCCGCAGCTGTGCGACCGGCATGGCGCTGTCGGCCGATGCGCTGGCGGTGCTGCGGGCCGTCTCGGAAGGGCGGGTCAACGACGTGCTCGCTGCGGCTCCGGTGGCGGTCGGTGAGGTCGGGCGGGTGGCACAGGTGGCCATGGAGACCCACCTGGAACGCCGACTGCGGGTGCCCGGCGCCACCGGTTGGTAGCTCGGACACCCGCAGTCGGGGAGTTGATTCTGTTGTCAGCCCAAGCTGGGCGACCGATCAGGGGGCGATGGGCTCGCCGCGCAGCTGCTTGTAGATGTGCACGTTGGTCATCCAGCCGATCGGCCAGGTGAAGAAGATGCCGACACAGCAGGCAACGATGCCGATCTGGCCGATGAATCCGGCCAGAATCAAACCGCCAAGTGCGGGCCCAGGATTTGCCTGGACCATCTCAACGCTCTTCTTGATGGCATCGATCGGTTCCAGCTTCTGGTCCAGCTGGACCGTGTATGAAAAGCCGGTGATCACGGCGATGATAATGCCGGGGATGTAGCACAGGAAGGTGCCGATACCGACCGCCAGGCCGAGGATGGCCGACAGGACCAGGTATGGCCCGATGTCGGTCATGTCGGTGAGGTGCTCCATGGTGGGCTTTTCGCCGCGGGTCGCAGCCAGTGCCGCCCTGATCAGGCCGCGAGCGGCAAGACCAAACAAGGCGAACCCGACGATGGTGGTGATCGCATTCAAAGCCAGCGCCAGGATGAAGCTGCTGGTGTTGGATGACACCAGCCCGAGCGCGAAGTTGATGCCGCCCGAAACCAAGATCAGCACGATCATGGGAATCACGGCCAGGATCAGCCAGATGCCGAGGTCTTCCTGGAACTTCTTGAACGCCCACGAGGGTGCAGCCATGACATCGACGGCACCCCCGCCACCCTGCATGCCGCCTGGCGGGGGAGCGAAACCGCCTCCACCGGGTGGAGGCCCGTATCCGCCGCCTGGCGGCTGGCCGGGAGGCGGGCCCTGCGGTGGCATTCCCGGGGGAGGACCCTGTGGCGGCATTCCGGGGGGTGGGCCCTGGGGCACGCCAGGAGGTGGTCCGCCGGGACCCCCTTGGCCGGGTGGTGGTGGTGCGCCGGGCGGCGGTGGAATGTTGCTCATGTGGGCTCCTCCTCGAAGAGCCCACGATACTAACCGTGAGATACCTCATCGCGCCGGATATCTCCTCCCACGTGAAGTCGAACTGCGCTACGCGATGGGTCGGCCGACGGCAGACTCGCCGTCGGGTGCCAACAGCAGTACCGATCCGTCGGCCTCCACGGCCCCGAGCACCAGAAATTCGCTGCGAAATCCCGCGATACGGCGGGTGCCCAGATTGATCACCCCGACAACCCGGCGGCCAAGCAGGGCATCGGCTGCGTAGTTGGTGATTTGCGCAGAGGTCTGGAGCACCCCGATGCCGGGGCCGAAGTCCACCCGCAGCTTCCAAGCGGGCTTTCGGGCCTCGGGAAAGGCCTCCACATCCTGCACCACACCCACCCGCATGTCGATCGAAGCGAAGACCTCGGCACTCACCGGGTGCTTGCGCTGAGGCTGGCGTGGCACTGCTGTCGGCGGACTCATCGCCACAGTCTGCCCGGCTCGACGGCCGGGACGGGGTTGGAATGCCCATCGAGTCCGACTTGGCCGATCGGTCCTTGTAGCCTCGCCGGCCATGGCAAGCACCCCCGAAACTCCCGATGCCGAGTCCTCCAGCCCAGATGCATCTGCGGCGGACTCTGCGCGCTTCGATCAGATCGTCAACCTGGCCAAGCGGCGTGGCTTCGTGTACCCGTCTGCGGAGATCTACGGCGGCTTTCGTTCCACCTGGGACTATGGGCCCGTCGGTGTGCTGCTGCTTCGCAACGTGAAGGACGCATGGTGGAAGTCCATGGTGCAACAGCGCGACGACGTGGTGGGCCTGGACGCCTCCATCCTCACGCCGCCTGCGGTGTGGGAGGCCTCGGGGCACCTGTCCAACTTCACGGACCCGTTGGTGGACTGCAAGGAGTGCGGCCAGCGTTGGCGCCTCGACAAGCTTGACGACCCGAATCAGTGCCCCAACTGCAAGAAGACGGGCAGTTTCACCGAGGCCCGCAACTTCAACCTGATGTTCTCCACCCATGCCGGTCCCGTCGCCGACGAGGGCGCCTTGGCGTATCTGCGGCCGGAGACGGCCCAGGGCATGTTCATGAACTTCAAGAACATCATCAACACCACCCGGGTGCGACCGCCGTTTGGTGTCGCCCAGGTGGGCAAGAGCTTCCGCAACGAGATCACGCCCGGCAACTTCGTGTTCCGCACACGCGAGTTCGAACAAATGGAAATGGAGTACTTCGTGCATCCCGACGATGCGCCGAAGTACTACGAGTACTGGAAGGCGGAGCGCGAGCGTTGGTACCTCGACCTGGGTATGCCCCGGGAGGCGTTGCGCCTGCGTGAACACGAGGAGGACGAACTGTCCCATTACAGCTCGGCCACCGCCGACGTGGAGTACCTGTTCCCTTGGGGCTGGGACGAGTTGGAGGGCATCGCCAACCGGGGTGACTTTGACCTGTTGGCGCACACCAAGCGCTCCGGCGAGCGCCTCGACTGGTTCGATCAGGCAGAAAACGTCCGGTATGTGCCCCACGTGATCGAGCCGGCCGCCGGTGCCACCCGCACCGCGTTCGCCTTCCTGTTGGCCGCCTACGACGTCGAGGAGGTGCGGGGTGAGGAGCGTGTGGTGCTGCGCCTGCACCCACGGCTGGCGCCCTACAAGGTGGCGGTTCTGCCACTGTCCAAGAAGTCGCCGCTGCGGGAGACCGCCCAAACGCTGGCGGCCGAGCTGCGCGACGAGTGGAGCTGCGAGTACGACGAAACCCAGGCCATCGGCCGTCGGTACCGCCGCCAGGACGAACTGGGCACTCCCTATTGCGTCACCGTTGACTTCGACACCGCCGAGGACCAGGCCGTCACCATTCGGGAGCGTGACTCAATGGAGCAGGTTCGGATTCCGCTGGCGGGCGTGGCCGACTGGCTGCGGCCGCGGCTGAAGTGATGTTGTGACCGAAGTGATGTTGTGACCGAAGTGATGTTGTGACCGTGACAGGCTGAGCCGATGGGCATTGTCGACGAGGACATCGTTCGGGTCCGTCAGGCCACCGACATCGTCGCGCTCATCACCGAACACACCCAGCTGCGCAAGGTGGGCAGCCGCTGGACCGGGCTGTGCCCGTTTCATTCCGAGAAGTCGCCGTCGTTCTCGGTGAACCAGGCCGAAGGCCTGTACTACTGCTTTGGCTGTCGGGTTTCGGGCGACGCCATCACGTTCCTGCGGGAGCTGGAGGGCTTGGACTTCGTCGAGGCGGTCGAACGTCTGGCCGCAAAGTCCGGCATCGCCCTCACCTACACCGACCGGGCCGAGTCGGCCACCCGCCAGAAGCGCCAACGCCTGCTGGCCCGGGTGGAGGAGGCGGTGGAGTTCTACCACCAGCGGCTGAAGACCTCGCCCGACGCGTCGGCTGCACGCTCGTACCTGCGCGGTCGGGGCTTCGATACCGACGAGGTGGAGCGGTATCGCATCGGCTGGGCACCCGATGGCTGGGACGTGCTGTGCAAGGCCCTTCGCCTCGACGGCGAGACCGCAACCGCCACAGGCCTGGGTTTCACCAACAAGGCCGGACGCCTGCAGGACTTCTTTCGGGCGCGGGTGTTGTTTCCGATCTTCGACCCTGAGGGCCATGCGGTGGGTTTCGGCGGCCGCATCATGCCGGGGGAGGAGGGAGCCAAGTACAAGAACTCCCGCGAGAGCGACCTTTACCACAAGAGTCGCCTGCTGTACGGGCTGAACTGGGCCCGTCAGGATGCGGTGCGCAGCGGCCGGGTGGTGATCTGCGAGGGCTACACCGACGTGATCGGGTTTCGCCGGGCAGGGGTGACCGAGGCGGTGGCCACCTGCGGCACCAGCCTCACCGAGGAGCACCTCAAGCTGCTGTCGCGCTACGTCGACAAGGTGGTGCTGGCCTTCGATGCCGACTCGGCGGGTCAGGCGGCGGCCGAGCGCATCTATGCCTGGGAGAAGGACTTTGACCTGGCCGTCGAGGTGGTGCGGCTGCCCGAGGGGTCCGATCCCGACGAGCTGAGCCGCACCAACCCCGACGCGTTGGCGGCGGCGGTCGTCGCCGCCGAACCGATGCTGAGGTTCCGGCTTGAGCGTGTCCTCGGCGCCGAGGTGGCCGACACCCCGGAGGCCCGGGCCCGTCGGGCCACCACGGCGCTCGGCGTGGTGGCCGAGCACCCCGACCCGATGGTGCGCGACCCCTACCTGTTGGAGGTCGCCGACCGGTCGCGCCTGGACCCGGACCTGCTCCGCAACCAGCTGGAAGAGCTACGAAGCACCGGCGCCGCCCGTGCTTCGGAAGCGCCACGCCGTGACGCGGGCGCCCCGACGGGTCCGGTGTCGCGCCGCCGGTGGGACGGCGACCCGGGCCCGCGTCCGCCGGGCGGTGATGGGGGAGACGCCGGCTACGAAGATGCAGCGCCGCAACCCGACCTGCCTCCTGGCCCCGGCCCGTCGCCTGCAGGCAAGGTGCACCCGGCGGAGATGTCGGTGTTGGTGCATCTGGCGGCCCAGCCCGACGGCGAGTTGGCGGCGCTGCCCGAGGAACTGTTCGCCCATCCCTTGTCCCGCTCGGCGCGCGTGGCGCTGGTCTCGTCCGGATCGGTGGCTCAAGCGGTCTCCGACGCCGAGGCTGACACGTGGGAGGAGCGGCTGTTGTCGCGCCTGGCGGTCAGCGAACCAGACGGTACGCCGGCGGAGGCGGTTCATCGGTTGGTGCACAAGACCGGTTCTCAGGCGATGGAGAACCTCGAGGCCGAGCTGCGCCAGGCGGCACGGGACGGCGTCGATGCCGACGTTCGAAACGATCTCCTGACCGAGCACGCGTGGCTGGCTCGGCGGGTGGATCAGCTGAACGAGCCTGAGACAGCCGAGGTTTCGGCCCGGGCCTTGGTAGCGTATCTGCGCGGGGACGACGAAGAGGAGGTCCGGCCGGGTGTCGATTCTGGATCAGGTGAATGAGACGGAATGGGGCACGCTGATCGAGGTCGGCAAGGCGCGGGGCTCCCTCACACTTGATGAGGTGCTCTCGGTTTTGGGTGTGGAGCTCACGGTGGATGTGCTCACCGATGTCGAGTCGGCGTTCCGGCCCGAGGGCATCACACTCGTGGTTGAGGTCGACCCGCACACTGCTGATGACGACGACCTGCCGGCCGCCGTCCCGGCGGCTGTGGCCGCGGTCGATCACGCCTCGACCGTCGCCCCTGGCCTGACCCGGGACGACCATGATGCCGGTGTCATCCAGCGGACCGAGCGGCCGGCCCGGCACAAGCGCCGGGCCAGATCCGGCGCTGCGTCGGGCGACTCGGGTGGTTCCGGCGATTCGGTTCGGCTGTACCTCCGGGAGATCGGCCAGGTGTCGTTGATCGACGCTGCCCAGGAGGTGGCGTTGGCCAAGCGCATCGAGGCGGGCCTACACGCAGACAACCGTTTGGCCGAGTTGGCCACCGAGGGGCGACTCGGCGAGCTTGACCGGGAACAACGGGTGGCACTCGAGCGCACTCGCCGAGACGGCGAACACGCCAAGTCCGACCTGACCCAGGCCAACCTTCGGCTGGTGGTCTCGATTGCGAAGCGCTATTCGGGTCGGGGCATGGCCCTGCTCGACCTGGTGCAGGAGGGCAACCTTGGCCTGATGCGTGCGGTCGAGAAGTTTGACTACACCAAGGGATTCAAGTTCTCCACCTACGCCACCTGGTGGATCCGTCAGGCGATCACCCGGGCCATCGCCGATCAGGCCAGAACCATCCGCATCCCGGTGCACATGGTGGAATCGATTAACAAGATCCACCGTTACCAGCGCCAGCTGATCCAGGAGTTGGAGCGGGAACCCACCATGGAGGAGTTGGCCGAGAAGGTCGACCTCACCCCCGCCCGGGTGCGGGAGATCCTGCGCATGAGCCAGGACCCACTTTCGCTTGACTCGCCGGTGGGTGACGAGGCCGACACCTCACTCGCCGACTTCATCCCAGACTCCACAGCGGACGCGCCCGCGGACCAGGCCGCCAAGCAGATGCTGGGGGAGGCGTTGGTGGAGGCGCTGGGTGAACTCAACGACCGGGAGCAGGCGGTGGTGCGGCTGCGGTTTGGGCTTGAGGACGGCACCATTCACACATTGGAGGACGTGGGCAAGACGTTTGGGGTCACCCGGGAGCGCATCCGTCAGATCGAATCCAAGACGCTGGCCAAGCTGCGCAACCCCAACCGCTCCGACCGCCTTCGCGACTACCTGGAGACGTAGCGGGTCCGGGAGGAAACCGGTTGGCCGATGCGGGCAACCCCGCTGCTAGAGTAAGTGGTCCATTCCGGGGTAGCTCAGCTGGCAGAGCGTCTGACTGTTAATCAGAATGTCGTGAGTTCGAGCCTCACCCCCGGAGCAGTATCGAAGGCCCCCACCCGCCGGTGGGGGCCTTCGTCGTGGTGGCCTCGAGCCGGCGTCGGTTGGGCGGCGAGAAGGTAGGGCCAACCGCTCGGGTGATTGCTGCCCGCAGTGGGTCAGCGGTGAACAAAGTGAGCGCGTTTGGCGGCGCGGCGCAGGGCGAGCAACACCGGAGGGCCAATTGCGATGGTCATGATCACGGTGCCGACTGAGCGGGTGAGATCCCACCCAAGTGAGGTGGCCAGATAGAACGCCCAGTAGCGGCGCAACGTCTCGGACAGACCTCCGCCGGGCTGGTAGCTGATGCGCTCTGCTCCGGCGGCGGCAAATGGCCACGACCACAGGTTGAGCAGCGCTCCGTAGAGCAGTCCGGTGAGCGCCCCGTAGGCGGCCGCCACCCACAGCTCGGCGCGGGTTCCCCGGCCGGGCAACCATCCTGCACCGGCGCCGATCCAGGCCATTCCAAACATTTGGAAGGGCAACCACGGGCCGATGCCTCCGGTGATGATCGCCGAGGCGAACATCGTGGTGGCTCCCAGAATGAAGCCGAACCCCGAGCCGAGGACCGAGCCCGCCAGGACGATGAGAAAGAACATGGGGTTGAAGCCGGTCACGCCGCCCCCGGCCATGCGCAATGCGGTTCCGGCGGCGGTCAGTACCCCGAGCAGTCCGATGGCCCGGGCGTCGAACCCTCCTTCGCCCAGCTCGATGGCGGTCACCAACACCAACAGTGGCAGCAGGAGGGCCATCACCACGACGGAGTCCTGAGCGTGGGCCATGCTCGCTGCGCCCTGCTGCGGGGACCCGACGAGAAACGGCCACAGATAGGCCACGATGCCGACCAGCGACGTCAGGGCGAGTACCGCCACGGACCGAGGCCGCAGGTTGATCGCCCGCTGTGGGCCAACCGACAGCACCGGTCGCCGTTGAACAGTGGTCTCGGCGGAGGTCATCGCTGCGCCTCCAGCGCTGCGGTCACGTCGTCGACGGTGAGGTAGGGCAGCGGGTGCAGAATGCGGGCGACCTGGGGAGCCAGCGTGGGGGAGTGGGTGACCACCTCGGTGGCGGGTCCGTCGGCAACGATCTCGCCGTCGGCCAGCACGACCGCCCGGTGGGCCACCTCGGCCACCAACTCCACGTCGTGGGTGGCCAACAGCACGGCGGTGCCGCGGCTGCTCAGTTTGGCCAGCCATGATGCCAGTGCCTCCTTTGCCCGGTAGTCCAGTCCGGTGGTGGGCTCGTCGAGCAGCACGACCCTGGGCTCGTGGGCCAGCACCAGGGCCAGTGCCAACCCCAGGCGCTGGCCCGCAGACAGGTCGCTGGGGTGGGCGCCCGGGTCGATCCCGGGCAGCAGCGCTTCGAGTGCGGCCGCGGTGACCCCGGGCGCAGTGCCGGTTTCCCGGTCGGCCTCGGCGACCTCCGCAGCCACGGTGGTGGCGGACAGCAACAGGGTGGGATCCGACGGCACCACGCCGACCAGTCGCAAGAAGTGGCGTCCACGCAACGTGAGCGGGTTTTCGCAGTCGATACGCACCCGGCCCTTGTCCGGGGCGCGCCCACCGCCGAGCGTGGAGATCAGGGTCGACTTTCCGGCGCCGTTTCTGCCCATCAGCGCCGTCACCTCGCCCGGGTGAAGTGCCAGGTTGAGGCCGCTGAGCGCCACCCGGTCGCCATAACGGACCCATACGTCCTCGGCTGTGGCGATGGGTTCGCTGCCGGCGGGGACCGACCGCCTTGTGTGGCCGGGTGGCTCGGCCGGCAACTCGTTCCGGAGGGTCGCGGCGGCCCGGCGGGCGTCACGCACCGAACGAGGCAGCGGATCCCAACCGAGACGTCGGCCCAAATGGATCACCGGTGGGGCCACTGGAGCGTTGACCAACTGGGCATCGGGTGGTCCGTGGCTGACGGCGCCCGAGCCGTCGACGATGATGATCGAGTCGGCGTACTGCACCACCCGCTCCAGACGATGCTCGGAGCACACGATGGTGAGTCCCAGGTCGCCGACCAGCCTGGTGAGGGCGGCAAGTACATCCTCGGCTGCTTGCGGGTCGAGCGCCGAGGTTGGCTCGTCCAACACCAGGACGTGTGGCTGAGCGGTCAGCACGGCGCCCAGCGCAACGCGCTGGCGCTGCCCGGAGCTCAGGGTGGCGATCGGCCGGTTGCGAAGATCGGCCAGACCCAGAAGGTCGAGTGTGTCCTCGACCCGGCGGCGCATGACGTCTGGCGCCAGGCCAAGTTGCTCCATGGTCCAGGCCAGTTCGTCCTCGACCACGTCGGTGACAAAGCTGGCGTCCACCCGCTGAGGTAGGTAGCCGACGGTTGCGGCCAGGTCGCGTGGCGGCGCCGACGAGGTGGCGATGCCGTCGACGGTGACCGAGCCCGCCAGGACGCCCCCGGAGAATCGGGGTACGAGCCCGCAGATGGCGCCGAGCAGCGTGCTTTTGCCCGAACCGGTCGGGCCGATCACCAATGCCAGGTCGCCCTCCGGAACGGTGAGGTTGACATGATCGAGCACCACCGGAGTGTCCGTCGCATAGGCGAAGGAGACGTCGTCAAAGCAGATCATCGGTCCGCCCCGGCGTTGGGGAGGGGTACCGGCGGGGATGTGGGCGTCGGGCCACCGCCGGAGAAGGCGGCACAGCAGTAGGCGACCGCCAGTCCGGCGATGGCGATTATCGCCAGAGGTGGTGCCTCGGGCGGGTTGGTGCCGGGAGCCAGGACCACTGCGTTGAGTCGTGCCTGGACGATGCTTCCACCCAGCGCCGCAAGGCCACCGGCGACCAGTACCCAGTCGGAACCGGTCCAGGCCAGCGGCCGATATCGCGTGCGAACGCTGCGCTTGGATGCTCCCCGGAGTGCGAAGGTGATCAGGATCGCACCGGCGGCCATTGCTGCGGCACCGACCACCCGCGAACCGCCGGCATTCAACATCATGAAGGCGCCAAGTGATGCCACGACCACGGCGGCTGTGAGCAGCCATGTTGCGGTACGTCGAGCGCCCGGATCCTCCCCGGGACGACGCCCGCCGTAGCCACGGGCCTCCATCGAGGCGGCCAGGGTGAGGGAATGGTCGAACGAGCCCTCGAGCACGGCCGTGATCGAGCCGCGCATCCCCCGGATGCCGCGGTGCGGCCGTCCCCGCAGCCGTCGCGTCTCGGCGAGTCGCCGCACATGTTCGGCTGCCGCGGGGGTCACCGTGAGGGCCACCGTGGTGATGACCCCCAGCTCGGCCACCCCATCGGGCAGGGCGCGGACGGTGCGATGGGGGCTCACCAGCGACGCCGGCACCGTGAAGGCGGCCAGCAGCGCGATCAGCCGCAGCGATTCCACGACACCGGTGAACATTGCGCCGGTGGTCACCGGCCCGCCCACAGAAACCCCCGCCATCCAGGTGGGCAGGTCGAGCGTCGGGAGGGTCAGAAGCACGGTGCCGGGGGTACGCGGGGCGAAGGCGGCCACCAGGCCCAGACGCAACACCCCCATGATGACGGCAAAACTCAGCACGTACCGCTGGATCCGAGACCATGGCGAGTCGGGGTCGGCCCGCGCGACGACCACCTGGGTCGCCACTGCGATGACCAGTGCCAAGACGATCACGTTGGTGGTTCGAAGTGACGCGCCCGCGAGCAGCAGGCTCCAAATCCACCAGGCCCCCGGATGGCCGGCATCACCGGGATCGAGAACCTGAGCAGGATCCTTCACGCCCAACGCAGAGTGCTTCACGTGTGTCGACCCGGCTTCACGACAAGCGGCGTCGCCGGAGCCACCTGGCCGAGACGAACGAGCCGCCGATGGCGCCGATCCCGATACCGGCGCCCCACCACCCGGTCGATGAGGACTGCTTGGAGCCGGGCACCGTCAAGTCGCCCGCCTGGGCCACGTTGGTGACCCGGCCAATGTCTTCGCCGTCACCTCGGGCCAGGGTGGTGGGGCCCCCTTGCGGTTTATTGACTGCGGAGGTCGTGGTGAGACTCGAAGACGCGGATGTTGGCGATGCGGATGTCGGGTTTGCCTTGGCCCCGTCGACGGTATCGCCCGCTTGGGGCAGCGTGGCGGTGCGGCCGGGAGGTTCGACTGCAAGTAATTGAGGCGTTTGGTTGACGCTGCCTTGCCGTGGCCCGGTCGGCGAACCGGGTGGTTTGGCGGCGGTCGGCGAGCCTGCCGCCGGCGAACCGGGTGGTGAGGTGGCGGTCGGCGAACCGGGTGGTGAGGTGGCGGCCGGCGAACCGGGTGGTCTGGCGGCGGTCGGTGAGGTGGCTGTCGGCGGGGTGGGTGGTCTGGCGGTGGTCGGTGAGGTGGCTGTCGGCGGGGTGGCGGACGGCGCCCGAGTTGTTGGCGATGCCACCGGCCCTTGCAGACGATTCTTTGCGCGAGCTTTGGGCGGGGGCAGCGAAGGATGCTGTCGTTCCCCAATCGTTTCGCACAGAGGCGGGTGAGATTGTGTTGGCGCAGGTTTTCGTGACCGGCTCACCGGACCTCGCTCGACGCGCACGAACTTCGGACCGCATTGTTGTAACGCTGGACGAGCACGCGCTGAAGCTATGGCTTCAGAGCGGAGCGAAGAACCTTGGGGAGCTCATGTCGCCAGCGTGGTCTGAAGAAACAGGGCCGACCGCTCTCCTGGTTTCAACAGTCCCCGAAGTCGCCGATGTCTTGCGGGACGAATCCAAGGACACCGCACGTTGTCAGGTGGTTTCCGGTCTGAAGCTGATCATCGCCGGAAAAAGAGACCTTGTGCCCTGCCTGATGTGGAAGAACTCCTTGCTTCTCGATCTGGCGCAGCTGGCTTC
>ERZ1026792.298-NODE-298-length-45093-cov-3.702486_pt1 | contig 45093 bp, 38 predicted proteins | sample MGYA00520884_ERZ1026792 | MGnify/ENA primary metagenome ERZ1026792 (study PRJEB33270, sample SAMEA104284473) | anaerobic digester metagenome | biome: Anaerobic digester microbiome; feature: mesophilic sludge digester; material: Anaerobic digester biomass | place... | reverse complement strand
TCGATGGCCTTCGGGACGGTGGAATACCCGTGGAGCGAACATGACGCGGTCAAACGCGCCCTGGCCGCACGCCTGTCCCGCGAGCAGGCAGCGTATACCTAAACTCAAGCTACGGTGAAAACTACTTGGTTCCCCGCGTCAAGTCTGCGGGTCCCAGCGCGGGCAGATACTCCCGCGCGGAGCCCGGCGACGACACGACCGGCCGCTAGATCGTCTTCGGCATCGCGTTCGCAACCGACCCGGGACGGACAGATGTAGTCGCAGACCCAGCGCATCCGATCGACGTCGCGTTTGGTCGCGTCGTCGCTCCACGGCAACGACGACCACTCCGTTCGAGCACACGCAGCGAAGTCTCTCCACATGCCTCATCGGTGGTCACCGCGACCGAACGACGCGCGCGACGAGCGAACCGATCTGCGCCTGCGCGTCTCGTCGTTGACCACCTACGAGTGTGATGACCTTGCACCCGCACGCACCGTCCACGTCCGCCCGCCGGCACGATCACCTTGCACGCGCGACGGCGAGCACGTCGTGAGCCTCGACGCCTCGTAGCGAGCTGCCTGTGGCACGGCGCACGTACAGCGTCGACGAAGCTGCTGCGATCCTTGGGATCTCGCGGACCACCGCCTATGAGTGCGTGAAGACGAACGAACTCCCCGCGCTGCGCTTCCGCGGACGCATCGTCATCTCGGCTGCCGTGATCGACGCACTCCTCGCCGACAACGCAACACGCTGACCGCCCAACCCCGGCCACCGCGCCTCATACGCAGGCTCTGCGATGCCCGCGGCACGACGCATTTCGTCGACGGATGACGTGAATCGCAGCGACCATTTGGTGTCGACGCGCCAAGAATTCCTTCTCGCCGACCCGTCGCGTGCACTCGTCCGCCGAAGTTCGCATCGTCCGGTTGGGCCGCAGAATCGCGTCCAGTCACGACGGGTCTCTGAAATTCCTGTGTACCTGGTGTGTACCTGGCGCCTGTCCGGCGGAGAGACCCGAACTCAGAAATAGCCTCTGAGCTGGGCTTTCTTCGGTGGAGACGAGGGGAATCGAACCCCTGACATCTACCTTGCAAAGGTAGCGCTCTGCCAACTGAGCTACGTCCCCGCACTGCGGTATGGCGGGCGCCAGGTTATCGGCTCGGGCTGCACGTCGTACTCGAGAGTTTCAGCAACTGAGGGGCAGCTTCGGTTGCCGATCGCGTGCGCGCGTCGCCGACGACAGCTGTCGAGCCGAGGGCCGTGCAACGCGTGGGATGATGCCTCGGTGCACGCTGCCATCACCGCCTGCGTCGGCTTCCTCATCGCCGTGCTGTGGTTCGACCTGATGTTCGATGTGCAGGTCGTCGCCCACCGCCACGCGACACGGGTGCCCGACGACGTGGTCGACTCGATCGGCACCTACTACCGGCGGGTGACCACCGAGGCCTCGCCGATGGGCCGGCTGATCTCGCTGGTGATGGCCACGCTGGTAGGTCTGCTGGTGTGGCAGGCAACCCGCGGTGGTACACCCGGCTGGGTGTCGGCGGTCTCGCTGGTCGCCGCTGCCACCGCGATCGGGTTGGCACTCACCAGGGTGGTGCCCCATGCGGTGCGCCTGGGGCAACGCATCGACGAACAGCCGGCGCGGTCGGCCCTTGCCAGCGGCATCCTTCGCGACCACCTCGCCTTCATGGCGCTGATGGTCACCGTGCTCGCCGTCCAGCTCATCGGCGGCTGACACCCGTCGCCCCGATCCTTCGGGACCGAACCGTGAATGCAATGGTCGCTACGTCGGCAACCGTGAATTCAATGGTCGCTCCCGAACGACCCCACCGCGGCGCCGCAGCACCTTGCCAGGCACCGCGCAGCACCGGCCGGGAGAGCACGACTCCGGGCGCAGGCGGCTCGGTCCGTAGGCTCCCGGCTCATGTCTCGCATCAAGTTCGGCACGTTCCTTGCACCTCACCACCCGCTGGGCGAGAGCCCGACGCTGCAGTTCCAGCGCGACCTCGACCTGGCGGCGCACCTCGACCGGCTGGGCTACGACGAGTTCTGGTGCGGCGAGCACCACAGCACCGGCTGGGAGATGATCGCCAGCCCGGAGATGTTCCTGGCCGCTGCCGGCCAGCGCACCCACACCATCAAGCTGGGCACCGGCGTGGTGTCGCTGCCCTACCACCACCCGTTCAACGTGGCGCAGCGCATGGTGCAGCTCGACCACATGACGCGCGGCCGCGCCATCTTCGGCAGCGGCCCCGGCGCACTGCCCAGTGATGCGCGCACGCTGAACATCGACCCGATGACCCAGCGCGACCGGCAGGACGAAGCGCTGGGCGTCATCGTCCGCCTGCTGCGCGGCGACGAACGCTTCGACTACGAGTGCGACTGGTTCACCATGCGCGATGCCGCGTTGCAGATCCTGCCGTTGCAGGAGACGATGCCGATGGCCACCGCCAGCAGCATCTCGCCCAGCGGCATGCAGCTGGCAGGCAAGTACGGGATCGGCGCGCTCAGCATCGCCAGCACCTCGAAGGAAGGCCTGCAGGCGCTGCCCACGCAGTGGAGCTTCGCCGAGGAAGCCGCCGCCGCCAACGGCCAGACCGTGACTCGCAACGACTGGCGCGTGCTGATGAGCTGGCACATCGCCGAGACCCGTGAGCAGGCCCGCAAGGAAGCGATCATGGGCCTGCAGAAGTGGCACAACGAGTACAACGTCGACGTGCTCGGCCGCCCGGGCGCACTGCGCGTGGAAGACCCCAACGAACTGTTCGAGCAGGTCGCAGTGGGCGGCGCCGAGGGCAGTGGGGCGGCCGTGATCGGCACGCCCGACGACCTGATCGAGGCCATCCTCGGGCTGCAGGAGGTCACCGGAGGGTTCGGTACCGTGCTCGGCTTCGCCAACGACTGGGCCAACAACGAGGCAACGATGCGCAGCTGGGATCTCGTTGCGCGCTACGTGATCCCCGCCGTCAACGGCCAGCTCCGCACGCAGCGCGAGAGCGCCGAGTACGTGGGTGCGCGCAAGGCCGAGCTGATGGCCAGCGCCGGTGCCGCCATCATGAGCAAGATCATGGGCCACCAGGGTGCAGCCGCCGCGATGGCAACGACCATGCAGCAGATGGCCGCCCGCAACGCCGCTCAGGAGAACGACCCGGTCTTCCGTCCCGGCGGCGGCCTGCCCACCGGCGAGTAACTCGCACCGCTGATCAGTCGTCCTTCAGCGCAACGGCGTTGGGGGTGACGTTCATCTTCGGCTCGTACTCGGCCACTTCCACCACACGCCCGTCACTGAGGAACTTCGCGCGCAGCTCGGTGCGGCACGAAGTGCATGGGCCGTAGAAGCGCTCGTCGGCTTCGGCGCCACAACGCGGGCAGGTGACGGTGAGCAGGTCCATCAGTACGCCTGCGCCCAGAACTCGCGCAGCATCGCGGCGCCGGCCACCGGGTCGCCCAACATCCACCAGTGGCCCTGGCCCGCCAGCACGTGGCACGTGGCGCCCAGCCGATCTGCCACCTCCGCGCCGAGGTCTTCGCCACGCACGAACGGGTCGTTGGGAGCGATGACGGCCAGCCCGGGCAACGTGCCCGCGGGGCCGATGGCCTCGCCCCACTCCTTCATGGCCGGCTGCGCCGCGCTGCGGTAGAGCGCGAGGATGGACGCGCTCATCACCTCGTCGGCCACGGCCACCAGCTGCTCGCCGGTGGCGCGCGGGATGCCGATCATCTCGTAGAGCGCGATTCGCTCCTCCGCGGGCGTTGCCAGCTGGGTCTCGAAGTACTCCTCGCCGGCGGGCGACTGCCAGATCTGGGCGAAGTCGTGCCACACGTAGTCGGGGTGGAACAGGCCGAGCACATCGCACGCCCAGGTACGGAACAGCTCGGGGTGCAGTGCCACCGCCCGCATGCCGATGCCACCGCCCCAGTCGTGGCCGACGAAGTCGACCGGGCCGTGCTCGGCAACGATCTGCTCGACCACGCCGACCAACCACGCGACGTACTCCTCCTTGGTGGCCCCGAACCCGGCGGGCACGGGGCAACCGAACCCGGGGAGCTGCGGAGTGACCACATCGGTGCGGCCCAGCTCGGCCAGCAACGGCTGCCAGATGACGGGGGTCTCGGGGTTTCCGTGGAGCAGGACGACGGTCATGGCGCCGAGCGTAGGCCACAGCGACTCGGCCCATGGCCGAGCCCGCTCAGATGACGTTGATGGCGTCGAGGGTGGCGGCTGCGGCCTGGTCGGTGAGCTGCGCGTGCGTGCGCCAGTCGGCACGCTTGGTGGCCCAACTGACGAACTCGTGCGCGGACGTGACGCAGATCGGCAGCGAATCGTCGGTGCCGGGCGCGACGGTCCACAGCTCGCCGGGCGCGCCCGGCCGCAGCGTGTGCACCGAGTGGCGCAGGTCGGTGAACACCAGGTTCACGCCGGTGTCGCACGCGGCGAGGGCTGCGGTGCACATCTGCGGGATGCCGGCCAGCATCCACTCGATCGTTGCCTCGAGCACCAGCGGATCGTGCGGAAGATCGGCGGCGCGCCGCACCGCGGCACCGATGTCGTGGCGCAGGTGGCAGTAGTGGTCGAACGCGATCGCATTGCCCAGCAGCCGCATCGGGTGGCTGCCCAGGTTGGCGATGGGGATCACCATGTCGGCCATCGGCGGCTCTTGCAGACCGGCCAAGGCGACGATGCCCTTCTCGCTCCACTCGCGGTACTCGGCCTTCACCTCGTCGACCGACCAGTCGCGACGAGCCTGCACCGGCACCTCCGCGTTCTGCTCGACATCCGGGGTGTTGCCGGTTTCGATGCTGCTCGGGTCGGCGATCGAGTGGAACGTGCTGGCCATGTGCTGCGCAACATCTTGCACCCGCCAGCCGGCGCAACCGCTGGGCAGTGCCCACTCGGCCTCGGTGAGCGAATCGAACAGCTCGAGCGCGTGCGAGTGCTCGGCGCGCAAGGCCTGGATTGCGGGCGACGTCATGTTGCTGCTCCGTTCTTCAACAGGGCGCCGGCGAAGACACCCGTGTGCTCTCCATGATCCATGAACACCTGCCCATTCACCAAGGTGAAGTCGTACCCCTGCGCGCCTTGCACGTAGCGGCCGGCGCCGTGCGGGAAGTCGTAGGCGTAGGTGGGGGCCGGCAACTGCAGGCCCTCCCAGTCGATCACGTTGACATCGGCGAACGAACCCGGTTGCAGGCGGCCGCGATCGACGATGCCGAACAGGTCGGCGGTGTCGCTGGTGAGGCGCCGCACCGCTTCCTCGATGCTCCACCGCTGTCGCTCGCGCACCCAGTAGGTGAGGAAGAACGTCGGTTGGCTGGCATCGAGGATCTGGCCCACGTGCGCGCCGGCATCGGCGAGGCCGAGCGTGACCAGCGGGTCGTCGAGCATCTCCTCCACCGCATCGAGCTGCTGGTTCAGGAACGGCCAACTGCACACCACTTCGCCGTCGGTCTCCAACAGCAGCTCGATGTACGCAGCCGCGGCGCTGATGCCACGCCGGTGGGCCACGGCCGCCAGCGAGTGCTCGGGATCCAGGTCGTAGCGGGCGCCGCCGGGCTGGTTGAGCACGAACACCTGGTTGAGGTCGAGGCTCGGCTTGTGGAAGTCGGCCTCCTCGATCAGCCGTGCACGCGTGGCAGCATCGCGCAGCGCCATCAGCTTCTTGCCGTTGATCAGGCCGCGCAGCTCGCGCCACGACGGGGCACGATCGAACGGCGTGCGCGTGTCGAGGCTGAACAGGATGCCCACGCTGCGTGCAGTCGTCTGCGGGCGCACCACTGCGCCGGACTCGTTCTCCTCCTTCGCCATCGCGATGATGCGCCGGTAGAGGTCGGGGCGGCTGTCGTGCTGGGTGAGACCGAAGCTCACCGGGCGCCCGCAGCGGCGGCTGACCTCGCCCATCCACGCCACCTCGGCGCGGGTCTTCGGCGTGTCGACCGAATCCCGCTCGCCCTCACCGAGGCGGCTGGCGCTCTCGAACACGCCGGCGCCGTGGCGGCCGAGCACATCGGCGAACGCGTACAGCTCCTCGGGTTCGGCGAAGGTGCCCGGCACCGGGCGACCGTCGGGCACCTTGTGCAAGTAGGTGCGGCTGGTGCTGAAACCGAGGGCACCGGCACGCAACGCTTCGGCGAGCAAACCGGTCATCACCGTCATGTCGTCGGCCGTCGGCTCGTCCTTCTCCATGCTGCGCGCGCCCATCGCGTACTGCCGCAGCGCGCAGTGGCCCACCATCCCACCGACGTTGGGCCCCTTGCGCATGCGGCCCACCGACTCGAGATACTCGCCGTACGTCACCCAATCCCACGGCAGGCCGCTGAGGATGGCCTCACGCGGGATGTCCTCGACGCTCTCCATCAGCTCGGCCAGGTACTCGCGGTCCTCTGGCTTGCACGGCGCGAACGTGACGCCGCAGTTGCCCATCACCACGCTGGTGACGCCGTGGTAGCAGCTGCTGGATGCCTTCGGATCCCACGCGATCTGAGCATCGAGGTGCGTGTGGATGTCGACGAAACCGGGCGTCACCAACTTGCCGGTGGCATCGATGATCCGCGTCGCCGTGCCGGGCAGGTCGAGCTCGACCGCCACCACGCGATCCCCCACGATGCCGACATCGGCGATGCGGCCCGGCGCGCCAGTGCCGTCGACCACCGTGCCACCGCGAATGAGTACGTCGAAGTCAGCCATCGTCCACCCCTCGCTCCCGCACCCCCCGGTACTGGAACTCGCCACCGTAGCGGCCGTGATGACGAGCCGCCAGGGTCGGGCGGTCCGCACCGGCCTGGGCGACACGGAGTACGTCTCTTATCCAACTCACACCAACTTCCCAGGGACCACCCAGGAACGACTCACACACTGCCCTCATGCAGCACGCTCCGTTCCACCGCCTCGCCACAACCGCCGGCCTTGTCGCCCTCCTCGCGCTGGCCGCCTGCGGCAGCAACAGCAGCAGCGCCAGCCAGGTCGCGTCGCTGGGCACCACTCCGACCAACGGCTCCACCGCCGACACGGTTGCCCCGGCCGACACCCAGGAGGCACTGCTCGCGTTCGCCGCGTGCATGCGCGAGAACGGTGTCGACATGGAGGACCCCACCTTCGACGCCGATGGCAACGTGGCCGGCGGCGGGATCGGCCCTGACTCCGGGGTCGACATGCGCAGTGACGAGGCCCGCGCCGCGATGGACGTCTGCGGCGATCTCGTCCAGAACGCCCAGTTCGGTGGCGGACCCGGCGGTGGCCTCGACCGCGACGCAATCCAGACCGCGATGAACGACTACACCGCCTGCCTGCGCGACGAAGGCGTCGACGTGGACGACATCACCATGGGTGGGCCCGGCGGTGGCGCCCCAGGCGGTGGCGTGCCGACGCCGGGTGATGGCAGCCTTCCCCCCGGCGGCTTCGGCGGTCCTGCCGGCGGCTCGCTGCCCGACGGCGCAGCACCCGGTGGTGACGGTTTCGACCCCACCACCCGGATGATCGAGCAGCTCGGTCTCGATGAGACCGACCCCACCGTGACGGCCGCACTTGCGACCTGCCAGCCGATCTTGGACGGCGCATTCACCACCACGACGGCCGGCTGAGCGATGAGACGCTTCGTCGCACTCGCCAGCGCGGTGCTCGTGGCAGCGGTGGGCGCCGGTGTGTGGTTCGCCACACGGCACGACGCGAACACCGCGACGGCCGGGATGCCTGCGCAGACCACCACCGTCGAGATCACCCAACGCGATCTCGTCATCTACGACGAGACGACCGCCACCCTCGGGTTCACCACCTCGGTGACGGTCGCCTCGCCGGTCGCCGGCACGGTCACCAGCGTCATCGCCGCCGGCGGCGACATCGACCCGGGCACGGTCGTGGCCACGATCGACGGAGCTCCGGTCGTCGCACTGACGGGCGACGTGCCCTCGTACCGCGATCTCTCCACCGGCTCGACCGACGGCATCGACATCCGGCAGCTGGAGACGAACCTCGTCCTGCTCGGTTTCGACCCCGACGGCGAGGTCGCGATCGACGAGGAGTACGACTCGGCGACCGCGGCAGCAGTCACCCTGTGGGAGGACAGCCTCGGCCTCGACGGCGACGGCGAGATCACCCAGGGCGAGATCGTCTACGTGCCCGGCCACCTGCTGGTCGACACCGTCACGGTGTCGGTGGGCGCGGCCGTCGGCTCTGGCGACGCGCTGCTCGTTGGCCGCGAGACGGAACGGTCCTACCTCGTCGCCGCAACGGGCGACGATGGCGGCGCGATCACCGCTGTCTCCGCCGCCGGCTCACCGGTCACCACCGGCACCGTGCTCTTCTGGCACAACGGCCATCCGGTGGTCGCGATCGAGGGTGACGCCTCCACCACACCCGCGCTCACCCGCGACCTGACCACCGACGCGGACAACGGCGTCGACGTCAAGTTGCTGGAGGCGATGCTCGTCGCCGGTGGCTTCGACCCCGACGGCACCGTCGTCATCGACGACGAGTTCGACGACGCCACAGCGGCGGCCGTGCAGCGCTGGTGGGCATCGTTGGGCGTCACTGCCGATGCCGCCGACATCACCGTGCCCGCCGGCAGCTTCGTGGTCGTGCCCGGAGGGTTGTTCACCGGCACCTCCTTGGTGGCCGACGGCACCGTGCCCGCCGGTGACGCCATCGTGCTCGAGCTGACCACAGCGGCCCGCGAGGTCACCACCTCGGCACCGATCGGTGACGACACGTTCGCACTCGGTGCCACCATCGACGTCGAGTTCCCCGACGGCACCGTCTCCACCGGCACGGTGATCGACGTCGGCACCGTCGCGGTCAACGCCGACAACGTGCCCGGCTCCACTCCGACCGTCGACATCACGCTCCACGTCGCCGACATCCCCGCGACGGTCGACGACTTCGTCCAGATCCCGGTCACCCTGCGAGTGATCGCGGAGGAGGTGAAGGACGCGTTCGTCGTCCCGGTCAGCGCACTGGTGGCGCTCGCCGAAGGCGGGTACGCGCTGGAGATCACGACCGGCAGCGACGCGTCCTCCACCGCCGGCACAACGGCGGCGCCCACCAGCCTGATCGCGGTGGAGCCGGGCCTGTTCGCCGACGGGTTCGTGAGCATCACGGGCGAACAGGTGAAGGCCGGGTTGCAGGTCGTGGTGCCGTCATGACCGCAGCACTGGAACTGATCGACGTGGTCAAGGAGTACCCGGGCGAACCGCCGATCCGGGCCCTCGACGGTGTCAGCCTGCGCGTCGACGAAGGGGAGATGGTCGCCATCGTCGGCCCCTCGGGCTCCGGCAAATCGACCCTGCTGCACATCATCGGCACCCTCGACCAGCCGACCAGCGGCATCGTCCGCCTCGCCGGCGTCGAGACATCGGCGATGTCCGACCGCAACCTCTCCGCGGTGCGCTCGCAGTTGCTCGGCTTCGTGTTCCAGCAGTTCTTCCTGCTCGACGGGATGAGCGCGTTGGAGAACGTCGCCAACGGCCTGCTCTACAGCGGCATCGCGCCGGCGCGACGGCGGGCTGCGGCCCGGGAGGCACTCGAGCGCGTCGGTCTCGGCCACCGCCTGGAGCACATCCCCAGCAAGCTCTCCGGTGGCGAGCGGCAACGTGTCGCGATGGCCCGGGCGATCATCAACCGGCCGGCGATCGTGCTCGCTGACGAGCCCACCGGCAACCTCGACTCGAAGTCGGGCACGTCGGTGATGGAGCTGATCACCGAGCTCCACCAGGAGGGCCGCACGATCATCATCATCACCCACGACCGAGAGCTGGCGGCCTCGCTCCCTCGCCAGGTGCTGGTGCGCGACGGCAAGATCGAGTCCGACGACGGCGCCCCCGCGGTCGCGACGGCCGGTGTGTCATGAGCGTCGTTGCCGCCGACCTCTCACGCTCCAAGCTGCGCGTCGGCGACGTGCTGCGCGTGGGCTCGCTGGGCCTGCGCACCCGCCGGCTGCGCACCGGCCTGTCGACGCTCGGAGTCGCCATCGGCATCGCTGCCATGGTCGGGGTGCTGGGACTGTCCGCGTCGTCGCAGGAGGACCTCAACTCGAAGATCAGGGCACTGGGCACGAACCTGCTGGAGGTGCAGGCCGGCGCCGGCTTCGGGCGCGGCTCGGGCGAGCTGCCCACCACCGCCGTCGGCATGGTCAGCCGCATCGGCCCCGTCACCGCGGTCAGTTCCCTGACCACCGTCGACACGACCGTCCGCCGCACCGACACCATCAGCGAGGGCATCACGAGCGGCATCTCGGTGTTCGCCGCCGACGAGGGTCTGCTCGACACGTTGCACGCGCAACTCGTCGATGGCACCTGGTTCAACGCCGCCACGAGCACGTATCCGGCCGTCGTGCTCGGCGTCACCGCTGCCGAGAAGCTGGGGGTGGTCGACGTCGCCGACGGCCTGCGCGTGTACATCGGCGACCAGTGGTTCGCAGTGATCGGCATCCTCGATCACGTCGCCGCCGCCGAGGGGCTGGACCGCGCCGCCATCGTCGGTGTCGCTGCGGCCGAGACCTACATCCTCGGCGAGACCATCGCCCCGGAGACGATCTACGTGCGTACCGAGGACGACGCCGTCGATGCCGTACGCAGCGTGCTCGGCGCAACCGTCAACCCCGCCACACCGGAGGAGGTGGAGGTCTCGCGACCGTCGGATGCGCTCGCGGCTCAGGAAGCCGCGAGCAGTGCGTTCACCTCCCTGTTCCTGGGTCTCGGCGCGGTCGCGCTGCTCGTCGGTGGCATCGGCATCGCCAACGTGATGGTCATCGCGGTCATCGAGCGCCGCACCGAGATCGGCCTGCGCCGCGCACTCGGCGCCACCCGGGCCCACATCCGCCGCCAGTTCCTCACCGAGGCGATCCTGCTCGCCGGCGCCGGCGGCCTGGTCGGCGTGCTCCTCGGAGCGTTCGTCACCTGGCTCTACGCCCGATCTCGGGATTGGGCGGTGGTGGTCCCACCGGTCGCGATCGGCGGCGGCCTCGTCGCTGCGGTCGTCATCGGTGCCATCGCCGGCATCTACCCGGCCGGCCGCGCCGCCCTGCTCCCGCCCACCGAAGCCCTTCGCTCCAACTGATCGCCATGGCCCACACCACCACCTCCCATCGTCGCTTCATCCGTCGCTCTGCCATCGTCGTCGTGCTGGCGGCGGCGGTCACCGCGGGCTACCTCGCCACCCGCCCGAACGCCACCACGCCGGTCGTCGCGGCCAGCATCTTCAAGACCGCCACCGTCGAGGAAGGAACGCTCGGCACCTCCGAATCGCTGGACGGCTCGGTGGTGCTCTCTGCGGTCACCAGCGTGCTCCACCGCATCGAAGGGCAGACGTCATCGAGCGGCACGACCCCGTCCGCCAGCAGCGGCGCGCCGACAGCGGTGGGTGTCACGGCGGCAGGCGTCACATCCGGGGCGGCAACACCGGCACCGGCCTCGGCAGAAGCGGTCGCCGCCACGGCAGCAGCAGTCGACGACTGCGACACGAGCCCGAGCACCACCGTGCCGGCCGCCAGCGGCTCGACCCCGACGACCGACGTCGTTCCCACCGGCAGCACCCCATCCGGCAGCACCCCATCCGGCAGCGTGCCCTCCGGGCAGCCCGGACAGCCGCCGGGTACGGCACCTGCAACGACACCACCAACAACCTCGGCAACAACCTCGGCAACAACAACGACAACGACAGCGACGACCAGTCCGGCGGGCACCGCACCGACCGGCTCGGCACCGACGACCCCCACTACGCCGGGCGACTGCACGACTGCCACCACCACCCCGACGCCGACCGGCGGCGCGGTGCCGCCAGGTGGCGCGGTGCCGACCGGTGGCGCGCCGACCAGCAGGAGCGGCGGCACCGGCACCTCCGGCACGGGCACCTCCGGCACCAGCACCCGCGTCACCCAGGTGGTCACGTCGGTCATCGCGGACGGCAGCGACGTCACGATGGGCACGGTGCTGTACTCGGTGGAGAGCTCCCCGGTCGTGGCGCTGCCCGGCTCGCTCCCGGCCTGGCGCACGCTCGACACCAGCAGTGAGGACGGCATCGACGTGCTGCAGTTGGAGATGGACCTGACCGCGCTGGGCTACGACCCTGACAGCCGAATGACGATCGACACCGAGTTCGACAGCGACACCAAGGCCGTCGTCAAGGCGTGGCAGGCCGGCTACGGAATGGAGGTCACCGGCTCGGTAGCGCTCGGGTCGGTGGTGTTCGTCGGTGGCGAGACCACCGTCGCCGGTGTCGCCGTCGCCGTCGGTGACGAGGTCGGAGACGGCGACAGCATCCTGTCCCTCTCGGCCGCCAGCCAGCAGGTCGTGATCGACGTGCCCGACGGCGCCGAGGCCTACATGGTGCCCGGGCTCTCCGTGAAGGTCGGCAGCGGCGACGGCACCGTCACCCTGCTGCGCAGCCTCGAGCGCGACGGGTCGGTCGTCGTTCAGGCGGTCATCACCCCGGCGGCGGCGATCGAGGGCGCGGACAACGGCTCGTCCGTCAAGGTCACCGTCACCACCACCAGCCTCGACGGCGTGCTGCTCGTGCCCACCGAGGCACTCGTCTCCCGCCTCGATGGCTCGTATGCGGTGCAGGTCGTCGCCGACGACGGAACCAGCACCTTCGTCGACGTCGAACTGCTCGGCGTGTCCGGCTCCGCGGCCGGCGTGCGCGGCGAGGGGCTCACGGCCGGCAGCGAGGTGCTGCAACCGGTCTGAGTCGAGCCGTCCGACAGCGGTGATGCCGACGGCGTGGCCATACGCTCGCGCGATGCACGTCGATGTGATGCTCACGCCCAAGCCGCTGCAGCAGATGGGTGCGGCTGCCCGGCAGATCGAGCAGGCAGGCTTCGACGGCATCCTGTTCACCGAAGCAGGGCGCACGGCCTACCTCTCGGCCGCCGCGGCAGCCATCGCTGCACCGGCGCTCGAGCTGAGCACCGGCGTTGCGGTCGCCTTTCCGCGCAGCCCGATGGTGACGGCACAGAGCGCGTGGGAGCTGCACGAGGCCACCGAAGGCAAGTTCCGGCTCGGCCTCGGCACACAGGTGCGCACGCACGTGATGCGCCGTTACGGCACCGACTTCGACCCGCCGGGCCCGCGCATCCGCGACTACATCCAAGCCGTGAAGGCGTGCTTCGCCGGCTTTCGTGGTGAGGCACTCGACCATCACGGCCCGTACTACGAGCTCACCTGGTTGAACCGCCAGTGGAGCCCGGGCCCGATCGGGTTCGACGACCCGAAGGTGGACGTGGCCGCGGTCAATCCGTGGATGCTGCGCATGGCGGGCGAGGTGGCCGACGGCGTGCACGTGCACCCGATCGGCGAACCGGGCTACCTCGCGCGACACGTGTTGCCCAACGTGGCGATCGGCGCCGAAGCCGGTGAGAGAGACGTTGCCGACGTGGCCATCATCGTGCCCGTCAACCTCATCGTCGGCGACACCGAGGCCGAGCGCGCCGCCGACCGGGAGTTGCTGCGCGGCATGCTCAGCTTCTACGGCAGCACCCCCAACTACGCGTTCATCTGGGACGACGCCGGCTACGAAGGCACCACCGCCCGCATCCGCGAACACCAGAAGGCCGGCGATGTGCTGGGCATGGCCGCGCAGATCACCGACGATCACCTGGCCACGTTCTGCACCGAGTCGTCGTGGGACGACCTGGCGCACACGCTGGTCGACAAGTACCGCGGGCTGGCCACGCGACTGGTGTTCTACAACGCCGCGATGGGCCGTCCGGAGACGATGCACGAGCGACTCGAGCGCTTCGGTGAGGTGGCCCGCAGGATCGGCGTGCTGACCGAGCCTCCGCAACCCTGAACGGCAACCCTGAACGGCAACCCTGAACGGTCAGGGTTGGCGGCCGGTGAGGGCGATCAACCTGGTCTGCTCGTCGGCGTCGGCCGGCACAGCGACCGGGGCGTGGTAGTGGCCGCTCTGGCTGAGCATGGCGGTGATCGGCTCGATGCCCACGCGCATGCGGTGCACCTCATCGGCATCGAGCACCACCCCTTGGCCGGTGGCCGTGGCGAGATCCCAGGTGTGCACGAGCAGGTCGCCGAGGATGAACATCGCGATCGCACCGTCGAGCGGGTGCACACCCGCCTGCGGATGGCTGAACTCGACGTGCGCAGTGCTCGGGTCGTCGACGAGCGACTGCAGTGCCGAATCGAGCGCGGCCCATGCCGCCGATGGGGAGTCGGCGACCGACGGCAGCGGGCCGAGATCGCAGCCGGCGCCGGCCTGCAGGAACGGCGGCACCCACTCGACCAGGTGACGCACGATGTCACGCGCCACCCAGCCCACGCACGGGGCCGGGCGTTGCCACCCGTCGAAGGGCACGGCGGCGGCGACCGCGGTGAAGCCGGCGGCAACTCGGCGGTAGCGCCCGGCGACGCTGCCCTGCTCGGCGAGCAGCACCTGCAACCGGTCGAAGGTGTGCTGCATGCCGGCCTCCATGCCGGCTTCGAGGTGGCCATCGCGGTGCTCGCGGCAGGTGTGCTGCGCCAGCGTGGTGAGCGTGGTGACGCCATCGGCTTCGGTGAGCGTGGTGGTGTTCAGCGAGGCCGCATCGGGGAAGCCTTCGAACACCTCGCTGCTCACCATGCGGCCCGGCGCATCGAGCTCCGTGTACTCACCGTGCCAGCCGAACTCGCTGCCGTGCTCGTCGCGCACCACGTAACGCCACCGGCCACCCACTCGTAGGTCGATGTCGCACACGATCATCTCCGAGCTGCTCCACCCCCACCATCGGCGCACGTGCTCTGGCGTGGTGAGTGCAGTGAACACCAAGGAGGCAGGTGCATCGAAGCGGCGGGTGATGAGGATCTGGGTGTCGGTGGGCAGTTCGACGGTGGCGGAGCCGAAACGGGTGTTGGTCATGACGTGGTGCCGTTCGCCTGGAGGAGGGAGAGGTAGTTGTCGAGCCGGTCGAAGCGTTCGTTCCACTGCTGCTCGAACGCGCTCACCCACTCGTGCACCGGCTGCAGCGCCGGAGCATGCACGCGATACAGGCGTTGCCGGCCGACGGATCGGCAGCGCACGACGCCCACCTCGCGCAGCACGCCGAGGTGCTTCGACACCTGCGGTTGGGTGAGCCGCAGGCGCGTGACCAGATCGGCCACCGGTGCCTCACCCGCACCGAGCGCAACGAGGATGTTGCGGCGGCACGGCTCGGCGATCGCGTTGAACACGTCGGAGGTGGTTGCTGCTCGGGCCATTTCGCCATCATATTCCGATATCGGAATGTGTCAAGCAGCCTCCTCCGGGAGCGTGCGCACCCCCACGTTCAAGGCAACCGATTGCGTCACCGTGCCGGTCGCCGACCGCAGCTCGAGGGTGCCGTCGACCCCCGTGGTGCTGAACCGCACGAGCGCCACCCGGCCATCGGCGAACGTGATCTGCACCCCTTGCCGACCGACGGCATCGCTGCGGACGGCAGACGAGACGGTGGCCCCCGCGGCGGCACCGAACGACAGCACGTGCAGGAACGTGTTGGAACCTCCGGCAACTGCCTCGTCGAGCCGGAAGCCGCCCGAGTACTCGCTGTCGGTGCTCCAATCGAAGACCGACGTGGTTGCTGCGGCGGGGATCACGCGCTGCAGGGTCATCGTCTCGTCGGTGCCGGCGAACGTGGCCGTGGCCCCGCGGACCACCGGCTGCACCGGTGAGTTCAGCTGCCACGTCTGCTGCGTACCGGCACCGGTGTTCACGCGGTCGAACACCACCGCCACACCAGGGTCGAGCCACACGATCTCGCGCTGCACCCGCGACACAGGCGGGTTGTTGCGCAGCGTGTACACCGCCGTCGAGTCGGCCGCCATGTGCACCCAACCGTCGCCTTGTTGCAAAGCCTGCATGGTCGAGCTGGCGCCCTCCCACTGCCGCAGCGTGCCGGTGGCATCCGACAGGCGCACCAGGTTGTGCAGCTCCTCGCCCTGCTCGATGCCCGAGTGCGAGTGATAGTTGGGGTCGTAGGCCATCCACTCCTGGCGGTAGAGCAGGAAGGAGCCTTGGTCACGATGCGCGTGCGACTCGGTGTAGGGCCCGGCAGTGAAGTTCATCCAAGCCGCATCGGTGGCCCATGAAGAACGCGCGTACACCTGCCCGATGCCGCGGGCGTAGTAGGCGGTGTTGAGCCCGGCCAACGGGGTGGGTGTCACCGTCGGATCGGCATACAGGAAGTCGTTGATCACCATGAACCCGGAAGTCATCGACGGCACCGAACTGTGGCCCACCAACCAACGAGCACGTGGCGCCAACGGGTCGCCGGGCAGCAGGGTGGCCAGCTGCTGCGCGTAGTGACGGTGATAGTCGAAGAACGCACCGGTGGAGTCGCGCGAGTGGTCGCCGTTCAGCGAAACCCCGTCCAAGGTGGGCAGCGTGTAGTGCATGAAGTGCAGCAGCGACGCCCGGGTGTGGCCCGTCCACGACGAGATGTCCTCACCGGTGGTGCCGTACCACAGGTCGTAGATCTCCCACAGCCGCATCATCGCCGTGCCGTAGCCGGTGCCTTCTCGCGAACCGCCACCGACGAGATCGCGCTCGAAGGTGGGCACCAGCTGCTGCGCGATCTTCGTGTTGCGGAAGAAGTCGAGCCACTGGTCGGCCGACGCCAGCTCGCCGCGACCGGCGAGGCCCAGCAGCATCGTCGCCCGCAGGAACGAGTAGTAGTAGTTGTTGCTCGGGTTGTCGATCGACCACCCTGTCCACGGCCTGGCGCGCCCACCCCACTGCGCGTCATCTGGATGCCACACGTTCCACACCGCCTGGTCGCCGTATGCAAGCCAGCGAGCGCGTTGCGTGGCAGTTGTCTGCTCGAAGCACCAATCGATGACGATCGACAGGTCGCCGACGATCGGGCCAACCTCCAGGTACGAATCGCCGGCCACCGCCGGCGTCGTGCCCGCCGCGATGCGCCCTTCCTCGGCCGTCACGAACTGCTCGATGCCGGTGACCGCGAACGTGCAGTAGCTGGTGTCACCGGTCAGCTGCGCCACCAGCGCGAAGTGCTCCATCGTGTAGGCGCTGTTGTACAGCGAGCTGTACGACCGGCTGCGCAGGGCGGCAGCCTGCTCCAGGTAGCGAGTGGCGCTGGGGTGGTTGCTCGCAATCAGCGCCGTCAGCCGTGTGGCGTTGCGCGGCAGGTAGATGCGCGGGTGCGCCGACGCGATCGGTGGCATCGTGTCCGTCGGCAACGTGGTCGTGGTCGTAGAGGTCGTAGAGGTCGTCGACGTCGAGGTGGTCGGTGACGTCGTTGACGTCGTCGAAGTCGTCGAACTGGTTGACGTCGAGGTCGGCATCGAGGTGGTCGAGCTGGACGTGGAGGTCGTGCTCGGCGTCGTGGTCGTGCTCGGCGTCGTGGTCGTACTCGGCGCCGTGGTCGAGCTGGTCGAGCTGGACGTCGTGGACGTCGAGGTCGAAGCGGACGTCGAGGTCGGCGCCGAACTGGACGTCGACGTGACCGTGGTCGACGAGGCCGGGGTCGTGGTCGTCGTCGACGTGGTCGGTGGGGCAGCGCCATCATCGGCGAACCAGCCGAGCACGTCGACGACGAGGTGCGCACGACCCCCACCGGAGAGGAAGATCGAGACGCGGCCGTCGGGCCCCACGGGCACGATCACCAGGTTGGCGGTGTTGCGACCGGCGCCGGCGTTGAGGTTGCTGGCCAACGGCCGCGGCGCACCGCTGGGGTACACCGTCACGTAGAGCGCCTCGGTCGGGTCGACCACGGTCACGTTCAACACCACGGTGCCGGCACCCGTCGACGGCACCCCACCGCGTCCAGCCACCATCACATGCAGCTCCGAGCCGCCGCGCATGGCGCCGCTCGACTCGAACCGACCGTCGGTGGTCGAGCTTGCTGCGCGCGTGTCGACGAGCCGCGCCGGGAGCAGCACCGTGTGCCACGGCGAGGCGGCGAACCAACCGAGCACGTCGACGACGAAATCGCCGGCGCCACCGGCCAGGTACAGCGAGATGCTCCCGTCGGCACCCACCGGCACGATGGTCATGTTCGCCGTCGTCGTACCCGGGTGCACGTTCAGGGTCGAGGCCAACGGCCGAGGGCCTCCCGACGGGTACACCGACACGTAGCTCTCTGCCGTGGGGTCGACCGCGGTGATGTTCACCGCCACCGCCGCGACGTGCGCCGCCGGGACGCCGCCGTTGCCGAGCACCGCGACGTCGACAGTGGCCGGGCCACGCACGCCAGCGCCGGCCCGGGCGAGACCGTCGGTGGTCGCCGTGCCGAGCCGAGTGTCGAGCAACCGCTGGGGCGCGACGGCCGAGAACTCGGAGCCCACAGGGAACCAGCCGAGCACATCGACGAGCAGGTGGGCCGAACCGGCGTGCTGGAACAGTCGCACCGTTCCGTCGCCGACACCGACGATCACGCTGTTGGCCACCGTCGCGCCGGGCACCAGGTTCACGTTGCTCGTTCCAGGTTGTTGCTCGCCGCCCGGAAATGCCGTCACGTACGACACCGCCGTCGCTTCCGTGGCCGTGACGTTGAGCACCACGGCCGCAACACCGGTGCGAGGCACACCTCCACGACCGAGAACCGACACTTCGATGGTGGTGGCCGCGCCCACCGGGCCGGCGCCGCTGCCGGCGCCATCGACCGTCGGCGCGCCCGAGCGGGTGTCGAGCAAGCGAGCCGGCGCGAGGCCGACGAACCGAGGTGACGCGGCGGCCGCGCGGCCCACGCGTCCGTCGAGCCCAGCGCCGCCGATCACGGCGGCGACCGCCAACGTCGCGGCCAGCACCGTCGCCACCATCGTCCGCATGCTCACTCTTCGAGGTTCTGTCGCTTCCATGCGTGGTAAGAACGGTCTGTCGCCGTGTTGACAACACTTTTCGGGAACGCCCCGCAGAATCTGTTGTCAACCAGCATCTGCAACGCCCCTACACGGCGTAGGACGGAGGGACCGGCGATGGCCGCGTACGATGAACGGCGAATGGACGAGACTCCGCTGGTCGCACGCGCCCTCGCCGGTGACGAAGCTGCCGTCGCCGCGCTGTACGACCGGTACGCCGACAAGCTCTACGACTACGCCCGCTTCCTCACCGGCAGCAGCACCGACGCCGGCGACATCACGCACGACGTGTTCCTCGTGGCCATGCAGCGCCTGTCGCAACTCCGCGACCACGCCAAGTTTCGGCCATGGGTCTACGCGATCATGCGCACCGAAGTGTCTCGTCGGCGGCTGCGTGCCAGTCGCCTGCACCTGGGCGCGTGGGACGACAACTCGGGGGAACCGGTGAGCAGCGACCTCACCCCGACACGGGCGGCAGAGATCGCCGAGCTGCGACAACTGATCGCCGCGGCGGCAGATGGGCTCAGCGACGACGACCGTGAAGTGCTCGACCTGCACCTGCGTCACGGACTGTCGGGAGCAGAGATGGCGGCGGCGTTGGAGATCCCCGAGCGGCACGTGTCGGTCACCATGCAGCGCCTTCGCGGCCGGCTGGCACGCGGGTTGGGTGTGGTGCTGGTCGGTCGCGCTCCCACCTGCCCCGAGTTCGTCGCCTTGCGCGATCGCGAGGGCGAGTTCAGTGAGCTGGCCCGCAAGCGACTCGCCCGGCACATCGACGGGTGCGTGCTGTGCAGCGCCGATCGCGACGACCGGATGCGCCCGGAAGTGCTGCTGGGCGCACTCCCGATGGCGCTGGCCCCGCTGGCCCTGCGCAGCATCACCGTGCCCACCGCCGTCAAGGCGGTGGTCGGCGCCGGCGGGCTGCCCGCGCCAGCCGCGACCACCGGCGTGCGGTGGCTGCACAACGGGTTCCCCACACTGCAGGCAGCGAGGAAGGTGTCGCGACTGGCGATCGCCGCGCTCACCGGAAGCGCCACACTCACCGGCGGCGCCGTGCTGGTGATGCGTCACCAGAGCGCAGAGTCGTCGCCGTTCACGATCGCCGTGGCCACCAGCACCGGGGCAGCGTCGGCTGCCGGTGGGCCCGGCACGCCGACCACCGCCACCAGCACCGACGGCGCCGTCGGCAGCGCCTCCACATCGATCACGGTGATCGGCGCAGGGGCACCGCCAGGAGCAACCATCACGGTCGACCCGGTGCCCGGGCTCGGCGGCGCACCCACCGCCACCAACACCTCGTCGCCCACAGCCGGCACCGACAGCCCGGCACCTGCCAGCACCATCAGTGCGACCGCACCACCGACCACCGCGGCCACGACCAGTCCGGCAACCACAACCACCGCCACGACCGCGGCGACGACGACCACCGGTGCGGCGCCCCCCGACACGACCCCGCCGGCAGTCTCCGGCGGTCAGGTGGTGCCGTTCCGCATCAGTTCACAGGGGCCCAGCGGCGACGGCACGTGCACCACGCAGATCACCACCGGGTTCTCGGTGGTGATCGACGACGACGTCGCGGCCGTCGCTGCGACCGCCACCTGGGTCGCCCCCGGCGGCGCCGCCCGCACCACCTCGCTCTCGCGCATCGACTCCACGTGGTCGGGCACGATCGGCCCCTTTCCCTTCGCGGAGATCCCGGTGGGCGACGTGGTCAAGTACGACGTCACCGTGACCACTCACGATGCCGCCGGCAACACCACCGTGCAGACGTTCCCGCAGGTCGGTGCGGTCGACAGCTGCCCGTTGGTCTGAGTCTCAGGAAGCCGTCACCCGGCAACGTCGGGCGCCGCGGCACTGGTGTCGACGACCGCCATCACGTCGAGGCCGGCCGTGCGACCGGATGGGTCGGCGACCTCCACCACCCGCTCGTCGACATCGTCGAACTCCAGCCGCAGTGCCCGGCTCATGATCGCGTGCATGCCGTAGGTGGCAGTGATGTAGGTGAGCTCGAGGATCTCCTCGTCGGAGAGCAGCCGCTGCAGTTCCGCAAAGAGCGCATCGGGTACTCGGCCGTGCTGCAGCACCAGGCAGTCGGTGTAGGCGAGCACCGCCCGCTCGACCGGCGACCAGCAGTCGGCCACCGACCACGCGGGAATGGCAGCAACCTGTTCGTCGGTGAAGCCCACGTCGCGACACGCTTTGCAGTGCTGGCTGAACACGAACTGGCTGCCCACCGCGAACCCGGCGCGGATCTGGCCCAGCTCGCGCAGCTTCGGCGCCAGCACGCGAGCCGGTGATCGGTAGAACTGGAAGCCACTGGTGGTGTGGTCGAACGCGTCGGGCACCAGCGCGAACACGGTCCACCAGTTGCCCGGCGTGCCCGAGGCGGTGCCCGGCTCGGCCACCGGGTCGCGATCGCCGAACAGCATCGTGTAGATCGCCTGCCCGAACGGATGCGCATCGTCGCGGCCGACCTGACGCAAACGAGGCATCAGCGAGACACAGAGTTCGAGGGGCACGTCACGCGGCGAACCGTAGCGCGCGACCACCGGCGACGAGCGAGGCGTGACCGGCCTTCGCCGAACACGCGATCTCACCGGTGTCGTAAGGTCGGTTGCATGACGAATCCCAACATCCGCTTCGGCCTCCAGATCCCGTTGTTCACCTTCCCCGACGTGGCGCCGGGCGACCTGTTCGAACGGGTCAGCGACATCGCCGTCACGGCCGAGGACAGCGGCTTCGACAGCGTGTTCGTGATGGATCACTTCTACCAACTGCCCGGTCTCGGCCGCCCGGAAGAGAACATGTTCGAGGCCTACACGCTGCTGTCGGCGCTGGCCGCGTGCACACACACCGTGCGCCTGGGCTGCATGGTGGGTGGCATGACGTACCGCAACCCTGCCTTTCTCGCCAAGACCGTCACCTGCCTCGACGTCATCTCCAAGGGCCGCGCCATCTGGGGCATCGGCGCCGGCTGGTTCGAGCAGGAGCACCAGGACTACAACTTCGAGTTCGGCTCGTTCACCGACCGCTTCGAGAAGCTGGAGGAAGGCCTGCAGATCGCGAAGAGCATGTTCGTCAACGACACCACCACCTTCGAGGGCAAGTGGTTCAAGGTCACCAATGCGTTCAACGTGCCCAAGCCGGTGCAGGCCGGCGGCCCGCCCATCCTCATCGGCGGCAGCGGCGAGAAGAAGACGCTGCGCATGGTGGCCCAGTACGGCGATGCCTGCAACGTGTTCGGTGATGCCACTCATGTGCGCCACCTGATGGGTGTGCTCGACGAGCACTGCGCGCGCCTGGGCCGCAACCCTGCCGACATCTGCCGCACTCGCCTGGGCACGCTCATCGTCGGTCGCACCATGGAGGAGGCGCAGGCCAAGTTGAGCGCCCGGCTCGGAGGGGCAACGATCGACCAGTTGCCCGCCGACATGCAGGCTCGCGTGAAGGGCATGTTCCTCGTCGGAGACGCCGACGAGGTGGGCGCCAAGGTGCAGGAACTGCTCGACGCCGGCCTCGACGGCATCGTCGTCAACATGCCCGACGCGTACGACCTGGAAGCCGTCGCGCTGGCCGGCAGCGTGCTCTCCACCGTCTTCGCCTGATCGGCAATCAGGGTTGATGGCCGAAAGGCGCCGGTCTCCTCGACCCGCACTCACATATCGTTGACGAACATGAGCGACACCCGCATCGTCCACGGCACCTGCCACCACGACTGCCCCGACAGCTGCGGGTGGCAGGTCACCGTCGATGGCACCGGTGCCACCGCGCACGCCGTGCAGTTGCGTGGCAACCCGCTGCATCCGTTCAGCAAGGGCGAGCTGTGCCCGAAGGTGAACCGCTTCCTCGATCGTGTGTACAGCCCGGATCGGATCCTGCGGCCGCTGCGTCGCATCGGTGCCAAAGGCGAGGGCCGCTTCGAGGAGATCACGTGGGCGGAGGCACTCACCGAGATCGCCACCCGCTTTCGCAGCATCATCGACCAACACGGCGCGGAGGCGATCATGCCCTACGTCAGCGCCGGCAACCAGAGCCTGCTCTCGATCATGTTCGGCGATCGGTTCTGGCACCACCTGGGCGCGTCACGCGTCACCGGCGCGCTGTGCGGGGCAACGGCCGGCGCCGGCGCTGCCACCACCAACGGCACGGGCAAGGGCATCGACCCCAGCGATCTGGTGCACAGCAAGCTGATCATCCTGTGGGGCACCAACACCCGTCTCACCAACCGCCACCTGTGGCCGGTCATCGAGGAAGCCCGTGCCGCGGGGGCGCAGGTGATCGTGATCGACCCGTTGCGCACCATCACCGCCGAGAGCGCCGATTGGTTCCTGCAGCCCCTGCCCGGCACCGACGTGGCGTTGATGCTGGCGATGATGCACGTGCTCATCCGCGACGACCTCGTCGACCAGGAGTGGGTCGCGGCCCACACCGTCGGCTTCGAGGATCTTGCCGCACACGTTGCCGACTGGACCCCAGCGCGCGCAGCGGCCGCCACCGGCCTCTCCGTCGCCGACATCGAGCGGCTGGCCACCCTCTACGGCACCATTCGGCCGGCTGCGATCCGCACGCTGATCGGCGCCGAGCACCACGAGCACGGGGCGATGTTCTTCCGCACGCTCACCTGCCTGCCGGCACTGGTGGGCGCGTGGCGCGACCAGGGTGGTGGCTACGCACGCAGCGTGGGCGTGTGGAGCAACGACGTCATGGACCATGCCGCACTCACCCGCCCCGACCTGCTGGCCGGGCGCAGCCCCCGTGAGCTGGCAATGGTTCATCTGGGGCGAGTCCTCACCGGCGATCACGACGCACTGCACGACGGGCCGCCGGTGCAGGCGGTGGTGATGATCAGCGTCAACGCGATGGTCTCGGTGCCCAACACCGAGCTCGTCCGGCAGGGCCTCTTGCGCGACGACCTGTTCACCGTGGTGCACGACCAGTTCCTCACCGACACCGCGCGCTACGCCGACATCGTGCTGCCCGCCACCACGCAGATCGAAGCCACCGATGTCGTCACCAGTTGGGGCCACCTGTACCTGGGCTGGAACGAGGCCGCCATCGCTCCCGCCGGCGAGGCCGTCAGCAACAGCGAGCTGCACCGCCGCCTGGCCGGTGCGATGGGCTTCACCGAGCCCGCCCTGTTCGACGACGACCTCACCGTGCTGCGCGCCACCCTGCCCACGATCGACCTCGATCGACTGCGGGCCGACGGGTTCACGAAGGTGCCGTACCCGGCCGACGGACGCCCCTTCGCCGAGGGCGGCTTCCCCACTCGGTCGGGAAGGGTCGAGCTGCGTTGCGACGCGCTGGCTGCGCTGGGCCAGCCGGCGCTCCCGACCTACGCGGCGCCTGGCGAGGCAGCGTTCGCGCCGCGCTTCCCGTTCTCGTTGATGACGCCCAAGGTGCACACCCGCTTCCTCAACAGCAGCTATTCGCACCTGCCCAAGCACGGCCCGCTCGAGGGCGGCCCGTACGTCGAGGTGCACGCCGACGACGCAGATGCACTTGGCCTCACCGACGGTGCCAGCGCCCGCGTGTGGAACGACCGCGGCGCCGTCACCGCGACGGTGCGCATCGGAGACCGCGTCCGACCCGGCGTGGTCGCGATCCCTTGGGGCTGGTGGGCGGGGCAGCACGCCGGCGGGTCGACGCAGGGCCCGGTCGCCAACTCGCTCACCAACGACACCCTCACCGACTGGGGTGGTGGCGTCGCCTTCTGGGACACCCGAGTCGCCCTCGCCCCTGCTCCCACCCCCGCCTGACCGCAACCCGGCTGTACGTGAAGGCTGTCGGCCGACTCCCTGGGCGGCCGGGTTCCGAGCCTCGACACAAACCCGACCAGCGAGCCGTCGACGACTCGGTCGGCTCGTCAACGGGCCCGGCCGGGCCGGGATACCCGTCACGCCATCGCCGCAGGTGAGGGGTAGCCTCTCCCGCATGGCAGGGGAGCTGATCTACGCATTCCGCATCATGCGGTTGCCGCTGCTCGACGCAGGCGGCGCGGCCATCGGCAGGCTCGACGACATCGTCATCATTCCCGGCGCTCGCGGTGGCAACCCACGGGTGCTCGGCTTCGTGGCCACCAGCCAACGACGGCGCATCTTCGTCAACGCCGGCCGCATCGCCACACTCGACAGCGACGGTGCCCGCCTGCGCAGCTGGGACGTCGACCTCAACCCGTTCAAGCCACGCCCCGGCGAGCTGCTCGTTGGCCGCGACATCATCGACAAGAAGGTGGGCGACGAATCGGTCAGCGACGTCGCCCTGCGTCAGGCCACCGACGGCAAGCAGACGTGGTGGGAGCCCGCCAAGGTGCGCCTCGCGCGGCGCAGTGCGCTGCGGCGTCGCCCCAGCTACCGCCTCCTCGATGTGGCCGACGTACCCACGTTGTTCCACATCGTGGCCGGCGCCGAGATGGCCGCCGAAGCAGCTCGCCTGCGCGACATGCACCCCAGCGACGTGGCCGGTGTGGTGCGTGCGTTGCCACTCACCCAACGCAAGCAGCTGGCCGAGGCGATGGACGACGAACGCTTGGCCGACCTGCTGGAGGAGCTGCCCGAAGCCGAGCAGCTGCGCATCATCGAAGGTCTCGACATCGAGCGCATGGTCAGCGTGCTGGAGGAGATGGAGTACGACGACCTGGCCGACCTGCTGGCCGAGATGCCCGGCGAGCAGCGCACGCGAGTGCTCGATGCCATGGACGAGGAAGACGCCGACGTCATGCGCCGGCTGCTGTCGTACGAGGAAGGCACCGCCGGCGCGTTGATGACCCCCGACATCATCATCCTGGGGGCCAACGCCACCGTTGCCGAGGCGCTTGCCGAGATCCGCGACCCGGACTGGTTGGTCAGCATCGCTGCGCAGGTGTTCGTGGTGCAGCCACCGTACAAGCCGCCCACCGGTACCTACCTGGGCGTGGTGCACTTCCAGCGATTGCTGCGCGAACCACCCTCGATGGAGCTCGGCCGCTGTGTCGAGCAGGAACCCACCATCACACCCGACATCTTCGAACGCGAAGTGGCCGAGCGCCTGGCCAGCTACAACCTGTTGTCGCTGGGCGTGTGTGACGAAGCCGGGCGCCTGCTCGGCGCCATCACGGTCGACGACGTGCTCGACCGCACACTGCCCACCGGCTGGCGGCAACGCAGGCGGGTGAGCACAGGGTCGGTGTCGCGATGAAGCGCCGCGACGATCTCACCACCCCACGCCAGGGTCGCCGCCTCGGTGTGCACTACGACCCCGACGCCTTCGGCCAGTTCAGCGAAAGCATCGCGCGCACCATCGGCACCGCCCGGTTCCTCGTGTGGCAATCCGCATTCATCGCACTCTGGATCCTGGGCAACAACATCCGTCAGTTCGACGGCGAGCAACTGCAGTTGCTGACGCTGCTGCTGTCGCTGCAGGCCGCCTACGCCGCGCCACTCATCCTGCTCGCGCAGAACCGACAGGAGACGCGCGACCGGATGACCACCGACAACGACCGCAAGACCGCAGAGCGCACCCAGGCAGACACCGAGTTCCTCGCTCGCGAGATCGTCAGCGTGCGGCTCGCGCTCGCCGACGTGCCCAACAGCAGTGACCTGGAGGACCAGCTCGACCGACTCACCACCGCCATCGAGCGCATGACCGCGCGCCTCGACGAGCTGGAAGTGCAGAGCCAGAAGGAGCCCTGAACCTCGTCGGTGCGCGTGATCGGCTCAGCCGACGACGTGCTGCACGAGTTGTACGGTGGCCTTGGCGAACGCGTCGGGTGAGGTCCACGACGCGAGATGGTCGTCGGGGACCTCCACCACGAAGGCATTCAACGCGTCGGCCAGGGCACGCTGCTTGCGCGGCTTCACCAACCGGTCGCGAGTGGTGACCATGCTCGCCGCCGGCTTGCCCAGCGCAGAGGCGAACACGCGGGCGTCGTAGCGGCTCAACGACTGGCCCGCATGCACCAGGCTGAACGTGTCGTTGCGACTGAGCTCGCACGCCAGCCACGGCACGTACTGCTCGAGTGGGTGGTTGGGGCCCAGCAAGCGGCGAATGCCCCAGCGCATCCAGCGCGGGAACATGCTCGAACGCAGCACCGGGCCCATGACGTGCACCGTCTTCCACTCGAGGCGCTCGTACCACTTCGCCCGCCACTCGAGTGCAGTGGCCTGCACCACCAGCGCGCGCACGAGTTGGGGATGCCGTTGGGTGAGCAGCAAGCTGATCGGCCCACCCATCGAGTACCCGACCGTCACCACCTCGGCGAGCCCGAGCGACTGCACGAGCAGCGCCGCGTCGTCGGCAACCTCGACCAGGTCGAACTTCGCAGGGCTGCGCAAGCCACGGCCGTGGCCACGGTGATCGATGGCGACGAACGAGTAGTGCTCTGCCAAGGCCTCGTACGCCGTGAAGAACTGGAGATCCGCGCTGGCGGTCCAGCCGTGCAGCAGCAACAGGGTGGGCGCAGCCGGATTCGCGTGCCGGTGGTAGCGGTAGAAGACCTCACCGCGCCCGGGCAGCACCATCGTGTGGCCGGGCGGCAACCACGGCATCACCAGCGTTGCACCCGCGGAAATGGGTACGGACATACCCCTAAGTTACCAGCTGGTAGCTCTGGCGACGCCGGTGAACTCCTGCACTCGCACGCCGAGCGCGGTGGCATGGTGCAACAGGTCGAGCGCGTCGAGCGCGTCGTCGCCGGGCGTGTGCACGCCCGGCGTGATGCCGTCGGCGAGCAGGCGCAACACCACCGCCGAGCACACCGCGGCAGCCAGATCGCCGGTGTGGCCAGCCGCCCCGGCGATGACCGTGACGCGCTCGCCGTGCTGCGCGGCACCCCGCGCCTCCACGCGCACCGAGCCGATGCTGCCCGAAGCATGCGGCGGCGCCAGCATCGGCAACCTGGCCGTGAGCCGGTCTCGACGGGTGGCCGACACACGCGCGGCGATGCGCGAGGCCTGAGGAAACGCTCTGTGCAACAGCAGCGGGTCGCCCAAGGCGGCTCGATAGCAGTCGCGGGCGGCCACCGGGTCGGGGAACCACACCAGATCGCGGCCGCTGCCACCAGGGGGCTCGATCCACTCGCCATCGTGCCACCCCAGGGCCGTGTCGCCCAGCGCATCGTGGTGCTGGCGGGCGCAGGACGGCCCGGCGGTGCCATGGATCGCAACGTGCAGCTCATCGAGCGTGTGCAGCTGTGCGGCCAACGACCGGGCGAGCAAACCCGACAGACCTGGGGCCATGCCGGCTCCGACGATGAGCGCTGCGTCGTGCTGCACGGCCAGCGGCTGCAACGCCAGCATGGCCATCAGGTCGTCGACGTCGTCGCCGATGGAGACCACCGGTGTACCGCGGGTGAGCAACCGTTGAGCGAGTGCTGCGTGCGGTGCGGGCTGGCACAGCACCACCACGTCGCACACGCTGAGGTCGTCGGCGTCGTCGACGACCACCACACCCTGGCGGCGCACACCCAGCCCCGGTCGAGGGTCGTACACGGCAACCGGAACCCGGCGCGCCACGAGGTGGGCGACCGCACGGCTGCCGGTGACGCCGCAACCCACCAGACCGACGATGGGGGCGGTGGCTGGGCTCATCTCGGCGGCACGCTGACCTCGCGCCAGCCACCCTCCTGCGGCGGCACCCCGCCTTTGCCCCGCAACCGCAGCACCCCGGCGATCGTGCCTGCGAACGACAGTGCCACCAGTGCCCGACGCAGCATCTTCATGGGCGGAGCGTACCAAGGGCGGTGCCATCATTGTGCCCGGCGGCAGCGCTCGCGCGGCCACCCTGAGTACCGTGCGGGAGATGGAACTCCGCATCGTGCGCCACACCACTCGGTTCGACGCGGCATGCCGCTTCTACGGCGACGTGCTCGGATGGCCGGTCACTCGCGAGTGGCCGGCCGGTGACGGCCAGGGTCGTGGCCGCATCTTCGGCTACGGCGACACGGCCCGGGTGGAGCTCATCGAACACACCCGGCAGGCCGAGGTGTCTGGCCTGTTCCTCTCGGTCGAGCACCCCGATGTGGCCACCTTGCACGACACGTTCGCCGCCGCCGGCGTGCCCATCCTGCGTGGCCTGGCCGACCAGCCCTGGGGGCACCGCAACCTGGCGGTTCACGACCCCACCGGGCTGGAGGTGGTGTTCTTCCAGCCACTCTGAACGCAGGGTGTGTCGCGCGAGACTGCGTCGATGGAACCCCACGCGGAGCACCGACGACTGCAGGAGATGAGCCAGGGCGACGCGTGGCGCACCTGGGGGCCGTACCTGAGCGAGCGCCAGTGGGGCACCGTCCGCGAGGACTACAGCGACGACGGCGACGCGTGGGCGTACTTCACCCACGACGAGTCGCGTTCGCGCGCGTACCGCTGGGGCGAGGATGGGCTGGCCGGCGTGTGCGACAACCAGCAGCGGCTGTGCCTCGCCGTCGCCTTGTGGAACGAGCACGACCCCATCCTGAAGGAGCGGCTCTTCGGGCTCACCAACAGCGAGGGCAACCACGGCACACGAGAGCAGTCATCAAAACCGGGGCGATTCAACCAGAAGTCAGAAAGGTCACCTACAAGGACAAGCTGTACCGGCTACGACGGCCGGCTTTTGGGTGCATAAGTACCACGGCGCCCCACCCACTGCAACGGGTACCTTCGGCACCCACCCTGGTTGCCCCCGCTCCACCGAGGATCGGCCGGTCGGGTTGCATCACGGTTGCCTCACGCCGGAACGACAAATCCCCTGGCCGTTCGGTCTTTCGCCGACTTGCCAGGGGATTCACCATGTGGGGCTAACAAGAATCGAACTTGTGACCTCATCCTTATCAGGGATGCGCTCTAACCGACTGAGCTATAGCCCCAGTAGCGGTAGGCAAGGCTAGCGGGCGCGCACGAAAACCCTCAACCGGGTTCCTTCTCCTCGGGCACGACCGGCCGGCTGCGCCCGCCGCGGCGCCAGCCCAAGCCGCGATCCTCGCGGGCCACCACTTCCTCCTCCAACACACTCACCCGAATGCCACCGACCAGGTCGGTGATCAGGTTGAACAGCGTGGCCATCAGCACCGCCAGCCCGGTGAACCCGACGACGAGGAACAGCCCGGCGATCCACGAGTTGTGGAAGATCTCGCCGCCCTTGAGCTGAAAGGTCTCCCAACCGAAGCTCTCGAAGAAGCGCTCGATGTTGTCGACGGTGCCGGTGTTCTGCGCGACCTGCCACAACAGCACACCAGCGGTGAGGCAGACCCCATAGAGGAACAGGTTGAACACCAGTGCCACCTTGAACACGCTCCAGGTGTCGACGTGGCGCACCACGCGGGTGACCCGGCGCACTCGCGGCCGGCGGCGCTGCACGGTGATCGGCTTGCGCAACGGCCGCATCGGCTTCTTCGGGCGTGCCAACGAGGGCATGCCATCGGTGCCATCGGTGTCGGTGAACTCGGGCATCGCCACCGGCACCAGCACCGTCGCGCCGGCGTGCGTCGGTGGCGCGGCCAGCGCGTCGGGCTCGCCCGGCACGATCGGTGGCAACAGCAGCGGCATGCGCGCCTGCTCGGCGAGCACACCGTCGACTCCGAACGGATCGGCGAAGAGATCGAGGGGCGCCTCGGGCAGCGGCATCGCCACCAACTCCGCCGCAACGCTGCCGCCAGCAACCGCGGTGGCCGAGGGCGAATCGAGCGCAGGGCTGACCGTGATGAGCGATGCCGGCACTGTGTCGACGACCTCGCTGGGCAACACGACCTCGCTGGGCAACACGACCTCGGCGGGTGGCGCGGCAACGGCCGGCGGCGCGGCAACGGCCGGCGGCGCGGCAACGGTGGCGGCCGACGGTGCGTGGTGCGTGCGCGTGGCGGTGGCGGCGCTGGAGCGTTGGCGGGGTGTCTTGGGTACCGCGCGGTCGCCACTGCCGGTCGTCTCGGCACTCTTCCCGTTCCCCGACCCGTTTCCCGATGTCGCACCGACGCTGTGCGCACTGCCGTTGGCACCCTCCGTGCGCGGATCGCCCGGCGGCGCCGACCGCGCGTTCTTCTTCGGCCGTGCGGCGGGGCGCGGCGGCGTGCGCTTGTCGGTGGGAGGCACGCCGTTGTCCACGTGGCGAGTGTAGGCAACACGGCGTGGTCAAGGGGCGCGCGTGGCACGGGCGGTCGCCACTGCGTCATCCACGCGCACCGTCACCTGCACCACGTCCCCCACCCAGCTGAAGCCCACCACCACACCACCGTTGGCCGCGGCAAGGCGCTCGGCGGCGGCGCGGCCACCAGTGGTGCCTGCCAGTGCCGCTGCATCGGCGGCGATCTGTGCGTGCTCGCGCGTCACCACTCGGCCGCCGAACCTGGCGGTCGCCACCATCGTCACCACTGCCAGCACCACCAGCGCGAGCAGCAGCACCGTTGCCTGACCCGTCTCCGTACGTTGTCGCACGCGCCTCACACCCGATCGGTCGAAGAGCTGTCGGTTGTGGCGGCTCAAGCCGCAAGGCGGCGCCGAGGCGCAAGGTACGTGGAGTTGCTCACTCCTCCGCGTCGTCGCTGGCCAGGATGGGTGCCACCGAGGCGACGAACTGGCCGTTGTCGAGGCTCATCAGGCGCACACCGGTGGCGTCGCGGCCTTGCGAGCTGATGTCGCGCACCGGCATGCGAATGGTGACGCCGCCGTCGGACACCGCGACGATCTCGTCGTCGAGGCCCACCATGAACGCAGCCACCACCTGCCCCTTCTTGCCGGTGAGGCGGATGCCGATGACACCCTGGCCGCCACGACCCTGCACGTTGAAGCGATCGAGTTGTGTGCGCTTGCCATACCCCGACTCGGTGACCATCAGGATTGCCGTGTCGTCGCGGCCGACGTCGACCGACACCAGTTCGTCGGCGGGCTTCAGCTTGATGCCACGCACGCCGGAGGCGGCGCGACCCATCGGCCGGACTTCGGTCTCGTTGAAGCGGATGGTGATGCCCTTGCGGGTGACGATGAAGATGTCGTCGCTACCGCTGGTCTCGATGACCTTCACCAGCTCGTCGTTGTCGCGCAGGTTGATGGCGATGAGGCCGTCGCGCCGGCCACTGTCGTACTCGTTGAACGCCGTCTTCTTCACCACGCCCAGTCGAGTGGCGAAGAACAGGTTGCGCTCACCGGCGAAGTCGCGAGTGTCGATGATGGCCTGGATGGTCTCGCCTGCCTGCAATGGCAGCAGGTTGACGATGGGCATGCCCTTCGCTTGACGCTCGCGCTCGGGCAGGTCCATCGCGCGGAGTCGGTAGACCTTGCCGCGGTTGCTGAAGAACAACAGGAACGCGTGCGCCGTGGTGAAGATGACGTGACGCACGATGTCGTCGCTCTTCAGCTTGGCGCCACTGACACCGCGGCCACCACGGCCTTGCGTCTTGAACGAGCCGGCCGGTACGGCCTTCACGTACTGCGCTTCGGTCATCACCACGACCAGTTCCTTGTCGTCGACGAGGTCCTCGATGCTCATCTCGCCCGAGTCGTAGGTGATGGGGCACACGCGTGGCGTGGCGAACTCTTCCTTGATGGCCAGCATCTCGGCCTTGATGACCCCGCGCAGCTTCTCGGGCGAGTCGAGGATGCTCTGCAACTCGATGATGCGCGCCTGCACATCTTCCAGCTCGGTCTGCAGGTCGATGCGGCTGAGCCGTGTGAGCTGTGACAGGCGCATCTCCAGGATGTCGGTGGCCTGGATCTCGGTGAACTCGTACGGGGCGGCCATCAGGCCGGCCTTGGCGGCCGCGGCGTCGTCACTGGCGCGGATGAGGGCGATGATGGCGTCGATGACGTTGAGCGCCTTGATGCGCCCTTCGAGGATGTGCTCGCGCTTCTTGGCCTTGGCGAGGCGGAACTCGGTACGACGAGTGATGACGTCGACCTGGTGGCGCACGTAGCCCTCCAGCGCCTGCACCAGGTTGAGCGTGCGCGGCACACCGTCGACCAGGGCCACCATGTTGACCGGGAAGCTGGTCTGCAGCGACGTGAGCTTGAACAGGTTGTTCATCACCACGTTGGCGTTGGCATCGCGCTTGAGCGTGACCACCAGGTTGGTCTTGGCTGCAGCCGAGGCATCGTTGACGTCGGCGATGCCGTCGAGCTCGCCGGCGTCAACCAGCTCCTGGATGCGGCTGGCGATGGAGTTGCAGCTGGTCTGGTAGGGCAGCTCGGTGACCAGGATCTGCATCTGGCCGCGCTTGCCTTCCTCGATGCTGGCCTTCGCCCGCATCTTGATGCTGCCGCGGCCGGTGCGATACGCATCCATGATGCCGGCGCGCCCCAAGATGGTGCCGCCGGTGGGGAAGTCGGGGCCCTTCACGAACTGCATCAGGTCGTCGGCAGTGGCCTCGGGGTGGTCGATGAGGTGGATGGTGGCATCGATGACCTCACCCAGGTTGTGCGGCGGGATGCTGGTGGCCATGCCCACCGCGATGCCCTGGCTGCCGTTGACCAAGAGGTTGGGGAACCGCGCCGGCAACACCGAGGGCTCTTCGGTGGTGTTGTCGTAGTTGGGCAGCATGTCGACGGTTTCCTCGTCGATGTCGGCCAGCATCTGCATCGCCAACGGGTGCAGCCGGCACTCGGTGTAGCGCTCGGCGGCTGCACCGAAGTCGGGGCTGCCGTAGTTGCCGTGGAAGTCGATGAGCGGGTGGCGCAAGCTGAACGGCTGGGCCATGCGCACGAGCGCGTCGTAGATGGCCGAGTTGCCGTGCGGGTGGTACTTGGCCATCGTGTCGCCGGTGACACGGGCGCTCTTCACATGGGGGCGGTTGGGTCGGAAGCCTTGCTGCTCCATGTCCCAGATGATGCGACGGTGCACCGGCTTGAGGCCGTCGCGCACGTCGGGCAGCGCACGCGACATGATGACCGACATCGCGTAGTCGAGGAAGCTGCGCTCCATCTCGTCTTGCAGTTGGATGGGCTCGATCAGATCGTGACCCACCTCGTCGTCGTCGGCGGGCGGGGTGTTGGGGGTGTCACTCATGTCAGAAGTCCAGGTTCCGTACGTCGCGGGCGTTGGTGGTGATGAACTGCTTGCGGAGATCGACGTCGTCGCCCATCAGCACGCTGGTGATCTCGTCGGCCAGCGCGGCTTCCTCGACCGTGATCTGCAGCAGCGTGCGGGTGCTCACGTCCATCGTGGTGGGCTTGAGCTCCTGCCAGTCCATCTCGCCGAGGCCCTTCAACCGGTTGAAGTCGTTCTTGTGGTTGGGGTGCGCCTCGAGGAAGCGGTTCTTGGCGTGTTCGTCCTTGAGGTAGATCTTCTCCTTGCCGACCAGCGTGGAGAACAGCGGCGGCTGCGCGATGTAGACGTAGCCGGCCTCGACCATCGTGCGCATCTGACGGAAGAAGAAGGTGAGCAGCAGCGTGCGGATGTGGCTGCCGTCGACATCGGCGTCGCACAGGATGATCACCTTGTGGTAGCGGGCCTTGGCGGCATCGAACTCGTCGCCCACGCCGCCACCGATGGCGGTGATGAGCGCCTGGATCTCGTTGTTCTTCAGCATCTTGTCGAGGCGTGACCGTTCGACGTTGAGGATCTTGCCGCGAATGGGCAGCAGTGCCTGCGTGCGGGGGTCGCGGGCGTTGAGCGCCGAGCCACCCGCCGAGTCGCCCTCGACGATGAAGATCTCGCTCTCCTCGGGGTTGCCGCTGCTGCAGTCCTTCAGCTTGTCGGGCATGCCGGCGCCGGCCAATGCGGTCTTGCGCCGGATGGCGTTGCGGGCGTTCTTCGCCGCCACTCGGGCCTGCGCGGCCGCGAGACCCTTCTTGACCAGCTTGTTGGCCTCGGTGGGGTTCTCCTCCAGCCATTCGGCCAGGCGTTCGTTGGTGGCCTTCTGCACGAAGCTGCGCATGGGGACGTTGCCCAACTTGGCCTTGGTCTGACCCTCGAACTGCGGCTCGCGCAACTTCACCGAGACGATGGCGGTGATGCCTTCGCGGATGTCCTCGCCGAGCAGGTTGTCGTCCTTTTCCTTCAGCAGGTTCTTCGTGCGCGCGTACTTGTTGACGACACTGGTGAGGGCGGTCTTGAACCCCTCCACGTGCATGCCACCCTCGATGGTGGAGATGCCGTTGGCGTACCCGTGGATGCCCTCGTAGTAACCCGTGTTCCACTGGATGGCGATGTCGAGGGTTTGGCCACCTTCGGTGTCTTCGTCCTCGTAGTGCGCGACCTTGCTGAACAGGGCTTCCTTCGACATGTTGAGGTGCTTGACGAAGTCGACGATGCCGCCCTTGTACTGGAACGTGACGTCTTGCTGCTTGCCCTCGCGCTCGTCCTTGAAGACGATCTCGAGACCTCTGTTGAGGAATGCCATGGTCTGCAGGCGCTCGAGCACGGTGCGGGTGACGAACTCGGTGCCTTCGGCGACGAACACGGTGGGATCGGGCCAGAAGCTGACGGTGCTACCGCTGGTGCGACCGCGCGCCGGCGTGGGCCCGATGTCGGCGATCTTGCCCTGCGGCTTGCCGCCCTTGGCGTACTCCTGCTGGTAGCGGCGGCCGCCCTTGTCGACTTCGAGGAGCAGCCGTTCGCTGAGGGCGTTGACCACGCTGACGCCCACGCCATGGAGACCGCCGGAGACCTTGTAGCCCTCGCCACCGAACTTGCCGCCGGCGTGCAGCACCGTGAGCACCACCTCGGCGGCGCTCTTGCCCTTGTGTGGGCCCGACGGGTACGGATCGACCGGGAAACCGCGACCGTCATCGTCGACGCGGCAGCCGCCATCGGCCAACAGCGTGACGTTGATCCGCGTGGCGAAGCCCGCCATCGCCTCGTCGACCGAGTTGTCGACGACCTCCCAGATGAGGTGGTGGAGACCAGCGAGACCGGTGGACCCGATGTACATGCCGGGGCGTTTTCTGACCGGGTCGAGACCCTCCAGCACCTGGATGTCTTTGGCGCTGTAACTAGCGCTGGCTTGATTGGTGTCGGACGACACGCGCACCTCGATCGTTTCGGGGGAAAACAGGCGTTGACCTGCTGGTTTCTTGGCGACACATGAGCTGGATCCCTGCGCTCTCAGCCGTCGTCGCGAGTGGTTCACAGCCTACCCGAGGGGTGTCGCAAAGAGGTGGAGGGTGAGCACTTCAAGGGAGACGGTCAGTGACTACGGCTACCATCGCCGGAGAAAGCCCTGTGGGGGCGCCAGCCGCACGCTACGCAGGGCCGGCTGGCCCCGACTACCGACCGCTGTCGATCCACGCCGCTCCGGTGGATTCTGAGGCCACCGGCACCCACCACTGCCGGCCCTGCCGTCGATCAGCGGCCGACGCGCACTTCGATGCGCTCGATCGTGGCGCCGGCGACTTCCCGCAAGCGCGTGCGCAGCGTGCCCTCCAGGAACTTCAGTTGGGTCGCCCATGCCGGGTCGTCCACCTTCACCACGAGCGTGGTGCCGTCGAGCTTGACGGGCTGCACGTGCAGCGCCAGCGCTTCGCCGACGGCTTCCTCCCAGCGACCGAACACTCCACCCATCACCGCCGCCGGGGCCGCCGCCGGGCCGGTTTCGGGGCGCAGCGCACGCACCACCTGGTGCAGGCTGTCGCCCAGCCGAATCGGTTCGTCGCGCGTCACCGGATCACTCTGCCAGCACCGCACCCGATTCGATGCGCACGATGGCGTCGGGGTGCGCTGCTGCTGGCAGCACCCCCGCCGTGGTGAGCACCACCTGGCCGGGTGGAAGGTGGGTGAGCAGCGCCGCCGAGCGCCGCGGGTCGAGCTCGCTGAGCACGTCGTCGAGCACCAGCACGGGGCTGCTGCCGGCCTTCTCGGCCACCATTCGGTGACCTGCCAACCGCAGCGCCAGCGCCAACGTTCGTTGTTCGCCCTGCGACGCGTGCGTGCGCGCCGGCAGACCGCCGATGAACAGCTCCACATCGTCACGATGCGGGCCGACGGTGCTGACGCCGCGCCGCACGTCGTCGCCGCGAGCCGCGGCCAGTGCGGTCACAAACCCCTGTGCGCGCCACGCCGGCTCGTAGCGCAGGTCGACCACGCTCGGTCGATCGGCCAGCTGCTCGTACGCCTCGGCAACCATCGGCGACAGGCGAGCGATCAGCACCGCGCGGGCGTGACCGAACTGATCGCCCACCTGCGCGAACTTCGCGTCCCACACGTCGAGTGTCACGTCGAGCTCGTCGGTGAGACGGCCGGCCGCTTGCTTGAGCAACGTGTTGCGCTGCTTCACGATGCGATCCAGCTCCAACCGCAACGCGTCGTACTTCAGGGCCAACGCCACGAGCGTGTCGTCCATGAAGCGCCGCCGTTCCTGCGGACTGCCCTTCACCAGCGCGAGATCGTCGGGTGAGAACACCGTCACGCGCATCACACCCAACAGTTCGCGCGACCTGCCGAGCTTCTGCTTGTTCACCTGCACTCGCGTGCGGCCGTGGCGCGACAGCTCCAGCTCGACCAGTAACTCGCGTCCGTCGGGGTGCAGCACTGTTGCTCGCACGACAGCGGTCTGGGCACCAACGCGGATGAGCGCGTCGGTGGGCGCTCCGCGAAAGCTGTCGAGCGACGCAAGGTACGCGAGTGCCTCTGCGAGGTTCGTCTTACCCTGCCCGTTGAGTCCGACGATGGCGGTGATGCCGTGATGGAACTGGAACGATGCCTCGACGTAGTTGCGGAAGTCGACGAGCTCGAGTCGAGTAACGATCATGCGCAGGCCACACTACGGGCCAGCGGTGTTAGGGCACCCGCACCGGCATCAGCAGGTACAGGTAGTCGTCGATGCCCACTCCGCGAACCACGGCCGGCTTGAGCGCATCGAGCGTGGAGAGCGTGATCGAGTCGCCGATGCACGCTTCGACACCGGCGGCGAAGTAGTCGGGATTGAACGCCACCGTCAACTCGGCGCCCACGTACTGGGCGTCGAGCTCTTCCGACGCGTTGCCGACGTCTTGCGTGATGGCGGTGAGGCGCAGCGTGTCGCCCCCCATCTGCAGCCGCACCGGGGTGGCGTCCTTCGCCAGGATCTTCACGCGCCGGATCGCCTCCAGCAGCGGCTCGCGCTCGACCGTGAGGGTGTTGGGGTGCGATCCGGGGATGAGCTGGCGATAGTTGGGGAACTCACCTTCGATGAGGCGGGTGGTGAGGCGGGTGGTGCCGACCTCGAAGGTTGCGTCGCGGTCGCCGAGGCGCATGGTGACCTCTTCGCCCCCACCCACCAGTCGCTGCAACTCGGTGAGGGCGCGCCCGGGGATGATGACCTTCTGGTCGGCGGCCAGCACCTGTTGACCGACCAGATCGCGCACGGCCAACCGGTACGAGTCGGTGGCCACCATGCGCAGGCCATCGCCTTCGGCGGTCATCATCACGCCGGTGAGGATTGGCCGTGCCTCGTCGGTGCTGGCGGCGCGCACCACCTGGCGCAGCGCGGCCCCGAACTCGGCGGCCGGCAGCGTGACCGAGGTGTTGACCGGCGATGCCAGCTTCGGGTAGTCATCGAAGCTGAGTGGCCGCACCGTGAAGTTGGACCGACCGTTGCTGATCGTGACGTCGTCGCCCTCGACAACCACATCGACCTTGCCCTGGCCCAGCGAACGAACGATGTCGGCAGCGAGTCGCGCCGGCAGCACCACCCCACCGTCGCTCTCGCCACCCACCTCGACCGACAACTGGATCGTGAGATCGAGGTCGGTGCCCGTGACCGACAGTTGGTTGCCAATGAGCTCGAGCCGGAGCCCGGAGAGCACGGGCAGGGCGCCGGTACGACCGGTGGCTGCACGACCGGCGGTGGCCAGCGCCTCGGCCAGCGCTTCACGTTCACAACGGAACTTCACAGCGTTCCCTTTCGCGTCATGGGGTGATGTACAAAGGTAATAGAGGTAATAAGGGCTGTGGATTGTGCACAACCCCTTGTTTGCCCAGCGTAGGTGGCGAAAGTCTGTGCACACGGGTTTCCCCACGCGTGCACAGGTGAAAGATCACCCTCGTGTAGTTCGGGGGACAACTTGCTGTTGTCCCCCGCCGGGTGCACCGTACCCCACAGGTCATGCACAGCCCGGCGCGTGCCGGCAGCGAGGGTGGCGGGCCCGCTCATGCCTTCTTCAGTCGCTGCACGAGGTCGGTCACCTGGTCGTAGATCTGCTTGCGTTCCTTCATCAGCCGCTGGATCTTGTCGACGGCATGGATGACCGTGGTGTGATCGCGGCCGCCGAAGAGGCGAGCAATGGCCGGGTAGCTCAGATCGGTGAGGTCGCGGAACACGTACATGGCGGTCTGGCGAGCCGTGACCAGTGGTCGCTGCCGGCTCTTGCCGCGCAGCGACTCGACGCTGTAGCCGAGGATGACGGCGATCTCGTTGAGCAGTTCCTCGTCGGTGCGCGGTTTCACGTAGGAGCCGGTGAGGAGGTCGCCCAACAAGCCCTCGGCCATGTGAGTGCTGATCGGCACGTGGTTGAGGCTGGCGTACGCGGTGACTCTGATGAGCGCGCCCTCCAACTCGCGGATGTTGGTGGTGATGCGTGACGCGATGAACTCGAGCGTGTCGGCGGGCACCGGGCTGTGGTCGCGCTCGGCCTTGTTGCGCAAGATGGCGAGACGAGTCTCCAGATCTGGTGGCTGGATGTCGGTGATGAGCCCCCACTTGAATCGGCCGCGCAGGCGCTCCTCGAGCGTGGGGATGGCATCGGGCATGCGGTCGCTGGAGATGACGATCTGCTTGTTGGCGCCGTGGAGTGAGTTGAACGTGTGGAAGAACTCTTCCTGCAGGCCCTCTTTGCCCTCCATGAACTGGATGTCGTCGATGAGCAGCACGTCGATGTCGCGGTAGCGACGCTTGAAGTTGGCGGTGGTGTTGGTACGGATGGCGTCGACGTACTCGTTGAGGAAGGTCTCTGTGCTCACGTAGCGCACCACGTCGTGCTGGTAGTGGTTGTGCACGTAGTGGCCGATGGCGTGCAACAGGTGAGTCTTGCCCAGGCCGGCGGAGCCGTAGATGAACAACGGGTTGTAGCTGCGCCCGGGTGTCTCGGCGACCCGCAACGCCGCGGCCAGTGCGAACTGGTTGCTGGCGCCCTTCACGAACGTCTCGAACGTGTACCGGGGGTTCATGCCGCCGGTGTCGGCCATGTTGCTGCTGCTGGAGCCCGTCGGCGCCTCGCTGTGTGCGCCGGTGTGGCCCTGGCCGGTGTGGCCGGCGGGGTCTCTGCCGCTGCTTTCTGGCGCCCACTCGGGTTGTGGCTCGTTGTCGGCCAGCTGCACTTCGATGACGAACTGCAGGTTGCTGGCACCGATCTCTTCGAGAGCATCCCTCACCAGCGGCAGGTAGCGCGACAGAATGCGGTCGCGAGCGTGCGCATTGGGTGCACTGACTCGCAGCATCGACGAATCGCTCGCAAGGGCGACCACGTCCTGGAACGTGGAGAACCACACCGCCTCCGACACCTGGGCCCGAAGAAGTTGCGCAACGGCTGTCCACAGCTGTTCGTGGTCGCTCACCAGCGCCTCCTCTCAATCGGTCAAGTACTGTCCACATGCTTGTCCACATCGTGTGGACAAGTCACAGATCAGAGGGGGCACGCTAGCAGGCGCGCGCCCGACCGCAAGACGCCGCTGTTCGGTCGGCATCGCTCTCCGTCGTGCTGCCGGTTCGCGGTGGGCTTCCTGGCCGCTCGGTTGCCACTCAGGCGCGCGCGCCTCTAGCCTTGGCGACTGGCCTTTGGCGTCGCTGGTAGCAGCGGCGCGCCATGGCAACTTGTCGTCTTTGCTGAACCGCCACCACAAAGTGGCTCGAGGAGGGCTGCGTGAAGCGCACCTACCAACCGAACAATCGTCGCCGTGCCAAGAAGCACGGCTTCCGCCACCGCATGAGCACCCGAGCCGGCAGGGCAGTGTTGAAGTCCCGTCGCGCCAAGGGTCGCCACCGTCTTTCGGCTTGATCTGGCGCATCCGAGAGCGCAGCGCGTTTACGCGCATTGCCTCGCAAGGGCGGCGCGCTCGGGCCGGAGTGCTGTGGTGCACCTACGTCCTCGATCCTCCAGGCACCGTCACACCCCCGCGTGTGGCGTACGCCCTGGGTCGCGCGCTCGGGCCCGCCGTCGTACGCAACCGTGTTCGCCGGCGGCTGCGGGCCATGTTGCGGCAGGAGTCGTCCGCGCGCGGGCTGCCGCCGGGCTCGTACCTGTTCGGCGCGCAGCCGGCCGCAGGCACGCGATCGTTCGTCGAACTGCAGTTCGATCTGCAGCAGCTGCTCGCTCGCATTCGCGCCTGATCCGCCTGGTCATGGCCTATCAGCGGGCGATGGAAGGCCGGCCGTCACCGTGCCGCTTCACACCTTCGTGCAGCAGCTACGCGGTCGAGTCGCTGCAGGTGCACGGTTCGTTCCGGGGCTCGTGGCTCACCCTGCGCCGGTTGCTGCGTTGCCGCCCGTTCGGGCCGTCGGGCTGGGATCCCGTGCCGCTGCGCGAGCCTGATCCCCACGCCACTGCTGCATCTCACACGACTTCACACACGACGCCACACACGACGTCTCGTCAGGACAAGGGTCTCTTCGCATGATCGCCATCCAGTTCTTCGAACAGCCAGCCAGGCTCCTGGCCTGGTTCTACAGCTTCACCCACAACTACATCATCGCCATCTCGATGATCGCGTTCGTGGTGATGCTGGTCACCGCTCCGCTGGTGCTGAAGAGCACCAAGGGGATGCTGGAGATGCAGAAGCTGCAGCCGCAGATGAAGAAGCTGCAGAACCAGTACCGCGGCGACCGTCAGAAGCTCAACGAAGAGATGATGAAGCTCTACCAGGAGCACAAGGTCAACCCGCTGGCGTCGTGCTTGCCGCTGGTGTTGCAGATGCCGGTGTTCATCATCATGTTCCGGGTGTTGCACGGCCTCACCACGACGGTGACCTGCAGCCCCGACAGCGAGGGCAAGATCGCTGCCGTGTGCGGCACGTACACCGACGGCCGCAAGATGTTCAGCCCGCAGTACCTGGATCACTCCACGGCGTTGTACAAGTCGCTCGCCGGCCAGAACGAAATGTTGGCGTGGGGACTCGACCTGTCCCGCCGGCCCTACCAGGTGATCTCCGAATCCTTCGGGGAGGGCGTGGTCTACGCCTTGCTGGTGGTGGCCCTGGGCGTGCTCTACTACGTGCAGCAGCGGATGGTGGCGTCTCGTGCCGCAGTGTCGCCGTCGGTGTCGCCGATGCAGCAGAAGCTGATGCAGTACCTGCCGGTCGTGTTCGCCGTGTTCCTGGTGTTCTACCTCACCGGCCTGGTCATCTACTACATGGCCCAAGCCGTGTTCCGCATCGGCCTCAACTTCTACATCACGCACCGCTTCTACAAGGGCGAAGAGTCTCTGGGCCGTGTTGCGCAACGCGCCGGCGACGAGGCGCGCGAGATCGCCAAGAAGGACGGTGGCGGCGGTGGGATGTTCGCCCAGGCCAAGCGTGAAATGACCGCCGCGAAGGACTCGAAGCCGGCACCGAGCAGCACCGTCAGCAAGCGCGTCACGCCACCCAAGAACAAGCCGACCCCCGCCACGGGGCGCTCCGCGGCTCGTCCAGCATCCACCGGGAAGGCTGCGCGGCCCGACGGCTCCAGCCGCTCCCCCAAGAAGAAGTAGCAGGTCAGACAGCATGGAATGGGTAGAGACGATCGGCAAGACGATCGAAGAGGCCAAAGAACGAGCCCTCGATCAGTTGGGCGTGCACGAAGAGGATGCCGACTTCGAAGTGCTCGAGGAACCCAAGCAGGGCCTCTTCGGGCGAGTACGTGGCGAAGCCCGCGTGCGTGCTCGTGTGCGGCCCACGCAGGCACGGCAGAAGGTTGATCGGCGCGACCGCAAGCGCAGCGAGAAGGCTGACAAGGCTGACACCACTGCCACGACCGACCAGTCCCCCGCACCTCGCCAGCGTGCCCCACGCGCACCGCGGGCACCGAAAGCAGCGGCCGCCGCTGAGGATTCGGCCGCGTTGTCGAACACCAAGCCGTCCGATGCCAAGCCCGCCGCTGCCAAGGCGTCGAACACCTCGCGCTCGAAAGCCAGGCCGGCGAACGCCGCGACAGCCAGCGGCACGACAGCCAGCGGCACGACAGCCAGCGGCACGACAACCAACGACGACAGGGTCACGACCGACAACGAACGCAAGGAGCAGCTCGTGGATGCACGCCAGGTGGGCGAAGAAGCGGTTCGGTTCATGACCGAGCTGGTGTCGGCCTTTGGGCTGTCCGGTACTGCCGAGCTGTTGGAAGACGGCGACGACCTCGAGGTGCGAGTGCATGGCCAGGAGCTCGGCCTGTTGGTGGGTCCCCGCGGCACCACGCTGCAGGCAGTGCAGGATCTGGCGCGGGTTGCCGCGCAGCGCCGGCTCGGTGATCATGACACTCGTCTTCGTGTCGATGTCGGTGGCTATCGCGAGCGCCGGCGGGTTGCCCTGGGAGCGTTCGCCAACCAGATGGCCGACGAAGTGAAGAGCTCCGGTGTTGCTCGTGTGCTGGAGCCGATGTCATCGGCGGATCGCAAGATCATCCACGACACGCTGTCGGGTGCCGCCGGGATTGCAACGCGCTCGGAAGGTGATGACCCGTATCGCCGGGTCATCATCGCCCCGGCGAATGACTGACGACACCGCACTGGTCACTGCGCTGCGCACCATGCAGGTGCGCGGCGCAATCGGTGAGTCGTCGCTGGAGCTGGCCATCGCGCATGCAGACCAGTTCGTCGCCTCCGTGCCGGGCACGGCGACCACGCTCGTGGATCTCGGCTCCGGTGGAGGGTTGCCGGGGCTGGTGATCGCGGTGCGGCGTGACGACCTGCGGGTGACGTTGGTCGAGCGCCGGCACTCGCGTGCCGACCTGCTGTCGCGTGCCGTGCGCGCGTTGGCGTTGAGCGACCGGGTGACGGTGGTGGCCGACGACGTCAAGACGCTGGCTGCCCGTGCTCCGCACCAGTTCGATGCCGTGACCGCCCGCAGTTTCGCCGCACCCGCGATCACCGCCCGTTGGGCCGGCGCGTTGCTGCGCACCGGCGGTGTGCTGGTGGTGAGCGAGCCGCCCGAGACCGACGCGTCTCGGTGGCCAGCGGCCGTCCTCGATGCTGCTGGTCTACGCGATCTGGGCCGTGAGCTGGGTGTTCGTCGGTTCCTTCGGTTGTAGCCGTCGTCCGCTGTTCCACGTGGAACATGACCGGCGGGGTCTGCGCAGCGGAAGACGGCGCCGAGGGTTCCACGTGGAACATCCGCTCGCTGCACCGCGGATCGGATGCACATCCGCACGCGCATGGGCTGGCCATGCACCGGCGAGCGGCTGATCTCCGCTATCCTGCGCACATCGCCCCCGCCGAATGCTGCTCATTGGGCCTGAGCGTGCAGGAGTTGTTCCTCGATGACCGCAACCGCAACCGGTAGCCGTTCCCTTCCACGTGTCATAGCTGTTGCCAACCAGAAGGGTGGGGTGGGCAAGACCACCACCACCGTCAACCTCGGTGCCTGCCTGGCCGAGCTCGGGTATCGAACCCTGATCGTCGATCTCGACCCGCAAGGCAATGCGTCCACCGGGCTCGGCATCGACAACCGTGGGCTCGAAACCTCGATGTACCACGTGATCATGCATGAGGTGCCATTGGAGAACTGCGTCGAGCCGTCGTCGGTGAAGAACCTCTTCGTGGCACCGGCCAGCCTCGACCTTGCCGGCGCCGAGATCGAGCTCGTCCCGGCGTTCAGTCGCGAGAACCGGCTCCGCAAGGCAATCGCCGGCGTGCTCGACGACTACGACTACGTGCTCATCGATTGCCCGCCCTCGTTGGGCCTGCTCACCGTCAACGGATTGAATGCGGCGTCGGAGGTGCTGGTACCCATCCAATGCGAGTACTACGCACTGGAGGGCCTCGGTCAGTTGCTGCGCAACGTGGATCTTGTCAAACGCAACCTCAACCCACAGCTGGAGGTGAGCACCATCGTGTGTGTGATGTACGACGCTCGCACCAAGCTGGCGGAACAAGTGGTGAAGGAAGTGCGCGAGCACTTCGGCGAGAAGGTGTGCCGCACGGTCGTGCCCCGCACGGTGCGGCTCTCCGAGGCACCGTCGTTCGGCCAGCCGATCATCACCTTCGACCCCACCGTGAGCAGTCCAAATACCTCTTCGATATCCCTGTCGCCCAGATGCAGGCATCCTCGCGACACGGCCTGACCGATGGAATCCGGGTCAATTGTCCCGTGGATCCCGATATGATCTCCCAGACCCAGCCAGTACTCGCCCAACGGGTTCTCCGGATCATCAGCATCCACCATGCCTCCGTCAGGATTGTACCATGTCGGGTTCTCCAGCTTTTCCTTCACGTTGAATTCTCCGGTGGGAGTTCCGTTCTCGGCTCCAATCCCGATGGGATAGCAATGCACGTACCAGCCATGAGCATGAAC
>ERZ1026792.294-NODE-294-length-45529-cov-4.325911_pt1 | contig 45529 bp, 49 predicted proteins | sample MGYA00520884_ERZ1026792 | MGnify/ENA primary metagenome ERZ1026792 (study PRJEB33270, sample SAMEA104284473) | anaerobic digester metagenome | biome: Anaerobic digester microbiome; feature: mesophilic sludge digester; material: Anaerobic digester biomass | place... | reverse complement strand
GCCAGGCGCTGGCCCGACTACCGCGACATCCCCCGCGAGACCCTCGTGAGCCTGGGATTCCATCATTTCCGCCAGGGCGACTTCGACAGCGCCATCGGGGTCTTCTCCTACTACATCAATCTCTACCCGCAGGACCCCTTCCGCAGGGAGATGAGTTACCTGATCGCGCGCGCCCTCACCGAGATGCAGCAGTACGACTCCGCCCTCCGGGCCTTCAGCGCCGTCATCGAGAAGCACCCCGACACCAAGGAGGCCCTGGAGAGCGCCGTGATCATGGCCAACATCGGGGTGAGGACCCCGGGGTTGAAGATCCCCGTCCACATGGCGGGCGCCGAGAATTACCGGGACCCCGTGGCGACCTACGACAGGGTGCTCCAGCGGGATCTCCCGAGCCTGGAGCTGACCGAGCGGATCCTCTTCCAGAAGGCCTATGCGCTGTACCAGCGGAAGCAGTACCGCGAGGCGTACCTCGCGAGCTTCACCCAGCTCAAGCGGTTCCCGAACGGCCGCTGCAGGGACGCGGGGCTGCAGGCCCTCAAGGGGAGCACGGAGATGCTGGTCCACGAGGACTATGCCCGGGGGGATTACCTGCGGGTGGCCGACACCTTCCTATCGGCCTACGAGGGCGCCTGGGTGAAATCCGTCGACTTCGAGACCGGGTACCGGATCGCGGACAGCCTGCGGCGGGTCGGTCTCTACCGCGATGCGCGGCGCGTTGCCGACCACATCCTGATGACCGAGCGGGACGGCAGGAACCGCAATTCCCTGCTGGTGATCGCGGCGGACATAGACTACCGCGAGCGGCGCCACGAGGAGGCCGAGCGGCTCGTCGCGGAGCTTTCCCGGCAGGCGGCCCTGCTCGACCGGGAGGACCGCCAGGCCCTGCAGAGGCTCCAGGGGGACCTGTACCTGCGAAAGGGGCAGTACGCGAAGGCGGCGGCTTCCTACGCGGAGATCGCCCCCGAGGGGATGAGCGACGAGGCGGCCCTGCACCGCAATTACGGCGTTGCCCTCCGTTTCAGCGAAGCCTGCCCGACGGCGCTGCAGCAGTTCCAGCTGGCCATCCGGCAGTCCGAGAAAGACAGGGCCGCCAACAGCCGGATTCTCCAGGACGCGCTGGCCGGCGCAGGGGATTGCCACCTGCTGAGCCGGAAATACGGCGAGGCCGTCGCCGCCTACAGGCAGGCCGTCGAGACCGCCCAGGGCGGTCCGCAGAACCCCTGGACCCTCTATCACCTCGGCAGGGGGTATGTGGAGATGCGGAACCTGGGCGAGGCCGGCCGGGTGTTCTCGGAGCTGAAAGTCCGGACGGGCGACGACTTCTGGAACAAGACGATCGACTACACCCTCTCCGATGCCGAATGGACGGAGAAGTACCGCAAATACCTTCCGGCGAAATAGGGGCATGCTGAAAAACGATCTGCAGGAACCGGGACGGCAGGGGGAAGGCCCCGCCGGAGGCATCGAAGTCCTTCAGAAATCCTTCGAAAGCTTCAATTCCGCCACCGCGAAACTCCAGGAGGCCTTTCGAAGCCTCGAGATCAAGTTCGAGACGCTCAACCGGGAACTCGAGCAGAAGAACCGGCGCCTCGAGAGCCTCGTCGCCGAAAAGGAGGAGGTCCGCAACTACCTCGAAACCATCCTGGAGAGCCTCACCACGGGCGTCGTCGTGACGGACCACCGCGGCCGGATCGCGATGATGAACGGCTGTGCCGCCCGTCTCACGGGGATGGACCGCGGGGCGGTCCTGCCCGGGGAGTTTCGGGACCGGCGCAAGGTCCGCCTGGGGGAGAACGTCCTCGAGGTCCTCACGTCCGCCGTGAAGGCCCGGGACGGCAGCAGCCCGGGAACGGTGCACATCCTGCTCGACGTGACCCGCGTCGAGAGGCTCGAGGAGATGGCCAAGCGGAGCGAGAAGTACGCCGCCATGGGGGAGATGGCGGCCACCATCGCCCACGAGGTGCGCAATCCCCTGGGGAGCATCGCCCTGTCGGCCTCGCTGCTGCTCAAGGGCCTTGCCGACGAGAAAAGCCGGGACCGCGCCGCGCGGATCCTCCACTCCGTGCGCAGCGTGGACAACAAGATCGCGAACCTGCTGCTCTTCACCCGGAAGCCCGAGCCCCGGTTCCGCACCCTCCGCATTCACGACATCCTGCGGGACATCCTGCGCTTCTCCGGGGAGATCCTCGAGAAGGAGGACATCCGGCTCCGCGTGAACCTGGGGGGCGGCGAGCCTCTCGTCCGGGCCGACGGGGAGCTCCTGAAGCAGGTGTTCCTCAACATCATCCTCAACGCCGTCCAGGCCATGCGGGGGGGCGGCGAGCTGGCCTTCGAAACCCGCCTGCACAGCGATCCGGCCCTGACGCCGGGCATGGAGAGGAGCATCGAGCTGCGCTTCGCCGACACGGGGCCGGGAATTCCCGAGGAGGACCGGAAACGGATCTTCGACCCCTTCTTCAGCAGGCGGGACGGCGGCAGCGGCCTGGGGCTTGCCATCGTGCACAACATCATCGATCTGCACCGGGGGTCGGTCGATGTGGAGAGGGCAGAGCGGGGCGGCACCGTGCTCACCGTCCTGCTGCCGCTTGCGGACGAGCATCCGGCTGCCGAGGCGTATGAACCGCAGCCGGGCGCCTCGAAGGGCCGTCCCGCGAAGGCCGCGAAAAGCGGAAGGGCGGAAGAGCGGAAGAGCGGATCGGAACGGGAGCGGATATGACGGAAGAGAACACGAAACGAAGGCCCATCCTCGTCGTCGATGACGATCCCTACATGCGGACGTCGCTCACGGACTGTCTCGTGAGCTGCGGCTATTGCGTGGAGACGGCCGTCGACGGCGTCGACGCCCTGTCCCGGTTCCGCAAGGGGGCCTTCGAGATGGTCATCACCGACATCCGCATGCCCAGGATGGGGGGCCTCGATCTGCTGAAGGAATTGAAAGGCCGGGCCCCCGAGATCCCCGTCATCGTCATCACCGCCTACGGGACCGTGAACACGGCCGTCGAGGCCATGAAGCAGGGCGCCGCGGACTTCATCATGAAGCCCTTCTCGCTCGACGACCTCGAGGTGGTCGTGAGAAACGTCCTCGACCGGGGCGAGGAGGCGGAGGCGACCCACGGGGAGACGCCGGAACCGGAGGGAGCGGCCCGTGCGGCGCAGCGGCGGATCGTGACCTGCGACGCCAGGATGGCGGAGCTTCTGGAGTTTCTCAGGAACATCGCGAAGAGCCGCTCGAGCGTTCTCATCCAGGGGGAGAGCGGAACGGGAAAGGAGCTGCTGGCGCGGTTCATCCACCGCCACAGCCCCCGGCGGAACCAGCCCTTCGTGGCCGTCAACTGCGCCGCCATCCCCCACGCGCTGCTCGAGAGCGAAATGTTCGGCTACGAGAAGGGGGCCTTCACGGGAGCCGCCCAGCGGCGGATCGGCCGGTTCGAGCTGGCCGACCGGGGAACGCTGCTGCTCGACGAGGTGAGCGAGATGGACATGCCGCTTCAGGCCAAGCTTCTCCGGGTCATCCAGGAGTCGGAGATCGACCGGCTGGGCGGGAGGGACCCCATCCCCGTGGACGCACGGATCATCGCGACGACCAATGCGGACCTGAAGACGTGCATCCGGGAAAAGAAATTCCGCGAGGACCTCTACTACCGGCTCAACGTGATCCCCGTGCGCGTCCCGCCGCTCAGGGAGCGCAGGGGGGACATCGCGGCCCTGGCGGAGCACTTCCTGGCGAAATACGCCGCCGAGAACGGCCGGGCGAAGCCGACCCTTGCCGCCGGGACGCTCGAAGCGCTTGCCGCCTTCCCCTGGCCCGGCAACGTGCGGGAACTGGAGAACGTGATCGAGCGGGCCGTCCTGGTGTGCCGGGGCGACACGCTTCGGCCGCAGGATCTCGACCTCGACGGCGGCGGAAGCGATGCGCAGGCGGAAAACGGACCCGGGCGGGAACCCGCGGCGGCCCCGCCGGGCGAGGCAACGACGCTCCGCGACATGGAAAAGAACCTCATCTTCAGCACCCTGAAGAAGGTCCGCGGGAACAAGACGAAGGCCTCCGAGATCCTCGGCATCAGCGTCAGGACCATGCGCAACAAGCTCAACGAGTACAAACTCGAGCAGAACGGCCTCGATCTCGGGGCGGAAGGCTGAAATCGGGGGTCCGGGAAATCATGTCTCCTGCTTCCCGGCCTGCTCCCGATCCTCCGTCCCATTTTGGCCTATCTGTCCGTTTCTCCGTGAACTTTTCTTTGGCACATGCCTTGCAAAGTTTTCCCGTGGATTTCTTGAACGAGGAAAAATCTTCATGAACATCCTCTTCAGCAAGACGATCGGCATGCTCTCGGACCTCGTGGGCGCGCGGTCGCAGAGGCACCAGGTGCTAGCCTCCAACGTGTCCAATATCGACACGCCGGGCTACGAGCCCAGGGACGTCGACGTTCAGAACCTGATCGACTCGATGCAGCACAAGGGGGTTCGCATGGCCCGGACCCATGGGAAACATTTTCCCGTCCGGAGCCAGGGTCCGAGCCTGTCTGTCATCCGGACGGGAGACCAGGTCAGCCTGGACAGGGAGATGGTGTCGATCGCCGAGAACCATCTCATGCACAACGCCGCCGTCGAGATGCTGGCGCGCAAGTTCAGGGGACTCCAGAGCGTCCTCAGGGAGACCAAGTAATGGATTTCATCACGTCGTTCGACATCTGTGCCTCGGGGCTCACGGCCCAGCGCAAGAAGATGGACGTCATCGTGAGCAACCTCGCCAACGCCGGCACGATCCAGACCCCCGAGGGGGGGCCCTACAAGAGGAAGGTCGCCGTGCTGGCCGCGGAGCCCGTCGGCGGCAAGTTCGGGGCAGCCCTCCAGGACGCGCTTTCCCAGGTGAAGGTGCAGGAGGTCATCGAGGACGCCGAGGGGCTGAAGAAGGTCCACGACCCCTCGCACCCCAACGCCGACGAGCAGGGATATGTCACCTATCCCAACGTGAACGTGGTCACGGAGATGGCCGACATGATCACGGCCAACCGGGCCTACGAGGCCTGCGTCACCGCGATGGACGCCTCGAAAAACATGGTCCTCAAGGCCCTCGATATCGGCAAGTAACGGTTCAGGAATGGCCGGGGGCGAACCGCCCTGCCGGCCGGTGAAGGAGATCAGCGCATGAACAGGGTCACGACGCGCCACGACGCCATCCAGCCTTCCACGCAGGCCCCGAAGCCCGCCGCAAGCGGTCCGGGCAAACCGCAGGGCTCGTTCGGCGATCTGCTGAAGCAGGCGGTCACCGAGATCAACCAGCTGCAGAACAGCGCCGACAAGGCGATCACGAACGTCCAGCTCGGGCAGTCGGGGAGCATCCACGAAGCGATGATCGCCCTCGAGAAGGCCGACCTGTCCTTCCGGGCCATGATGCAGGTCCGAAACAAGATCCTGGAAGCCTACCAGGAAGTGATGCGAATGCAGGTCTAACGTTCGGGTTTTTGCCCTCTGTCATCCGCGGCGGCTCCTGCTCCACCTCGACCTGGATTACGCGCTCCGATGACGGGTACTGAAATTCTCCTGAAGGATAGAGGGATCAACCGCCCATGGATCAACTTTTCTCGCAGATGTGGAAGGGGTTCCAGTCCCTTCCGGCCTCCCGGAAACTCACCATGGCCGCGGCCGTGGCCGCGACGCTCGCCAGCATCGCGCTGGCCGTCGTCTTCATCAACCAGCCGGACTACAAGGTCCTCTACACGAACCTCTCCACCGAGGACGCCGGGCAGATCACGTCGCGGCTCCAGGAGAAGAAGATCCCCTTCCAGCTCTCCCCCGGGGGCGATACGATCTCCGTGCCCGCCGAGAAGGTGTCGGAGCTGCGGCTCGAGCTGGCGGCCTCGGGCCTGCCGAAGGGCGGGGGCGTCGGCTTCGAGATCTTCGACACGAAGAACCTGGGCGTCACCGAGTTCGTCCAGCAGCTCAACCTGCAGCGGGCGCTCCAGGGCGAGCTGACCCGGACGATCAACGGCCTCGACGAGATCCAGCAGAGCCGGGTGCACCTGGCCATCCCGAAGAAGTCCCTCTTTGCCGAGGACCGGAAGAAGCCCACGGCCTCCGTCATCGTGAAGCTCAAGAGCGGCCGCAATCTGAGCGAGCAGCAGATCCAGGGGATCGCGCACCTCGTGTCGAGCTCCATCGAGGGGATGAGCCCCCGCGACGTCATGATCGTGGACTCGAGCGGGAAGGTCCTCTCGCGGGTGACCGAGGGCGGCGAGATGGCCCAGCTCTCCAACTCCCAGATCGAGTACAAGAAGAACGTCGAGAAGGACCTCACGGGCCGCATCACCTCCATGCTGGAGAAGGTCGTCGGCGAGGGGAAGGCCGTCGTGCGCATCTCCGCCGACCTGGACTTCCGCGTCATGGAGAAGACGGAGGAGAAGTTCGACTCCGAGGAGCCCGCCATCCGCAGCGTGCAGCGCTCGCAGGAGAAATCGGGCAGCACCTCCGGCTCGATAGGCGAGAGCTCCGTCGCGACGACGGCCCGGCAGGCGGCGGCGCCCCCCGCGCGGCCGGCCGGTTCGAACCGCGAGAAGTCCGACGAGACGATCAACTACGAGATCAGCCGCACGGTCAACAAGACCGTCATGCCCGTGGGGGACGTGAAGAAGCTCTCCATCGCCGTGCTCGTCGACGGCACCTACGCAAAGAACGACAAGGGGGCCGAGGAATACCAGCCCCGCCCCGAGAAGGAGCTGACGGCGCTGGAGGACCTGGTCAAAAAGTCGGCGGGCTTCGACGCGAAGCGGGGCGACCAGGTCGTCGTGTCGAACGTGCCTTTCAAGAAGGTGGACCTGTCTTCCGACCTTCCCGAGAAGTCCTGGATGGACAGGCTGATGGTCTTCCTGCCCCTCGTGCGGTATCTCGTGATCCTGGCCGTGATCGTCCTGGCGGCCCTATTCGTCGTGAAGCCCCTCGTGCGCATGCTGGCCGAGCGGGGGCGGCAGACGGAGGTCTCGATCCGGGAAGCGGCCGCCGGCGCGGGCGAGCTCAGGGGCGCGGATGGCGTGACGCTCTCCCTCGGCGCCCCCCAGATGTCCCGCGAGCTGACGGAGGCCGACATCGTGCGGCACATGGCGTCATCGGACTCCAAGCGGTTCGCCGAACTGCTGAGAAACTGGATAAAATAAAAGCAGGCGAAGGGCTCAGGGCCAAGGGCTTAAGGCAAGGAAAAAAGAGATCTGTTCCAGATTGCCTTACGCCGTTCGCCTTATGCCTTTCGCCCGGGTTTGACAATGACCAACGAAGAAAAGGCAGCCATTCTCCTGCTCTCCCTCGACGAAGAGCTGGCGGCGTCGGTGATGAAGAACCTCCGGGCCGCGGAGGTCCGCCGCATCAGCAAGCACATGAGCCGGATCACCAGCATCTCGGCGGGCGACGTCCAGAACGTCGCCAGGGAATTCTGCGACCTCGCGAAGGAGAAGGGCGGGATCGTCTCCGTCAAGGATGACGTGGCGAAGAACATCGTCCTGAAGGCCCTGGGCCCCGAACAGGCGGGAAGCATCCTCACGGCCCTGGAGGACGAAAAGGACAAGATCAGCGAAAACCCCATCTTCGAGAAGCTGCGGGACATCGACCCCAAGCTGCTGAAGGATTTCACGAAGATGGAACACCCGCAGACCACGGCGCTCATCCTGGCCCATCTCCGGCCCGAGCAGGCCGCGGAGATCATGGAGGCCCTCTCCCCGGAGATGCAGCTCGAGATCGTCCGGAGAATGGCTAGCCTCAAGAGCGTGCCCACGGACCTGATCGAGGACGTGGCGGAAACGCTCGAAAGCGAACTGATCTCAGGGGCCGCCAGCGAGAAGGAGATCGGCGGCGTGAGGCTCATGGCGGAGATCCTCAACCGGATGAACCGCACGAGCGAAAGCGCGATCATCTCCTCGCTCGACGGGTCGGACCCGGAGCTGGCCGCCGAGATCCGCGGGCTCATGTTCACCTTCGACGACATCCTGAAGCTCGACGACCGCAGCATGCAGGAGCTGCTGCGCGAGGTCTCCAGCGAGGATCTCGCCAGGGCGCTCAAGGTCGTCGTTGCGGAGGGCAGGGACAAGGTCTTCAAGAACATGTCCAAGCGCGGCGCCGAGATGCTGAAGGAGGACATCGAGATGATGCCGCCCGTCCGCCTCTCCGAGGTGGAAAAGAGCCAGCGGTCCATCCTGGACACCTGCAAGCGTCTCGAGGCCGAGGGTCGCATCCAGCTGCTGCGCGAGGAAGGCGATGCATTCGTCTAACCGGGTCATCAAATCCAGGAACGTCAAGGTCGTGGACGGGCCCCGGACGGAGAAGCCCCGCTTCGTGCCGGCCGACTTCGGCTGCGAGAACCTCTCCCAGGGCCCGGCGCCCCGCCGCTCGCGGGTCGAGGAGATCCTCGTCGAGTCGGAAAAGAAGATCGAGGCCGCCGTGAAGCACGCCTACGAGAGGGGCCACGCCGAGGGGTTCCGCAAGGGCTGCGAGACGCGGGAGAAGGAGCTGGCGGCGACGGCCGAGTCCCTGAAGAAACTGCTCCTCGAGGTGGAAAACATCCGCCGGAGCATCCTGGAGCGCGGAGAGGCAAAGGTGCTCAAGCTCGTCATCGCCGTGGCCCGGAAGGTCATCCGCCGCGAAGTGGCGATGGACCGCGACGTGATTCTCGGCGTCCTGCGGGAGGCCGTCAAGAACGTCCTGGACCGCGACCGCATCAAGGTGCGCCTCCACCCGGGGGACCATGAACGTCTGTCGAAGCTGACCCCGGGACTTATCGCGGGCTTCGAGGGGATCCGCTCGATCACGCTGGAAGCGGACGAGGGGATCGGCGCCGGGGGCGCCGTGATCGAGACGGCCTTCGGCGAGATCGACGCCACCTTGGAGCAGCAGCTCGAGGAGATCCTCAAGGCGTTTCTGCAAAACGGGCTCAAGGCTTAAGGCAAAGGGCATAAGGTCCCGTGGAAAATATTCTCTTTAGAACCTTAAGCCATCAGCCCTAAGCCCTTAGCCATAGGCTTTTTTATGACCCTGGATTTCAATCGTTACACCCGGATCCTCGACCAGATCAACCCGATCAAGGTCAACGGGACGGTGAGCGAGATCATCGGCCTGATGGTCGAGGGGCACGGGCCCGCGAGCTCCGTCGGCGAGATGTGCAACATCTTCGCCAACGGCGGGGCCTGCGAGACGCTCCGGGCCGAGGTGGTGGGGTTCCGGAAGGGAAAGGTCCTGCTGATGCCGCTCGATCACCTCCAGGGCGTCGGCCCGGGCTGCAAGATCGTCTCCCTCGGCCGCAAGGCGTCGATCGCCGTGGGGAAAAAACTCCTGGGCCGGATCATCGACGGGCTCGGAAACCCCATCGACGGCAAGGGGCCCGTGGAGCTCGAGGACGACTACCCGCTGTACTCCGAGCCGATCAACCCCCTGGAGCGGGGCCGGATCGCGGAGCCCATGGATCTGGGCATCCGCGTCCTCAACGGCCTTCTGTCCTGCGGCAAGGGGCAGAAGATGGGCATCTTCTCCGGCTCCGGGGTGGGGAAGAGCATCCTCATGGGCATGATTGCCCGCTTCACGAAGGCCGACGTGAACGTCATCGGCCTGATCGGCGAGCGGGGGCGCGAGGTTCGGGAGTTCGTCGAGAAGAACCTGGGTCCCGAGGGGCTGAGGCGCTCCGTTGTCATCGTGGCCACCTCCGACCGCCACCCCCTGATCCGGATGCGCGCGGCCTACGTGGCGACCTCCGTGGCCGAGTATTTCCGGGACCAGGGCGCCGACGTGCTCCTCATGGTGGACTCGCTCACCCGGTTCGCCATGGCCCAGCGCGAGGTGGGCCTCTCCGTCGGCGAGCCGCCGGCCACGAAGGGGTACACGCCGTCCGTTTTCAGCCTCCTGCCGAAGCTGCTGGAGCGCACGGGGCCCGTCGAGGGCAGGGGGAGCATCACGGGTCTCTACACCGTGCTGGTCGAGGGCGACGACTTCAACGAGCCCGTGGCCGACGCGGCGCGCTCCATCCTGGACGGGCACATTGCCCTCTCCCGCGCGATCGCCGCGAAGAATCACTACCCGGCCGTCGACGTGCTCGAGAGCGTGAGCCGCGTCATGATCGACATCACGGACGGCGAGCAGCGAAGGCGCGCCAACGATCTGCTGAACATCATCGCCACGTACCGCAAGGCCGAGGATCTCATCAACATCGGCGCCTACGTGGCGGGGAGCAGCCCCGAGATCGATTACGCCGTCAAGATGATCGACCGGGTCAATGCCTACCTGCGGCAGGACATGAACGAGAAGGTTGGTTTCGAGGAGAGCCGGCGGCAGCTTTTCGCTCTATTTGAGTGAAACCCCGAAACGCTGCGGTCGAAGCGACATCGGCCGGGTATTGCAGTCATGAAGTGAGGAAGAGCGGAAGAGCAGAAGAGCGGAATGGGAAAAGAACCCGTTTCCGGCTTTTCTTTCCGGCGAGAGGGTGAAAGGCGTGTTCCGGTTCCGGTTCGAACAGGTGCTCAACGTGCGGAAGCTTGCGGAGGATCAGGCCCTGCAGGAGTTCTCCGAGCAGGTGCGGGGTCTCGAGTTCGAGAAGGACCGGCTCCGGTCGATCCGCGGCGAGAAGGCGGCCGTGCTGGCCGAGCTGATGCGCCGCCAGGAAGGGACCCTCCAAGCCGGCGAGATCGGGCTCGCCTTCGGCTATATCCGGAGCCTGCGCGAGCGGGAGGTTGCCCAGGCGATCCTCGTCGCCGGCCGGCAGAAGGCCCTCGAGGCGAAACGGGAGGAACTCGCGGAGGCCGTGAAGCGGCGCAAGATCATGGAGATCCTCAAGCAGAAGAAATTCGACCAGTACTGGAAAGAGTGGAACCACAGGGAGTCCGTGGAGTTGAACGAGCAGGGAATCATCCGGTTTCTGAAGAGGTCCGGCGATGAAAAGACTGATCATCATCTGTGAAATTCTTGTCGTGGCGCTGGTCGTCATCAAGCTCTCGGCGGCAGGCGGTGTACTGCAGAACATGCTGCCCCGCGCCTCCTCGGTCCTCGAACTCGATCACGCAATGGCCAACGTTGCGCAGAAGGCGCCGGAGAACGCCCCTGCCAAAGACCCCGCCGAGGACGGCCTGGCCCGGGAACGGAAGCTGGCCGCGTCGCTTGCGGAGCGGGAAAGGCAGCTCGACGGCCGTGAAGGCGCGATCAGGGAGGAGGAGAAGAAGCTGCAGGCCCTGAAAGGGGAGATCATCGCCAAGATCGATGCCCTCAAGGGGCTCGAGGACAGGCTCTCGGGCATGCTGGACACCGTAAAGGCGGCCGAGGACAAGAGGCTCCGGGACCTGGCCAACGTGTTCGAGGCGACGCCGCCCGCACAGGCGGGCCCCATGCTCGAAAAGATGGACAGGAAACTCGCCGCCGGGATCCTCATGAACATGAAGAGCAAAAAGGCGGGGGCGATCTGGGGCCACATCGGCGCCCAGCGGGCCGCCGAGATCGCCAGGGAAATCACCGGCGCCCCGAACAGGCCGGAGCCGACCCAGTAAAAACAGGTCTATTCGGTCTTTTCCGTCTATCCCGTCCATGAAAACGGGGATCGGTGAACTTCACCGGTCCCCGTTTCTTTTCCCGATCCCCGAAGGGCGCTTTGCGCCTAGAAGACCCCGGAGAATCCCGTGTACTGGTCCTTCGCGGGGTCCATCCTCTGACCGAAGCGGTCGGTTCCCCGGAAGGTGAACTGGACGTGGCCGGGGTCGATGGTGCCGTCGGCCGTGCCGTTCTGCGTGATGGTGAAAAAAACGGTCGCCGTGAAGTTGACGGGGTCGTAGCTGACGTAATCCGGCAGCCCCGGGAGCTGGACCTCCGTCGACGGGATCGCCAGGCCGTAGTTGTACCGTGCCGGGCCGGTCCCCGAGGCCCTGCCGATCTGCCAGTTGGTGACGGTTTCCACCGAGGTCCGGTCCATTTCCTTGTCGAACTGCAGCCGCACGGTGAATATCCTGGAGGCCCCTGCGCCGGCGAGCGACGGGTCGAGGCTCGACACGGCCGTTCCCCTGGGGAGGCTGCCCGGGAAGGTTCCGTCGGCATGGGCGAACATGATCTTCGGAGGGTCGACCTTGTAGATGTAGCGGTTGAGAAGGTCGGAGAGCTGCGGCGACTTGCCCTTCAGGTACTCACAGATCTCCAATGCCCTGTCGATGTCCCCCATGTCCGCACAGGTGTACCCCATCTCGGCCCAGGCATCGTGGAAATCGTTCTTCTTCCTGATGGCCGCCTCGAACTGCCCGATCGCAAGCTCGTACTGTCCGGATTTGCTGTAGGCCTGGCCGAGACCCAGATTGCCCGCGGGGTCGTCGGGGGCCATCAGGAGGACCTTCATGAACTGCCCTTCGGCCCTGCTGAAATCGCCCGTCTGGAGGTAGACCTGTCCCAGGGCATAGCGGTTGCCCGCATCGGGATTCAGCTCGACGGCCTTCTCGTATTGGGCCAGGGCCTCGTCGTACCGGCCTTCGGAGTAGTACAATTCGCCCAGCCTGACACGTGCGGCATCCGACGAGGGGCGCAGCTCGACGAAGGACCGGAGGGACTCGATGGCCCGTTCCGTCTCGCCCATCGTCACGTAGATGCCCGCCAGCATTTTGGCCGCCTCGGCGGCATATCCTGCAGCCGGCGCCAGCGCGATGGACGACTTGAAGGCCTGGACGGCGGCGCCGTAGTCCTTTTTCCTGTAGAGTTCGATGCCCCGGTTCAGGGTGTTGCCCGCGTAGTACTCGAGTTGCCGGTAGTTGAGCTGCGCCGCGGAGAAGAGCCGGTCGGCTCCGGTCCCGTCGATGGCCGTCATGGATTCCGTTCCCCTGTGCCTTTCTTCCTCGATAGATTCATCGGCAGAAGCGGGGCTCCCCTTTAGGTCCTGTCCCTCGTAAAATTTGCCCGCCGCCCTGAGAACAAGCAGGCAATATTTGCCCCAAAAGCATGGAGCGGCTCACTGGATTTACGGGTGCCGGCACGGCGAGGTGCCCGCGATGCGGACAAGGGGATGCCCGGATTCCGCAATGATATCAGCGCATCAGCGTTCCATCCCTTCTCCGGGCCGCGGGCCCCGGGCCCTGGACCCTTCTTCCATGGCATGCGCGTTGCTCCCATGCCAAGGCAAAACCACCCGAGGAACGAGCATGGATCCTTCCGTTGTGCAGTTACCGCCCGACCCGATCGCCTCGGCCGACGCCCCCCGAAGTGGGGAGCTGACGCCAGGCAGAAAACGAAACGAACAGGGGGAGCCCAAGGATGCCTCCGCGGCTGCAGCCCTGACTGTGCCCTTTGCCGACATCCTCCGGTCCAAGAGGCTCGACCTCAAGACCGGCACGGAGGAGAAAAACCGCAAGGAGCATTTCCTGAAGACCGGACAGGCCGCCCGGAAAGAGGGCGAGGAGACGCACGGAAAACTCAGCGCCGGACGGGCGGATACCGGAGCGCAACTCAGGCGGGCCGCCGTCGAAGTGCAGGCGAAAGAGACCCTGGAATACCTCAAGGAGCGGGCCGGGCAGGCCATGCAGGCGGCACAGCCGAAAGTGCAGAACCGGGAAGGCGCGGATGTCCTGCCGGGCGCAAGGCCGTCGGACAAAGGCGCCCTCTCGCCGTCCGAGGAGGCCCTCCTGAAGGAGATGGTGCAGAAAAACGGCAGCATGGCGGCGCAGAAGAAGGCCGCCCGGATGACGGGATACGTCAACGGAGAGCCGCTGAACCGGCGCGAGGGGATCCATGCCGTCAAGTCGATGACGGCAAAGGAGGGGGAGGTGCTCAAGATCCTGTCGGGCGAAGAGGGAGCCCCGGCGCCGTCGAAGGCAAAGGCCGCCAGGCAGGCAAGGCTCCAGCCGGGGCCCGCCGTCCGCGACGACGCGGCTGAAGGATCCGGCAGGGCCTTCCGGGGCTCTCTCACGCCGGACAAAGCGATGCAGGAACCGGCCGGCCCGCCCGACCTTTCGCAGGACAGACCGGTCCAGGCAGGCCAGGGAAAGAGGCAGGCGGGGGCGGGCTGGACAAACCCCGAATTCCGCGATGCACAAGCGGGCCCCCCCGCGCTGGCTGCGCTCCAGGGCAAGGGGATCGACGGCGCGGCGCCCGCAAGGCCGCAGGCCGTGATCAGCCAGGTGCTGGACGGGGCGGCGCAGATTCTCCGCGACGGTTCCGGCCGCATGGTCCTGACGCTTCAGCCGCCCCGGCTCGGCACCCTCGATCTCGACGTGGTCGTCCAGGACAACCGCGTGAAGATGGTGATGCTGGCCGACAACCAGGAGGTCAAGCAGATGCTCCAGGCCGGCATGGACGATCTGCGAAACGCGCTGAGGGACAAGGGATTCGAGATCGACCGCCTCGAAATTCTCGTTCAGAACCGGCCCGACGATTCCGGCTCGGACTTCTGGCGGGAGGCGGGGTTCGCCCGCGGGGATTCCCCGAAGGGAGAGGAACGCAGACCCGGGCGGGACACGGATCCCGAACCCCGGGAGACGCCCGCGAGGCCGGTCCGGACCGGGGACGGCGGGCTCAGCGTTTTTGCCTGACAGGACATGAAACCGGAAGGAGTTGAATCATGAGCGTGACGAACACCGTGCAGTCGGCGGCAGGCGCCGCGAGTGCGACCACGACAACGAGCGGCAGGAACGCCATCGGAAAGGACGAATTCCTGAAGATGCTCATTGCCCAGCTCAAGAACCAGGACCCGCTCAACCCGCTGGACGGCACGGCCTTCACCGCGCAGCTAGCCCAGTTTTCGAGTCTTGAGCAGCTCCAGAACATCAACACCCAGCTCGGCTCGTTCACCAGGCAGCAGCAGTCGCTGAGCGGTTCGCAGGCGGTGAGCCTGATCGGCAAGGAGGTCCTGGCCAGGGGCAATACGGTCCAGGCCGCCGGCAGCCCCGTCGCGCTGAGCTACCAGCTTGCGGGCGATGCCGCGGAAGGGATGGTCCGCATCTACAACGCCGCCGGCGAGTTCGTCGACGCCCTGTCCTTCCGGAACCAGAAGCAGGGCCTGAACACCCTGACGTGGAGCCCGCCGAGCTCGCTTTCCGGCGCCTGCACCTACGAGGTGATCGCCACCGATCGGGCCGGCAGGGCCGTCGGCGCCGACACCCTGGTCCAGGGCGAGGTGACGGGGGTGAACTACCGCGACGGCGCGGTCACCCTCAGCGTGGGGGGCCGCGAGATCGCCTACGGCGATGTCGTCTCCGTGAAGAAGATCAACACGAATTGACACCGGGCGTCTGACCGGGGAAACCAGGAGGACATTGAGATGGGAAGCGCACTTTGGATCGCCATTTCGGGGCTCAACGCCAGCTCCAAGCAGATGGACGTCATCGGCAACAACATCGCCAACGCGAACACGATGGGCTTCAAGGCCGGCAAGGCCTACTTCGCCAACGTGCTGAGCCAGAGCCTCTCCGGCGGCGCCTCGGGCGTCATGCAGATCGGGCAGGGCGTCACGGTGGCCGACGTGGCCACCCAGTTCAGCCAGGGCTCCCTCGAGTCCACGACGAGCGCGCTGGACCTGGCCATCGACGGCGGGGGGTTCTTCATCGTCCGGGACGACGAGGGGTCCCAGTACTACACGCGGGCCGGCGCCTTCCACATCGACGGCGACGGCTTCCTCGTCGACGTCAACGACTACCGCGTGCAGGGATATCCGCCGGCCGCCCCCACGCTCGGCGACATCAACACGCGTAACGCCCAGTCGGCGCCGGTGGCCTCCACGTCCTTCTCCGTGGGGCTCAACCTCGACGCGCGGACCGCCGCGGGCGGCACCTTCTACTCCTCCCAGACGGTCTTCGACACCCTCGGGGCCGCCCACACGCTCGCCGTGACCTACACGAAGACGGGGGGAGACGGCCGCTGGGGCATGGACGTCACCCTCGACGGCCGCGCAGCAGATTCCCAGAACTTCACGGGGCTGGCCTTCGACGGCACGGGCAACCTCGACAAGGTCTACAGCTCGACGATGCTCGACCCCGCGGGCTCGATTGCCGGGACGGCCTCGGCCGCCCTGGTCGCCGGCCGCGACGGGCAGATCTACCGGGGGGGAAACCTCGTCCTGCAGCGCGACAACGTCAACTCCTGGTCCGTCCATTCCTCCTCGGACTATGCCCATGCCCTCGTCACGGGCTACGGCATCAACAATGTGGATGACAGGCTGCTGATCGATCTCGACGGCGCCGGCGGTGCGGACATCTCCGTGACCCTCGGAGGCTCCTGGGCCGACGGTGAGCTGCTGACCATCCCCTTCACCTACACCGAGGCCGACCCCGCCGACATCAACGTCGCGTTCAGCGGCCTGGCCAACGGCGCCGCGATCGGCAACGGCGGGAACCTGCTGTGGGATCTCACGTCGGCGAATGCGGAGACGATCACGGGCTACGCGTCGAGCTCGACGGTGAAGGCCCTGACCAACGACGGCTACCCCTCCGGCGTGCTGCGGAGCCTCGCGGTCGAGAAGGACGGCACGATCACGGGCTTCTTCACCAACGGCCAGACGGCCTCGCTGGGGCAGATCGCCCTGGGCGACTTCCCCAACCCCTGGGGCCTCAAGAAGATGGGCTCGAACCTCTTCAGCTCCACTCTCACCTCGGGCCAGGCGATCATCAACACGCCGGGCGCGGGAGGGCTGGGCGAGGTCACGTCCAACGCCCTGGAGATGGCCAACACGGACCTCGGCACGGAGTTCATCACCATGATCACCGCCCAGAGGGCCTACCAGGCCAACGCGAAGGTCATCACGACGACGGACGCCATGATGGCGGAACTCATGAACATCAAGCGGTAACCCCATGGGCCGGGTTGCCCCGCTTTGCGGTACGCCGCAGGGGAGGGGCAGCCCGGCGCCCTGGCCTCACCGTCAAATTGTTGACCTGCCCGAGGCGCCTCCCGTTTTCCGGGCGGCGCCTTTTCCGCCGCGATCACGGCCTCTTGCGGGCGGCCCTGTTTGCGCCTCCCGCGGCGGCCCCTGCCGTCGAAATCTCTTGAAAATCCGTCGATTTCGGTTGGTATGAAATTTGCTCATATCCTCTGTGCGCCCGCGGGACCGCCGCGGCACACCGGGGGCCCTGCCCGACCGGGCCCGGCCCCGGGCAGGCGTGAGGGCCCGGAAGATCCGGGAGGAGGCCCGTCCGGCGGCGCCGTTTCGCGGTGAAAAACCGAACGCAAAGAAGAAGGAGAGAACCGGGAACCCATGGCCAAGGAAGCGGAGAAAAACAAGCCGGAAGAGCAGGCTGCCGAGGGCGGCAGGGAGAAGAAGAAGGGCTCCGCGCTCAAGTGGATCATCGTCGCCGCGGTCGTCCTGCTCGTGCTGGGCGGCGGCGGCGCCGGGGCCTATTTCTTCCTGAACAAGTCGGCGGGCAAGGAGGCCCAGGCGCCCGCGAAGCCTCCCATCGGCGCCGTCTGGGCGCCCGACGTCTTCATCATCAACCTGGCCGACACCGACGCGGACCGCTATCTCAAGATCACCATGAACTTCGAGCTCTCCGACGGGCTGGCCGTGGCCGAACTCGACCAGATCAGGCCGAGGGTGCGCGACATGGTCCTCGGCGTGCTCACCGTGAAGAGCTTCAAGGACCTAAACAACTTCGAGGGCAAACAGCGCCTCAAGGAGGAGATCGCCATGCGCCTCAACAGCCAGCTCACGAGGGGCAAGGTGGTCCAGGTGTACTTCACGGATTTCGTGGTCCAGTAAAAATCAGGCATTGGGCAAAGGGCAAAAGGCTAAAGGCTAAAGGCAAAGGAAGAATCATTTGTTTCTGAGCCGTAAGCCCCGAACCCTCAGCCCTAAGCCCTCAGCCAGGCGAAGCCCATGTCCAACATTCTATCCCAGGAAGAGGTCGACGTCCTCCTGAAGGGACTCTCCGGCGGGGAGATCGACACGGACCGGACCGAGCATCACGAACCCGGCGATATCCTTCCCTACGACCTGACCAGCCAGGACCGGATCATCCGGGGCCGGATGCCCACCTTCGAGATGACGACGGAGAAATTCGCCCGCCTGTTCCGGATCAGCCTCTCGTCGCTGCTCCGGAGGGTCGTCGGGGTGAGCGCCCTGTCCGTGGAGATGATGAAGTTCGGCGAGTTTCTCAAGACGCTGCCCGTCCCGACCAGCCTGCACATTTTCCGGATGGACCCGCTGAGAGGCAGCGCGATCTTCGTCGTCGAATCGAAGGTGATCTTTTCGCTGGTGGACATCCTCTTCGGGGGGTCCGGGCAGTCGGGATTCAAGATCGAGGGCCGGGAGTTCACCGCCATCGAAAACCGCCTGATCAAGCGGGTCGTGCTCGGCGCACTGGTCGACTTCGAGAAGGCCTGGAAGGCGATCGTCGACGTGAAGATCTCCCACCTGCGCTCGGAGATCAACCCCCAGTTCGCCCACATCGTCCCGCTGACGGATGTGGTCGTGGTGGTCCACTTCGAGATCGAGATGGAGTTCTCCTCCGGCGTCGTGTCCATCTGCATCCCCTACTCGATGCTCGAGCCCGTGCGGGAGAAGCTGCAGGCCGGCTTCCAGAGCGACGCGCTCGAGGTGGACCGCGAATGGGCCAACCGGTTCAAGGAGGGGCTTGTCGCGTCGAAGGTGGAGCTCATCGTGGAGCTGGGGCGGGCCGAGGTCAGCGCCAAGGAGGTCGTCGGCCTCAAGAAGGGCGACGTCATCCTGCTCGAACGCTACCGCGTCGACCCGCTCGACGTCTACGTGGAGGGCGTCCAGAAGCTGCGCGCCCTGCCCGGCATCTACAAGGGAAACACCGCGATCCAGATCGCAGGAACGATTCAGGGGAAAGAGGCCCGGTACTATGGAACAGAATGAAGTGGACAGCTTGATGCAGGAGATCAACCGGGAGACCGGCGCCGCCCCGCCCGGGCAGGAAGGGGAGATCGGCTGGGACGACGTCAAGGACGAGCTGGAGCAATCCAGGCAGGCCCCTCCGGCGACGGAAGTCAGCGACCCCGATTTCAACGAACTGCAGAAACCGGCGGCTGCCCGGGGGGGCTTCGATCTCGACTTCATCCTGGACATCCCGCTGACCCTCACGGTGGAGCTGGGCCGGTGCCGGATGCTGATCAACGAACTGCTGCAGCTCGGACAGGGGTCCGTCGTCGAACTGCAGAAGATCGCGGGCGAGCCCATGGACGTCTACGTGAACCAGCGCCTGATTGCGCGCGGGGAAGTCGTCGTCGTCAACGAAAAGTTCGGGGTCCGCCTGACGGATATCATTTCGCCTGCGGAGCGGATCCTCAAGCTTCGCTGAAGGGGGGCGGGACGGCATGAGCACGATCGATTTTCTCGCATCGCTGCTGAAGATGATTTCGGCCCTGGCCGTCGTGCTCGGGGTCATGCTGGCCGGGCTCTGGGCGGTCCGCAAGTTCATGAACAAGACGGGCTCCCGGGTCGACAGCGGCCAGATGATCCGGGTCCTCTCCACCCGGTGCCTGGGCCCGAAGTCGAGCATCCTGCTGCTCGACGTGCTGGGCAGCGTGATCGTCGTCGGCGTGTCCGGCGGCCGGATGAGCCTGCTGACCACGATCACCGACGAGGACTCCCTCGAGCGCCTCCGGTCGACAGGCCCCGGCGAGATCGAGGCGCAGCCGTTTCTCGACCCGATCAGCCTCTACAAGCGCAAGCTCAAGACGCTCAGCCTCGTGGGCGGACAGGGCGAGCCGAAGTGAGGCGCCGCCCGTGAGAAGCGCCGGCGTACGCGACATGAAAAAGCCGTTCCCGACCATTCCCGCCCTGGCGTTCCTGGCGGCCGTTGCGCTCCTCCTGGCCGCGGCGCCGGCGGCCGCCCAGAACATGCCCATCCCGTCGGTCAGCCTCAACATCGGCGAGGGTTCCGGCGAGCCGGGCCGGGTGGCCGTTGTGATGCAGCTGCTGCTGCTGCTGACGGTCCTCTCGCTCGCGCCGGCGATCCTGATGATGGTGACCTCCTTCACGCGGATCGTCGTCGTCCTGTCGATCCTGCGGCATGCCCTGGGCACCCAGCAGATGCCCGCAAACCAGATCGTCGTCGGACTGGCGCTCTTCCTGACCTTCTTCATCATGACGCCCGTCTGGCAAAAGGTGAACAGCGACGCCATCCAGCCCTACCTGAACGAGGAAATCTCGACCCAGCAGGCCTTCGAGAAGGCATCGGCGCCGGTCCGGGACTTCATGCTGAAGCAGACCCGGGAGAAGGACATGGAGCTGTTCATCAAGATTTCCGGGGGGCAGAAGCCCGAAAAACCGGCCGACGTGGCTCTCGCGGCGCTTATCCCGGCCTTCGTCATCAGCGAGCTGAAGACCGCCTTCCAGATCGGCTTTCTCATCTACATCCCCTTTCTGGTCATCGACATGGTCGTGGCCAGCATCCTGCTGTCGATGGGGATGATGATGCTGCCGCCGATCATGATCAGCCTGCCCTTCAAGCTGCTGCTGTTCGTGCTCGTCGACGGGTGGTATCTCATCATCGGCTCGCTCGTCCAGAGCTTCCATTGAGAAGGCCCCGGGAGGGAAAGGGATGACAACGGATCTGATCATGGGGATCGCCGGAGAAACGATGAAGGTGACCCTTCTCGTGTCGGCGCCGATCCTGCTCGTCGGACTCGTCGTGGGGATCGTCATCAGCGTTTTCCAGGCGGTGACCCAGGTGCACGAGATGACCCTGACCTTCGTGCCGAAGATCATTGCCGTCATGCTGGCCCTTCTCGTCGCCGCGCCCTGGATGCTGGACATGCTCGTGAGCTTCACGCACAATCTGTTTTCGAACATCCCGAACTACATCAAATAGGGGGGCCAGGGTGCAGGGCACAGGGTACAGGGTGCGGAATGAAGAGCGTTCCCGGTCTTCCGTGCGCCCCGGCGATGCCGATCGAGTGGGGCCATGAAATTTCCCGTGTTCACCCTCGAGCAGGTCGAGCTCTTCTTCCTGGTCCTCATCCGGATCGGCACGATCCTGGCGATGATCCCCATTCTCGGGGACCGCACCACCCCCGTGCGGGTCAAGGCGGGGCTGACGATCCTCATCGCCGCCCTCGTCGTCCCCTTCGTCGAGCGGCCCGCGGCGTACCCGCAGGACCCGTTCAGCCTCGGGATGAGCATGGCCGGGGAGGTGTTCACCGGGATCGTCCTGGGTTTCGCCGGCAGGCTCGTCTTTGCCGGCATCCAGCTGGCAGGGCAGCTTGTCGGTTTCCAGATGGGCTTCTCCATCGTCAACATCATCGACCCCGTGACGAGCGGCCAGGTGTCCATCATCGCCGAGTTGCAGTACCTGCTGGCGGGCCTTCTCTTCCTCGCCGTCGACGGCCACCACATGATGATCCAGGCCATCTCGGAAAGCTACCGGGCGCTGCCGGTCCTGGGGTTCCACGTGACGGGCGAGCTGACGCAGAACCTCGTCGCGCTGTCGGGAAACATGTTCGTCGTTGCCGTGAAGATCTCGGCGCCGATCGTGGCGGCGCTGATGTTCGCCAATATCGGCCTGGCGCTCGTCGCGCGGACCGTTCCCCAGATCAACATCTTCATCGTCGGGTTTCCCCTCCAGATCGCCATCGGCCTCATCGGGGTGGGCGTCACCCTGCCGCTGTTTCTCCACCTCTCGGCGGGCCTGTTTTCGAACCTTCCCGCCGAAATCAGCCTCCTGCTCAGGGCGATGTAGGCGCCGGGGACAGGGTTCAGGGGCCAGTGTCCGGGAAAGAAGAAAAGCCCGGGCGAAGAACGCGCCTGTTTCCCTGTATTTCCAGCCCAGATTTTTTCCCGAATTCCGATTTTGGAATCCTGGATCTCGGGTGCTGTTTCGGCACGAAGTCTGCAACTCATTCCATCACTGCTATTCGTTCGATATTGCGGGTATTTTGCCCGTTTTTTGACGCGAGCGTCAGCAGCCCGGAAAGCCGTTGCACAGGTTGCAGAATAGCATGGCGGAAGTCGACGGCGGCCCTCGGTTTGACCCTGAACCCTTTACCCTGACCCCTGAACCCTGAATGCATGGCTGACATCGACAAGGACCAGGAACGAAACGAACAGGCGTCGCCCAGGCGACGCGAGGAGGCACGGGAAAAAGGCCAGGTCGCCCAGAGCCGCGAGGCGGTCTCGGCGGCGATCCTGCTTTCCTGCACGATCCTGTTCTACTTCTTCTCCGGCGGCATGGTGGAGCGTCTCATGGATCTGACGCGCTGGATCCTGCGAGAGTGCGGTACGACGGCCGTGACCCTCAACAACATCCATTCGCTGCTGTGGGGCTGGTCCTGGAAGCTCCTGCTGGTCATGGGGCCCGTCCTGGTCACCGTGGTGGCGGCCGGCGTGCTGGCCAACTATCTCCAGATCGGATTCGTCTTTTCCACCCAGGCGCTGGCCCCGAAATTCGACAAGATCAACCCCCTCAAGGGATTCCAGCGGCTTTTCACGCTGCGGTCGCTCGTGGAGCTGCTCAAGAGCGTCCTGAAGATGACCGTGGTCGCTGCCGTCGTATGGCATACCCTGAAGGGCGAATTCCGGAACATGATCCCCCTGATGGAGGAGTCCGCCTGGGGAATTCTCGTGTACACGGGGAGGGTCTCGTTCAAGATCCTGATCACGACCTGCTGGATTCTCATCGTGCTGGCCATCCTGGATTACATCTACCAGCGCTGGGAGCACGAGAAGGGGCTCCGGATGTCCAAGCAGGAGGTGAAGGACGAATACAAGCAGACCGAGGGAAACCCCACGATCAAGGCGAGGATCCGCCGCATCCAGCGGGACGCGGCGAGAAAGCGGATGATGGCCGCCGTGCCCAGGGCCGACGTGGTCATCACGAACCCGACACACCTGGCCGTGGCCATTCGCTACGAGCCGGAAAAGATGTATGCGCCCACCGTCGTGGCGAAGGGGGCCGGCTTCGTGGCGGAGCGGATCCGGGAGATTGCCCGGTCCCACGGGGTGCCGGTTGTCGAGAACAAACCCGTGGCACAACTATTGTATAAAACGGTCGATGTGGATCGGGCGATTCCGGAGGACCTGTACCGCGCTGTGGCCGAGATCCTGGCCTATGTGTACGGACTCAAGGAGCGGGCGATCTAGAGGGTCGTCCGGGAATGCGGACGGAATCCGCTCACCCCCTTCCCCTCTCGACCTCTGTTGCGCAGAGGACCCGCGTAGAAATTCATGCGGGAGGAATTCCGGGAAACCACGGCAGAACGAAAGAATGGCAGAAGCGGTTGAAAGAGCGGGGGTTGCCCCCCAGTGGGTGAGGAACCCGGCGATGCTGATGGGCGTCGGGGTTATCGCCATCCTCATGGTCATGGTGGTCCCGCTGCCGCCGCTGGTCATCGACCTGCTGCTTTCGCTGAGCATCACGGTGGCGATCGTGATCCTGCTCATGTCGATGTTTGTCCTCAAACCACTCGAGTTCTCCGTCTTTCCCTCCGTCCTGCTGACGGTGACCCTGTTCCGCCTTTCGCTCAACGTGGCCTCGACGCGTCTCATCCTGCTCCACGGCAGCGAGGGGACCGGGGCCGCGGGCCAGGTCATCAAGGCGTTCGGGACGTTCGTGGTCGGGGGCAACTACGTCGTGGGCCTCGTCGTCTTCACCGTGCTCACACTGATCAACTTCGTCGTGATCACCAAGGGCGCCACCCGCATCGCGGAGGTGGCGGCCCGGTTCACCCTCGACGCCATGCCGGGCAAGCAGATGAGCATCGACGCGGACCTCAACGCCGGCCTCATCTCCGAGACCGACGCGAGGCGCCGGCGCAGCGAAATCGAACGGGAGGCCGATTTCTACGGCGCCATGGACGGCGCGAGCAAGTTCGTGCGCGGCGACGCCATCGCCGGGGTCGTGATCATCTTCATCAACATCGTGGGCGGGCTGATCATCGGCGTGCTGCAGCAGGGAATGGACATCACCGATGCGGCCCGCAACTACACGCTGCTGACGATCGGCGACGGCCTGGTCACGCAGGTCCCGGCCCTCATCATCTCGACGGCGGCCGGCATGCTCGTGACGCGCTCCACCTCCTCGTCCAATCTCGGGCAGGACATCACCGAGCAGCTCTTCGTGCAGCCGAAGGCCATCGGCACGGCGGCCGCCATCCTCTTCGTCTTCGCCCTGATTCCCGGGATGCCCAAGGTCTCCTTCCTTCTCATCGCCGCGGGGGCCGGGTTCCTGGCCTGGAGGCTGATCAAGGCCGCCCCAACCGCGCAGGAGAGCGCCGAGGAGGAAGCGGCGCCGCCCTCGGCGATCGAAACGGTGGATTTGCTTCTTCCGCTCGACCTGCTGGAGATCGAGGTGGGGTACGGGCTCATCGGGTACGTCGACGTGGCCCAGGGGGGCGAGCTGCTGCAGCGGATCAAGTCCCTCCGCAGGCAGCTGGCCGTCGAAATGGGGTTCGTGATCCCGGCCATTCACATCCGGGACAACCTCCAGCTCAAGCCCAACCAGTATACCGTCATCCTCAAGGGCGTCGAGATCGCCCGCGGCGAGCTGCTGCCCGGGCACTGGCTGGCGCTCACGTCGGACAAGACGCCCCGGGTCAAGGGAATCGAGACGAGAGAGCCCGCCTTCGGGCTTCCCGCCGTGTGGATCGCGGAGAAGGAGAAGGAGAGCGTCCAGGCGCGCGGCGTGGTCGTGGTCGACCCCGCCACGGTCGTGACGACCCACCTCACGGAGATCGTCAAGGCCCATGCCGACGAACTGCTGGGCCGGCAGGAGGTGCAGTCCCTGATCGACAACCTCGCGAAGACCTACCCCAGGGTGGTCGAGGAGCTGATCCCCAAGGTGGTTTCCGCGGGGACGCTCCACCGCGTGCTGCAGCGGCTTCTGCGCGAGCGGATCTCCATCCGGGACCTGCTGACGGTGCTGGAGACGCTTGCCGACTACGCGCCGCTGACGAAGAACATCGACATCCTGACCGGCTATGTCCGCCAGGCGCTGGCCCGCACCATCACGAAGCAGTACCGGGACGGCGAGGGCGGCATCACCGTCGTCATGCTCTCGCCGGAGATCGAGGACAAGATCAGCCAGTCCGTCCAGCACACGGAATACGAGTCGTACCTCTCGGTGGATCCGAACTGGGTCCAGAAAGTCGTCCGCGGCGTCCAGAAGTTCCTCGGGACCTTCGCGTCGCGGGGGCTGCAGCCCATCGTGCTGTGCTCGCCGGGCGCCCGGATCCACTTCCGGAAAGTCCTGGAAAAGTTCGTCCCGAACATCATCGTGCTCTCGCACAACGAGATCACGCACGACGTGAACATCAAATCCCTGGGGATTGTGGAGTAGGGCCGTGCAGATCAAGCGTTTCGAAGCCGCCAGCACACAGGAAGCCTTGTCGAAGATCAAGAGCGAACTCGGGCCGAATGCCGTGGTGCTCTCGACGCGGAAACTCCGCGGCGGGCGGACCCCGCTGCTCGAGGTCACCGCCGCCGTCGATGCGGGCCCGGAGGCAGGCGCCGGGAAGACGCGTCCCGAGAAACCGCAGGCGGCCCCCCCGGCCCCGCGGGAGGAGGACGAGGCAGCGGCCGGCGCCCTGCGGCGCGACGTCGGCGAGATCAAGACCCTGCTGGCCGAATCGGCCCTGCGGTCCTTTCCCTACGGGGAGTTCCTCGAGATGCGGGAGATGCTGGACACCTTCTTCGACACCATGGGTTTCCAGCGCAAGGAGAAGTTCCCCGGGGCCCTGCAGAAAATCTATCATCACCTCGTCTCCATCGGGGTGTCGCGCCCGAAGGCCTTCCTGCTCGTGAGCACGCTGAACCGCAACCTGCCGCCCGGAAAGCTGCAGGACGAGGCGGCGCTCGGCCGAACGGCCGAGAAGCTGCTGTCCATGTCCATCGGCCTGTCCTACCGCGGCGCGGAGCGGAAACGGATCTGCGCCTTCGTGGGGCCCACCGGCGCGGGCAAGACGACAACCCTGGCCAAGATAGCGGCCCGCGCGGCCCTCGAGGAGAAGAAGAAGGTGGGCCTCATCACGACGGATACCTATCGCATCGCCGCCGCGGAACAGCTGAAGACCTACGCGCGGATCATGCAGGTCCCCATCGAGGTCGTCTCCGACAAGGCGGCCTTCCGCGTGGCCCTGGCGAAACTGTCGGACCGGGATCTCGTCCTCGTCGACACGCCCGGCAAGAACTCGGCGGAGCCCGGCTACATCGACAGGCTGCGGGATCTCATCCAGCTCGATGCCCCCGTGGAGACCAGCCTGCTGCTGCCCCTGACGTCGAGCCAGGACAACCTGGCGGAGAACGTCGCGCGGTTCAAGCCCGTCGGCTACCAGTCGATCATCTTCACGAAGCTCGACGAGAGCCGTCATTTCGGCAGGATCTACAACGTCATCGACCAGGAGCGCAAGCCCGTCTCCTGGGTCACCAACGGCCAGAACGTCCCGCAGGACATCGAGAGGATCGACCCGGGGCGCCTGGCAAACATGATCATGACCAGCACCCTGCAGTGAGAAGGCAGAGGGGCGGAAGGTAAGAAGGTAAGAAGGTTCCTGCTCCGGCTGCCGGGAGGTCGGCGGCGGAAGCGGGAATGTCACCAAAGGGAGGTGCTTTTCACTTGGATCAGGCGTCAATGCTCAGGCGGATGAAAAAAGCATCGGAACCCGGGGACGGATCGACCGCTTCCTCGCCGGGTGTCGTGCCGAAGGAGCGCGCGTCCCGGCGGCCCACACGCGTCATCGCCGTCACGAGCGGCAAGGGCGGCGTGGGAAAGACCAACATCGCCGCCAATCTCGCCTACCATCTCTCCCGGATGGGGAAGAGGACGCTCGTCCTGGATGCGGACATGGGGCTTGCCAACATCGACGTGATCCTGGGCCTTGCGCCGAAGTACAACCTGTATCATGTCCTGCGGGGCGAGAAAGCGCTCTCCGACGTGATCGTCGAAGGGCCGGGCGGCATGAAGATCCTGCCGGCCACATCGGGCATCCCGGAGATGGCGGAGCTGTCCCGGGGCGAGAAGCTCGCCCTGCTGGACGAGCTGGACGGGCTGGGCAGCGAACTGGACTTCATGCTCATCGACACGGCGGCGGGCATTGCGGGCAACGTGATCTACTTCAACGTGGCCGCCCGGGAGATCATCGTCGTCGCCTCCCCGGAACCCACGTCCATCACCGACGCCTACGCGCTGATCAAGGTCCTCTACAGCCAGCACGGCGAGAAACGCTTCATGCTCCTTGCGAACATGGTGAAGAACTCGGGCGAAGCCCGGGAGGTGTTCCTGAAGGTGAGCAACGCCACCTCGCATTTCCTGAACCTCTCCATCGAGTTCATCGGGCATGTCCCGGACGACACCCGGGTGACCGAGGCGGTGCGCCGGCAGAAGGCCCTGGCGGAGGCCTACCCCGACGCCGCGGCAAGCAAGTGCATCGAGTCCATCGCCCGGAAGCTCTGCAAACGCCAGCCCGAGACCGGGGAGGCGGGAAGCCTGAAATTTTTCTGGAAGTCCATCGTCGAGAAGACGCGCGGGTAAGGGGTCACGTGAACAAGAAGGACCGGGACAAGCTGATTCTGAAATACGCCCCTCTCGTCAAGAGCATCGTCGACCGGATTGCCTGCAAGGTGCCCGGGCACGTGGCCGAGCGAGACGATCTCATCAACGTGGGGGTGATCGGCCTGATCTCCGCCCTGGAGAAATTCGACAAGGGGCGCAACGTCCAGTTCGAGACGTATGCCCGCTTCCGCATCCGCGGCGCCGTCCTCGACGAGCTCAGGGCGAGGGACTGGCAGCCGCGCTCGGCGAGGAACAAGGACGCCCGGATCGAGAAGGCGATGCTCGCCCTCCAGCGCCAGCTCGGCCGTCCCCCCGACGAGGCCGAATTGGCCGAGCACATGGGGCTGTCGCTCGAGGATTACCACCAGCTCCTCGACGAGGCCTCGGGCGTCTCGCTGCTCTCGAGCGAGGACCTGCCGCCCGATTACTGCGAAAAGTACGCCGCCTACGACGTGCTCGAAAAGATGGACCAGGGCAGCCCCCTGTCGATCCTGGCCCGGGGCGAGGTGAAGAAGATCCTCAAGGACGCCATCGGGGCGCTCCCGGACAAGGAGAAGCTGGTGCTGTCGCTGTACTACTACGAGGAACTCACCATGAAGGAGATCGGATGCGTTCTCAAGCTCACCGAATCGCGGGTCTGCCAGCTCCATTCGCAGGCGGTGCTGCGGCTTCGGGGCCGGGTGAAGGAACTCCGATAGGCGGGGCAGCTCATGGCGCGGCGGGTTGAACTCGATCTTCCGGACAACGACGGGCCGGCGGAGACCCCGAGGGGCGAAGCCGCGGAGCCGGCCGTCGGGACGGCGCCGGCCCCTCCGGGACGGTTGTCGCTTCTCTTCCGGTTCCGCTTTCTCCTGCTCGGCGTTCTTGCGCGGTTCAAGCGCCCCGACGCCCCGTTGGACTGGAGGGTTCTGCTGAACTGGAAAGTCCTTGCGGCGGGGTTCACGGCGGTCCTTCTCGTCTCGGCCGCCGCCGGGTCCTTCGTTTATTTCCGGCAGCAGGAATCGGAGCGGATCGCCTCCGAACAGGGGACCCCGGCTGCCGCGGCCGCCCCGGCCGTGCGCGAGGCCGTTTTCCCCGATTTCAGCATCGACATCAAGGACGGCAAGGGCCGTTACCGATTCCTGCAGTGCGATGTGACGGTCGAGTTCCGCGAGGCCGTGGACCTGACGGAGGAGCGCAGGGTGGAGATCCGGAAGGCCATCTACCTCGCGGGCAGGAGGGGAGTGACTGAATGGATCGGCAGCCCCGATTCCGCCGTGCGCTTCAAGAAGGGCGTGCGCGAAGAGCTGGGAGCCCTCCTGGGGGAGGGAGCCCTCAAGGAGATCTACGTGACGCGCTACGTGCTGATCTGAACGAGGCAAAGGGCTAAAGGCCGGGGGCTGAAAGCCAACGGGCAGGAGAAAAACGATGAAGAAGCTCAGACGAACGGCATTGGCGCTCACGCTCATCGTGCTCTATGCCGGGTCGGCCTTTGCCCTCACGGCGGAGGAGGTCATCAAGCTCAGGAAGGCCGGCGTGAGCGACGAGACCATCCGCCTCATGATCGAACAGGAGCGCGCGGGCCGGCAGGACAATCCCGCCGACCGGATCGGGGTCCGGGAGGTCAAGGATGCCGACGGAAACCCCTCGGTCCTCTACTCGACGGGCAAGCCGTCCGCCCCCGGCCAGAACGAGTCGGAGCAGGAAAAGGTCGACAGGGCATGGAAAATGCTTCAGAATCAGAATGTCATCATCGACGACCGCCGCCGGTGAGGGCGCGCGGCTGCGGCCGCTGAGCCGTTGCGCTCGAGGGGAATCCCTTGAGCTTTTCGATCCGATGGTTTAGTCTTTCCGGCTGGCCGGGCGCCATGCCGGAAACCGGAGAAAGAGGACATGATCAAGAACAGGGAAGCGAAAGAGACGAGGGAGGCCGATGCGTACCGGCTTCTGGAGAGGGAGTTCGAAGGCACGTTCATCGAGGAGCTCATCCCGGGCATCCTGCACAACTTCGCCAATCCTCTCAACGGGATCATCGGACGCACGCGGCTGCTCCAGAGGCGGCTCGAGGAGGCCATCCGCAAGACCCGGGAGGCCTGCCCGGAGGCCGAGCGCGCCCTGGGGGAGGATCACGCGAAGCTCCTGAAGGACATCGAGCTGATCACCCGCGAGTCGGACCGCCTCTTCGATCTCTTCAAGCACGTCTCGGGGAAATTCTACGCCATCGGCGACCGCAACCTCCAGCAGGTCAATCTCTCGGAGCTCGTGGAGAACGAGATCCGGTTCTTCGATTTCTACCTCGATTTCAAGCACAACGTGAAGAAGATCATGGACCTCGACGGGGACCTTCACGACGTGGCCGGCTCCCCCGCCGACTTCTCCATGTTTGTCTCCACCTGGGTGCGCTATGCCATGGAGGCCATGAGCGACAGCCCCGTGAAGGAATTTTTCGCGTCGACGAGCCGCCGCAACGGCCGCGTGGTGCTCAAGTTCCAGGACACGGGACGCCCCATGCCGCCCGAGCTCAAGGAAGCGATCCTGAAGGGCCGGCCGGGCCAGGACATCAAGGACGAGAGGGCCTCGAGGCTTCTGCTGGCCGTTTCCCTCCTGCGGAAGTACGACGTCGAGTTCGCGATCGGCCACGAGGCGGGAATCAACATCTTTTCGCTGGAGATCCCCTGCCAGCCGGCCGGGATGCGGAAGAAAGCGGCCAGGAGGTAGGCCCGGGTCCGGACCCCGGGGGGGCAGGGCACAAAGAACGGAAAACAGAGGGTTGCAGGGGTTCCTTCACATAAACGAGGCAGGGCGGGATTAAAGATTCCCGCCCGATCCGTCGATTGCATGAACAGGGACGTCAGAACCATGTTCTGAATCCGCTGAATGTCCGACAGGACGGCTTCCCGGCACGATACGCGGGAGGCGGGAGATCCGGTCATGCTGAGGGCGGTCGATGTACAACAGATCCTGCTGCAGACGACGTCGGTGGAGCGAATCCAGCAGGCGCAGCAGCAGCAGTCCGACCTGCAGCAGCGGTACATGGCCGTGCACACGGGCGAGGAGAAGAAGCTCCTCAAGGAAAAAGTGAAGGAATCGGACGAAACCGAAAAGGCCCGGATCCAGCGCGAGGAGGATCGGGAGCGGAAGCGCAGATCGTTCCGGCATTCCCAGCCGGTCGACGAGGGAGCCCAACGTCCCCCGGGGGAGGATGAGACCCCCTGCGACGAGCACGGGGGCCGGATCAACATCCGGGTCTGATCGGTTTCACTCCGGCATTTCCCTTTCACATGCACAGCACGGCGGTCGGCGGCGTCCCATGCACTGGACAGACCTCAATCCCCAGCTTTTCTTCGCCATCCAGGCGGTGGCCGACGTGGTTCTCTGCGCGGCAGTCGTCTTCATCCTCGGGAAGGTCAACCGCGAGTTGAAGCGAAGACCGGCCGGTATCGACGCCGGGAGCATCACGGAGCTCAAGCGCGTCATCGAGGATTCCCAGAACGCGACAGCGGCGCTGATCGGGGCCATGGAGGAAAGCAAGAAGGCCCTCCGGGACATTTCCCGATCGATCGACGAGAAGGAGGCCCGCCTCCGCGGTCTCATGGAGACGGCATCCGCCCGGATCGACGAGCTCGACGGCGCCGGGGCCGCTGCAGGGGAACCCCGCCACGACGGGGGAAACGACGAGGTGATCCGGCTTGCGCGCCAGGGATTCACCCCTGCGGAGATTGCGGGCACTCTCGGGCTTGCGGAAGGGGAGGTCCGCCTTATCCTGGATCTAGCCCGGCGCAGAAGTGACAGCCGCTGATGCCCCCCGACGTCCGATTTCCCCCCGTCCTCAAACCGGCTGCAGGCGGCATTCTGCAGATCAGGCTTTCACAGCCGCCGCCCGGATTGTCCGCGGGGCAGACCGTGGAGGTCCGCGTGCTGGAGAGGATCCATGACGGCAGGTTCGTCATCGACGCCGGGGGGAACCGTCTCACGGCGGAGACGGAGCAGCCCCTGCGGCCCGGCCAGGCAATGGCCATGCGGGTGGAGAGCCTGCACCCCCGGGTCGTCCTGTCGGTCCTTCCGCCGCCCGTGGCATGCGTCGCCGCGGAGCACCTGCGCGCCTTCCGCGCCAGCCCGGATGCCCTCGCCCAAAGCATCGCCGAGCTTGCCGGCCTCTTCGGCGGCAGTCGCCCCGGCGGGGCGGCCCCGCTTGCGGGCCCCGACCGCCTGGAGACTCTCCTGGCTGCGCTCCGGTCGGTCCTGACGGATCTCGGGCGGGCCGGGGAAGGGTTGTCGGTGCGGGACTTCGCGCGGGCGCTCGGCCTGCTCACGGAAAGCGACCTGAAGAAGGCCCTGGAAAGACCCGGCGAAAAACCGCTCCCCCTGCCCGCGAGCCTGAAGTCCTGCCTGACGGGTATTCTGCGGGAGACCGCGCCCGGGGGCGGCGGGGTGATCCGCGAATGGGCGCCGGCCCTGGAGAAGGCCCTCCGGGCCGTGGAAAACATTCAGGTTCTCAACGTTCACCTGCAGGAAAACGAGGGCGGGCTCTTTCTCCAGGTTCCCCTCATGTTCGAGGGCTTCACGGGCAAGGCGGATATCCTCATCCGCAGGGAGGGCAAGGGCCACGGGACGGACAGCCGCGACGGCGTCTTTCGGGCGCTCTTTGCCCTCGACATGGATGCCCTGGGCGACGTGATGGCGCAGGCGCGCTTCAGCGGGAAAGCGGTGGCATGCCGCATCGATTGCGCAAGCGGGGCCGCGGCGTCTTTCGTCGCCGGGCTTCTGCCGGATCTGGAAAGGCGGCTGGCGGCAGCGGGCTACCGCGTGGAGCATCTCGGGGTCCGCGCGGACAGCCGGGTCCGGGAAAGAATGCAGGACAGCATCCGGGAGGAGCTGCACGGGGACGGGCAGGCGCTGAGCGTCTTTGCGTAGGGAAAGACGAGGGCGAAAGGCTGAAAGAGCGTGAAGAGAACGAATCCTGAGATCCGCGAAACGAGGCCGGTCCGGCCGAAGAGGGCGGCGGCGATCCGCTACGATGCGGCAAAGGACGATGCCCCGCGGATCACCGCAAAGGGCAGCGGGCATGTGGCCCGGAGGATCATCGAACTGGCCCGGCGCCATGACGTCCCCATCCGCGAGGACAGGGCCCTCGTCGAGATCCTGAGCCAGTTCGATATCGACCGGCAGATCCCCCCCGAGCTGTACCGGGCCGTGGCGGAGATCCTTGCCTTCGTCTATTCCGCCAACGGGCAGTACCGGGAACAGCAGGGTCCGGGGGAGGGCGGTGCTGCGGACCCCGTCGCTGCAAGTCGGTCATCCGCCATCCCGTCATCCTGATTTTCTTCCGGCATGGAAAAGACAGGGAACCCATTCCAACGAGGCAATATTTTCCCGTCCTTCCCAAAATTACCCACCCGACGGCCTGATGACCGCCTGTTCCCTGTATTCCCGATTCTACGCGGAAAACCACGCCACAATATAACGTAAATAATATCGAGAGGTTATGGGCTACCACGCCTGACCCCTGAACCCTGTCCCCTGAACCCTGTCCCGTGGCACACCCGTTGCCTTCTATGGGGTCAACATCCCCAGGAGCGGAAACGATTGCCATGATGTACGGTGTGAACACGGCGGTCAGCGCGGCCGTCAAAAAGCTCTCGCAGCACGACTACGTGACCCACAATCTCGCCAACGCCAACACGCCGGGCTACAAGGCCGAACGGCTCATCTTCGTGCGCAGGCCCGAGCGGGACCTCATGGCCGAGGACAGCTTCAGCCACGATCCCGTCGTCCTCGTCGACCACTCGCCGGGGACGCTGCAGAAGAGCGGCAACCCGCTCGACGTGGCCGTCCAGGGGGAGGGGTACTTCGTCATCGAGACGAAGGACGGGGAGCGCTACACGCGAAACGGCAGCTTCACCCTCAACCAGAACGGGGAACTCGTCACCATGTCCGGCGACGCCGTGATGGGCGAGGGCGGCCGGATCACCTGTTCCGGCAAGAAGATCGAGATTTCCAACGCCGGGACCGTCAGCGTCGACGGCAGTGAGACGGGCAAGCTGAAGATCGTCGATTTCAAGAAGAAGGATGCGCTCGTGAAGCGGGGGGCGGGCCTGTTCGAGGCGTCCGCCGGGGCCGAGCAGGCCGCGCTGGAAAACCCGGAGGTCCGGTCGGGCTACCTCGAGACCTCCAACGTCCAGGCCGTGAAGGAAATGATCGAAATGATCGACATCCAGCGCTCCTTCGAGGCCTACCTCAAGATCATGCAGACGATGAGCGAGCAGGACCGTCTGGCCACGGGCCGGCTCGGCAAACTGACATAAAAACAGGCATAAGGCAAAGGGCGAAAGGCGAACGGCAAAAGAAAGAATCCTGCAATTGCCGTAAGCCGCACGCCGCAAGCCTTCAGCCCTTTCCGGAGGAAGCATATGATCCGATCCCTGTACACCGCCGCCACGGGCATGCTGGCCCAGCAGATCAACCAGGACGTCGTCGCCAACAACCTGGCAAACGTCCAGACACCCGGGTTCAAAAGCTCCCGGGCCGAGTTCCAGGACCTCATGTACCAGGTCAGCCGGCAGGCCGGCGTGCAGACCACGTCCGGGACCGCCCTGCCCCTGGGCATGGAGGTGGGACTGGGCTCGAAGCTCACGTCGATCCAGAAGACCTTCACCCAGGGCGACTACCAGCAGACGGGAAACCGTTTCGACTGGGCCATCGAGGGAGACGGCTTCTTCCAGATCGACGACGGAAACGGCAAGACCCTCTACACCCGCGCGGGCAGCTGGAAGATCAGCAAGGACCTCTACCTCGTCAACTCCGAGGGCCTCAAGCTCACGCCCGAAGTCACCGTGCCCGCGGGGACGGTCACCTTCACCGTCGATGCCGGCGGCACGTGGACGGCCAAGGACAAGGGCGGTTCGACCCTCGCGTCGGGGCGCCTGGAGCTGGCCAAGTTCGCCAACCCCGCGGGCCTCACGAACCTGGGCCGCAACCTCTACGCCAGGACGGACGGCTCCGGAGACCCCGTGACGGGCAACCCCGACACGGAAGGGTTCGGGACCATCTCCCAGACCTTCCTGGAGATGTCGAACGTCAACGTCGTCGATGAAATGGTGCAGATGATCGTGGGCCAGCGGGCCTACGAAATCAACTCCAAGGCCATCCAGACGGCGGACAACATGCTGCAGCTGGTCAACAACCTCAAGAGGTAAGATGCGATGAAACGCGCCGCCACCCTGTCCCGGATATCCGTGCTGTTCGCCCTGCTCGCCTTGCTCTGCGCGTTCGCCCCCGCCTGCGGGGCGTCGGCCTCCGGGGAGAAGGCGATCAAGGAAGCCGTCAGGAAACACGTCGAGGACAACGCGCCCTGGCCCAGGGAGCGCGTGCGCGTCGAGTTTTTCGGTCCGATGCCCGAGGTGGCCGGCCTCGCCGGGCAGGCGGACCTGCAGGTCCGCAGCCGGGCCGGCGAGCGCTACATCGGGCGCACGTCCTTCACGGTGCGCTTCTCGAAGGGCGACACCGTTGTCCGCGAGGAGGCGGTCCGCGTGCGGATCGAGGTGTTCACCGACCTCGTTGTGAGCACCCGCGGGATCATGCGGGACGCCGTCATCGGCTCCGACGACGTGACCGTGACGAGCAAGTGGATGGACACGGCCCCCGCGGGAATCCTCACGGACGCCGCGGAGGTCGTGGGGAAGAAGGCCGTGATGCGCCTCAACGCGGGCACGGAGATCTCGAGGACCATGCTGCGGTCGGCGCCCGTCGTGAAGAAGGGCGAGGTGGTCCGCATCGTCCTCGAGAGCGGCCCCATGGTCATCTCGGCCGTCGGCCTGTGCCAGGAGGACGGCGGCAAGGGCGACCTCGTCCGCGTCCAGAACATCTCCTCGAAAAAGATCATCTTCGCCCGGGTGATGGGTTCATCCCTGGTTCGCGTCGATTTCTGAGAAAAGGATGGTTCGACACATGAAGACCTTTGCCGCCTGCCTCGCGATGACCATGGTCCTGTTGCTCGGAGGATGCCTTTCCACCAGCTACGATGCCGCGATGAACCGTGAGCCCGTCGTGCTGCCGCCGCCCGCCCCCGAGGCGAGGCCGACGCCGTCGCCCGGCTCGATCTGGGCGGGGCCGACGTCCAACAACCTCCTCTTCACGGACCGCAAGGCCCGCAACGTCGGCGACATCGTGACCATCGTCGTTGACGAGAAGACCGAGGGCGAGAACAACGCCAACACCGAGACCAAGCGCACCTCGACGACCGCGGCGGGCATCACCGGGTTCGTCCAGACCAATCCGAGCCAGACCTACATGTCCGGATACAAGCTCGGGGGCGGGATGGACAACAACCACAAGGGCGAGGGCAAGACCAACCGCGACGGCCTCCTGAAGGGCAGAATCAGCGCCCGCGTCGTCCGGGTGCTGCCCAACGGCAATCTCGTCATCGAGGGGCGCCGCATGCTCACGGTCAACGCCGAGGACCAGTTCATGGTCATCACGGGGATCTGCCGCCCTGACGACGTCACGACGGAAAACCTGATCCACTCGCAGTACATCGCCGACGCGCGGATCGTCTATGCCGGCAAGGGCGTCGTGGACGACAAGATGCGCCCGGGCTGGCTGGCCCGCGTCGTGGACTGGGTATGGCCATTTTAGGGTCAGGCAGAGGGCTTAAGGCATGGGGCGAAAGGCCGGGATGAACAAGACGGATGAATATCCCTCCTGCCCTGAGCCCTTCGCCTTAAGCCGCGGACCTTACGGCAGGGAACTTGCAAATAACAGGATATTCACGATGGGGATCGAGATGAAGCTGAATCGCATGAACAGGGGAATCCTGGCGGGGGTCGCGGCCGTTCTGGCGGTCTGCCTGTGCCTGCCCGTTTCAGCCGGGGCGGCGCGGATCAAGGACATCGCCGCGATCGGCGGGATCCGGGACAATCAGCTCGTCGGCTACGGCCTCGTGGTGGGCCTCATGAACACGGGCGACAGCGTCAAGAACGGCTTTACGAAGGAGACCCTCTCCAACATGCTCGCCCGGCAGGGCCTGGCCATGCGCGACAAGGACCTCAAGTCCAACAACATCGCCGCCGTCATGGTCACGGCCGTCCTGCCGCCCTTCGCCAAGGCGGGCGCCAAGCTCGACGTCATGGTCTCCTCCGTCGGCGACGCCAAGAGCCTCCTGGGCGGCACGCTCCTCATGACCCCGCTGCGGGGAGCCGACAGCGAGGTCTACGCCGTGGCCCAGGGCGCCGTGACGATCGGGGGGTTTCTGTCCGGCGGAAGCTCCGGCTCGGGAAGCGCCACGGGGAAGAATCACACGACCGTCGGCTACATCACCAACGGGGCCCTCATCGAGAAGGAGCTCCAGTACGACTTCGCGAAGACCCGCCAGCTCGCGGTCAATCTCTACCAGCCCGATTTCACGACCCTCACCCGACTGGCCGGCACGGTGAATTCCCGCATCGGGGACGTGGACGTGAAGCTCGTCGATTCGAGCTCCGCCCTGATCACCGTGAAGAATTCATACAGGGGAAGCATCGTCAGCCTGCTGTCGGCCATCGAGAACCTCGACGTCTCCGTGGACACGCCTGCCGTCGTCGTGCTCAACGAAAAGACGGGGACCGTCGTCATGGGGGAAAACGTAAGGATTTCAACCATCGCCGTCGCCCACGGGAACCTGAGCTTCCAGATCCGGGAGGAATACAATGTCTCCCAGCCTCTGCCCTTTGCCCCGCGGGGCACGGGCGGGGTCGTCGATGCGGGACGGGGCGTGGCGATGGGCTCCGGCGGGCAGACCGTCGTGACCCCGAGCACGCAGATCAGCGTCGCCGAGGAGAAGAAATCCCTCACCGTGGTCCCCCGGGGGGTCACCATCCAGGACGTGGTCCGGGGCCTCAACGCCATGGGCGTCACCCCCAGGGACCTCATCCAGATACTGCAAACCATCAAGGCCGCGGGATCCCTGCAGGCCGACCTGAAAGTGATGTAGGAGCACGGAACATGGAAGACATCCGGCACATCCCGCCCCTGGCGACGCAGAACCTGGCCAGGATGTCGGCCCGGAGCCCCTCCGAATCGCCGGAGGAGGCGGAAAAGGACCGGAAACTGAGGAAGTCCTGCGCGGATTTCGAAGCGCTGTTCATCAGTTACATCTTCCAGACCATGCGCAGGACCGTCCCCGAGAGCGCCTATATGGGCAGGATGCCGGGGAAGGACACCTACACGATGATCATGGACCACAAGCTTTCCGAGGACCTGGCGCGCCGCGGCGGGATCGGGCTGCAGAAGGTCCTCTACGAGCAGCTGAAGCAGCGGCCCCAGGGCGCCCCGAAACCGGGGGAGGCGGCCGGGGCGGAAGCGGATGCCGCTGCGAAAAAAACGCTAAAGACGGACTAGGGTTTTGCCGATCTGTGTGTTAAGATTCCCACACAGGAGTACGAAATGAAGATTTCCAAAGTCGACGACGCCACCCTCCAGATGATCCAGCAGTACCAGAAGACCGACAGGGTCGAGGACCGCTCGCAGGAGAAACCGGAGAAGGCCGCCGCCAGTCTCGTACCCGAAGAAAAGGTGAATCTTTCCACCACGGCAAAAGACGTTCAGACCCTGAAGAATGCCGTCTCGAGCCTGCCCGACGTGAGGGAGGACAAGGTCCAGGCCTTGCGCGAGCAGATCGAGAAGGGCGCCTACAAGGTCGATGCGGAGAAGGTTGCCGAGAAGATGGTGGGAGAATCACTGCTCGATGTCCTTTCCTGAGCGAATCGGACTGATTTCCCCCCGAACCATCCCAGGGATCTAGACCCGTCCGCATCCCCAGCCGAAGGCAGGAACCGGAAGAAGGGCGGGGCGCCGGAAACGGCCCCCGCCGGATTCTCACAAGGCCGGTCCGTCCGATCGCCGGCCATGCCCCGCAGGACAGGTGCGCCATGATGAACCCGGAGCTGCAGACGATCCACCAGGCGGAAGGGAGGGCCGACCTGGATTCCCTCCTGGACTCCCTGCTGTCCGTTCTGCGGAAGGAGATCGAGGTCTACGGGGAGCTCGCGCAGGCCATCGCCCTCGAAAAGGACGTTCTCCGGAAACCGTCCCTCGATAGCCTTCACGAAAGCAATGCGCGGAAGGAAACGTGCATCCTCAAGTCCCGGCTCCTCGAAGAGGTCCGGTCGAAGACCGTCGGGCGGATCGCCCTGACCCTGGGGATCGACGAGGGGGGGCTCGGGCTCCAGTCGATTCTTCCCCACGCGAAGGGAGACCTGGCCCGGGACCTGCGGGAATGCCACCGGGACCTGCGCCTGCTTGCCGGCCGCATCCAGGAGGAGAACCGCCGAAACCGCAGCCTGCTGGATGCCTCTCTCGACGGGGTCCGTTCGAGCTACCAGTTCATCGGCAGCCTCCTCGGCGGGGGCCCGACCTACATGGATTCGGGAGAACTGAAAAACGGCCATGTGAGCGGCCGCATCTGCTCCGAGAGAGGATGATCCCATGTCCGGCATCTACCAGCTCCTCAACACGGCAAAGGAAGGCCTGCTGGCGAGCCAGGTCGCCCTGGGGGTGACGGGCTCGAACGTCACCAATGCCCACACGTCCGGCTACGTCCGGCAGCGGGCCGTGCTCGCCGCGAAGAGCCCCGGCGATCTCGCCGCGAACAACACACAGACCGGAGTCGAGGTCACGAAGATCGAGCGGCTCTACAGCCGGTTCGTCGAGTTCCAGATGGTCGGGCAGTCCTCCGAGGTCGGCGAGGCCGGGGTCCGCAAGGAGACCCTGGAGCGCATCGAGACCATCTTCAACGAGACGAACGGGGGGGGCCTCAACGAGCTGATGAACCGGTTCTGGCAGGCCTGGGAAGACCTCTCCGCGAACCCCGCGGGGCAGGTCGAACGGACGGCCCTGGCCAACGCCGCGGACAACCTGGCCGGGATGTTCCGCGAATACGCGGGCGAACTGCACGCTATCCGGGCCGACCTCGACACGCAGGTCGCGGCCGCGGTTGACGAACTCAACGGGTACCTGTCCGACATCGCCTCCCTCAACGGGAAGATCGTCGAGGGCCTGAGCGGCGGCGTGAACGTCAACAACCTCCTGGACCAGCGCTCCGCGCTGCTCAAGAAGGCGGCCGGCCTCGTCGATATCCAGTACGTCGAGGAAACGGGCGGGGCCGTCAACGTCTTCACCGCCGACGGCCGCTCCCTGGTGCAGGGGATCGCCTCGTGGCAGCTCGGCGCCAGGGTGCGGGCAGACGGCTACTCCGACGTCGTCTACGCCGACAGCCCGACCGTTCCCATCAACGGCGCGATCGGAGGCGGAAAGCTGGCGGGGCTTCTCGGCATGCGGGACGCGGCCGCGAAGGGCTACCAGGACGATCTCGACGAGTTGGCCAAGGCGCTGGTTTCCGCCGTGAACGCACAGCATGTCTCGGGGTACGACAACGACCGCAACGCGGGAGGGAGCTTCTTCGAGCCTCTCGGTGCCACGGGGGTCCGGGACATGCAGGTTTCGGCCGCCATCCTGGCCGACCCGAACCGGATCGCCGCATCCGCGACCGTGAATGCCGACGGGGACAATGCCCGCGCGATCGCCGCCATCCGGGACGAGATCCTCCCCGACGGTGTCGGCATCCCCGGGGAGTTCTACGCGTCGCTGGTGGGCCGGATCGGCCAGGACGTGAGCGAGGCCGCGCGGCGCGACGCGCACGAGACGAGCGTCATGACCCAGATGAGCAATACCTGGGAGCAGACCTCGGGCGTTTCCATCGACGAAGAAATGATGAACCTCATCAAGTACCAGATGAGCTACCAGGCGGCGGCGAAGCTTGCCATGGCCGCCGACGAGATTCTCCAGTCGCTCTTGGATCTGGCATAAGGGGGAGCGGCGCGGCAGAGAGGTGCGCGGATGCGAATTACGGAGAACATGCGGTACGGGTCGCTGATCGACAGCCTGAGCCGGGCGCAGGGCAGCTACGGCTCGCTCATGGAGCAGATGGCCTCCCAGAAGAAAATCAACCGACCCTCCGACGACCCCGTGGGGACGACGCGCGTGCTGGATTTCCGGGGCGTGCGCGACACCATCGCCCAGTACGGGCGCAACATCGAAAACGCCGATGCCTGGCTGAAGCTGAGCGAAACGAAGCTGGAAAACATCAGCGACCTCATCGGCAAGGCCCGCGAGGCGGGGATCAACGACCAGTCCTCCCGGACCCGGCAGGTCCTCGCGCAGAACGTGGGCTCGCTCCTCGAGGAGATCCTCTCGCTGGCCAATTCGAAGTTCGGAGACCGCCGGCTCTTCGCGGGGTCCCGGACGGGCGAGGCGCCCTTCGGGCGGATCATCCTGCCCGTGGCCCGTTCGGCCAACGCCTTCGACGGCTCCGTCTTCTCGGCCGGGACCTACACGGGGACGGCGGACAAGACGTACACCGTGCGGATTGCAACGGGCGGCGCGCCCGGCGCGGCAACCTGCGAGCTGTCCGAGGACGGCGGGGCCACCTGGAGCACCGCAGCCGCCGTTCCCGCATCGGGCATCGTGAGCCTCGGCGACGGCCTGACGCTCCGCTTCGGCGACGACGGCACGGCGGACCTCGCGGCGGGCGATCTCTTCTACGTGAACGCCTCTGCGGGCGGCAGGACCACGGATGCCCGCGTCGAGGCCCCGCGGGCCGCGGCGAACAACACCTTCGCGGGCGCCGTCGCGCTCGACCCCTCGAGCGGGCGCTACGGCGGCGACCGGAACCGCACCTACGTCGTGAAATTCGTCAACGGCGGCGGCGCCGTCGGCGAGGCCGACTACCGCGTCTCCGCGGACGGCGGCAGGACCTGGGGGGCCGTGCAGACAGCCTCCTGGGGAAGCACGATCACCGTGGACGGGACGGCGGGACACGAGCAGGTGCTCCGGTTCACGGCCTCGGGAGCCGCAGACGGCTTTGCGGAAAACGACCTGTTCTACGTGAATGCCTTCGCCCCCGGGGTCTACGGCGGCAACGGCGAAGACCTCTCCGTCTCCACGGGACAGGGCAGCCGCATGGTCTACAACGTCACGGGGGAGGAGGCCTTCACGGACCGCGGCCGGGGCGCCGTGGACCTCTTCGCCGCGCTGGAGTCCCTGAAGACGGCCCTCGAGCAGGGGGACCGCCAGGGCGTCATCGACCAGGTCGGCCGCCTGACCGCGGCCCAGGACTCGATCCGGCAGTACGTGGCCGAGAGCGGAGCCCGCCGCAACAGCCTCGAGATCTCCAGGGAGAACTACCGGGTGCTCGACGACAAGGTTGCGGGGCTCACCTCCGCGACGGAGGACGTCGACCTCGAGCGGCTCGTCGTCGAGTTCAAGATGAAGGAGACCGCCCTGCAGGCCTCCTACGCCATGTCCGTCCAGATCGGCAGGATGTCGATCCTGGACTATCTGCGGTAAAAGCTCTCAAGTTTTCCGGGAGAGGGTTCGATAGGTAAGGGTGAAAGGGCCGCGAAATCCGGAAAGGAGGTGGAGCACACAGCCGGAATCGGACCCGCAGCAGGGGGTTCAATCCATACAAAACCCGATGCCCTTTCGAACCCGCCGGCAAGAATGCCGGCCTCAAAACCCAGAAAAGGAGACTTGATTCATGGCTATCAGTGACATCTCTTTGACCTCCGGCATGCGGAGCAACCTCGTCAGCCTCCAGGGCACCGTCGAACTCCTCAACCGCACCCAGGAACGCCTCGCCACCGGCAAGCGCGTGAACAGCCCCCTGGACAACGCGACCAACTACTTCGTCGCCAAGTCCCACATGGACCGCGCCACCGACCTGAGCGTCCGCAAGGACGGCATGGGCGAGGCCATCCAGACGGTCAAGGCGGCCAACGCGGGAATCACGGCCATCACCGACCTGATCGCGAGCGCCAAGGGTATCGCCCAGTCGGCCCTGTCCGCGGGGACCACGGAGCGCGCCGCCCTGGCGACGCAGTTCGGTCAAATCCGCACGCAGATCGACGAACTCGCCAAGGACTCCGGCTACAAGGGGACCAACCTCCTGGATTCCGGCACCCTCCAGGTCAAGTTCAACGAGGACGGCACCAACGCGCTGTCGATCGCCGGCTTCGACGCCACGACGTCCGGCCTGGGCATCTCCGCTGCGGCCGGCAGCTGGGCGTCAGACACCAACATCAACGCGGCCGTCGCGAACCTCGACACGGCACTGACCACGCTGCGGTCCGAGGCCAAGACGCTGTCCTCCAACCTCAACATCATCACCACGCGAAACACCTTCACGCAGGGGATGATCAACGTCCTGACGGAGGGCGCAACCAACCTCACGGCGGCCGACACGAACGAGGAGGGAGCCAACATGCTCATGCTCCAGGTCCGACAGTCCCTGGGCACGACGGCCCTCAGCCTCTCGGCCCAGGCGGCGCAGTCGGTCCTGAGGTTGTTTTAGCAGCGGGGACCTGAGCGGGAGCGCCTATCTCCCCTCGGCACAGGCCCCCATGCAGGACTCAACTCTCGCATAGGCGCGGCATGGGGAGGGGCCTCGCGCCCCTCCCCATGCCTGCCGTGCAGGAGGAAACGCTATGGACGGAATACGAACAGCAATCGACCGGGCACTGATCGGAGCCGAGCAGGCGAAGTCGTCGATGGATGCGGCGACGAAGCGGATCGCAACAGGCAAGAAGATCAACTCCCCCTCCGACGACCCGGTTCGCTGGGCATCCACACGGCAGAGCCGCTCGGTCGACGGGATCCTTCGGGCTGTCAACTCCGGCCTCGAATCCGTGGCGATCGGCATCCGCGGCGCCGACCAGGCGATGGCGGCCATCGAGGGGCACCTCGACCAGATGATCGAGATCGTCAAGCTCTTCCCCCCCTATCCGGAGGGAGACAACGCCGAGGAGCGGATCCGGATGCTCCGCAGCTTCAACGGGATCCGGAAGCTCATCGACCAGTTGACGATCCCGCCGACGGACGACCTGGGGCAGGCGATCATGGCCGACCCGGCCTCGAACGACATCCCGGATTCATGGCCGGTCGTCGTCAACGAACAGGGGGACGTCAGGACGATCCGGCGGCAGGAGGTCCACACGGGGCCGACGGGGCTAAACATCCCCGGGCTCACCGAGGCGGACCTCACCGAGAACGGGCAGGCCGGAGGGGCACTGAGCCGGCAGAGGCTCGACGACATCGCGGCCAATCTCGAAAACGCGAAGGCCGTCCTGAGGCAGCGCAGGGACTCCCTGGGCAGCGACGCGGCCGCCATCGCCCGGGCAAGGACGTCCAACGCCGGGGCCGCCGCGTTTCACGTGTCTTTCGCCGAGCGCGGGGAGGCCGCCGACATCAACGAGACGGCGGCGCTGGTCAAAAGCACCGAACTGAAACAGGCATTCGCCCTCGAGTCGCTGGGAAGCATCACCTCCCTGCGCTCGGAACTCGTGGCGCTGCTGAAGTGATCCCATGGCCCTGAGAATCGAACTGAAACCGCGGGAGCGGTTCATCCTGGGGGGAGCCGTCATCCGCAACGGCGACGGGCGATCGGAATGGATCCTCGAGAACAACGTGCCGATCCTGCGGGGGAAGAACATCCTCAGTCTCGAGGAGGCCGACACGCCCTGCAAGCGGGTCTATTTCCTGATCCAGCTCATGTACGTAGAAGGCGGGAACCTCGAAGAGCACCAGGACGCGTACTGGGCCCTCGTCCGGGACATCGCCCGGGCGGCGCCCAGCCTGCTGGGCCTCATGGACGCCATCAGTGACCGAATCGTGGGGGGGCGCTTCTACGAGGCCCTCAAGTTGACCCGGAAACTCATCGACGAAGAAGAGAGGTTGATTCAGTATGCAGACACAGCTTCAGGCTTACCAGAACACTCATAAGATGGTCATGTCGGACCGCGAGGTGGAAGCGGCGGTCCTCACGAAGGCGGCCCTGAAGCTGCGTGACTGCCAGGAGAACTGGAGCCGCGGGGGCAGCAACGGAATGCTCGACGAGGCGCTGCGGTTCAACCAGCTCGTCTGGAGCATCTTCCAGTGTGAGATCACCCGGCGGGACCATCCTATGCCCGTGGACCTGCGACAGAAAGTCCTGACCCTGAGCCGGTTCATCGACCGGCGCATCTTCGAGGTCATGGCCTACCCGAACCCGGGCAAGCTCGACGCCATCATCAACATCAACCTCAATCTGGCCGCCGGCCTGCGGGGCTCACCTGAAGGGACTGTGGAGGATTGACAGCAGCGCGGCAGGGCGCAATGAAGAGGGGCGGTCCGATGAATCCATCGGACCGCCCCTCCTGGTTTGCCGCGATCTGTCTGTAACCGACTTGCCGCGCCGGCCTTCCGCCCTGGATCACATCACGGCCGAAGCCTGTCCCCTCGCGCGTCGGGGGACGATGGCGCTTGAAGCGGCGGGATATCGGGCCCCACGGCAGACATGATCTGGCTGACTTCTTCCGGAGAGCCGTCGAGGCCGCGGAATCTGAGTTCGTCTGCCCACAACCTGCTGGCTGCTGCCAGGAGGATTTCGGCATCCTGGCAGCGGCCGACTTCTCGCAGCCGAGCGGCGTAAACCTGGAAAAAGGCGGCCGGGTTCAGCGCCTGCTCCGACAGCGCACGGATCCGCTCGTCGGCCTTCGCGGTCTGACCCGCTGTCAGGTAGGCGGCGCAGAGAAGAGCCGCCGCAGGCGGGTAGTCGCCCGCTGTCGAAAGGAGGTTCTCGAGCCTCTCCGCCGACTTTTCCGGGCACCCTTCGTAAAATTCGGCCATTGCCAGGTTCAGCGCCGCCTCCTTCAGCCCCGGGTCGATCGACAGGGCCTTGCCGGAGGCATCGATCGCTTTGCCGTACTGCCCCGTCTCGAGGTAGGCATGGCCCAGGTTCAAGAAAGCCAGCGGCAAGTCGTCCTTCACGTCGAGCGCAAGATAGCGCTGCCACAGTGCAATGGACTCCGCGAATCGACGAAGCCTGCCTGCCTGGACGGCCAGCTCATAGACCGCCCGGGCATTCCCGGCACTCTCCACGATTTTCTTCTGTCCCAGCCGGTAGTAGAATTCTCCCTTGCTCCTGCCGGTCAAGGGGCCGTAGTGATGAATCGGGACTTCGCAGTCGGCCCAGCGCAGGCCTTGACGTTCCATCGCCTGCTCGATCATCTCGTGGACGGCTCCCTCGTAGCGGACCCGGGGGTCGTTTCGGAAGAGGC